>Ga0105046_10014629_pt1 | contig 12095 bp, 6 predicted proteins | sample MAT03_FD_78385 | JGI IMG/M metagenome (GOLD analysis project Ga0105046, IMG submission 78385) | Freshwater microbial communities from Lake Fryxell liftoff mats and glacier meltwater in Antarctica - MAT-03 (megahit assembly) | ecosystem: Environmental > Aquatic > Freshwater > Ice > Liftoff...
CATCCGCGCATGCCCGTCGAGGCCAAGGTCCGCCTCTTCCACCGTCTCGGCCACTGGTACTCGGAGAAGGTAGCGCGGCCCGATCTCGGCATCCCGTGCTTCCAGGCAGTGCTCGCCCTCGAGCCCGGCAACGACGCGGCGCTCGCCGGCATCGGCGCCATCTACCGTCGCGCCCAGCAATGGCTGGAATACGGTCAGGTTCTCCTCAGCCGCGCCGACCGCGCACCCACCCCTTCGGAGGCCCGGGACCTGCGCGCCGAAGCGGCGCTCCTCCTCGAGCAGCAACTGAGCGACGAAGGTCGCGCCCGCGACCTATTCGAGCAGATCTTCGCCGAGGATCCGTCGCACGGTGCCGCGACCACCGCGCTCGCCCGCATCTACCAGAAGGCCGGCGACAACGCCGGCTACGCGAAGATCCTCGAGCGTCGCATCGACGCGCTGCGCGGCGAGGAGCGGGTCGACGCCATCTGCAAGCTCGCCGAGCTGAACGAGGACTCGCTGGACGATCTGCCCGAGGCGCAGCGGCGCTTCGAGGCTGCGCTGGCGCTCGACCCCACCGCCGCGGTCGCCCTGCGCGGTCTCGATCGAATCTTTAACCGCACCGGCCGGTACGGCGAGCTGCTCGAGAACCTCGAGAAACAGCTTCAGATTTCGGCTACGCCACGACAGCGCATCAAGCTGCTCGAGCGCATCGCCGGCATCCACGACGAGGAGTTCCTCGACCACACCAAGGCCGCCGAGACGCTCGAACGCATCCTCGCGATCGATCCGGCGCACGAGGCGACGCTCTCGACGCTGGTGCGCCACTATCGCGCTCTCGATCGCTGGGAGGGCGTGGTCGGCCTCTACGAGCAGCACCTCAAGGTCGCGACCGAAGCCACGCGACGGGTCGAGCTGCTGCTGTCGCTCGGCCGCGTGCTGGTCGAGCAGATCGGCGCTCCCGAGCGCGCGCTGCTCGTCTACGAGCGCGTTCTCGAGATCGACTCGGGCCACAAGGGCGCCCTCGAGGCGCTGGCCAGCGTGCGCGCCGCATCGGGCGACGCGATGGCCGCCCTCAGCGCGGTCGAGTCCCTCGCCGAAAAGGCGCAGGATCCATCGTCCAAGACGGATCTCTGGACCCGAGCCGCCAAAATCCTCGAGGACCACGGCGACCGTGACGGCGCGATCGAGCGGTACAAGCGCGCCCTCGAAGCGCAGCCGGCCAACGCCGCCGCCGCCTCATCGCTCCGCATGGCCTACCTCGCGCGCGGCGACGCCGCGAGCGCAGCCGAGCTGGTGGTCCGCGAGATCGAAGCGACCGAAGGCAACCTCGCCAAGGCGCGCCTCTACGCCGAGCTGGGCTTCCTCTGTCGCGACCGCCTGTCCGACTCCTCGCGCGCCGCTGACGCCGTCGCCAAGGCTCTGGAGCTTGACCCGACCAACCTTGGCGCGCTCGTGACCTCGGGCGAGCTCGCCTTCGAGGCCGGCCGTTACGTCGAAGCGGTGCACCGTCTCGAGCTCGTGGTCGGGCGCATCGAAGCTGTGCCGGAGGCGCTGCGCCTCCAGGTCATCGTTCGCTACGTCGACGCCCTCTCCAAGACCGGCACCACCGACAAGGGCGCGACCGACAAGGCGACGGCCATGGCGGAGCGCCTGGTCCAGCTCGCCGGCGACAAGCCCGAGCCGCTCGCCCGCGCCGCGCGCGTGTACCTCGCCGCAGGCAACTCGGCCAAGGCCATCAGCCTGTACGAGCGCGTCTTCGGCGAGCTCGGCGGTAAGCTTCCCGACACTGTTCGCGTCGAAGCGCTGCTTGGTCTGGGCGACGCGCGCCTCAAGAGCGGCGACGCCAAGAAAGCGGTCCTTGCCTTCCGCGAGGCCGCCGACGCCGCTCACGGCGCGCCCGAGCCGATCGACGCGCTGGTGCGCGCATTCGAGGCGCTCGGCGACTGGGAAGAGGTCGTCAAGACCAAGACTCTGCGCCTCGACCAGCTGGTGGGCGAAGCCCGCGGTGACCTCCTCCTCGATATCGGCGACGTCATCGCCCAGAAGGTCGGCGACCGTGCGCGCGCCGCGAAGAGCTACGTCGCCGCGCTCGACGAGCGCCCCGAGGACCGCAAGGCCCTCTCCAAGCTGATGCAGCTCTACAGCGAGGAAAAGGACTGGGGGAAGCTGGTCGACGTCGTCCTGCGTCTCGCCCAGCAGGTCACCGATCCGAAGCAGCGTGCGAAGTACATGCACACGGCCGCGATCGTCAGCACCACGGAGATGCAGGACCTCGATCGCGCTGCGCAGATCTACGACGACGTGCTCGCGCTCGATCCCACCTTCGAAAGGGCGCTCGCCGAGGCGATCGAGGTCCGTGGGGCCAAGAATGACCACGAGGGCGTCGAACGCCTCCTCAAGATGCGCCTCGACAGCGCGTCCGACGCGCAGGACACCGCGACGATCATCGCGACGATGGATCGCTTGGGGCACCTCTACCGCGACAAGTTCGGATGGGCGAGTGAAGCGATCGACGCCTTCGAGGCGGCATAGACCCTCGACCCGGACGGCGTCGCGCGCAGCGAGCTGTTGGCCACGCTCTACGCGAGCGATCCGGCGCAGTACCTGGAGAAGGCGGTCGCCGCACAGCGGCCGATCCTCCGCCGCAACCCTTCACGGCCCGAGCCCTACCGCCTGCTCCGCAAGCTCTACACCGAGTCCAAGCGGGGGGATGCTGCGTGGTGCCTCTGCCAGGCCCTGTCGTGCATGAACCTCGCCGAGCCCGACGAGGAGCGCTTCTACCGGCGCCTTCGCGCCGAAGGCCCGGCCGAGGCGCAGGCGCGCCTGTCGCCGGACGACTGGGCCAACCTCGTCGTCCACGAGGACGCCGATCCGATCGTCACGGCGATCTTCGCGCTCATCGAGCCGGCGGTGCTGCGGCGCAACGGCCAATCGCTGGAAGCCCTGGGCTACCAGCCGGTCTACCAGCTCGACTTGGTGCGCCACCCCTACCCGATGAGTCAGACGCTCTACTACGCGGCCGGCGTCCTCGGGATGGAGGCGCCGCCCACGTTCCAGAACCCGACCGATCCAGGCGGCGTTTCCTTCCTCCACGCCTACGTGCCATCGATCGTGCTCGGCTCTGCCGCCCTCGCGCCGGACTTGCCGCCGCAGCCCTCGGCCTTCATCGCCGGCCGACACCTCGCCTACTACCGGCCCGGGCTCTACGCGCGCCAGCTGGTCTCGACGGGTACGGCGCTCAGGGCGTGGCTCTTCGCGGCGATCAAGCTGGTCGTCCCGAACTTCCCAGTCGCCGGCGAACTGGCGGGCCCGGTGTCGGAGAACCTCGGCCTGCTGGAATCCCTCGCGGTCGGTCAGATCCGCGATCAGCTGACGAGCCTGGTCACCAAGCTGCTCCAGGCGGGTGCCATCGACCTGAAGAAGTGGGTCGCCGCGGTCGACCTCACCGCCGACCGCGTCGGTTTCCTGCTCTCACATGACCTCGAGCTCGCCCTCGAGATCGTCCGGGCCAGCGAGGACGGCGCGATTCCGGTACCAGCAAAAGAGCGGCAGAAGGAGCTGGTCCTGTACGCCGTCAGCGAGGAGTACTTCACGATTCGCAGGCGTTTGGGGATCTCCATCGACTCCTGACCCGCCTTCGAGCCGGGCTCGGACCGGGGGTTCGAGCCTAGGCCGTTGACCAGTCGCATTTGCGATTGGTAGGCTCGCGGCGCTCGCGGCCGGAACCGCAGTTTCCCCCGGATCGCGCTCGTTTTTGGTTACCCCGTGAGCCGTCGGCTCGCGCGGTGGCGGCAAATGTAGGCGGCGGCAGTGTGCCCGGCGGGCGGGTCCCGCTGGTGATGCGGAAAACGGGCTTCCCCGTCCCCGACATCATCCAGACGCGGCGCTCTCATCGTCGAGAAAACAGGAAACGTGGCAAGCCAACGATCTGCGGCACGAGGGAAGTCGGGGAAAGCCGCCCGGGCAGCAAAGCCCCGAGGCGCCCGACCGGCTGGTTCGAAGAGCACGAAGGCTGCCAAGAGCGGCACTGCGAAGTCTGCGAAAAAGGGACGCGCCTCAAAGGTGCCCGCCCCCGCGAAGAAGAAAGCGAAGCCATCCTTGCCCACGAAGAAGGTGGCTCCCGCCAAAGCCGCCAAGAAGGCAGTCGAGACGAAGAAGCCGATCCAGTCGAAGCCCAGCGCCAAGGCGGGCCCTGCGTCGACCAAGGCGCCCTTGAACAAGGCTCCGTTGAACAAGGCTCCGCTGACCAAGGAGCCCTCCGGCAAGCCGCTTACCAAGCCGGCCCCGTCACGCCCGAGCCAGAGCAAGGGCCATTCAACCAAGTCGGCCCCTCAGCCGCAGCGTGGCGGGCACGCCCAGGCACCGCGCGGCGGGCTCTCCCGCCCCGGGGGGCGCCCGCTTCCTCCCAAGCCACGCATCGACGGTGGGCTCGCGGGGGGGGAGAAGATTGTCCTCGTCCCGTCGCGTGCTTCCGAGTCCTTGCGATCGAAGGTCTCGGGCGCACGACCGACGCGCGCATCCGAGCGCGAAGCCTCCCGGGCCGCGCTCCCCGCAATGGCGCCGCCGCTACCCCTCCCCGTCCGCAAGCGCGACGCGCCGATGACGTTCGAGGAGCGGGCCGAATCGATCGAGAAGCGCTTGGCAGCCCAGACCGACGAGTTTCGCACCCGCTACTGGGACAGCTTCTACATGTCGTGGATTTATCACGACAGCGCGCTCGAGGGCGTCGTCTACACGGCCGACGAGCTGCGTGCCGCGCTCACCAAGAGCAACCCGGTTCCGCCGCCGCCGCCCGTTCCCGTAACGCCTGGCTTGCCCACCGAGGAGCTCGCCACCGAGTCGAGCACCCAACCCGCGAGCGAGGAGATTCGACGCCACCGCGAAGCGCTCGATCACGTCCGCGACTACGCCAAGAAGAAGGGCCCGATCACCCTCGACGTGATCAAGAAGATCTACCTGATCCTCCACCCTGAGGAGGGCGATCTCAAGACCGTGAAGTACCGCCGCGACATCCCGCAGCACCGGCTTTACTTCCACGAGTATGCACAGCCCGACAAGATCGGGTTCAAGGTCCGGCAAGTCGTCGACTGGCTCAACGATCCCGAGACGAAGAAGGGCCGCAACGTGCTGCGCATCGCAGCGCGCGCGCACTACGACCTGCTGCGTGTGTTCCCGTTCCAGTCGGACAGCGGCAAGGTCGCGCGCATGTTCATGAACCTTCTCCTCCTGCGCGCGGGGATGCCGCCGAGCATCATCCACAGTGCGGAGCGGCAGCGTTACTACGACGCGCTCAAGGGCTCCGCGAACCAGATCCTCGCGATGGTCCAGGAGTCGGTGGAAAACGCCGTCCTCAGCGTGGAGAAGCTCCTCGACGAGAACGACGCCAGGCCGCGACCTTCGTCATCCGGTCTGTGACGGCAAAGACGACCGCAAAGGCCCCGGCTGCGCACGACACGCAGCCGGCGGCCAAGGCGAGCTTGGCAAGGGCCAATGGGGCCAGCGCGGTCAAGCCCGCAGCGAAGCCCAAGCCCGCAGCGAAGCCCAAGCCCGCAGCGAAGCCCAAAGCCTCGAAGGCTTCGCCCGCTGCGATCCTCGAGGCGCTGCGCGGCCAGCATCCCGAGGCGCACTGCGAGCTGAACTACACGTCTCCGTGGACACTACTGGTGGCCACCGTGCTCAGTGCGCAGACGACGGACAAGCTCGTCAACACCATCACTCCTGCGCTTTTCACGCAGTGGGCGACGCCCGCTGCGCTCGCCGCGGCCGACCCTCCGGTCGTTGGCGAGTTTCTCCGCTCACGCGGCATGGGGTTCTTCAACGTCAAGTCGAAGAACATCGTGAAGCTTGCGATCGCCGTCGCGACTGAGCACCACGGCGAGGTCCCCCAGGCGCTCGCGGCGTTGGTGAAGCTGCCCGGTGTCGGAAAGAAGACGGCAAACCTCATCCTCGGCGAGTGCTTTGGCAAGCCCGACGGCGTGGTCGTCGATACGCACGTCCTTCGCCTATCGCAGCGCCTCGGTCTGTCCAAGGCGACCAGCGCCGACGAGGTCGCCGAAGATCTCGCGAAGCTGTTCCCGCGCGACCAGTGGATGTCGCTGACGCACGCAGCGATCTTTCACGGCCGCCGCGTGTGCGTGGCGACGTCGCCAGCTTGCGCGTCGTGTGCTGCGTCCAACCTGTGTCCGAGCGCCTTCGACGCGGTGAACGTGGGCCGCAAGGCGCGCTGATCGTCGCTCAGCGGTGAGCGGGCGCGGTCCGATGAGAAGTGGGGGCGAGCCCCGCGGAGCCCGGGGCTGAGAACGCACCGCTCGCGAGGAGCCCTTCGGCGCGACAGACGTCGCGGGCGTGTCGCAACGACGCGCGCAGCACGAGCGCGATGCCGGCAAGGCAGACGACACCTGCAGCCACCCGCGCGCCGCTCCAGAGCAGCGCACCTGCGACCGCGAGCGACGGGACGAGCGCCATCACGACGCGCGTGTGCCGGCGACGCGTCGCCTTGGCGAACCAGGCCGCCGCCGCCCGCACGAGAAGCTGCTCCGGAGCCGTCCCGGCTGGGCGCGTCTCGCCCAGCGACGCGAGCAGGTCGCGGCATGCCGCGACCCGTCCGGCGTCACCCAGCTCGCATCCGACGAGCGCGTTGGCGCGCAGGACTGCCGCGCGCGTCGAGGCGAGCTCGCGCGAACGGACAAGATCGGCGTCGAGCTCATCCGCCCTCTGGGCTTCGTGCTCGACGTTCCAGAGCCAGAAGCCGCGATCGCGATCGCGATGGAGCGAGAGGCAGCCGCAGCGGCGGAGCCGCCTGGCGATGAGCGCGAGCGATCCGACGATCGCCACATCCTGCGAGATACGCAGCCCGTAGGCGCTGCAGCTCTCGGTGCGCTCGAACGTGCATCGCACGCGACGCAGCGGACCGCGTCCTGACAGGTGCGCCCGATAGAGGGCGATCGCGCCGGGCAAGGCGCGCCGGAACGGCAACGATGGCCCAGGATCAGGCGCTACAGGCTGCAATCGCATCCACCGCAGTCCGGCACGTCGATAAAATCGCAGTCGGGCAAATCGATCCCGCCACAATCGATCCAGCTGCTGGAGGCGACGTCGACACCGAGGTCGGCAAGGTGGACCCCGACCTCGACGGCGTCGACCGCATCGACCGCGATCTGCACGCCCGATTCTTCCTGAGGAGGGCGCTGTGCCTGGGTCGCCATCACCCCTGCAGCGAGCCCGCCGGCCGCTGCGACGCCGAGGGTGGCCACCGGCATGAAACCCAGTCGGAAGCTGCTCGACGCAGGGACGAAGTGCGCTGCCCTCGCGCCGCCGGGACCGACTACCCGTGCGGCGAAGCGCGCGAGGTATTTGCGCGCCTCGCGGCTGCGGAAGTCCGCATCGGGCTCCGCCGCGAGGCGTATCGCCTCGGGCTCGTGCTCCTTGGTGCGAAATGTCGCCTCGACCCCGATCATCGGCGTCGCCTCACCGAGCCAGCCCCTCAGATGTTCGAGCGGACCGTGCGGGAAATGACCGGCACGCAGCTCGAACGTCGCGAGCAGGTGGTCGGCCATCCTCTCGATGCGGTGGTAGAACTTGCGGCGCTCGTTCTCGAGTCGAGGCGTGGCGCGATGAAGATCGCCGATCGCGCGGACCAGTTCCTGCAAAGCGTGCCGGGTCTCGGCCAGGAGCACGAGGATCGCCCCCGCCTTGCCCTGCTGGTCCTCCCGGTGCGAAGCGCGATGCACCAGGAGCTCGATGAGCCCGCTCGGCGTGAGAACAACCAGCGCGAGCCTGTCGCCCTTCGCCTTGTCCGTGTAGAGGAGGCGCGGAGAGAGGCCGCCCGCCGTCAGCCGCTCTTCGAGCGCGACGAGCCAACGCTCGAGCTTGAACTCCCGCAGTGCCACCTTATCTGTCATTTTGACTTAGATTCTAGAGATCTGGGTCAGCTCTTCCTTGGCGAGGATCCGGTCGAGCCACTGGTTGGCGAGCTTTTCCTGCAAGGAGTTCGCGCGCAGCCGCGCATGCAGGTTCTCGAAGTCCACGGAATCGAGCTCCTGATCCTGGTTGAAGCAGGAGAAGACAAAGAACTCCTTGCCGGTGACCGGGTCGCGGTGCTTCTGGAGGCACTGCGCGCAGACCTCCTTCAGCATGCACTGCATCGGGGAGTTGATGCTCCCGATGCCGACGTGCTTCGGATCCAGATACGGCTGGAGGATGCCGTGCCGCGCCTCGCGTACCGCGTTCATCATGCGGTCGGAGCCGATCGCGATGATGCGCTTCACGTCCTTCAAGTCGTAGCGCTCGCCGCCCAGCTCGCGCTTCGCGTAAGCCACCATCGCTTGCACGATGTTGCCGCGAAAGTGCCGGTCATCGTGACGATTCGGCGTTATCGCGTCGCCGGCGTCGGTGCACCAGATCACCTGATCGGTGGAGGCCTCGACCTCCTCGCGCTTGAACAGATCCTCGCCGCGACGGTAGCCCGCGAAGTACACGACGCGCGAGCCGTGCGCTCGCAGCGCCCGGGCGATCGAGAAGAGCACCGCATTGCCGAGGCCACCGCCGGCGAGCAGCACGGTCTCGTTGGACGGGATCTCGGTGGGCGTTCCGGTCGGGCCCATGACGACGACCTCGTCGCCCGGCTTGAGGCTGGCCAGGAGCTTCGACGATGCGCCCATCTCGAGCGTGATCATGCTGAGCAGCCCCTGCTCCTTGTCGACCCAGGCGCCGGTGAGCGCCAGGCCCTCCATCGCGAGGCGAGCGCCGTCGACCACCGGCGATCGCGCCTCGAAGTTTTGCAGCCGGTAGAACTGCCCCGGCTCGAACTTGCGCGCTGCGGCCGGTGCGCGAACGATGACGTCGATGATGGTCGGGGTAAGCCGAACCACTTCGTGAACGATCGCGCGTAGCTCTCCATCGAGCTTGGCGAAGAGCCCATCGAGAAGTGACGGGCTGGGCAAATCGCCTGAGGCGACCTGCGCGTCGATCTCGGGCGCGAACAGCGCCTTGACCCGCGAGTAGCCGTCCTTCGCGCTGGCCATCGCTTTGACGACGCTGCCTGCATAGTGCGGGTGGTTGTCGCCATAGAAGCTCACGCAGCGGCCATCATGGGCGTAGCTGGTGAAGAAGCCGTCGCGCGGCGCCGACTCGGTCAGCACCAGGTGGCCGGCGTCGTCGCGCAGCGCGGTATGCGGCTGGAAGTACTGCCCACGCGTGTCGAACTTGAACGTTCCGGGCTTCTCGCGCTCGTACATCACGTTGGGGCTGGTGCCGGCGGCAATGCACACCGTGCGTGCGCCGAGCTCGACCATCTCCCCGGTCGACCGCCACTTGCCGGCCTCGTCCACCGCCTGGCGCTCGAACAGCATCGCCTTCACCAGGCCGCGCTCGTCGAGCTTGGCCTCGGTTGGCGAGAGGTTTTCGATGTAGCGAACGCCCTCTTCCAGCGATTTTTCGACCTCTTCGTGGTTGAGGCGATACGCTGGCGAGTCGGCCAGGCGCTTGCGGTAGACGAGCGAGACACCGCCCCACGACTCCAGCAGCGGCTGGATGCGCGCGATGCGACCCTCTGCTGCGGCGCGTGCTCGCTCCTCGCGAATGGCCGCCGCATGCACACGCTGCTCGGCAAGAAACTCCCACTCTTCCGCGTCGAAGCCGGCCTGCACCGCCTCGATCCCGCGCTCCTCGATCAACGACTCGATGCGCGCTGCGGTCTTTTCGACCTGCACGACGTAGTAGGCGAGCAGCTCGGTCGCCGTATCGATCGCGGTGAGGCCGCCGCCGATCACGATGGCTGGCAAGCGCACCTGGAGGTTCGCCAGCGCCGACTTCTTGTAGGCGCCGGTCAGCTGCAACGCCATGAGGAAATCGCTCGCCTGGCGGATACCGCGCGCGAGGTTGTTCTTCATTGGAACGATGGTCGGCTTGCCGGCGCCTGCCGCGATGGCGACGTGGTCGAAGCCGTAGCCCCAAGCATCGTCGAGATCGAGCGTCCCTCCGAAGCGAACGCCGCCATACATGCGGATGAGTCGATTTCGCGCGAGCGTCACGTACAGGACGGTGAGGAAGTTCTTGTCCCAGCGAATCGTGATCCCGTACTCGCTGACGCCACCGAACCCCAGGAGCAGGCGCTCGTCGAGCTCGACGTAGAGCTTCTCGAAGTCACGTACCGGGCGCGGCGGCTGCGACGTATCTCCGGTCAGCTCGACCGGCAACGGCTCGAGCTTCAGGCCATCGATTCCGGCGACGCCGAAGCCCTCCGACGCGAGGTGGTGGGCGAGCGTGTAGCCGGCCGGCCCGAGCCCGACGACGAGGACGTTCTTGCCGTTGTAAGGCAGCGCGTGTGGTCGCTCGATGTTGAGCGGGTTCCACCGGGTGAGCAGACCGTAGATCTCGAGACCCCAGGGCAGGCGCAGCACGTCGGTCAGCACACTGGTCTCGACCTGGGGGATGTTCACCGGCTGCTGCTTCTGGAAGACGCACGCCTTCATGCAGTCGTTGCAGATGCGGTGGCCGGTGCCGGGGCACATGGGGTTGTCGATGATGACCAGCGCGAGCGAGGCGATGACGTCGCCCAAGGCCCGCATCGCGTGCATCTCGCTGATCTTCTCGCCGAGCGGGCAGCCGTCGAGCGGGACGCCGATCGCGTTCTTCTTGATCGCGTGGGTCTTGTTGTCGCGCAGCCCCTTGGAGCAGCTGTCCTTGTCGCGATCGTGACAGATGAGGCAGTAGTCGATCTCGCCCTCGACCTCGGTCGCCGCCGCGCGACGGTCCGACAGCTCGAAGCCAGCGCGCTCGCGGCGATGCTCCTCGGGACCCACGAACAGCTCAGGGAGCTCGGGATCAGGCCGGCGGATCTGCACCAGCGCGTTGGGGTCGACGTTGTGCGGAGCGTGCAGCGAGGCCCACCGGTGCGCGGGGTCGTGATGATCCTTGCGACGCGTGACCAGCCACGCTTCGAGCGCGTCGAGCGCCCATGCGACGACGCCGGTGTCCTCGGCGTCGGTGGCCGGCGACCCGGCCACATGGAGGAGGTCGCCCATGATCCCGACGATCTCGGCATCCGCAGCGAGGGCGGCACGCACCGCGCGGGCCCTTTCGTGAAGCGCGTCCGTCCACTGGGCGCCGCCAGACTTGGCCGCCTTGCGCGCGATGTCGTCGACCTCGAAGAGGGACATGACGTGGGTCGCCACCTCGAGCTCTTCGTGCGCGTCCGGACCGATCTCATCGGCGCCCGGGACCGCACCTCCATGAAGCTCGCGTAGCGCGGGCAGGACGATCGCAGCGGCGCGCGCGGCCACCTTCGCGCCGGGGGCGAAGCCCTGCCCCGCCGTCGCCTTGAACAAGCGCTTCTTCGCGAATTCGCGCTTGAACGTCCAGAGCACTCCGCGCTGGTTGGCGCCGCGCGCATAGACCGCCGCCTCGTCCTCGACCTGGAACAGCTCCGCGACGAAACTGCCGACGTGTGGAGCCGCGGCGAGGAGCGCCTCGCTCACCGCCTCCGGCGTCATCCCCTCGCCCTTGCAGGCACGGTACGCGTCGAACTGCGCGAACGCGTCGGGATGGGACTTCGCGAAGCGCGCGAAGAAGCGCGCGGTCAGATCGGCCAGCTTCGCCGGGACGAAGAGATCGGGAAACGTGAGGTCGGCTTCACCGAGCACCAGCTCCGCGGGATCTCGCGTCGCATCGACCCAGCTCGCAAAATCGCGCTGCATCTCGGGATGCGGATGCGGGATGGGTCGCTCGCCCGGCGCGAGCTCCGATGTGGCGCTCACCACGTGGCCGGCGCGGAGCGCCGGCGGGAGCTGGGAGTCGGTGCCGTTCTTGTCGATCGTGAACAGTGGCTGCATCGCTGGTTCTCGTCCATCGCCAGGCGCAAAAAGGCACGCGCTGGGCGGCAGGCGTATAGCACCTCGAGCCGGCCGCGCGCCCGCCTCTGCACCGCTGGCCGTCGGCCGACCTGACGCCGAGAGGAAGAGCCCCGTTGGTCGCCAAAAAAAAAAGATGGCCTCGGGGGAGGCCGCGTAGAAGCCGCCGGGCGCTCTAAGCTAGCCCACCGGTCCTCAGGTAGCCGGTCCCCCCCGCCGCCTTGCTATCGGGTCGCTCGCGACGTTTGCCCGACACACTCCTAG
>Ga0105046_10014634_pt1 | contig 12094 bp, 5 predicted proteins | sample MAT03_FD_78385 | JGI IMG/M metagenome (GOLD analysis project Ga0105046, IMG submission 78385) | Freshwater microbial communities from Lake Fryxell liftoff mats and glacier meltwater in Antarctica - MAT-03 (megahit assembly) | ecosystem: Environmental > Aquatic > Freshwater > Ice > Liftoff...
AGATCGCGGGCGTCGAGGCGCTGCGCTATGTCGGTGCCTACACCAAGCTGCACGTTGACTTCGGCCCGCGGGCGACCGAACGCATCTGGCTCTACGAGATCGGTGAGGGCGGCATAGGTGTGATGCGGGCGACCCATGACGCGCTGCGGCGCGAGCCTGACCGCTTCTGGGCCACGCTGGCCCAGCGTATGACCCGCTGCCCGACCGCGCAGGAAGAGGCGCTGCTCCGTCACATCCTCGTGCAGCCCGAGGAGTGGCTTGAGGCATGTGATGTAATCGCCCAGTCGGTGCGGGCGGCGCGGGGAGCCAATGAGCGCCAGCGCGCCATCGAGGCGCTGCTCGCCGAGGTGCGCCAGCGCCTGGGGATCATCGTGCGCCACGACCATGCCAAGGCCCTGCTGCGAATCTTTATTCCCGACTACCTGGAGCGGTCGAGCAGCGCCTCGGTGAGCAGTTGGCAGCTATTCCGCGAGATTAACACGGTCTTTCTGCCAACCTGTGTCGGGTGGCTTGGGCGCGAGCCGACCTTTGCCGAGGCCCGTGGGATGCTCTACCGTGAGGTCGCCGGCCCGAATTCGACTACCTACCCCGCACTCGCGTTCCTGCTAGAGATCTACCGCGCCGAGCACGGCACCCAGGCCCCTGAGGGGGCCCGCGAGGCGTTCGAGGGTGCGGTCGACCGCCGCCTGCTCAGTTCCTGCCGCTGCGCGTGTCCGTCGTGCCTGAACGACCGGAGCGGGCAAGAGACCCCCGGCCTAGGCTGGATGCTGCTCAGCCGCCCGCTGCTTGCGGCGTGGCTAGACGAGGCTCGCGCGGATCGCACCCTGGAGGTGGGGGGCGCTGGTAGCACTGCTGAGCTGGCCGTGCGGCTCAGAGATCTCCTGGAGCGAGGGCGCGAGCGCAGCATCTACCTGCGCGCGTCGGGCGGCGCCCTGGGCGATCTTTGCGCCGCCGTGAGCTACCTGACCGACGCGGGTATCGACACCGCCTACGGGATGGTCTACCCCATGATCACCGATATCGCCACGGTGTTCTCGGATGACCCCGCCGCCCCGCCGATGGTCGAGCTAACCATCAGGCCCATCCTGTGAGGCACACATGATCCAGCGATCCACACACCAGACAAGTGGCAAGGCGGCTTTATATAACTTCCTGCTCAACGAGCTTCTGGCCTCGCAAGCTGTGCGTAACTATGAGTTCTGGGTGCTCTCGCCCTGGGTGACGAACTTCCCACTCGACCGACCCTATCACGTCACCTTCGGCGAACTTGTCTCGACTAGGCACGAGGATCTCCACCTCTTCGATGTGCTGCGACAGATCGCCGCGAACGGCGGGCAGGTGCGGATCACTATTGGCGATGATTCCCGCTACTACGCGCCGCTGCGGGCGCTGCGCGATCAGAGCGCCCGGATCAACGTGCGAGTACATTATCGCCTGCACGCCAAGGCATACGTCGGTCGCTACGGGGCGGTCGCCGGCTCTCTAAACCTGACGAACGGGGGCGTGAACCAGAACGCGGAGATCTATGGATACGCCCACGATGCCCACTCTATCGCCCAGCTGCGCCAGCAGTGTGTCGAACACCATGAGCGCGGGGAGCCGCTGTCATGACGATTGAGCGAATCATCGACCCGAACGACGGCTGGGATGACCAAGTGGGCCTGCGATTGCGCTCTACCGCTGATGATGCCCAGGCGATTCACCGGGCGCTCCGGGCGCTTTTCCGCGGGCGGATGTCGCCCCCCCTCCCAAACCGACGCGGTGGGTTTACCTATACGATCCTGGTTCCGGCGAGCGAGCAGGAGCTTGATCGGCGCTGGGACGAAGTGATGCGGCTGGCCGGCCTGACCACGCCGATGGTCGCGGCCACACCAGCCGCGACATACCAGCCACCCCCGCCATCCACCCCGGTGCCAGCCGCCACGACGCGCCATAGTACGCCACGGCGAGTCGGCACCCAAGATCGGTGGGAGCAACAGTTCCGCACCGCATTGAAAGCAGTTCTTGATAGCGAAAGCCGCCCCGCTAGTCAATCGACCGCCTTCGGCGCGGCGCACGGGGGCGAAGACATTGGCGATGAGGGCGATGCAATGCTGCTTGAGGCGCTGCCGCCGACAAGCCGACTGCGCGTACAGATCACACGCTACGCCCAGCGCGGGCAGCACGAGCAGATCGTGGCCCTATGCGCCCAGCGGCGCCAGGATGTGCTGGCGCTGCCCGCCTCAGAGCTACTGGTGTCACAGCTGCTCGCCGCTCACCAGGGCGAGTCGCAGCGCTGTGGAGATGCGATCATTATGTCGGTAGGCCGTGATCTGGCTCTCGCTTTTCTCCCCGAGTTGGAGCGGCTCAGCCAGGCAGAGGGCATCCGGGCGCGGCTGCGGCGCGGCGAGGAGGAGGCCAGACCAGAGGCCAGTTCTGTCTCGGTGACATTGGACGAGCAGCTCGCTGCCCTTGTCGGCATCGCCCCCGCTGATCGTCTCGCACCGCTGGAGGAACTGCGCGGGCGCTACCCGGCTGCGACGAAGGTTCAGATCGCCCTCGCTGACGCGCACGCCGCCCTCGGCGACGCCGAGCAGGCGCTTGCGCTATACCGGCTGGCACATAGAGTTGACGATGTGGCAGACCGGGTGGCGACGCTCCTACTGTCGGTCGGGAGAGCCCGCGATGCACTAACCGCCCTTGAAGCGAGGGGCGAGATCTCCCCGCGCCGTGCCGGACTCAGGGGAGCAGCGCTGATGGCGCTGGGTGATGCGGTGCAGGCACGACCGCTCCTTGGGCGTGCGTGGGACGCGGGCGAGCGCTCAGCCCTTGTGTGCCTCGCCTACGCGCGGGCGCTCGTGGCGGCGGGGAATTTGGAGGGAGCCGCTGAGCCCTACCAGATCGCCCTAGAGGCCACGCCGGACAGGCTGGGTGCCGAAGACTGCCATGCGATGGCAGAGATCGCCGCTGGGGCGGGCTACGGCATTCTGTCTGGCGAGGAGGAAGCCGTCTATCTGGATCGCTACATCGAGCGGGCCGGGCGGCGGCTGCACGAGCGCCCCGACGCTGCGCAGGTTCTGCGAACGCGTGTGGAGCTACGCCGCGCCGGCGAGAACCCTGATCGGCTGCGGGCCGCGCTGGCGGACTGGCTGGAATATCTGGCCGAGCGAGGTGTTCGGGATCAGCTGAACGATGCGACGCACCTGTTGGGCGCACTCCGGCGCGAGGGCGCGCTCAGCTATTTGGAGCAGTTCGAGTTGCTAGAGGGCATCGAGCACCTCGCCGCCGACGCACCGGGGCTCGCTGAGTTGCTTGCGCTGGAGTACCAGGCCATCGCCATTGATGAGATCAGACTCTCGCTGCGGCAGGGGCGACCGGTGCCCGCGTATATCGGCGATCTTCGGCGGGCGATGCACTTCCTCAACCGCGCCGACGCCGACACATTGGCCCAGGCTATCGAGTTGGAGCGCCAGGCTCTGGCCGAGCGCAGCATGGAAGTGCCGGCACAAACCGTCGAGGAGGCTGCGGAGGTCAGCCTCGACAGTCTCAAGATTACCATCGTCGGCGGGCATGTCGCGACGCGCCGCGAGGTCAAGCGAGAACTATGTGAGCGCCACGGCCTTGTGGACTACGCCGAGGTCGCGCCATCCAGCGAGGCGCACGTTGATCGCGATCTAGTGCGCGATCACACTGTCGACCGCGACCTCGTCGTCGTGATCGCCAGCTATACCGGCCACGACTTGACCGGCCATGTGCGCGACCTGCAGCGCTCCGGCGACCTGACCGCCCGCGTCATCTGGCCGAGGTGCCGGGGCAAGAGCGGGGTGGTGCGGGGGATTCTGGAAGCCAGCCTATCGACGGTGTAGATCGTTCCCTTGGATGTTCGCATTTGCGCCCGCTGCGACCATAAGATACCCCTATTGGATATAAATAAAACCAGCGCCGAAGAGGGCGCGCCGGAGAACGATATGAGCAGCCGACAGCAACAATACTCCCTATCCACCCTCATGTCTGGCATGATCGTCCGATTCCCGGCGGACATCGAGGATAGCCCTACCGACTTTCGGGAGTTTCGCATCGGGCGCATCGAGCAGATCGACCAGGGTGCCTCCAGCGCCACGATCCGCGCGCTGATCTACGACCTGGGTGAGCCTGATGCGAGCGGCGATGTGGCGATCAAGGACACAGAAACCTGTTTCGAGCGCTCGCTCGACCAGATCGCCCGCTGCCATGTGCTGCCGGACAGCCCGTTCAAATCGGTGATCGACCCGGCGCTCTCTGGGCACGTGCTCAGCGCCTGTCAGGACACTTTCCCGTCAGGGGAGCTGCTTGACTATTTTGTGTTAGTCGGCGGTAGCGTGCAGCGCATGTGCGAGGCGAATCTGCTGGTCGGCTCGACTCGGCAAGACCCCGACCCGGTGGCGCAGGCGCTGAGCTACGAGCTCCAGAATCCCTCGTGGCACATCCCGCGCGACCGCGTGGTCGAGGCGTACAGCGAGCTGCGCGGCGCGACGTTCGGCATCGAGGACTTGGTGAGCTCACGCGTGTTCCTGCTCGCCCACCAGGCCGAGGTGATCGCCCGTGTGCTCAGCAGCCCCGAGTGCCGCTTTATGCTGGCCGATGAGGTGGGCCTGGGCAAAACGATCGAGGCCAGTGTGATCCTCAAGGCGCTGCGCCGCCGCGACCCGAAGATGTGCGCACTGATCATCGCGCCCGCGTCGCTGACGCACCAGTGGCGCAACGAGCTGAGCAAGAAGTTCTGGCTCGATCTACCGATTGTGCAGCCCGGTTCGAGCAATATCCGACCCGAAGATCACCCTGGGGTGATTATCAGCGCGGAGGATCTGGCGGAGCACAAGGGCTCCTGGGACGCGCTGAGCAAGCGACCGTGGGGCCTGCTGATTGTTGATGAGGCCCACCACCTGCGCAAGAGCCAGACCCTCTATGAGCGCGTGTGTCTGCTGAGCGAGGCAGCCCAGAGCGTGCTCGTTCTGACAGCGACGCCCATCCAGCGCCGCGCCGAGGAGTACCTGGCGCTGCTCAAGCTGCTTGACCCGCGCCGCTACCGGTCGGAGAGCCATGAGTCCTTTCGCCGCCTGCTGGACGCCCAGCAGCCAATCCGGGCGGCGATCACGCTGGCGCAGCCGCTCCTCGATGCTGAAGACGCCGATGGTGAGGAGCTTCTGGAGGAGCTGGAGCCCCTGGCTACTGTGCTGGGCGATGATGCGGCGCTCGCCGCCATGCTGTCCGCCCTCGCCGAACTACAGGACTCGCCCCTTGATGCGCGCGACCTGTCTCGGCAGATCGTCGCCTATGTGAGCGCGAACTATCGTATTGAGAGCCGGATGATCCGCAACCGGCGGGCGAACCTTCAGATCACCCTCCCGCAGCGCACGCTCGACACCAGCTACAGCTACACGCCCGCTGGTGAGGAGGTTCGACTGCTCGAAGATCTCTACGAGTACGCCCAGAGCTACCTGAGGGCAAACGACGCGACACCGCTGGCGATAGAGTATGTGCGTGCCCTGCTCCACAGCGCCGCCAGCAGCCCCCAGGCGCTTTGCGAGCTGCTGCGCTGGCGCGAGGATGCGCTGCGACGCGGTGATCGGCCGGTCGCAGATGAGCGCTCGCTACTTGGCTTAGCCGCCCCCCGGCAGGAGGCGCAGCGCCTGCGGCTCCTGGTCAGCTCGGCGCCGGCACCTCATGGCGATAGCTCCATCATCGGGCGGCTGGCCCGCCAGGCAGAGCAGTGGAAAGATGAATCTGATCGGCTCCTCGCTGCGCTACGTTTGTCCAGCATCGATAGGCCGCTACCCAGCCGCCTGCTCCAGTGCCTTCGCGCCGTCTACCTGGCCGTCGCTGGACGCCAAGACGCAAAGGTGCTGGTCTTTGCCGGCTGGGCGCAGACAGCAGAGCTGCTTGCCAGCAGACTCCAGACGCTCCTCGGGCGTGGGGCTGTCGCGCAGTTCACCGCCGGCATGAGTGACGATGCGCTCCAGTCCGCCGCCGACCGCTTCCAATCAAGCGACGAGTGCTGCGTCCTGATCTGCGACGAGCTAGGCGGCGAGGGGCGCAACTTTCAGATCGCCGACTGCATCATCCACGTCGATATCCCCTGGACGCCCGCCCAGGTCGAGCAGCGCATCGGCCGCGTCGACCGGCTCGGCCGCGCAGAGGCGGTGCGCTCGATCCCGCTGTTTGCTCAGGGCACCGTTGAGCACGATCTCTTCAGGCTCTGGGAAGAGGGGCTTGGGCTCTTCACCCACTCGATGAGCGGCATGGAGATCGCCCTCGAGTCGACCCAGGATCAGCTGTCTGCTGCGCTCGGCCGCAGCGTGCGCCAGGGCCTGGCCGACCTGCTTGACCCGGTGCGCCGGCAGTCTGACGCGCTCCGCGAGGAGGTGGAGAAAGAGCGCCTCTACGAGAAGGAGGCCGACAATAAAGAGCTGCGCCGGCAGTTTGCGGCGATCGGCGAGCGCTACCGCGACGGCTCGGTGATCCGCTCGGCGGTGCGCCAGTGGACGTCGATGGCCGGGCTGTCGAACTTCCGCGTGGAGGGCGACATGATGATCTACGAGACCAAAAACTTTAAGCTCAACGCGATGCGGAAGGCGCGCTTTTTGCCGCCGAACATGGCCGATGCCGCCAGGCGCCTCGGCAACAAACGCACGACCCAGATCGCTGGCACCTTCAGCCGCGACCTGGCAGTGCGGCGCGAGGATCTGGTCTTCTTCGCGCCGGGTGACGACCCCTGGACCGACGCGGTAATTACGAACGCCCTTGAGTGCGACCGCGGGCGCTGCTGCGCGGTCGGCTTCCACCGCGAGCGCGCGGCCGGCGGACCGTTCTTCGAGCTATTCTACTCGTTCCAGATAAACCCGCAGATGCTCTATGAGGCGCAGCTCGATCCGATCTACCTGCTCCACGCCCAGAGCTACCTCCCCCGGCCACACATCCGGCTGCTGGTCGATCTGGACGGGAAGAGCATCCGGCGACCGGATCCGCGCTGGCACCTGATCGATCTGCCGTTCAAGGTGTCGCCGCTCACCCACCTCGGCGAGCGCAAGATAAGCGCGCGAGATGGGAGCTCTGCCATCAGCCGATTCCGCGAGCGCTACCCGTCCGATGTCTGGTCTGAGTTGGTGCTCTCCTGCGTGGGTGCAGCCGAGCAGTTTATCCAGGAGGACGTGATCGAGTACGCCGCCGAGCGTGCGGGCGACGCCGAGCGCGAGTTTGGGCGGCGTGTGGCCGGCTGGGAGGCGGGGCTGCGCTGGCAGGCGCGCAACGGCGGGGGCGCAGAGGCTGAGCGGCCGGCCCTTGAGGCATACCGGCGGGCCGCCGAGACACTGATCACAGGCATCCGCAGCCCGCTCGTCCGGCTTGAGTCGATCTGCTTCTGGGATGTGATCGAGGAGGGGCGATGAGCATCGACGCTATCTTCGCGATGACGCGCTGGCTCCTGCTCGACGCGCAGCCTGACTACGCCCGCTTTCAGCGCGAGGCTGAGGCGCTGCGCCATGATCTGAGCGCAGTTGACCAGGCCCGAACCGCGCCCGCGCTGCGGCTGGCCCAGGCGCTCCAGGGCATCGGGTCCAGCCTGGCCGGATACGCAGATGCGGCGGCGCTGCTGCGCCAGTTCTGCCGGTCAAGCGGCAGCAGCCTGCGGGTCGCCGAGCCGCTCTGGCGCGAGATCGAGCGCGTCTGCTCTGAGTCTGGCCTGATCGCTATCGGCGGAGGGCAAGGTGGCCAGATCGACATCGACGCCGCATCCTGGCGCCCGGCGTGGCTCGGCGATGTAGCCAGCATCGATCACCTGGAGGTGCGTCGCTTCGATGGGCCGACGCTCGGCGACGGCGCGCTCTACGCCATGAGCCGGGGCGAGTGGGCGAGCTACCAATCTGAGGCGCAGAAGGTGGGGGTTCAGCACGTTCTCTTCGCCGCCCCAGGGTCGACCACCATTGTCACTCTGCCCACTGGCGCAGGCAAGAGCCTCTGCGCGCTACTGCCGGCGTGGTCTGAGTCGCACGGTGGCAGCATCCAGGGTGGGGCGACCCTGGTGGTCGTGCCGACGGTGGCCCTGGCACTTGACCACTACCGACGGGCGCAGGCCTTTTTTCCTCAGCCGAAGGACGCTACGTTCGCGCCGCAGTGCTGGACGGGAGCCACCGACGCGCGGACGCGCGAGGTGATTCGCATGGGGCTACGCGCAGGAACGCTGCCGCTGCTCTTCCTCTCGCCCGAGGCGCTGATCGGCTCCGAGCTGCACGATATCTGTCTTGACTGCGCCGCCCGTGGGTCGATCCGGCGCCTGGTTATCGACGAGGCGCACATCGTCGAGACCTGGGGCGCAGGCTTCCGCACTGACTTCCAGTTCCTCTCAGCCTACCGCCGCCGGCTCGTGGAGCGGTCGGGCGGCGAGCTGCGCACCCTGCTGCTCTCGGCGACTCTGTCGGCCAGGGCAGAGTCGCTGCTGGAGCAGCTCTTTGTAGACGCCGGTCGGCTCACCACGGTTCACGCGAGCAGGCTACGTCCAGAGATCAGCTACTGGTTCAGTATGAGCCGCTCGTGGGGCGAGCGTCGGGCACGCCTGCTGGAGGCCCTGCGCCACCTCCCGCGCCCGCTGATCCTCTATGCCACCCGCCCCGCGGACGCGAACCGCTGGCTTGCAGATCTGCGAGGGGCGGGCTACCGGCGGGCGGCAGCCTTCACCGGAGAGACCAAGTCGTCCGAGCGCGAGCGCCTGATCACAGACTGGAGCGATGGGCGGATTGACGTGATGTGCGCCACATCGGCGTTCGGCCTGGGGGTAGACAAGCGCGATGTGCGTACCATCGTTCACGCCTGCATCCCCGAGAACATCGACCGCTTCTACCAGGAGGTCGGGCGCGCGGGCCGCGACGGCTGCGGTGCGATCAGTCTGGTCTGCGCGGAGCGGGGCGACCACGAGATCGCTGAGGGGATGGCCACAAAGGCGCGGATCACGCCCGAACGGGCGCTGGCCCGATGGCGGGGTATGCTCAGCTCGGGGCACATTCTCGACGGCTACAGCGACCGTATGGAGATCGATATGGATGCGGTGCCGCCCGAGGAGCCCGATATGCGTCGCAGCCAGAAGAACCGCGAGTGGAACGAGCACACGCTACTGCTGGCCCAGCGCGCGGGGGTCGCCGCGATACTAGAGGCGCGAGCTGATCTCCGCGCCGACGCGCCACGTCGCGCCGATGGGCAGCCGCCGCTCTGGATGCTGGTGCGCTTCAGTCAGCCAGATGTCGCGGGCGACCCCGAGCAATTTCTCGCAGTTGTCGGCGCGGCCCGCGACCAGGAACTGGGCGACATCTTTGATGCGGCAAAGCAGATGCGCGAGCTGGTGGAGCAGGCGATCTCGGGCGAGGGAAAGTGTCTGGCTCTCACCCTGGCCCGGCTCTACCCCGAGACGGTTCGCGCCTGCGGGGGCTGCCCCGCCTGTCGGCGCGATGGGGCCGCGCCCTACGCAGAGCCCCTCCCACTGCTCGTGGAGCGATTCCAGGGCGCGCCGAGCGCTGAGTATCTCAGCGACGATCTGGCGGCGCTGCTCGGGCGGTCGCGCACCCTCAACTTGCTCTATGACCCGCCCCTCGCTGCGGCCAATCTGGTAAGCCACCTTGTAGCACTGGTCGGCCTGGGCGTGCAGCAGATCGTCCTGCCCGACAGCGTGGTGTCGGGGCCGCTGGCGGGCGATCTCGCCCGCGCGCTGGCGGCCCACGCGCTCACCCCGCACCATATCCTGACCCTCAGGATGCTCACTGAGCTTGAGGATAACGCCCTCGCGCCTGTCCCGACCGCAGCCCTCTACCCGAACGACGAGCGCGAGGCCGACCGACTCCACGCCGCGCTCCGGCGGGCGATGTCCGCCGGGACGGCGCGGCTGAACATCGCGCCACGCTCGCTCTACTTGCCCAGCGAGCACGGCCGCCTGATCGAGCGGGTCGAGGGTCTGTCCCGCAACCTGGCTGATGTGGCCAAGATCGGCGATGACTCAGAGATCAACCTGTTCTGAGGAGAGTCTATGGCCTTCGAGATTTTGAACAACAGTCTGGTCACGCCGCCGCGTCTGCACGCGATGGTGCGCCTGACCTCCCGTATCAAGTCGCCTGACCGCGAGAAGCTCTACGACCTGCTCCAGCCGAGCTTCGCCTTACAGAAGCTGGAGAATCAGGATGCGGCGAAGGGCGTCTTCACCGCAGCCCGCAGCTGCGGGCTGCTCGCCGAGGATGATCAGAAGGTCGTCGCCCTTCAGGTGGAGCCGAAGGCCGTCGAGCGCCTCGGCGACTTCCGGCGGCACATGCAGCGGGCACTCCTGGGCATCACCGACGACAGTGCCGACAACTACTTGCTGAACATCTACAGCGCCTGGTACGCCGTGCAGAATGACCGGGTCTTCCAGTTTGCGATCAAGGACTTTGAGACGCGTTTCAACAACGAGATCTTCCCCGACACTGAGGGGCGCCAGTTTAACACCACCAAGCTGAACGGCTGGCGCGACTGGGCGGTCTTCCTCGGCCTGGGCTGGAACCTGCGCTTCGGCGGCCGCGACCTTGTCGTCCCTGACGCGCATGATCGCCTGGAGCCCCTGCTCGACAAGCTGCTCCCCGAGGGTGATCGCCCCGTGCCCTTCGGGGCCTTTATGGATCTGCTGGCTGAGTGCTGTCCCGAGCTTGACGGCGGTGTCCTCTTCACACGCTGCTGGCAGGCCAGTCGGGGCACCGAGCCGCGTGGAAGTCAGCTTAGCCTGATGCTCTCCAGCGGCCTGCGGGTGCTCCACGAGGCTGGGGCGATCGAGCTCAGCCTTGTCGCCGACGCCGCGACAAAGGTGCAGCTCTACCCGGCCCTCGGCCACCCGATCGCCCAGGTGTCGCAGATCCGTCGCGGGAGGGCCGCATGACCGCATTTACGCGATACCAGTGCTGGCAGCACGAGCGGATTGGCGAGGTGATCAACAAGGAGGCCATCGCCGTCGATCTCGCCGACTTCATGGCCACCCACGCGCCTCTCGGCCAGATTCGTGACCTGCGCGCGAGTGGCGGCCACGACCTGAGCGAGGCCGATCTGCTCGCCGAGCTTGTGCGTGGGGCGCAGGGCGACCGGCACATCTTCGCGGTGATCCAGGGCATCCCCGGCACCGGCAAGTCGCACCTCATCCGCTGGCTGCACCAGCGCTACAAGCGCGAGGTAGGTGGCCAGGAGGCGGTGCTACTGATCGAGCGGGCCCAGAACAGTCTGCTCGGCACGCTGCGCCAGATCATCGCCGAGCTCGAGATTGGCGGCGACGCCCTGCGCCAGCAGATCGAGAAGCTGCGCGGCGCGGCCGATAGCCTCTCCGCGCGCGCCCTGAAGGACAGCCTGCTCGATAACCTACGCGTTGCCACCTACGAGCGCGAGGAGTCGGCGAAGGGCAAGATCCGGCGGAATATCCAGAACTTCCTGCTTGACCCGACCATTCGCGATTTCTTGCAGGCTGAGGGCGGCCCGCTTGATCGGATCGCGGTCTTCCTCACCGCCGGACGGCGACCCGAGGCAGCTGGCGACCGCCCCGAGTTTGTCGCCGACGACTTTCAGGTGAGCGCCGCGCTGCTGCGCGCGGTGGACACCCATGGTTACCCTGAGGCCCGCGACCTGGCGAGCGCCCTCGACCTCAAGTCCGACCTGCGCGCGGATCTGGCCGGCTACCTGAACCGCCTGCTCGACTATGCGATCAGCCGCACCGTCGCTCTCTCGGCGGACGACCTGCGCCAGACTTTCAACGATCTGCGGCGCGAGCTGCGGCGGCAGGGCAAGGGGTTGACCCTGCTGATCGAGGATATCACCGCCTTCACCGGGATCGATCTGGGCCTGATCGATGTCCTGGCTACCCAGCACACCGGTGAGGCTAACCGCGACTTCTGTCGGCTGACCTCCGTGGTCGGCATCACCGACGACTACTATGGCCGGCGCTTCCCAGACAACATGCGCGAGCGGGTCAGCCATCACCTGACGCTCAACAGTGGGGCGGGTGATCAGACAGAGGCGGGGCTACTCCAGAGCCAGGCCGCCGCCGCCGGCCTAGCGGCACGCTACCTCAACGCGATGCGCGTCGGCC
>Ga0105046_10014635_pt1 | contig 12094 bp, 4 predicted proteins | sample MAT03_FD_78385 | JGI IMG/M metagenome (GOLD analysis project Ga0105046, IMG submission 78385) | Freshwater microbial communities from Lake Fryxell liftoff mats and glacier meltwater in Antarctica - MAT-03 (megahit assembly) | ecosystem: Environmental > Aquatic > Freshwater > Ice > Liftoff...
GGTGACAACGCCCCTTGCGCATAATCGGCAAGAGCGGGGCGCACTTGATGACACAGCAATAGGGTCGATTTAGCAGCGCTGGGTTGAGACATTTTCATGATTTTGGATTCATTCAACTTAATGATCATCGTGATGCGCATGATCGCGATCATGCGGTCTGGGACTCGATCAAAAACTTAACAACTCTTCTAGCAATCCCTGTCCGACCGGGGCAAGCAGCCCACGTAGCGACTCGTGCGCCAAGCGGACGCGGCTTTCGGCGGTCTTCTGCGGGCAATCCATGATTTCGGCGATCTCGCGATACGTCAGCCCATGCCCATACCGCAAAACAACCGCCTCGCGCAGACGAGCGGGCAAACGTTGTAACGCCGCTCCGACCGCTTCTTTGGCGCTGGTACGCATCATCTCCGACTCGGGTTGCTCCGACCGAGGCGCAGCCAACATCATGCCGAGCAAATCACTGATATCCAGAAGCGGCGGCGTGAAGCGGCGATAATGATTGCGGCATCGGCTGATCGCAATCGTGAACAACCACGTCTTAAACGCCGATTTATGGGCATCAAAACGGCGCAAATTCTTGAAGGCATACACAAACGCCTCCTGCATCACATCCTCGGCATCCTCACGATTGAGGAGCAAGCTGTAACAGAGGCGATAGACACCGGGGGTGAAACGCTCAAAAAGCACCTCATACCCAGTTTGATCGCCCAAAATAGCACGCCGAATCAACGTTTCGCTGGTGTCATTCGTCTCATCAGTCGCGCCCGACTGTGCCTGATCGTGGGGTTCGTGTAAGTTGGTCATATGCGCGCTTTTACACGCACTCCCCTGCTAATCCTCAAAAATGCCCACAATCGTTGATCTATCCAGCGACGCCGACCGTATCCAGCACGCCATCATAGATATCTTGACGCAGCCACAACACATAATCATCCGTCCCATCCGCCAAAGACGGTACCCGCGCCAATCCCCGTGACCACCAACCCGGCAGATCAATCGTCATCAAGGTGATGGGTTGCCAACGGCGTTCAATCGCGAAATCTTGCCCAACATAGGCAGTCCCAAGTTCCGGCTCAAGATTGTTGGCGGGCAGCAAGACGACCGCTTGCCCCGCCGCCTCGCTGGGCGCATTGATGAAACTGGTATTGGGGAAATCGCGCAGCACCCATGCGATCACACCGTCATTATCGGCGATCACCGACACCGGCAGGCCCGTAAAACCACGCGCTTCACGTTCGGTCAGGTCGATCATCGTCTGACGCAACAATGCCGTGTCCCGTCGGGTTGCGGTATCGCGCCAAATTTGCGCCGGTTGATCCGCCCGATCCACCGCCACACTCCAGCCCGCTCCAAGCGAGGTCGCGCCGAAAAACAACAGCACCCCCAACCCCATGCCCTGCCATGTCATGCGGGCACCCCACAGACTGGCGAACAAAAAGAAGCCGATCAGGATGAACATGGTGGAAACGAATAACAAGATGATGGCGTCACCTTCCAAACGCACACTGGCAAGCGCCCCATCTGGCGCACTCACCATCGACCGCCCCGCCGATTGAAACGCCAGGGTAAACACGCACAACGCGCCGATCAAGCTGAGCGCGATCACGCCACGCGCCCAATCCGGCGCAGGGGCAAAAATCAGTCCGGTGTCCGGGTTAAACAATTTCACGATCACCCCAGACGCCAAAAACATCGCCGGCAGCAGAATCCATAGCGAAGTCGCAGCCGGTGCGCCCACGAACTGAAACACGATGGCGGCAACCAGCATCACCGCCGCCACGCGATCCGCGAACGTAAACCCCGCCCGCACCAGCATCCACAATGCCACCCCCGCGAAGATCAACACATGCGGCTCATAGAAGGCTGCCACCGTCAACGGCAGAAACGCCGGATCATCAGGGGCGTTGGGGGTCAGCATTTGGATGAAACCGAGAAACACCTCGCCAATGGTCGTCAATGCCGACGGGATCAACAAGAAACCGGTGCCCAACGTCAGCGTCACAATCAACGCCGCCGGGAAGGCGCTTGCCCACGGGAAGGCACGGAACAAGCTTGCCAGCGTCATTGGCTCATTGTCTTCGGCATCCTCTTCTAAGACATCCTGCGCCCGCCGCGTCCACACGAGTGCGCCCCCGACGCCCACCGCCAACAATCCCGCCAGCGCCAGACTGCCCGCATCACTGAGGAAAATAACCCCCACCGCGAAAATGAGCGTCAGTGCGGCATAGGGTGCCCCCGCCTCGTCCACGTCGCGCCGACGGAGCCAACCGCGAAACGACGCCAGCATCAATGCCGCGCTCATCGCACCCCAAATCATGCCACTGCTTTCGCGTGAAGCGATCAGCAAGATGGGCGAGAACACGAACAACGCCGCCAGCAAGAGCGCCCGCGCCTTGCCCAACACAGCGCGGAACAGCAACGGGGTCAGCACCAACCCCGCCCCGACCAACATCGTCAGCAACCGCGCGCTTTGTTCAGACGCGCCCATCACCGAGAAACCAAAGCTTTGGGCGAGAAACACCAACGGGCTATGCGCGGTGCTGATCGAGCCGGGCGCGCTGGCGGAGACCGTTCGCCAAGCAGATAAGGCTTCCCGCGCCTCGTCCGCAGTCAACGGCACCACATCCAATTGGGCATAACGCAGCGCCAGCGCGAAGATAAACAACAGGGCATAGGCGATGATTTCGACGCTGATGGTGACGCGCGGCAAAGCGCGCGGGGCATCTGCCGTCGGTAGTGAGGTTGTTATTGGTGTCGATTGAATGGTCATCTCTGGGTCACCCTCCGAACGTATTCAAGACGAGCGCGCTCTCTGGCACATGGTACACGCGGGTCGTGCCGTATTCGCAAACCATCTCCAGATTGTCACGGAACTTGACCTCCGCAGCGATCAGCGGTTCGCCATATTGGTTGCGTTCAGTCGCCCCGATAAAAATATAGTCAATGCCATAGTTCGCCAAGATGTTGCGCGTGGCGTTCCAGGTCGGATCGCTGTAGAGCGTGTCGATATCCGCCACCCGTGACCCCACCATCAAGGGCAGTTCGGACTGACCGCGCCACTGGCTTTGGTGCCCATACCAGTTGAACAACAAGGGAATCCCGGTGAGCGTGCCGACCGTGCCAAAAGCGCCCTCATAGGAATTGCCGACGGCTTGCACCACCAACGCGGAATCGCCAGCGACCCGATCACTTAAGCACGCCAACGCCGCTTCATCGTCGGGCGTGATGCCCCCATAGGACAGATAACTCGCCACCCCGTTGAGCGTGGGCGCGGCGGGGGACAACGAATTGACGCGCCCCGTCTCCAGTTGCGTCCGGGCGTAGACCGCAAGGACGATATACGGCAACCCCATCACTAAGACCAATGCCACGACGCCGCCATAGACAGCGCGCAACGTCGGACTCGGTTTGGGCAACCGAACATCCCCCAAAATGCTGTACACGGCATATGCCGAGGCGATACCCCACAACAGCCACGTCTGATAGTAAAACTTAAAGACCGTATTCATGCGCGTGCCGAAGTTGTCACGCAGATACACAAATTCGGGCGCAAGCGTCAACGCCGCCCCCAACGCGATCAACAGCAAGACGAATGCCGTCGCCGATGGCGTGGTAATCACTTGGCGGTCGTCGGCGATCAACTCCTGTTTGGGGAACAAGCGCGCTGCCGCGAGCGCCAACAGCAATGTCAATAATAGCGCCGTCGGTAAATGGGTGATTCGTTTCGCCAATGCCCCGATCAGCGCCGACGGCATTCCGCCGTTTTCCACCACAAACTGGTTAAACACATTTTGGGTATTGGGCAACAGCGCGCTGATCACCGTCATGACCAACAAAATGAACGTCAAACCTAACAAAATGCCACCCGCAAGCGTCAGCCCATACCGCAGGTTGGCGCGATCCTGCGCCCGCCACCATTCCACGACCAAATAGGGAAGCAACAGCAGCAAGAAGGGTCCGAACATCAGGAAGAATTGATTGAAAATGGTCGGATTGACCAAATTGGGCAACACCCCGCCCAACTGGGATCGGAACGACACCAAGAACGGAATATCGATGATCACACCAATGATCAGCAATGCCGCCCCAAACAACACCGTCCCCACCCAATCCCCCGTCGTCAGCCGCCCTGTACCGCCGCGCAGCAACCGCCGTAATGCCTCTGCCCCCGCCATAAGGATCAGATAAATCGCCCCATCCCAAGTATTGAGGAAGATCAAGCCGCCGATGACCACGCCGTACAAAAGCGTCTCTTGCAGGTTCGGGCGTCGCCGCCGCAAGACGACATTGAGCGCCAAGCCGATGGTCATCGCCGCAAACGGCAGCGCCAACACATGCGGGTGATTGTCCGACAGGATGAAACTAAAGGCGGGGAATTCGTCGATCACTTCCGAGTGAACGCCGTTTAAGGCGCGATCACTGATGGCGCGTGCTGACCGGAACCACCACCAATACTGCCACGAGCCGATATCGCCTTCGCGCTCAAAACCGAGTGGTTCTTCGCGCTGATTGACGTTCCAAATCGCCAGATATTCTGCCGAGGCGGTATTGGTTTGATACGGCACTTCCACCAGCGGCAAGATAAAATTGCTGAGCAACAACACAAAGACCACGCCCAGTAATGCCGTGCTGATCGCAGCACCCGATCCCGAACGCGGTTCTGGCGCTGTAGGCAACGCATCAGGTGGTGGGACGCGCATCGAACGCGAACGCACCAAGTTGTACACCACCCCATACACGCTGAGCGCCGTCAACGCGAACAAGAGCGCATTCAGCAAACTGAAGCCGATGCCACTGCTGACCCCGCTGAGCGTGGACAGCATCGCCGCAATGACATAGCCAAAGTAGTAGTAACTGATGGCATAGCCCGAAAACCAAGGATCATTGGGCGGAAAAGCTTCGCTTCGCATCACCCCACTTAAAAACGCCAGTTCCATCGGTTTTTCGGTGGTGAAGGCGTCCGGTTGATATGCCTTATAGGTCGCCCAAGCGAACAGTGCCACGATGAATAGCACTTCCCCAACGACGATAGCAGCACGGTGTTCGCGCCACCACAACCGCAGATCGAACGGTTCGCGTTCGTCATCGGGGGCGGGTTTGATGCCTAGGTAAGACGCGATGCCGATCACGACGACGACCACATATGCCACCGCCATGCCGCTGGCGTTATTTTGGGTGAAGCCAAACATCGTCAGCAACCAAAACACGAAGCCGATCAGCAACAGCCCCAATGCCCGCGCCAAAAAATAGCCCCGGTCTGGCAAGCCGCGCAGCAAGCGGAACGTCAACGGCAGCGTTGCCGCCCCCGCCAGTGTGACGAGAAACCACCAATTGATGATGAGTACACCCTCACGGGCGAGCCAATCGAAAAACATCGATTATCCAAACTCCCGCAATTCTGCGCCGGGGATGACATGATAGATGAGTGATTCGCCGTCCTGATAGACGACATCCAGCAAGCCAAGTTCCACCATTTGGTCAAACTTCGCCAAGCCTTCCGGTGCATAATACGCCAGTTCTAACTGCCCCACGATGATATATTCAACCTTGTAGAAGGTGATCATCTCTATCGCCATCCTCACCGACGGCAGTTGATAGAAGGCATTGACATTGGCGTTGCGCATTTCCACAATCCGCCCCATCGGTTCTAGTGTGCGTTGTTGGCGCTGATGAAAGTTCCACCCGATCACAGCGGGCAACCCCGTGTTGATGGCAATGCGCCCATTCCATTTGTATTGGGTGTCACTGCTCAAGCCTTCGATGATCGTGGGCACGCCTTGCAGACTCTCTTGCAACCAGCGGATCATTCGGTAATCTTCCGCCAAGCTAAAGGGCGCGCGCGACGGGTTGGTCGCCAAAATCAGATTGTCGCCTTCATAATGGCGGGCATAGTTCATATATTGCATCCCGTCCAAGGTCAGCGGTTGCGCGGTGTCAAAGCGGAACGCCGCCCGCGCGCGGATTGCCATCACAGGGAACAACAAGGCGATGAACAGTAGCAGCGAGGCAATCGTCAGCCATACCCCCTGCAACGTCGGACGCCAGCGCGCCAGCGCGCTGCTCAGCCACGCGACCACAGCCCCACCGACCACGCTTAACATGATCCACGCTTGGAGATAGAACTTAAAGACCGTGTTTTGCCGACCGATATCGCCATCAAGGACGATATACTCCACGCCCAACAATAGCCCCAACGACAAGCCGATCAGCAGCAATACAAATTGCATCGGGCGTGATTGACCGGGGCGGAAAAACACGACCGCCGTCCATAACAACAAGGGGATGACCACGAGCGAGACTTGCCATTCGCGCAATGCCAAGCCCAGCGAGACCAACAGCGTCCCGATCACGAGGATGCCCGCTGCGATCATCCAAAACAACCGACCGCGCAGTTCCCGCACATACACCGAGCGCAGCCAACGCGCGGTTTCCCAAAGCAACAGCGACACGATCAAGAACAAGAATAAGCCGTGAATATCGAAAAATGCCCACAAGGGCGTTTTGCCGTCCGTCCATGGGCGGATGCTGTTGTAAATCGCGGTGTACCAGGTCGTATAGGGCAGCACACCGACAAAGCTAAAGACGAGGTACCCGCCGACCGTGCCGATGAACGACAAGATCGACAAGCGCGTAAAGCGGCGGAAAATCCCCGCCGTGCCGACGCGCATCCCCTGTGCCAGCCACCACGCAATCATCATGGCAACCGTGCCCAAGAGCAAATAGGTAATCCAGTCCCAGGTGTTGGTGGCGCGCAACATACCGACGGTCACGCCGATCAGCGCCACCGCGAGGACATTACGGAAGAAACCACGCTCGCCCCGCGTTTCGCCCTCGGCTTGCCGCCGCCGCTTGCCCGCGACCAACAGTTCGTTGAACAGCAACCCGATGATGAACAATTGCATGGGCATGGCGATCATGTGAGCGTGCAGGTCGCCATAGATAAAGGTGAAGATCGGCATTTCGGTGATCGCCCCGCCTTCGACACCGGGCGTCTCGGCAAGGACACGGCTCGGTGCCCAAAACCAGCGATCCGTGCCGATGGGCAAAGGTTGCCCGTTCACCGCCGAACCGATGCCCCCGGCAAGGCTGGTCAGCAATGTGACCGAGTTGTTTAACTCATAGCGGATTTCATCCACCACCGAGGGATTATTGGCACGCTCCAAGATATCCATCTGGGCGACACTATCCGGGGCACCGCCATTGTCGCGCGTGTACTCGCGCACCAAAAAGTCTTGGATGCCCGTCGGTTGGGTATAGCCACCTAGGCGCGCGACCCCCGTCAAGAAGACGCGCGGCGTGTCGAGGTTGCCCAACACGACCACTAAAATCAATGCCGCGATGCCCGCCAACATCGGGCTGGCGTTCACCTTCAACTTGGTGGTGTGGGTCTTTAGCGCGCTGACAATATCGAAAGCGACGCCAAACGCGCCGATCCCCGTCAAGGCGAACAACGTCGGGATGATCAAGTTGTAGGCGATGCTGGGCACCATCTTCAACAACAGCACCGGCGACCCCACGATCACATACCCGAAGTAGTAGTAATTGAGGAAACCATCGGCGAACCAAGGATCATAGGGCGGGAAAATCGTGCTGCGCAGGACGGCATTAAAATACGCGAAATCCATCGGCTTTTCGCCACCGAAGCTGGGATGCCACAAATCGGGGTTGGTCAGACGCACGGCGACCCACGCCAAAAATGCCGCCAGCGTCAATACTTCGATCACCAGCATACGTCCGGCATTTGCCCGCACATACGCGCCAAACTCGTCACGTGCCCGCCACACCAATGCGATGCTGATCAAGACCAAAACCAGCAAACCTGCCGCGACGCCCATTTGTGACCACACCGGCAGTCGCAAACTCGCCAAGACCCACAAACCATAGCCCACAAGGAACAAGCCGGCAAATTTGGCGAAGGCATACCCTCGCCCCGGCAAGCCGGGCAGCAGCACGTATAATGCCGGGAATGCCGCCCATCCAAATAAGAAGATGACCACCCACCACGCGCCAACGGTGACGACCGGTTCCAAATTGACCAAACTCTGGGAATTAAACCGTTCCGACCAGGTGCCACCTTCATATTGAATCGGGCGCGTTTCGTCGGTCAAACGTAATTGCGTCGGGGCGACCGCCGCTCGCTCACTGCTGAGCGTGGCGACATTGACCAATGTCGGATCACAATAAAATTTATCGGAACCGGTGCAGCTATTGAATACCGGCGCACTGTCCACGCGCGCCACTGGAATGCTGTACAGAAAATCACTGACCGCGCTGTGATCATAGTCGGCGGTCTTGCGATAGATCAACACAGCCGGATGATCATACACATGGAAGGCTTCTTCGGCTTCAAACTCGTTCAACCACGCTGGCGAGTCATAAAACGGCAAGTGTTGATCGCTCACCCGCAGCGGACCCAATTCATAGGTGCTGTCAAACACCTCAACCAGCTCAAAACCGAGTTCCCCTGCGAATAACTTGTCATAATACGCATTGGTCATGGGCCAACGCTGGGGATTGCGGGATAGGGTGTCATAGAAGCGATTGCTGCTGATCACGAGGTAATCGCTGTAGTGCAGGGTTTCCAGCAAATTCACCCGCTTGATCGGCTCGTCTTCATAAACGATATCCTGCTTGTAGCCGATCACCAGCCCATAGCCAGCCGACTGACGACGACACTCGCGCGCATCCCACACCAAACCGGGCGGCGGATCATCGGCAAGGGTGATGCCCTCCGGGAAAGCGCAAACCCCCGTCGGCACCGGGTCATCCCACGCCCCTTCCCATGTCACCACCGAGCCGCCGCTGATCAAGGCGTCCCCCGCGACCAATTGCACGACAAACTCGTATTCTTGCCCCGCCTCAACAACCAGCGGTTCGATAAACTCAATATCATAGGCATCGCCCAAGACATGATTTTGACGCGGGAAATCGCGGCTCAACTCGGCAAGGGCGATCACCGCCATATCGGCGGTGCGCTGTATCGTGAACTGCAACGTTTCCGGCTCTGGATCATCATTTGGGTCGCCCAAATGCGGAGCATGAATGTGCGACACCGCGCCACTGGCAGGTGCCGTAAAGCGATAAGCGACGCGCGGCGTCGCGGTATCAAGGCGCGAGGCACGGGTTTCAATCGGGGCGTCGCCATCGCGATGCCCGATGGGGATATTGATGAGCGGTGTCCCTTCGGGCGCGCCTTCAATCTGCATGGCAAAATCACCGGGGACGCTTTCCATGAACCAATAGGACGCTGCGACACGGGTCAAGAGATGCCGGTAGATATTCGTGAACATCCCCGCCCATAACAAGGTGAATGCCGGCACGATCACCAGCGCGACTCGGACGACCCACCGCACGAACGCCGGACGCGCCCCCAACCACCGCCAGCAACCAACCAGCGCCCATGCCGCCAAGACCACCAACGGTCCATAGACGGGCAAGAAATAGCGCATCGTTGTCACCCAACTGCGCCCCAAATACCCAAAGTAGACGGCGATCCAGCCGACCAGCAAGATATTGGCGAGCGCGCCGGGCTTGCCGCGCAGGATGCGCCAAATCGCCCAGACAAACGCGCCCCACGCCACGATCCCTAACGGCAAGCCCATCCCCCACAAAATCATATTATTCATCGGGAAGAGCCACGGGGTGCGCGCGGTCCATTGGAAGTTAGGCGGGCTATCGGCGGAACCACTGACGAGCGCTTGCGCCGTGCCCATATTGCCCAACCAACGATCATGGAGGGCAACAAACGGGACATTGCTCTTAAAGACATCAAAGAAACCGGGACCATCAAAGGCATAGGGGTTGAAAACGCGGAAACATAACACCGCCAGCACCAGCGCGACCATGCTCCAAAGTAAATGGCGGATCACGAGCCGATCCCGTTCGCGCATACTACCGCCACCCGTCAGCGCGGGCAGAATGTGGAGCGCCGCCGCCACCACCAGCAAGCCGACGAGCGGCAGCAAGTTGATACGACTGGCTATCGCACAGCCGAAAGCGAAGCCAAACAGTAGGTACGTCCAAAACTTGCCAGAACGATACACCTGCACGGATGCCATGACGGTGAGCGTAGCGAAGAAATTGGCAATGGCGTCTACGGTGCCAAAGTGCGCGATCTGGATGCTGAACACGGTCGTGGCGTACAAAAACGCCGCCAGCAACCCCACCCATTTGTCATGTAAGCGCACACCCATCGCAAACACCAGCAGGATGATGCCCATTTCGGCAAGCGCCGACATCATGCGCCAGACCAAATGCACCCCGTCATAAGTAACCCAGAAGGAACCGTTATAGTCTGTTTGATTCAGGACATTGACGGCGTACCATTCGGTGCCCACAGCGTAGAGTTCGGCACTGCCGCGTGCGATGAACAACGGCAACGTGCCATAAACATATAAACCGTGACCGCTGTTGGCATTCAGTGGGTTTAAGGTGCTGCACAGGGCATCAAAATACCCCCCCATGCCCCCCGTGTCGGGGTACCGAGCGCGGCAGGTCTCTAGCTGTGTCGCAACTTCGATTTCACCCCCGCTGGGGTTTAGCTGTCTCCCTAAGCCTTGGGCGACATCCGTCAAGAAGCGCTCATCGGGATGTAAGTGGGTGAAGTCGTCCCAATTTAGCCCGCCAAACCGGAAGTACCCGCCGATGAGCATGGTGAAAACGAGCAGCACGCCCACAATCAGGTTGCTGCGCGCGACGGTACCAGCGGCGGCGCGCTGAACGCGGACGTTCGTATTGATTTTCAGTGTGCCCATTGCCTGCATAATATACGTCAATCTCTGCGTCTAAGCGGTACATATACACATAAAAGCCGGATAATCCTCATTTTGAATCATCCGTATCACCAACCAGAGCACGGACAACACCCCAACCGTGCCGTTGTCCGCACCCGTTTTCTTGAAATAATGCAAAGAAGTGATACGCCCTTAGTTCGGCGCCACTTCTTCTAAGCCAGCGTCCTTTAAAATCATATTAATCGCCTCCCAGCCCACTGTCGGGACGCGATAGGTCAAAAAGGAACGTCCGTTGGTGGACTCATGGCTGGTGGTCAATCCGGTGGGGAAATGACTGATCAACCATGCCAACCCTTCGGCGTCGTCGGGCGAGACCAAGAAGAACAAATCGAGGTTGGGGTCAAGCGGAAATACCCCATTCGGACGGCGCAACAAACTGTTTCGCAAACTCGTCGGTATTTCCTGCGAGGTCAAAATGGTGTTGTCCCATTTGATCGCCCCGCCCGAAATCCCGACCGCCCGGTGATCCCACCAATACGGATAGGAAAGGATATAGGCATTGCCATACCCTTGCTGATCGCCCGCCGCAAAACTCCGCAATTGATCGCCGCCAGTGCTGTAGGATTGCGCGCTCAGCACATAACTATCGTGATAATTGACAAACACATTATAGTTGTTGGCGCTATAGCTCAAGCCGATCAAGATGATCGCCCCGAACGCCGCCACAATCGTGCCCATGCGCCCCGCCAGTCGGTGCAGATCGACAACGACCAATGCCAGCGGCACCGCCACCAACAGATAGATCCCCGGCAATGTGCCGCTCATGCGGGTCGCGCTGGGGTTTTCGGCAGGGAACGCCAACGCCGAGATCGAGGGCACCATCATCAGTACGATCGACGGGATCAGCCACCAATTGGCGGGATCGCGCCGGAACAATGATCGCCCGAACCACGCCGCTAATCCGAGGATCAACAAGGCACCGGCAATCGGATCAAGCGCGGGCTTGCCGGGGCTGTTGTGCAGCCATGTCGAGTCGCCATTCACATGATACATGCGGAAGGCATTGCGGGTGTTTTCGAGGATATTGGGCACCGTCTTGGCGAACGCCTCAAGTTGTTCTGGGACCGTGGGCTGGCGGGCGACCAAATTGCCATTTTCGTCGGTAGCTTGGATCATCTCGTCCCCCAAGACACGCCCGCTCATACGCCGCCAAAACTCTTGCGGGTTCTCGACCGAATACCGAAAAAGGGGCAAGAAAATGAGCGCCGACACCGCGACCAACGACATCATATTCACGATCAGTGCCCAACGCACCCGCCCCGTCTTGGCACCGATGATCAAGGCAAAGGGCACCCCCAACA
>Ga0105046_10014636_pt1 | contig 12093 bp, 6 predicted proteins | sample MAT03_FD_78385 | JGI IMG/M metagenome (GOLD analysis project Ga0105046, IMG submission 78385) | Freshwater microbial communities from Lake Fryxell liftoff mats and glacier meltwater in Antarctica - MAT-03 (megahit assembly) | ecosystem: Environmental > Aquatic > Freshwater > Ice > Liftoff...
AGCAAGCATTTTTTCATAATAAAAGCATGTCTGATTGATGGCCAAATTAACCTAATCTATTTGTCTATCTATACTGTACTATGCCGAGATGTATGAATTAATAATAGTTTGTCCGATTCACACAATTAATGGTCTGTAATCAGTTTTAATAAATGATATGGAACAAAGGAGAATCCCTCACCTAATAACTCCTTTTTATAAGACTAACTCATTCATAAGTCGCACTATTTGAAACAGCAGAAAAATAGAAAAGCTGAAAAGGGAACTAAGTTTTGAGAGTGAAAAACATAGCGGCATTTGCTTGATTAGTAATCGGAATTCGATTTGCAAACATCCCGGATTATAAACAAAAAAGGCTCTCAATTGAGAACCTTTTTCTTGTACTAAACGAAAATGCTCCTTATCAACATTTTTTCAAATCTATATTTATATTAGTAGCCTGCATTCTGTGTTACGTTGGGATTAACGTCGATCTCGGCATTTGGAATTGGAAAATTCAAATGCTTAGGCAACTGAAAAGAAAGCTGCGATACATTGGAACCGAAATAAGCATTATTAAGCGCAATAGCCCCACCTAACTGCCATCTTCTTAAATCCGGCCACCTTTGTCCTTCGCCTGCTAATTCAACTAACCTTTCATCATTGATCCATCCAAAAACTACAGACTTAGTAGTTTCAGTTAATGACCTGTTAGCGGGAATGGTTCCACCGACAACCATATTTCTAGCCCTTGTCCGTACTTCGTTTATTAATTGAATTGCCTCTGAAATAGAACCACCGGAACCCAAAAGAGCTTCAGCTTTCAACAATTTAATATCTGCTAAACGCAAGAGCCTGTAATTATTGATTGATGCAGGCTGCCAGCCCTGGGAGTTTTGATTGCGCAATGCATATTTATTCACATTTCTATTAGTGAGATTAAGAGTGAGCGCTTTTCTTGGATCAGCATTGTCGAAAGCATCTGCTAACTTTTGGGTGGCAAAAAAACGAGAATTGCCGTACAGCTCCTGATCCGTATAATAATTCCATGCGATAGATAAGTTGCCTATGGGATTGTCAAAATCATTTGGGAGCCAAATGTTGTTGCCGCCAGATGCGTTTGAGGCCTGAAATTCGAATAAAGATTCTTCGTTATTTTCTGTGTTCCACGCAAAATTATCATCAAATTTTGGAGTAAGTGACAAACCGGCGATACTATTAAAAGCAGCAATTGCACTTGTATAATCTGCTACGTTATTGGTGACAGAAGCTTTGAAAACCAGGCTTTTTCCCAAAAACCCATACGCTGCATTTTTAGTAGCCCTGCCTTTATAAGCATTTCCCCATGAAGCTGGTAGTTTTGCAGCAGCATCTGTAAAATCCTTTATTGCCTGTTCTAAAAGCTGTGTGCCAGTAGAACTGGGAGGGGTAAATTGGCTATTTGCTGTTACCCTTAAATTTGAAAGAGGGGCTGTACCAAAATAATTCCACAAGTAGTAATAAGCGAACCCTCTTAAAAACAGCGCCTCCCCGGTATGTATATCTTTTAAACCAGCAGTGGTGTAAACGCCCGGAGCAACTGTAGCAGTTTTTTCCAATACTACATTTGCCCTTGAAATTAACTGATAACAGGTTCTATATAAATCAGTGACTCTTCCGCTGCTTGGCTGTAGTGAACCAAAGATTTCAAATTCTTCATTTCCATTGTTAGTTGTTATATCATCCCCAGGTAACAAGTAAATGGGCATTAGTGTACTACCAGGCCCTGCAGAATAACTAGTGGTTACAAAACCATAGAAGTCTGTCAGTTTTGCATAACTTCCAATCACAGCCCTTGTAAACTCACCTTCTGTTGAAAAATAGGTGGCTTCGGTGGGTGACCGTGGAAGTAAATCTAATTGCTTTTTACTACAGCCCAGATTACTAACAGCCGCAACTACGACTGTTAATACTAGATATTTTGATAATTTATTTTTCATCATCTATAATTTTATTTTTTTAAAAAGTAACATTTAGGCCAACCAAAGTTTGCCTGGTTGGTGGCAAAAATTCATTTTCTGGATCCAATCCTGTATATTTCGTTATCGTAAAGACGTTCACTGCACTTACATAAAAACGTAAGTTTTGAACAAGATTACTTTTTGAAAGTATTTGTTTTGGTAGCGTATACCCTAACTGTACATTTTTTAACCGCAGGTAAGCAGCACTTTCTACAAACCTTGAAGAAAATCTGCCAGTGTTTGCAGGGTCTCCAAATACTGCTCTTGGCATTGTTGAAGATGGTTTAGCAACAGTCCAGCGATCAAGCGTAGTAGCAAATTGATTAGCAGGACCACCCATACCTTCTAAACCAGCCCTAATATAATTATATTTTTTAACATCTCCCACACCCTGAAAAAAGACACTTACATCAAATCCTTTATAATCGGCACCAAAAGAAAAACCATAATAATATCCCGGGATAGTTTTGCCTAGAAAAGTGCGGTCATTACTATTTACTAAGCTATCCGTACCTGGCCTGAATCGTTCTTTTGAATTACGTGGGTTACCGTTCACATCTTGAAAATACATATCACCCGGTTTGTATTGATAGCCAAGAGATATATTTGAAGTATCCTGGCCTATATTTTTATCAGCCTGCTTTTTTCTCCAAGTGTCAATTTCTGCCTGATTTTGGAAAACTCCACCCACTTTGTATCCCCATAGATAAAACATAGAATACCCTTCTTCAATTCTACCACCTTGGCCGCCTATTGGCGTACCACCATTTAGCCTTAATACCTTGTTGTTTACGGTTGTAAGATTTGCTGATGCATTAAAATTTACATTCCCAAATTTTTGATTGTAAGACAACTGTAATTCTATACCTCTATTTCTAACAGTTGCTACATTGAGGTCAGCGTTTTCCTGAATACCTGTATTAGGGGGAGGTGACACACTTTGTATAATATCATAAGTAACTTTATTATAGTACTCAGCAGTAAAGTTTACATGGTTATTAAACATAACGGCATCAAAACCGAAGCTACTTGTTTTAATTTTTTCCCAAGTGAGTGTATTATTAGCAAAACCGGGTAAGGCTGCACCTAAGAACGGGGTACCTACACCATTGCCAACACCAGAACCAAATGCATAGTCTGGAGAACCCGATACAGTCGTAAGGTATTTGTAATAACCAGCAGATTGAAAATTACCGAGTTTGCCCCAACCGCCCCTCAATTTTAAATCATCCAGGAATCTGATCTTTGGAAAAAACTCCTCGCCGCTTATTCTCCAAGCTGCTGCAAAAGAAGGGAAGTTTTGAAATTTATTTTCAGGAGACAGTCTGGATGAACCATCTCTCCTAATAGTTGCATCAAAGTAATATTTGTCTTTGAACTTGTAACTCAATCTGCCCATGTAACCAATCAACACATCCTCTGAAAGAATGTTTGAGAAACCATTCACATTTGGAGGACGATTACCAATAGACCAATATTGAGGATTTGTGAAGTTCACCTGACCACTTAAGTCAGATACATACCACCTGCCAGTTTGCTCTGAACCGGAAAGCACCACATCTACATTATGATCGCCCAAAAAGGTACGGTTGTAACTTGCAGTAACTTCTTTATTCAAATTGGTAGTACGAGTGTTTCTTTCCCCCAAACTTCCTTTGGCAAATGGATCCTGAGTGGCTCCAAATGGATTACCCACCGGTTGCTTAAATCTCCAACTGTCATTATCCTCAAATTCTTTACGAAAATTTAGATAATAGTTTCCGCTTAACGATCCTTTAATTCTTAAACCCGCAAGTGGCTCTATTTGAACATATACATTACCCAATAAATTTTGCATATCATATGTCCTTTTGTTTAATGACTGCAGAGCAAACGCATTGTATCTTGTTTGTTGACCCCACAAAAGTCTGGAGCCTGCAGCGTCAAAAATAAAAGGTGCCCCCGGTGCAAGTCTAGCTGGATCATAGGCTGGATTAGGAATTAAATTTCCTGCACCAGTTGGGACAAAGCCCGTAATATCATTTTTGTCATAAAATGGTTGGAAAGGAATTGTCGACATCATATCAGTTAAACTTGCATTTGTATTTTCCAACGCATTTTGAGAAACTAAACGAATGTTCATACCTGCTGACAGATATTTGGATATTCTGGATTCAATATTTGAAACCATTGAAAAACGCTCCAATTCATTGGCCTTTAACGGGCTTTCCGTTTTAGCGTATCCAGCAGAAAAATAATAAGTAGTAGCATCGGAACCACCGGAAACTTTTACATTGTAGTCCTGCAAAGGTGCATTTTTATTCAGCAGTTCATTCTGCCAATTATAGGTAGGGGCATTACCTACATATTGGCTGTTGGCTTCGTTGTATAATGGGCCGAATTTTGTTGCAAATGATACTGAACCATTGCCATCCGGATTATTTGCATATGATTCCTTCAGCAAAGAAAAATACTGTTGTGTATTCAATACCGTCTGTGTTTTAGCAATATTTTGAACACCATAGGAAGAAGCGAATTCTACCCTTGCCCTGCCACTTTTACCTTTTTTTGTCGTGATTAATATTACACCATTAGAAGCCCTAACTCCATAAATAGCTGCGGCGGACGCATCTTTCAATACAGTCATTGTTTCTATATCCGCTGGATTAATAAGAGAATAAATATTCAGTGGAGAACGTATATCACCAATGGCCCCTCCGGTGGCTCCGGCTCCACCTTCTATAATTGGTACTCCATCTATTACATACAAAGGTTCTGAAAATCCAAATGTGTTTACACCCCTGATACGAACTGTTGGCCTGGCACCAGGTGCTCCACCGCCCGATTCAATAAAAACACCGGCAGCCGTTCCCTGCAACGCTAATTCTGGTGTCATTGCAGTACTTCTTTCAATATCCTTTGCACCTATGGTACTTATGGCTCCTGTTACATCCTTTTTTTTGCGGGATCCATAACCAATTACCACCACTTCATCCATACTCTTGGGTCTAGTACTAAGAGAAACATTCAAAACCCCGGAAGCTGTTACATTTTGCTCATCGGGTGTACCGCCTAAATAAGAAAATAATAGTTTGCTTCCAGCAGGTACAGCAATAGTGTAAACACCCGCATTGTCGGTTACTACACCAGCCTTGCTGCCCTTTACAATAACACTCACGTTCGATAAAGGAGCTTTTGTTTCTGCATCGGTTACTTTACCCGTTACAGTTGTTTGCGCAAATGCACTGTTGGTAAAAAGTGCGGCGGCCAACATAAAAGAAAAGAATTTAAAAAAGAGGGGATAACCTCTGAAGTGTAGGTTCATAATCATAAACAATCGTTTTTGGTTAGTTTGAAAAAAGTTTGCAAACGTTTGCATTTGTACAAACGACATTGTAAACATAATAATACTATTTTTGCCAACTATACTGAACTGTGCTGTTTTAGAAAATAAATTATAATAATAAATGGAATATTTTAAATGTTCAAGAAATCAGCCACAGAGTATTTAAAAAACGAACACAAAGTGTATTCCTGATTGTGGATTCAATTGAAAGAAAAGTTAAAAGGCTTACAACCCGAATTAGGGAAATATCCATAAATATTGAAACCAATACATGCAACATTCATTTCAGATTGATACTGATAAAAAAATACCCAAGTATTTACAAATAGTAAATGCTGTAACGAATGCCATACGGCAGGGTAAACTAAAAAAAGGTGACCCCATTCATTCTATCAATGAACTAAGTGATGAGTTTTTTTTATCAAGAGATACCGTACAAAAAGCGTACAGTTTACTTAGAAAAAAAGGGGTAATCAGCGCTATAAAAGGTAAAGGGTTTTATATCAACCGATCTGACGTAACCACCCCCTTCAGGATATTATTACTCTTTAATAAAATCAGTAACTATAAGAAGCAGACTTATAATGCCTTTGTAGAAACGATGGGTGATATGGCTGTGGTGGATTTAAAAATTCACCATTTTAACACAAAAATTTTGGAGAGCCTGCTACTGGAAAACCTGGACGAATACGACTACTTTGTACTGATGCCTCACTTTTATGAAAATGCAGATGATGTTTATAGTATTATAAAAAAAATCCCCGGCGATCAACTGATCATTTTAGATAAAGACCTTCCGCATACCTATTCAAAATATGCAGGCGTATTCCAGGATTTTAAAAATGACATTTATAATGCACTGGAATCAGGCATCCATTTATTTAAAAAATACAGTAAAATTATTTTGGTGTTCCCTAAAATAATTCCTTATCCCAAAGAGATAATTACGGGATTCAGAAGCTTTTGCACTAACAATAATCTAGCTTATCAAATAATTGACGAAATAACGCCGGAAACTGTTATCACTAAAAAAGAGGCATACGTTGTAATTGAAGAAAACGACCTCGTAAACCTTATAAAATCCTGCAAATCAAAAAAATTAATAGTAGGAAAAGACATAGGCATTGTATCGTATAACGAAACCCCTTTAAAAGAAATTTTGCTGAATGGAATCACCGTCATCTCTACCGATCACCATAAGATGGGCGAAACTGCTGCCAGGTTAATCTTAGAAAAGAAAAAAGAAAAAATTAAAAACCCTTTCGTATTGATAGAACGAAAGTCGTTGTAAATTGTTAATGGCATCTCTAAAAACTCATTTTTTTATTTGACCTCACCTTTAATTCCTCTCCCCCGAAAAATTCGGGGTCTTCGACAAAAGAAAGGAAAAGGTAAGTTTTTAGAGATGCCCTTAGGAGACCCTGCATTTCTATTAAACTCTGCGCTATTAATTACTTCAAAAAAATTATACAATAAAGTGCTCGTTTTCATTTATGTTTTCCTTTGTAAACCTTACTAAAATTTGACTAAATAAATTTAAACCTTACAAAGTGGATAACCCATCATAACAACATTTTTTATTTTTTAATTATTCACTGGATTTGAAGTGATGAAGAACTTTTGTTCTCCGAATTTTAATGTAGGATTTAAAAATAAACAGCATCTGTGCTGGCCTGTCCTGTAAAAAAGGAAGAATATAAAAAAGACAATTCTAATAAGTTATTTGTTTGTAGGCTAACTTGTTTTCTTTAGTAAAAAGGCATTTCCTAAATTCTTTTAAATATAAAAAAACAATTGCAGATAATATGAAAATCAAGAAAGCAATCATCCAAAATTTCCTATCAGCTATTTATTTATTGCTATTCATTGTTATGTTTGCTGCCTGCAACAACCACCCTACCCTGTTTCACAAAATTTCTGCTACGCAGTCGGGTATCGGTTTCAATAATACCATCACAGAAAATGATTCCATCAATCCATTAGACCTGGAATTTTTGTACAATGGCGGTGGTGTTGCAGTGGGTGATTTTAATAAAGATGGATTACCCGATTTGTATTTTACAGCCAGCATAGCCAGCAATAAATTATACCTCAACAAAGGCAAACTTACATTTGAAGACATTACAGTAAAAGCTGGGGTGGCAGGAGAAGGCCGATGGAGCAATGCTGCATCGGTAGTGGATATTAACAATGATGGCTGGCCGGACATTTATGTATGCGCTACGATCAAAAAAAATCCTGAACAAAGAAAAAACCTCTTCTACATCAACCAGGGTTTAAATAAAGAAGGCATACCAACTTTTAAAGAAGAAGCAAAATCTTATGGTTTAGCGGATACGTCTCTCTCCGTTCACGCAGTATTTTTTGATTGTGATAATGATGGCGACCTGGATATGTACCTGGTTACCACCAAGCTTGCACAAAGGGATGCCACGCAATTTATGAACAACAATATTGGAGATACCGCAAAAGATGATTACGATAAATTATTCAGGAACGATTGGGATAGCAAATTAAACCATCCGGTGTTTACAGATATTTCAAGCCAGGCAGGTATTGCACATTCTGGCTACGGGCTTGGGGTAGCTATTGCCGATATTAATAAAGATGGGTGGAAGGACATTTATGTAACCAATGATTTTTATGGCAGCGATTTACTCTATATCAATAACCAGGATGGCACATTCAGCGAAAAACTGAAAACAGTTTTTAAACATACTTCCCAAAACGCCATGGGCAATGATATTGCCGATATTAACAATGATGGATTGGCTGATGTGATTGCAGTGGATATGAATCCGGAAGATAATTACCGGAAAAAGAAAAACATGAGTGGTAACAATTATTTTGTATATCAAAACATGATGAATGGCTATTACATGCTGCAATATGTTCGCAACACGCTCCAATTAAACCAAGGCCCAACGCTCTATAAAAACGACAGCATTGGGCTACCCGTGTTCAGCGATATTAGTTTTATGGCAGGTGTGTCAGAAACCGACTGGAGCTGGAATCCATCTATTGCTGATTTTGACAATGATGGCAACCGGGATATTATCATTACGAATGGTTATCCAAGAGATGTAACCGATCACGACTTTGCAGCATTTAGATCTAACTCCAGCAAAACAATTTCTAAAAAAGATTTGATTGATGAGATACCACAGATAAAAATTTCCAATTACGCTTTTCAGAATTCTGGTAATTTACAATTCAAAAAGGTCACTGCGGCGTGGGGAATGGAAACGCCTTCTTTTTCCAACGGAGCAGTATATGCAGATCTGGATAATGATGGGGATTTAGATTATGTAATCAACAACATCAATGAACCAGCATTTCTTTACGAAAACACCACCAACAACAAAGAGCATATTTCAAAAAACTATTTATCCATTCAATTTAAAGGCGATAAAAATAATATCAATGGTCTAGGTGCGCTTGCTGAAATATATTATGCAGGTGATAAAATGCAAGTGTATGAAAACTCTCCCTATCGTGGCTATTTATCAACTGTAGATAACAAGGCTTTTTTTGGCCTTGACAGTATAAAAATAATTGACTCTGTTGTAATCAAATGGAACAATGGCAACAAACAAATACTAATCAATGTAAAAACAAATCAACTGTTAACTGTTTCTATTTCGAATGCAAACCTAACAGCAACAGGCGTTGCAGCCGTTGCCACTAATAATTTATTTACAGATGTAACCGGCAAGCTGGGTGTAAATTGCTTTATAAGAGAACCAGATTTCATTGACTTTAATGAGCAACGTTTATTGCCCCATAAACTATCCGCTTACGGCCCGGCATTGGCATCTGGTGATGTGGATGGCAATGGCCTCGATGATATTATTGTAAGCGGCACCGGTGACTTTCCTGCAACAATTTTACTGCAACAAAAAGATGGAAAATTTATCAGCAAACTACTGCCGCATGTAATTGGCAACGATGTACGCAGACCAGAAAGTCTGGGAACTTTATTGTTTGATGCAGACAATGATGGCGACCTGGATTTGTACCTGGCAAGCGGAAGTAACCAGTTTGTAGCTGAAACAAAAAATTACCAGGACTGGTTTTATACCAACGATGGTAAAGGGAATTTTACTTTTAACGAAACTGCATTCCCAAAAAACTATACCAGCAAAAGTTGCCTAAAGGCGGTTGATGTTGATAATGACGGCGACATGGATTTATTTATAGGCGGCAGGGTTTTACCGGGCAAATATCCCTTGCCGGTAAGCAGTTTTATTTATCGGAACGATACCAAAAACGGAGAAATTAAATTTACCGACGTAACCGCTATAGTAGCACCCGGTCTAAAAAATATAGGCCTTACCTGCGATGCACTTTGGACGGATTTTGACAATGACGGCTTCACCGATTTAATCGTTGCCGGAGAATGGATGCCAATACAATTTTTTAAAAACAATAAAGGTAAATTAGAAAATATTTCTGCTACATCGGGCATCAATACGGAAACCGGATGGTGGAACAGCATTACTGCCGGAGATTTTGATAATGATGGCGACATTGACTACATAGCGGGCAATCTTGGCAAAAACTCTTTTTACAAAGCCAGCATTGAAAACCCGGTAAGTATTTACGCCAAAGACTTTGATAAAAACGGTGCGCTTGATATTATCACTACCGTTTACTTACCCAATAAAAAAGGTGTTAAGCAAGAATTTCCAGCGCAAACAAGAGATGACCAGATGGAACAAATACCCGCATTGAAAAAAAGATTTTTAACCTACAAGGATTTTGGCAATGCTACCATAAATGATATTTTTTCGGATGCTGAATTGAAGGATGCGGTTAAACTACAGGCTTCCAATTTTGCAAACAGTTATATTGAAAATCTGGGCAAAGGAATATTTAAATTACATGCACTGCCTGTAATGGCCCAATTGGCCCCAATTTATGCAGTGGTTACAGATGATTTTAACCAGGATGGGAATTTAGATATCGCCGTAAACGGAAATGATTTTGGTACCGAAACGGGCAATGGCAGGTATGATGCATTGAATGGACTGGTATTGCTCGGTGATGGCAAAAGTGCCTTTAAGCCGTTAAGCATTTTACAAAGTGGCTTGTACATTCCCGGTGATGGCAAGGCACTGATAAAATGCAGGGGCATCGAAAATAATTACCTGTTGGCTGCTTCACAAAACAACGGACCTGTAAAAATTTTTAGCATTAATACAGTTAAAAAAATAATTGCTTTATTACGAGATGACAAATACTGCATATACAAGCTAAAAAACGGGAAGAAAAGAAAGGAAGAGTTTTATTGTGGTCATTCTTTTTTATCCCAATCATCACCCTTTATTATAGCTGATGATAACATGATAAGTATTGAAATAATAAATGCAAAAGGCGAAAGAAGAATCATCCAAAACTAAAAACAGAAGATCATTTCATGGGCGTAATACTAGGCGTTTTCTTACATTTTATTGGTGGCTTTGCTTCCGGTAGTTTTTATATCCCATACAAAAAAGTAAAGGGGTGGAACTGGGAAAGTTACTGGCTGGCTGACGGTTTTTTTCATGGGTTATTGCACCCATTTTGGCTAGCTATATTTTACTACCTGACTTTTGGACCATCACTGGCGGTGTATCAAACACTACCATTTTCTGGACTTATTTTATGAGGCGGAGTAAAATTCTATACCATCCACCCAATCAAATCAATACAGCCGAAAAGCAGGCCTATCTGCCTACCGACAAGTTCGAACAGCTTGTAATCAGGACGTTTTGACAAAATACCGGAAACGAAATAATAAGTGGTATGGTATACAATCAGGTATATGAATCATTGGGTGAAAATGCAGCTACCCAGATTCAATCTATGCTGATGATGGCCATGGAAAGCAAAGATTCAAGATGGGCAACTTTTTTTGGATTAATCACCCTGATTGTAGGAGCTACAGGGGTATTTGCTCAATTGCAAAAATCGCTTAATAATATTTGGGGAGTAGAAGCTAAACAGGCAAAATCTGGTATCTGGACTTTTATAAAAACCCGTATTTTTTCATTCGGACTAATTGTTTCAATTGCCTTTTTATTGTTGATTTCGCTGGTACTGTCTTCGCTGTTCAATGCGCTAACAGATTGGATGCATCAATACCTGTCTGATACTTTAATTTCTGTAATGCAATCTTTTGATTTCCTTTTTTCTTTAGCTGTTATTACCGTACTATTTGCGCTAATGCTCAAGATTTTACCCGATGCAAATATCAAACAAAAGTCGGTGTGGATTGGAGCATTTATAACTGCATTGCTTTTTGTAATTGGTAAGACAGCCCTGGGGCTTTACTTTGGCAAGGCCAACCCAGCCTCCGGCTATGGACCTGCCGGCTCCATTATTCTCATTCTCTTGTGGACAAGTTACTCATCCATGATTGTATTTTTAGGTGCCGAATTTACTAAGGTGTATTCCGATTATCATTTTGGAAAAACCGCACCATCGGATATTGCCGTAGAGGTAAAAGAAATTAAGATAGAAGTCCCATAGAGCAGCTTGTCTTCAAAAGAAGCGAATTAGCTCTTGACCACCCTTAAAAACGATGCCGCTGAAAATGCTCCGGGTATTTTTATTCTCTACCTTACTGTAAAAGCTACACAAGTAAGACCCTTCACTAAAAGCAGGGCAAGTCTAAGGAACGTTTTCAGCTTATTACTTCCATCTTATATTCATCTACCTGTCTTGCCTCCTGCGAAAAATTAATGCCCAAGGCAATTTTTTTCCGGGAATCAGCCATATAGGGTTGCAAATATTGGCTATTTACAA
>Ga0105046_10014637_pt1 | contig 12093 bp, 12 predicted proteins | sample MAT03_FD_78385 | JGI IMG/M metagenome (GOLD analysis project Ga0105046, IMG submission 78385) | Freshwater microbial communities from Lake Fryxell liftoff mats and glacier meltwater in Antarctica - MAT-03 (megahit assembly) | ecosystem: Environmental > Aquatic > Freshwater > Ice > Liftoff...
ACGACGCCCGCGACGACGCCCGCGACGACGCCCGCGACGACGAGCCCGACCACCATCGCCTCGCCCGCCACGACCTCGCCGGCTCCGCTGCCCGACACCAGTGGTCAGTGGCGCCTCGACACGATCAGTCCCCGCTCGGGCTCCACCGCCGGTGGCACGAATGTCGTGCTCGACGGCCGGTTCCCGACCACTGTGCCGATCTATGTGTGGTTCGGCTCGAACGTGATACCAGCGCAGTCGAACGGGTCGACCCTCGTCGCCGTGTCGCCGGCCTCATCGGCGGGCACCCTCGACGTGTCGGTGCGCTTCCGCACCACCAACGACCATGTGCTGGTGCTCCCGTCCGTGTACACCTACCTCGCCACCAGCTCGGGAGGCGGTGGCTCCGGGGGCAGCGGCTCAGTGTTGACCAGCACGACCATCGCGGGGACGCCGGCCACCCAACCCGGTTCCGGCGGGGCCTCGCCGACGACCGCACCGTCGACTGCGACGACCGCACCGTCGACTGCGACGACCGCACCGTCGACTGCGACGACCGCACCGTCGACTGCGACGACCGCACCGTCGACGACTGCTGCGTCGAGTGCGACCTCGCCGGCAGCAACCACGCCGCCGCAGCTCGGCACCCTGACGCTCGCACCGCGACCCACCGTCGGTGCTCTCTCACGACTGTCGGCAACCTCGTGGCCGGCGACTGGGTGCCGGAACGCGACCTGCCCGGCGACATCGCTCTGACGGCCGACCGGCGCCGGGTCGATGCGGCGCAGGAGATGTCGATTCGACGAGTTGTGACCCGGCTCTGCAGCTCAGCGGTCAGGTGACGGCGGCGGTGAGGGTGGCGAGCCCGGAACGACGATGCCGGACTCGTAGGCGAGGATGATCGCCGCCGCTCGGTCGCGGGCACCCAGCTTGGCGAAGATGTTACCCACGTGGCCCTTCACGGTGCGTTCGCTGACGTAGAGGCGATCGGCGATCTCGTGGTTCGATGCACCGTGGGAGATCAGCACCAGCACCTCGCGTTCTCGCTCCGACAGCCTGTCCACGGCCGGCACGTGGCCGGAGGCCCGTGGGGCGCCCGAACGCACGGCCTGCAGCACACGCGGGGTCACACGCTGGTCGAGCCACGACCCGCCACCTGCCACCGAACGGATCGCAGCGATCAGATCGTCGGCCGGGGTGTCCTTCAACAGGAACCCTGCGGCGCCTGCTTGCAGTGCACCCCACAGCACGTCGTCGTCGTCGAACGTGGTGAGCACGAGCACCGGTGGCCCACCATCGTCATGCAGTCGGCCGGTTGCAGTGATCCCGTCCATCACCGGCATCCGAATGTCCATCAGCACCACGTCGGGCCGATGATCCCTCACGGCAACGAGACCCAGTTCACCGTTCGGTGCCTCGGAGACCACCTCGATGCCGGGCTCGGTGGAGATGATGAACGCGATGCCGGCGCGCACCAGTTGCTGGTCGTCGACCAGGACGACGCGCACGGCGTCACTCGGCTCGCGAGGGTCATCCAGCGCGTTCACGACAGTGCCGATGCTCGGCGCAGGGGCAGCGCCGCGTCGATCCGCCAGGTGTCCTGCGCAGTTGCGCCGATCTCGACCGAGCCCCCGGCTGCCCGCACGCGTTCGGTCATCCCGAGCAGGCCGAGGCCGATCCGGCCCGCGGTGCGTGGTGATGCGGTGGTGGTGGTGGGGTTCTCAGCGACGATGCGCAGCACCGTGCCCGCGCCATCGCCGGTGACCGACAGCTCGAGCGGTGCGCCGGGGGAGTGCTGCAGCACGTTCGACAGTGCCTCCTGCACCACACGGAACGCGGTCAGCGACGTCATGGCGTCGGCCGAGATGCCGTCGAGGTCGACCCGCGCCGCCACTTGCAGTCCGGCCTCTCGGTACTGGGCGACGAGCGAGGGGATGTCGGCGAGTTCGGGAAGGGGCGCTTCCTGCCCGGGCGTTCCAGCCGTTCCGTCGCCGCTGCGGTCGCCCGAGCGGAGCAGGCCCACCACCTGACGGATCGAGTCGAGGCTCTCGCGACCCACCCTCTCGGCGCGTTCGAGCGCGTCGGCGGCGCGGGCCGGGTCGTGCGCCAGCACCCGGCGCGCGCCGGTGACGTGCAGCATCGTGACGGTCAGCGAGTGCGCCACCACGTCGTGCACCTCGCGTGCGATGCGCGTGCGCTCGGTGGCCGCCGCGTGCTTGGTCTCGCGTGCGTTCGCCTCCTGGAGTTCAGCGACGAGCAACTCCTGGCGGTGCAGCATCGTGCCGGCCAGCCAGGCAACCCCCACCCCGCCCAGGAAGTACACGGCGCCCGTCTTCTGCGTCGTACCCTCCAGCACGGCCAGGCCGCTGGCCAGCCCGACTGCCGTGCCGATGCACAGGCTGGTGAGCACGGCCGAGCAGTGCTGACGCGTGATCGACACCACCACGAGCATCACCGGGAACATGCCGCCGGGATTGCGATCGACCAGCACGATCACACCGGCCGGCACGAGGGTCGACACCAGGAACAGCAGCGGGTGCAGCCGAACCCCGCCCGTTTCGAGCGCCCACGGCACGAGGCCGCCGAGCGCGAACGCGACCGTGAGCACACTGAACGAGTTTTCGTCTCCGAAGATCGCGATCATCGCAGCGGCGGTGGCGGCGATCGACATCACCAGCGTGGTCGACAGCCGATCTGATGTGGTTGGTTGCGTCGGAGCCGAGTTCGTCTCCTGCATGGGCAGCACCGTACCCGTCGGGCCGACCCGTGTCACCGGACCGTGGTACGGGTCGCGAACCCGCCTCTGGGTCCGGTCCGGAACCAGCCACCGTCCGGTGATGACCGCAGTGGGTCGGCGCACGATCGATGCACCCGACAGGCACCAGCCTGTCTACGGCTCAGGAGGTTCCGATGCTCACTCGACTCGGTTGGTTCACCGTTCGGCGACGGCGGCTCGTGCTGTCGTTCACCGCACTGTTCATGGTGGCCGCCGCCGTCCTCGGCGCCGGCGCGTTCGGGGTGCTGCAGGGCGGTGGTTTCGAGGACCCGTCGTCGGAGAGCGCAACCGCCGAGGCACTGCTCGAGCAGCGCTTCGGTGGCGGTGACCCCAACCTCGTGCTCGTGCTCGTGGGCGATGGCGCGAGCGTCGATGGTGCCGAGCAGGTGGCCGCCGGCACCGACATCGCCGCCCGGCTCGACTCGATCGGCGGCGTCGAGCAGGTGGTGTCGTACTGGTCGCTCGGCAGCCCCGAATCGCTGCGCAGCACCGATGGTGACACTGCCCTCGTGCTCGCCTCGGTGACCGGTGACGAGGCGCTCGTCGAACAGCGGATCGAGCTGATCGAAGCCGAGCTGGCGGGCGACCAGGGTGTGTTCGATGTGATGCTCGGTGGGCGCGAGGCGGTGTTCGCCGACGTCGGCTCCACCATCGAGGGTGACCTGTTACGGGCCGAGTTGATCGCCGTGCCGCTCACGCTGATGCTGCTGCTGTTCGTGTTCCGTGGCGTGGTCGCCGCCAGCCTGCCCCTGCTCGTCGGTGTCATCGCCGTGCTCGGCACGCTGCTGAGCCTGTTCGTGATCGGCTCGGTCACCGATGTCTCCATCTACGCGATCAACCTGACGACGGCCCTCGGTCTCGGCCTGGCCATCGACTACAGCCTGTTCATCGTCTCGCGGTTCCGGGAGGAACTGCAGGCAGGCCGCACCGTCGAACACGCCGTCGTGCGCACGATGGAGACCGCCGGCAAGACGGTGCTGATCAGCGCGCTCACGGTCGCCGTGTCGCTGTCGGCGCTGCTCGTGTTCCCGCTCTACTTCCTGCGCTCGTTCGCCTACGCAGGGGTTGCCGTGGTGCTGCTGGCGCTCGCCGGCTCGCTGCTCTCGCTGCCCGCACTGTTGGCGGTGCTCGGTCACCGGGTGAATGCGCTGCGGATCGGTCGGCGTCGCGAGCAGCGCGCCGACCACGAGGGGATGTGGCACCGCATCGCGATGTTCGTGATGCGTCGTCCGGTCCCCATCGCTGCGACGGTGGTGGCTGTTTTGCTGCTCCTCGGCACCCCGTTCCTGCGGGTGAACTTCGGGACGCCCGACGACCGGGTGCTGCCCCCGTCGGCCGGCAGCCGTCAGGCGTCGGAGATCCTCCGCAGCGACTTCACCGGCAACAGTGCGGAGAGCTTCGGCGTGGCGGCCGAAGGCGTGGGTGCCGATCGGATCGACGACATCGCTGCGACGGCGGCGACCATCTCTGCGATGGATGGTGTCGACCGCGTCGACAGCGCCGCAGGCACCTTCGTCGATGGCGACCTGGTCGCCACCGACGACACCGACGCACGCTTCCTCGCCCCGGCAGATCGGTCTACTGCTCCCGGCACTGCTGGCACCGACGCCACGTGGATGTCGGTGGTGCCCGACTTCGCCGTCGTGTCGCAACAGGGTGAGCAGTTGGTGCAGGACATCCGCTCGCTCGACCTGCCGATCGAGGTGGGTGTCGAGGGCGCGGCCGCCGGCCTGGTAGACACCAAAGCGGCCATCGGCGACGCCCTGCCCTGGGCGGCGCTGATCATCGTACTCGCCACCTTCGTGCTGTTGTTCCTGATGGCGGGCAGCCTGCTCGTGCCGATCAAGGCGCTGGTGCTGAACTTCTTGAGCCTCACGGCCACGTTCGGGGCGATGGTGTGGATCTTCCAGGACGGCAACCTGTCGGGGCTGCTCGGCTTCACCGCGACTGGCGCAATCGACACCTCGATGCCGATCCTCATGTTCTGCATCGCCTTCGGCCTGTCGATGGACTACGAGGTGTTCCTCCTGTCCCGCATCAAGGAGGAGCACGACCGCACCGGCGACAACGAAGCATCGGTGGCGCTCGGCCTCGAGCGCACCGGCAGCATCGTCACCGCTGCCGCCGCCCTGCTGGCCATCACCTTCTTCGCCTTCGGGACGTCGGGCGTGAGCTTCATCAAGATGTTCGGCATCGGCCTCGGCTTGGCCGTGTTGATGGACGCGACGGTGGTGCGAGCCTTCCTGGTGCCGGCGTTCATGCGGCTCGCCGGCGAAGCGAACTGGTGGGCACCCGGTCCGTTGCGCCGGTTCCACGACCGCTACGGCCTGAAGGAGAGCGACGGAGCCGATCAGGTCGGACCTGTGGCCGACGATGATCGGCCCGAGCGTGAACTCGCGGGCGCCAGCCGCTGAATCCGGACCTGCTGAACGTCTCGATCGAGCCGACCGAGCCGGTCGAGGCGATGGACGTGGGACGGAGACGCCCGACCGGGAGCGTTCGTCCCACGGCTCGAGCGTTAGACGACGACGACCTTGGTGCCGATGTCGGCCCACTCCCACAGGAAGTCGGCATCGAGCACCGCTTGGCGCTGGCAACCGCCCGACAGCCGGGTGCCGAGCTCGGCATCGGTCTGGTACGGGGAGTCGTCGGCGACGTGGAGCGGGATCGAATGGAAGCCGATGGCGCCACGCTCGGTCTTCAACCAGCGCACCATCTTCGGTAGCCAGGCCTTGCTGTTCCACGCGGTGGACATGTCGGAACGGCTGTAGACCTCGTGGGTGCCGGGAAGCTCGTTGGGGTACTGGCTGCCCGACACGAGCCACGACCGGATGATCTCGCCCTCGCTGCCCACGGCCCACACCCGTTGGCCAGCGCGGTCGTACACGATGCGACGGCCCGAACCGGAGCCCTCCGGCAGCGGCGGTGCGTCGGCGCCGGTCGACGCCACCGACGACAACCGATAGCCCAACAGGTCGACCGCACCCGAGGGAGGCTTCGGGGTGCGGACGACGAAGCTCTCCTCATCTGGCCAGATGCCCAACGAAATCGCCGACTCGCGACCGACGACACCGTCGACGTAGAGGTTGCGATCGGTCTGCAGCGCCTCGACGGCAGTGAAGGTCACCTGATCGAACTGGCCCGTGACAGCGCTGGTGTAGAAGCCTTGATCCGCGAGCGCCTGCTGCAAGCAGTTGACGCTCTGGCCGCTGTCGCCGATGCGCAGTGACAGCTTGTCCATCAGGCACACGTCGCCGCCGGTAAGAACTTCACCGCCGAGATCCTGCTCGTTGCCGACGGGCGCGATCGCTGCTGGGTCGACGGCTGCTGGGTCGACGGCTGCTGGGTCGACACCGCCGGTGGCGGCGGACGCGGCGAGATCGGTGGCATCGAGCACGTCGGCGTCGCCGGACGATGCAGCTGCGACCGCTGGGGCGACGAACTCGGCGCCGTCGTCACCACTGCGCAGGGCGATGACGCCGCACACCAGGGTGGCCACCAGGCCGGCCACGAGCAGTGGTCGCCGGTCGGTCCGATGGCCACCTCGATGCAGGGGATCGCGGTGACCGAGGCGATCGACGTCGCCGATGTCGCCGTTCGTTCGGTCGGTGCGGGTCCCGTCGGTGCGGGTTCGGTCGCTGGCCGCACGCTGGTCGGCTCGCACGGTAGGCCGGCGATCACGATCGTCGGGAGCGCCGTTCGCATTGGCGCCGGCAGTGCTGCGGTGCGGCTGGTCGCGACTGTCGACCCGAGAGCGAACGGTGCGTGAGCCGGATGTACCGGCTGACCGGGGAGCAGGGTTGACGCGACCGCGCGAGGGCTCGCGTTGAGCGGCGTGGGGCGTGCGGTCGAGCGGTGGGTTCATGGGTTCGGGGTCCTGATCGGGCCGGGCCGCAAGGGCGGGATCGGGGAGGGAAACCAGGTCGCCCACATCGTAGCCCGTGACTACGGTCGGACCATGGCCACCACCCCGCCGCAGCCGCCGCAGCCGCCCCAGCCGCCCCAGCCCGCTGACCGGGCACGACCGCCGTCGCTCGCCGCCGACGACAAGAACTGGACCTGGGTGCTCGAACGTCTGTGTGCCGACTGCGGCTTCGATGCTGCGAGCACGCCGGCCGAGGCCGTGCCGCAACTGGTGCGCGAGAACGCCGCCGAGTGGCGATCACTGCTGGCGCACCCTCATGCCACGCTCCGCCCGACCGACGACCAGTGGTCGGCTCTCGAGTATGCGTGCCACGTGCGTGATGTGTTCCGGCTGTTCGATCGACGGCTCGAACTGATGCTCGACGACGATGCACCCCGGTTCGCGAACTGGGACCAGGACGTCACCGCGATCGAGGACCGCTACGACCTCCAGGACCCTGCGGTCGTGGCCGACGAACTGGCGGTCGCCGCCGAGGCGATCAGTTCACGGTTCGAGCACGTGGGCGCCGCGCAGTGGGGACGTACCGGGCTGCGCTCCGATGGTGCCGAGTTCACCGTCGACAGCTTCGCCCGCTACTTCGTCCACGATCCGATCCACCATGTCGACGACGTCCACCGTGGCAACGAGATCCTGGCGAGCGGCGACCTCGACTGAACACTGGTTCGCTCTGCGAGATCACCCGCGTCGATCGTGACGCGAGCTCGCTGCGGTCTCAGGCGACATGGACTCAGGCGAGGGAGGAGCGAGGCGACGTTCGAACCAGGCGTCGCGGCCGAAGTCGCCGTCGGCGTAGTGCGTGAGCCGCAAGCCGCACCGCTCGTAGAACGCGACCGTCGCGGTCCACGAAGCGGTGGTCTCCAGCACCATCCGCTCCACGCCCCGGGCGAGCGCCACCGCGGTCAACGCGTCGAGCACCAGCCGTCCCACGCCCGTGCCGCGGAGCCGGGTCGTCACCGACATCCGCACCACCTCGGCGACGCCGTCCCCACGAGGCACCAACGTGCCGGTGCCCACGATCGTCCCGTCAGGGTCGACCGCCACGAGCGTCCTGCTCCCAGGATACGCGGCGGCGAGGTCGTCGAGGTCGGGGTTCAGCGAAGGGTCGACCGAACCCCAGTGCTCGGCGAGGCCGGCCAGCACGAGCGAGCGCACGGCTGCTTCATCGCCGTGCCTCAGCTCGCGCACCACGAAATCCGTGGATGCGTCGTCAGGGACACGGGTATCGTCGTCTGGCATGAGTGCATTGTCTGCTGTCGCACCAGCGTTCGTCGAGATGGCGCACCGCATCGTGTGGTGCACGGTTGCCACCGTCGGTGCCTCCGGGGCGCCGCACACGCGTGTGCTCCACCCGATCTGGGAGTTCGACCGTGACACCCTGACCGGGTGGATCGCCACGTCCCCGTCGTCTCCCAAGGCGGCCGACCTGGCGCACGAGCTGCGCGTGTCGATCACGTATTGGGCATCCGACCACGACACCTGCACCGCCGACTGCGACTCGCTGTGGGAGACCGATCCCGCCGATCGCGCCGCCGGCTGGCGGCGCTTCGTCGAGGGCCCGGCACCGGTGGGCTACGACCCGTCGATCATCCCTGGCTGGGCGTCGCCGGAATCGCCGGGCTTCGGGATCCTCCGCCTGGAGCCGGTGCGGCTGCGGGTGATGCCGGGGTCGTTGATGATGGCCGGCACCGGAGAACTGCTCAGGTGGAAGAAATCGGGCTGACGTGCGGTTGGAAACCGCACCCCACTACCCGACGTCTCGCGCCTGCGGGGCGCTGGTCGTCCGAACGCCCAGGAGGCAAGCCCGTGCAACTCGAGTTCTGGATCGATCCTGCCTGCCCGTGGTGTTGGGTCACCTCGCGCTGGGTGAACGACGTCGCACCGCATCGCGACATCGAGGTGACGTGGCGGCCGATCAGCCTGAAGGTGAAGAACGACCTGCAGCCCGACTCGCCCTGGTACGAAGGAGCGGCCTACACCCACGGACTGTTGCGTGTGCTCGAAGCCGTCCGTGCCGGTGAAGGCGACGCGCCGCTCGCCAACCTGTACACGGTGTACGGCGAGCACATCCACCACCAGCAGGACAGCACGACCTCGGCTGCCGACCTGCTCGCCGAAGCGGGCCTCGATACGTCGTACGCAGCGGCCTTCGACGACGAGTCGTTCGACGCCGTCATCCAGGAGTCGATGGACGACGGCCTCGGGCTCACTGGCAACGACGTCGGCACGCCGATCCTCGCGTTCACCGCCGACGACGGCCGGCGGGTCGGTTTCTTCGGCCCGGTCATCAGTCGGCGACTCCCGCTCGATCAGGGCCTGCGACTGTGGGATGGCGTCACCGCTGCCGCCACCGTCGACGGGTTCTGGGAGATGAAGCGCACTCGAATCGAGGGTCCGGACTTCTCGCCTCCGGCCTGAAGCCAGAGGACCCTGGTCAGTCGACCAGGATGCCGCCCAGCTCGATCAGCGCGGCCACGTCGTGGACGTCGTGATCGAGTAGCGGCACTTCGCACACAGGCGCGCCTTCGGCCAGCGCGACGAGCGTCTCGAGCTCGTCGCGTTCGGCCAGGGCCAAGGCCGTCAGCTCACGGTGATAGGCGATCTGTTCGGCGAGCGGGCCCGTGATCGCATCGAGCTCGTCGTCGGGAAGGTGGAGCGAGGCAGGGAGCGGGTGCACGAGGTTCACCACTACGCCACCGAGGCGGAAGCCGCCGTCGTGCAGTGCTGTGGCGAGGAACCGGGCCTCGTCGATCGCCTCGGCGCGTGGGCTCGACACCAGCACGAACGCCGTGTGATCGGCACGCAGTAGCGCCGACATGTCAGCCGCTCGGGTCCGGAGTCCCGCCTCGAGGCCGGAGATGGAACGGAAGAACTCGATGGTCTCCTCGACGATCTTCGGTCCGGCGAGTCGCTTGACGGTCCACAGGAAAGCAGACGATGCAGCGTTGGTGACCTTCGCGAACGACCGGGTCGGGATGGTGAGTGCGCGGTAGACGGGGTTCGAGAGGAAGCGCACCAGCCGGTCGGGCGCCTCGAGCACGTCGATCGCATGACGCGACGGCGGGGTGTCGATCACGACGAGGTCGTAGTCGCCGCTGTGGTGCAGTTGGTGCAGCCGCTCGATCGCCATGTACTCCTGCGCCCCCGCCAGTGAGCCCGCGATGCTGCGGTACACGCTGTTGTTCAGGATCGACTCTGCCGCATCGCCCGCCCGCTCGCGGATGAGCGCGTCGAACGTGCGCTCTGCGTCGAGCATCAGTGCCGAGAACGAACCGGGCCCGGTCACGGCCCCGGCGACGAGGTGCGGTTCGTCCGACCCGGCGGGATCGATGCCGAGTGCGTCGGCGAGGCGACGAGCCGGGTCGATCGTCACCACGACGACACGCCGTCCGGCGCGCGCCGCGGCCAGTCCGAGCGCAGCAGCGGTGGTGGTCTTGCCCACGCCGCCCGGGCCGCAGGTGACGAGCAGGTCGGCGCTGTCCAGGAGGTGGGCGAGCGGCGAGCCGACGCGTCTGATGGTCATCGGGGCCGCTCGGGTTCGACGGCGAGCTCTTCTGCGAGCCGTTCGAGGTGCTCGGGGGTGAGACGCGGTGCGGTGATCTTCGGCAGCACCACGCGCGGGAGCGGCAGCAGCTCGTCGAGCCGGGCGAGCTGTTCGCGCTGCACCTGCAGGCGCGCCCACCCGTAGCGGCTCGACATCGTGAGCGCAGCCTTGTCGGCGACGGACAGCGTGATCCCGCTCCGTTTGGCGGCAGCCGCCGGGGTGAGCGCCAGGTCGGCCCGATCCGGCCAGCAGGCGTTCACGACCAGTGGTGCCAGCGCCAGACCGAGGCGTTCGTCGACGTCGCACGCCAACTCGATCAGCTCGTTCACCGGCGTCTCCTCGGCGAGTGTGACGAGCAGGGCCTGGGCGCGTTGCGGGTCGGCCAGCATCTCGGCCACCTCGTCGGCCTGCTGCCTGACCGGACCACTGGCCACCACCTCCTGCAACGCACTCGCCGAACGGATGAACGGCGCAGCGTGCCCCGCCGGCGGCGCATCGACGACGATCAGGTCGGCCGCCTTCGTGCGTTCGAGCTCTTTGATCTTGCCGAGCACGAGGAGGTGCTCGAGGCCCGGCGTTGAGGCAGCCACCATGTCGAGCGAGGCGGCCGAGGCGGCGCGGCGCAGCAGCCCGCCGACGCCGCGCAGCTCGAGGTAGTCACCGAAGGCCTGATCGGGCGGAATGGATCGGCCGCGCACACGCCCACCGCTCGCGGACAGTGCACGTAGCAGTTGTTCGTCCTTGGTGAGTGGCTGCCCACCGAGCAGCGGCCCGAGTCCGGGCTTGCCGTCGACCGATGCCAGGAGCACGTCGGCACCATTGCGTGCGGCCAGCAACGACACGGCAGCCGCCACGGTGCTCGAGCCCACGCCGCCCTTGCCGGCGACGAACAGCACGCGAGCGGTGCCGAGCCAGCTGGGTTCCACGCGACGAAGGGTAACGGTCGAGGGCGGGCGACGGCGGGCACATCGTGTCGGTCGCTCGTCACGCGGCCGCACGACCCGGCCGCATGACACCACGACAAGGCGACACGACAAGGCGACATGACGACGCGACATGACGAGGCGACATGACAAGGCGACATGACAAGGCGACATGACGACGCCGCGCGCCCGAACGTCTTTCGGACGGACGGACGGGTCAGATCGGCGGGGTGACGGGTGTGGCATCGACGATGGTGCTGAACACCGTCGTCACGTCTGCAGTCCGACCGTCGAGCACTGCCTGATACCGCACCTCCTGCAACGTCGGCCCGTTCACGAGCACCTGTACGTCGGCAGGGCCATCGGACGGCACGCCGAGTGCCGTGGCGGCGACGGTGGCAACGAGGGTGGCGGCCACCCCGTCGGTGCTGGTACCCGATACGGCCGAGGGTGTTCGCAGTGCGATCAGTGGATCGGTCGTGGCCGGCGCACTGTCGAGCGCCTCCCACTCCCCGCCGTCGGGAACCACCCAGCTACCGGCGGGTGAGATCACGTACGAGAGGCTCGTCCCGCTCGTCCAGATCGTGAGCCGCGTGCCATCTCCGACGCGATCGCCCTCGGCCACCAGCACCTCAGCGCCCTCGAGCGCGACCACGGTGCGGAAGTGGTAGCCGCCCGCCGCCGCGTCGATCGCCTGCTGCAGCATCGCCGGAGCGTCGATCGGAACCGTGACCGCAGGCGTCTCCGTCACTGCAGGCACTGCCGTGGCGGGTGCAACGCTGTCGGATGAGCTTGCGACGGTGACGACGATCGCCTCGGTGAGAGTGCTGTCGGCCGACCCGTCGTCGGAACCGCTGCAACCAGCCAGCGCAGCGACGCTCGCGAGCGCTGCCAGGCCGACGAGTGCCACGCGATGCGGCAGCGGGCGGTGCCGGGATGCGATCCCATG
>Ga0105046_10014638_pt1 | contig 12093 bp, 6 predicted proteins | sample MAT03_FD_78385 | JGI IMG/M metagenome (GOLD analysis project Ga0105046, IMG submission 78385) | Freshwater microbial communities from Lake Fryxell liftoff mats and glacier meltwater in Antarctica - MAT-03 (megahit assembly) | ecosystem: Environmental > Aquatic > Freshwater > Ice > Liftoff...
GCGAACGGAGTCAGGTCCGGACCGATGCGGCCGCCTTCGTCAAACAGCAGGTGACAGCGACCGCAGTTCTGCATGAACAACTGCTTGCCGGTCCGTGGATTGCCGGAACCAGCGGAAACGACAGTGTTCAGACGAGCAATCTCAGCCTTCTCCTGAGCTGGCGACAGCGCGGCAATTTCGCCCCAGTGCTTTGTGATGGCGGCGTTGATGGAATCGTCCCCGTGCATCAGCATCTTTCGAAGGGCGGAATTGCTGATTTTTTCTTTGGAAATGGTTCCCGCATTGATGGCACTGAGCAATTGCTTTGACCAGACCGTGCGGCTGACCAGCAGGGCTTCGGCGGCGAGTTGTGGTTCTTCGGACAGTCCGGCGAAGCGGGCCGTCACGTCCTCTGCGATCTCGGGGGCATCATAATTCTGCAAGGCCGTAAATGTCGTGGCCAGCACGGCGGGATTCGGTTCGTGCTTCACAAGTTCAAGCAGCACGGGCAGCAGATCGGCAGCGTGAATCTGGCCGCAAATCTCAATCAGTTGGCGGCGAACTTCGGGCACTGCAGCCACGTCGCGAACGGTTTTCACGGCTTCGGCAACGGCATCCGGCTGAGCCTGTCGGAATCGCAGTGCAAGCGAACCACCGCCGCTCTTCGCCAATGCGTTGATCAGCTCATCAGGAATCCCTGCCAGACTGCGGCCCTGAAACGCTTCTTCAAAGCCCTTGAGCAATCGATCGATACTCTGTTTGTCGGGCGCGGAACCCAGCAGAGCCGCAGCGCTGAGCAGATCGTCGCGTGTTCCCGCCAATGCGTAGCGTTTTATCAGACGTTCCGCAATATGCTCCGCGACAAGTGGACGTTGCCATGTGGCAGGATCGGCGAGTACTTGCTGCATGATGTTGTTGATGGTCGTTCGTCCCACCTGCGATTCGATCGCCCACCAGATCAGCAGCGGCTGATGAATGTCGGAGGCGTCTTCATCAAAGTGCAGCAATTCCCGGATGATCGGCAAAGCCAGTTCCGGCGACAGGCGTCGCGCAGAACATGCCATCTGCTTCCGCACGTCGATGTACGGTTCCTTGCTCGCAGCCTCCGTGATCGCGGCAGCAACATCTGCGGACACAGTCTTTGGATCGCAGACCAGACGCACGGTCCATGCGCGCACGAAGGGCTCGTTATGACTGAGCAGTTCTATGGCGGCTTCGTCTGTCAGGCCTCCGCATGCGTTGAGGGCCCAGAGGCGTTCGAGGGCAGACTGGCCGGTGGTCGTTGCGAGTTCGGTAGTGAGTTGAGGGATGATTGAAGAATCTTTGCGATCGCCGAGGATTCGAACGGCAGTTTGACGGTGCCATTTTAAAGGATGGTCGAGAAGTTTGATGAGGTCGGTCGTTGATGCGAGTGCGAGACGACTGTGATGGGAAGAAGAACTCGGAGGGCTGACAGCCTGCCGCTCGCCTCTGTTCGTGAGCTTGTAGATGCGACCGTTTGTGCGATCAATTCGTCCGGCGTAATGGCTGCTGTGGTCGATGCGTTGTTCGTACATGTCGGCAACGTAGATGTCACCATCGGGGCCGGCCTTAATATCGACAGGACGGAACCACGGATCATCAGTCTTCAGGACGCGTTCGATGTCCTCCGTTTCAAACGACGACTGATAAGGCTTGAAGTTGCTCAGCACGACCTGCCCCTGAAGTGGTTCGATGCCGAACAACTGGCCTCGAAATCGCTGCGGCAGCGTGTTCTCTTCGTAGATGATGAAGTTGTGAGTGAACCGCGCGACACTGTGATGCCTGATGTTTTCAAAGAAGCCGAACGAATACGGATTTGACAATGGTCCGTGCTTGCCAAAACCTTTGCGATAGTATCCGCCCTGCACGTAATGAAATCCTCGCGTATCGCCGCCGTTGTGGCCGGAAAAGATGCGGCCCTTTTCATCGATCTCACAACCAAACGTATTGCCGCCGCCTTCCGCGAAGATCTCGTAGAGATGCTTTTCCGGATGGTATCGCCAGATTAACTGGCCAAGCGATCGCACTGGTTGATCCTGAGTACCGGGCTTCTTCACAACGCCAGTCACGGTGCTGCCTTGAGCCCCATACAGCCATCCATCGGGACCAAATCGCAGACTGTTAATCACGGAATGGGAATCTTCGATGCCGAATCCTTCCAGCAGCACTTCCGGATCGCCGTCAGGAATATCGTCTTTGTTCCCGTCGGGATAGAACAACAGGTACGGCGGATTGGTCACAAACACGCCACCGCGCCCGATCGCAAATGACGTTGCAAGATTCAGCTCATCGACGAAGATCGTGTGCTTGTCATAAACCCCGTCTCCATTTGTATCTTCATGAATACTGATGCGGTCAGCCCCCTTATCCTGATTGGGCGGTGCGGGGGGAATTTTGTCATAGACTGAACGCAGGAATGTGTCCCGACTCACCATTTTCAAACCTGCAATATCCGGATACTGACGATACTCCATGACCCATAAGCGGCCTCGTTCGTCCCAGGACATGAAGAGCGGCTGAGCGATGTCCGGATCGCCAAGTACCAACTGCACAGACAGATCGTCGGGTGTCTTGAAATGTTTGACAGCTTCGGTCGGGCTGAGCGGTTCCGTATCACCATTGCGACGAGACACATATTTTTCGATGTCATCCACCGTATCGATTTTCAGATACACACCTTTGGCGATGGCATCCGTTTCACCGAGCGGCTGCACCGCATCGAAGCCAAAATCTGTGGGTGTCGCCGTCGCCCATGCCGCATCATCACCTGGACAATACTGCCAGACGCCTTCCAATCGCACAGCCTGCTTCAACACTTCATTCATCAACACGGGGGGAGCGACGCTGAAATTCGGACGCGGATCATTCTGGTAGACTCGAATGGCAACCGCCAGAAAACCTCCGCCTTTCACCAGTGACGGATCAACGACATAGCGACCACGTTCACCCAGCCCGCTGCGAAACAGCGGAGGAAACGTGCCGGTCGCTCCCACAGGCTGACCACCAACGTACGCTGATCGAGCGTCATCCAGAGCTTCCAGGAACAACGTCAACTGCTGGCTGTCCCATTCCTGTGGCACTTTGACCAGCGTTCTGTACCATGAATAGCCGTCGATCGGTGCTAACTCACCGCCTGGCACACTTCGCCACGCATCAGGGACGGTCAGCGTTTTCCAGTCGTCGGCGTTGATGGCCGTGGATGTGAACAACCGGCTGAGCAGAATCACAAGCGTCATCGCACGTGCAACAAACAACGCCATGTGCGGGCCTTCTGACTGAAGGGGACGTAATTGAGGAAAGCCCTCAATTATTCCGACTTCACACACGAAAAGCAACCGTCGCCTGACTACCTTAACGAATAAGATTCGTCAGTTCCTCAAGCACGCGGTCCGTCACGGTGATCGTTCTGGCGTTCGCGGAAAAACCACGTTGGGCAATGATCAGTCGCGTAAATTCCAGCGACAGATCGACGTTGGAGCCTTCCAGTTGGCCTGAACGCACCGCACCGCGACCTCCGGTCAACGCAGTACCGATCTCAGGGTTTCCGCTCGACAGGGATACCTGATAATAGTTGCCACCAGTTGACAACAGCCCATTGACATTTCTGAATGTCGCAATTGCTAACTGTCCCAATGTGATTTGAAGACCGTTGGACGTAAGCCCAAAGACCGTCCCGTTCGTTTCGATTTTCACGTCGCTCAGTTTTCCCGGAGAGAATCCGTCCTGATTGACTTGCAGTGTGGAAGGAGGCCCCAACTGAGCCAGACCGCTGATCGTGCCAGGGACGCCGAATGACAGTTCTATGGACTGTGATGACTGTTGGCCCGTAAAACGAAATTCGATATTTGAATCCCCGATTCCGGTACCAGTCACTTGCGCAAATGAGCCGTCTTCAAAAAATGTAATTCCATTCACTTCTCCATCCAGCACCACTCCATCGGCCGCAGCCATGGAGGCTTTCATGCTCCATGATCCGTCTGTCTGCTTGGTGAACTCCAGTCCGATCGAGTGTGCCCCGCCGGCAGAGTCATAAAATTCAACGCCCTGACTGATTTTATCAGCATCCTTTCCGAGCTCCTGTCTGATGAGCTTGTGTAGTTCGTAATTGCCCAGGCCTGTGTTCGCCCCGTTGTCAGAAATCACGACGTTGAGCGATGACAGCCCGGGGGTATTGTCGGTTGCAACAATGTTTCCATTTGCATCAAGCGACACCGTTGTCCCGGGAAAGGCAGTGTTTAACGCAGTGAGCAGATCTCCAACTGTCGTGGTCGATGGATCTACCGTCAATTGTGTCAGATCGGGATCTGAGCCATCCGCTTTTTTTCCGCCGATGACGATCCGGTCACCAAGGATGTATTTTGGAGTGTTGTTATCCAGATCGACCAGTCTCGTTGCCGTCGTTGCCGCCAACCCACTTGCCAGGAATGGTGTTGTTGTGGCAAGTCGTTGCGCCACAGGTCCTTTAGAACTCAACGACAGATTGCCGGACATTGAGATTTGCTGCGTTGGCTTTCCTGCAACACTGGCTCCCAAAGGAATAAAAATTCCAGTATTACCTGGAGTTTGAAATGTAGGATTGACTCCATCGGGGTCGCCCAGAGTCCCGGATCGCTGCACAATATTTCCCGTCGATGGATCAACCAGATAGCCGTTTTCATCAAGTGAAAATGCACCGGCGCGTGTATAAAATGTGCTGTCGCCCGCCTTTGTGACAAAGAATCCGTTGCCGTCAATCGCTAAATCCGTAGGCTTTCCACTGGCCTCAAGGTTTCCCTGCTGGAAGTTCATATCGACCTGAGACACTCGACTGCCTGTTCCGATCTGCACGGCATTCACACTGCCCAGAATGCCGGAGGACGAAGATGACGCACCTCGCTGAACTTCATACATCAGGTCCGAAAAAAGCACGCGGGATGCTTTGAACGAAGCGGTATTCATGTTCGCCAGATTGTTGCCGACGACCTCAAGCATCTTTTGATGACCGCGAAGGCCCGAGATACCCGTCAGAAGCGAATTGGCCATTGTTCAGTTCCCATTTCTGAATTGAGCGAAGTTTAACCCGTTGTTCCGGATATTTATCAATGACTTACAGGAATCCCGCCGCAGATTGTTCTTCCACACTCACAATGTTGGCGATTGGTACAAACTGATCACCGATGCGCACAAGGATCGACCCGTTATCCGGCTTAATCTGATCGACAATGCCCACGTCCTCGCTGGCAGTTCCATACCGCACACTTTTCCCGAGCAGCCCAGCCCCTGCATTGAGCGACTGCAGCGTCGATAGTGAACTGCTGCCGTTGTTGCCCTGAGTCACTCCAATCAATGTATCCAGCTTTGTACCAAGGCCTGCGAACTGCGAATTCATGCTCTGCAGACTTTCCACGGACGAAAACTGTGCCAGTTGTGACAGGAAGTCTTCCTGCTTCGCAGGATCGAGTGGATCCTGATGCCGAAGTTGAGTCGCAAAAAGCTGCAGATACTGGTTCTGCCCGACGATCGGGTCAAATGATGTACTCGCCATTTCAGGTCCTCCTGACCGACTATGCTCTGAAACTTAAACCGTGCGTTGAGTCCGGTATGGTGATTCGCCCGACGTTTGTGTCCGCAGGAATCGAACTGCGGGAACCACGGCGTACCTGGTTCATCAGATTCTCGGATCTGCGTGATGCGTCGTTCTGTTGATGTCCCTGAGAAAATTGATTGCCGGACATGTCAGCGCGCAGAAACTCGAGCGACTTCAAATTCATTTGCTGACCACGCAGATGAGATTCAATTTCCTTGCCTCGAGCAAACAACATGTCCATCGTAACGGCTTCGCGGGCGGTCACTCGAACGGCAAGGCCCTCGTTTGTCTTTGACAATTCAATTGTCATCTCGCCAAGTTCCGGCGGGTCAAGGCGGACGGAGAGAGTATCATGCGAACGCACGCCGTTGCGTTCAATATGCTCCATAATCGCTTGAGAAACCTGATTGCTCAACGGTTGCCGCATCTCACTGGAGATCGAGGTTGCAAGGTCCGGCAAAGAGTTTGTGACATTCGGCTGCAACAGATCGCTACGAACAACGTCATATGACGGCGCAGCAGCAGCAGCAGCATGTGGCTCACGGCCGCTGGGAAATGCGGAGTTGTCGAGAACCGGAAGTGCCGCTGCTGCGGACGACGTTCGGCCTCTGACTGGTTTCATCATCGACTCAACATCTTCGGATGCGACGGCAACACTTGAAGGCTGAATGACTGGTTTTGGATTGGAAGTCAACGCTTGATCCGACGTGACCACGATCGAGGGCTTTCTGCTTTCTGTTGCATCCGTCTCAGATGCATTGTTTACCGGCGATGCGGCTACGGTTGGTATGTTTTCCGGTATGGCGGATGAGGGAGCCTGAGAAATCACTGAACCAGGCAATCGACCGATCCGATCCAATGCATCAATTGCATCCTGTGACAGAGCCTCAGGGGCGGCGGACAGATCGGAATGCGTGGCCACGGGAGGATTGAAGGCAGTTGTCTGTATTTCAGGTATCGCAGCAACTGCGCCAACAGCCGGACTGAACAACAACGGCTCCGTCGGTAGGAACTCGAAGCCTTCATTGGATTGTTGATTCGAACTGACAGGAACGGATTGAGATCGAATCGGCATTGCAGCACTGTTCAAAGACTCGTCAACAGTCACTGCTGTGGTGGTCGGTGGTTCGAGATTGCCGAGTCCCCCTGGACCTGCGCCGGTGAAATCGTCCGTGATGTTCAATACTCTCTGTGATTCCGCAGTCTTGGATGCAATTCCCTTTGATGTCGTCCCTATTTGAGCCGTGGCGGGTCCGAAGCCAATTGAACTTGCCGTTTCAGCAGCGTCTGTCACCACAGAATCAGATGTCAGTGGTGAATCCGTAGATTCGGCCACGGCTGGTGGCTGCACCTGAGGAACGATTCCGGTGATCATCCATGCCAACACGGCATCAAAGTCTTCGTCGGTCGATTTGCGCGATCGTTGGGCTGAACACGCGCCACATTGATGATCCGTACTCACCACCTGCGACCTCGCGCTGGAGGCAGAATCCAGACGCGCGGGTGCGTCCGAAATCTGAGTAGCCGGAGACACGGTATCGGGAAACGAAATCGCCATCAGCATCAGGCATCCCTGCAGGAAGCACGAACGTATTATGACTCTCCGAAACTTGCGCACCGCAGATGGCATACCGAAAGCGACTTTACAACCCTGGGCATTTCTACTCATCATGCCGAGAATGACCGAATCTCCAACACATTTGCCCGGAAATACATCCTCTGACTTCCGTCACGAGGAGGCGATCAACATGCCACACGGAAAAGAGTTCCTCCATGCGGAAGATTTTGCTGAGTCAGCCCGTCAATCACCCTCCCCGAGTCTCTTCAGGATGTTGTCGACTCGTTCATCGAACAGTCTTTGCCATTCCGCAGCAACAATACAGTCGCAGTCTTCCTGAGCGTAGCCGGTGTTGTTGCGTTGCTGTTCGGTCGGCAGATAATAGATGTAGCCGTTCGTGTAGCCAGCCACAAAAGTATTCGGGGCGGGTGAACGCTTTTTGATGGCGAGACCAATCTCAACGGTCAGCTCGCCGCCAAAGGTGACCATCACGAAGTCGCCGATGCGAATGCCGCAGACTTCGACGTTGACCGTCGGCATCGCGGCTGCCTGATTCTGCTTCAAATGCATCTCGAGCAGATTCAGATTGATCTGCAGCCGCGTCAACTGTTCCATCGCATGAATATTCTGAATATAGGCTTCCAGGCTGGCACGGTTCTCGGTATCCAGCTTGCCCAGGTCTTCGCGCCCGTTCGCTTTTTCATGCAGATAACGCTGGCTGTAGTAGGCCGGAAAATCTTCCGACACTTTATGTTGCATGTACAACGGCAAAAAGGTCTTCAGGTTGATGTTGGTGCCTTTGAGCGACTTTACAATCTGCCACTGTTCCGCCTGAATCGACTCCATACGGCGTTCCAGATCTGCTCCGCGGGGCAGGGCGATGATCTCGTTGATGACCTTGAGTGTTGCAGAGTCACCAGGTTGAATCTGACGCGCGGCCTGCAGCGTGCTCAAGCCGAGCTGGTTGCCGTAGTGTTCGGCATCGTGCATCTGATGGACGACTTTATACATCGCCGGATTAATGTCGCCTGCACAACCCTGCACAAAAAACGCCATCACGTTTTCGCCCAGATTCTGCTCGATCGCTTTCGACGCGAAGCCGGGGAAGTCGGCAGTGTTGCCGCCGCCGGGGACTCCCTGAATCGGGTGGCAGGCAAAATTGTACAGCAGAGCAAGCGGCGTATCGTCGGTGCGATCGAGTCGTAACAGACCGATCTCCGGATCAACGGGACCGACTGCTTCGACGTCTTCGTCCATTGGCATGGAGTACGCTCGACGCATATCGACTTCGCTGCCGTCTTTCATCTTCAGCCGTCGATTTTCCATAATGCGATCTTCATGACCGCGTCCGACGCCGACACGAACCGGAACCATCGCGGCCACGGCTTCCTGGACGGCCTGAACAGTCAACTGATCGGCGTCACCTCGAACCACACTGTGACAATGGCTGGCGTTGATGACGACATGCTCGGGAGTAATACCATGTTTCTGCAGTTCCGCGCGCACGCTGGGCAAATACGTATTTCCAATCCGTCCGATTCCGCCGATCGCAACTGCATCGACGGTCACGATGATGGCTGTCGTAGTGCCATTGGAAATCGCCAGAGCTTTGACATACGACGGATCATTGACAGGCCCGGCCGCGTGATCTGTGATTTCGACCCGCGCCACACCCGCGCGGAGCGTTGTGGCAGCAGCAGCGTTTCGAGCTTTCTCGTCAAATGCGAGTGTTGCCTTTGGTGCCAGAAATACGAGAAAGAGTGCGAGGCCCATTGCAGCGAGTAACAGTGATCTCATGATGAACTTCCGAACTGGATGAGGCGAAGTTTGTTGTGACACACTTTATCGCCAAGTATTTGAAATGGCGAGCGGTGTGGCGTGCGCCCACCGGTACTCGATTTGCGATTAAAGTAGCCGTCACTCTCTGAGTGACGAATGCCAAAGGCCGCGTTTTGCGGCCTGCCTCACTCGGAGAGTGAGGTCTACTATGTGAAATCGAGTGCCATTTGGCGTCAGCCCACAGGTGCGGGTGCCGTCGCCGATTTCGGTGAGAGTGCATTCGAAATCTCAACGTACCGGCAAGCTGACGCATGCCGCTCGCCGGGGAATTTCTGATTCAGGTGCGTGTTGGATCTCCTCCGAATTCTACCGCTCACTTGTTATTCCGAGCAGATCCGGAAATGATGACACTTCCCCGACTGTGCCTCACCCACTGGAGTCTTTTCAATGGACCTCTCCACAAGCTGTCGCCGAATCTCTGATCACTGCGGCGTCGGCAGACACATCCTCTTCGCGACGTGCTGCATTTTGCTGAGACCTGATTCGCTCGTTGCCGCTGCAGACGATGAACGACCGGTGGTTCAGGAACTCAATGATGCGAACTGGGATGATCTGGTTCCGCAGGGCAAGGAAGTTGATGCAGTGTATGGCGACATCGTGATACAGAACGCTCATTTGCGAGCCGTGATCGCGAAACCCGTGACAACTCGCAACGCCAACATGACGGTACGCAACGTCGGAGGTTGCCTGATTGATCTGACGACGCGGAAACATCAAAGCGATCAGCTCAGCGCATTTTTCCCGGCACGCCGAGTGTTTTCCTTTGCGGGAGATCTATCGTCCACAGTCTCAGAAGCAACCGCCACCGTGGACGGCGTTACAGCGACGACACAGGTTGGCGGAGTTCTTGTCACTTCCGCCGGGACAGAAAAGACACCATCGTACGAGGTCAAGTAATGGCTTTCTGATTATGAACCCTGGCTGGAAATGGAATCCGAATGGACCAACACCACGAACGCTGATCTGACGCTGGTACTGGAAGACGATTTGCGCGCCGACGCTGGCAAGGAAGACATGCCGAAGACGGCGGATGGAACGGTCGAACTGTTCTGGTTTCACGACATTTTCTGGCAGCAGGCCTACGGCGTCTATGCCCCGGGATTCAAAATTCGCTGCAACAGCAACGCACGCGAATCGGTGCTGGTGTATGAACCAGTCAGCGGGCAGCCGGTCGTGGTAAAGCCAGGAGAAACATTTTCAATGACGCGCTGGCTGTTTGTCGCTCAGGATCTCGCAGGCGTGATGGCAGATTACCTGGACGCGCGCGATCAAGGCGACAAACTTGTGGAGACGCGATTGACAGTTCAGGCCGACGGTCGTCCCGTCAGCGGAGCCCGGATCGCGATTCAGTGTGGCGACGAATCATGGGGAACTGTGGTGACCGGGGACGATGGCTCCGTCGTCCGGCGGCTTCCGTCGGGAACGTGCGAAGCCACCGTCTCTGTCGCGGGCCAGAATTTTGCCATGCAGAAACTTGTACTTGCGAGTGACGGCCAGCATGTTCTCGAACTCGCCGAGTATCATCCCGGCATCGCATCAATCACAGTGACCGACGCCGAAGGCCGCGCGATTCCAGCGAAGATCGAATTCAAGGGCAACGACAAGACGCCGACGCCGAATTGGGGGCCGGAAACTGCCGAACACTTTGTACGGAATCTGGCATACACGGCGAACGGAAAAATCCGAACGGAACTGGCTGCGGGCGAGTACGACATCACAGTCAGTCATGGCCCGGAGTACGATGCCGAATTCACAAAGCTCGTCATACAGCCCGGAAAAACCAGTGACCTGAAAGTCGCGATCGCACGAGTGGTCGAAACGCCCGGCTGGGTGAGCGCCGATTTTCACAGCCACAGTTCACCCTCCGGTGACAACACCGGCAGTCAGCGAGGCCGCGTGTTGAATCTTGCGGCCGAAAATGTCGAATTCGCGCCATGTACAGAACACAATCGCGTCAGCACGTATATCGACCACATCGAGGCGTTGGAATTGAAGCCGTTCCTGGCCACGGTTTCCGGCATGGAACTCACCGGAACGCCATTGCCTTTGAATCATCAGAATGTGTTTCCACTGATCTATCGGCCTCGGACTCAGGATGGCGGTGCTCCCCTGACGGATGTCAGTCCCGAGACCCAGATGGAACGCATCGCCGCATGGGACAGCAATAGTGTGAAACTCATTCAACAAAACCATCCGGATATCGGCTGGCTGTTTTATGATCGTGACGGAGATCAAAAACCGGACGAAGGATATTCGCGATCATTCGGCATCATGAACGTTACGGAAATCCATCCGATCGATCCGCTGCTGAATCCCACGCGATACCACATCTATGGAGGCAAGGAGACCGGCAATCAGACGGCTCTGAACTGGCTGCAGTTGCTGAATCAGGGATTTCGCATCTATGGCGTCGTGAATACCGATGCTCACTACAACTATCACGGGTCCGGCGGACTGCGTATCTGGGTGAAGTCCGACACGGATGATCCGGCAACGATCAATTCTGACGAGATGAGAGACAACGCACGGAATGGTCATATCGTCATGTCGAACGGACCGTATCTGGAAACCACTTTTCGAGAAACCGGCAGCTCTGGCAGCTCGGTAATTCCCGGTCAGGATCTAGCAGCAAAATCAAAGCACGTCACCGCATCGATCAGGGTGCAGTGTCCGAATTGGTTCGACATCGACACGGTCATTGTGCTGGTGAACGGACGCAGACACGACAACCTGACGTTCAGCCGCGACACGCATCCGGACATGTTTGGTAAGGATGTCGTGAAGTTCGCGCACGACGTCGATCTTGAACTCACGGAGGACGCTCACCTGGTCGTCCTCACCGGCCATCGAACCCAGTTGATCGGCGATGTGATGGGCCCGATGTGGGGCGCACAACACCCTGTGGCTCTCAACAATCCAGTGTTCGTCGATATCGAAGGAGACGGCTTCCAGGCCAACAAAGACACGCTCGACATGCCATTGCCGGTGAAGTTTGTGGCACAAGACGAGCGGTGATGCTCACTTGCGTCGTGAACCAGACGAAGTATCGCCTTCGATCTGAGTCATGCCCAATGTGGCGGCTGCTGAATCCAGCTGAAACTGGAATTCCCCGAGGAACGTCATTCCGAGC
>Ga0105046_10014639_pt1 | contig 12092 bp, 8 predicted proteins | sample MAT03_FD_78385 | JGI IMG/M metagenome (GOLD analysis project Ga0105046, IMG submission 78385) | Freshwater microbial communities from Lake Fryxell liftoff mats and glacier meltwater in Antarctica - MAT-03 (megahit assembly) | ecosystem: Environmental > Aquatic > Freshwater > Ice > Liftoff...
CCACCGAGTTGCGAATGAATCTCGCCGCGTGTGTATTCACAGCCAAGCGTGAACATTGCATGTCTTCCAGAACCTAACGTCGCCGTCCAACCGCGCGCGGCTCTTTTGCGCGTCCGTTGCAACAGCTTGTGATGGCGCATGCCTCCCTCATTGCTTGAGCTTCCTGTCTTCACGCTTCACATCAGCCATTGCCTCGGGCTCCAGTTCCTCCGCATAGCGATTCAGACGGATGAATAGACCCCAAGAGGCCAACAGTACTCCAACGGAGGCGATGAGAGCCGCCGCGTATTGCAGCTGCAAGGGGTCTTCATGGTTTGCCTTGAAGGTCGCCACCAGACCCTCTATCGCTAGAGCCACAATTACCACCACAAAGAATCGCGACAGGAATCGGCGGACGCGCGTTGGTGCGCTGATATCCGCACCGCGGAGCACTTCCTCTTCTGCGATCGTCTGCGCGATCTGGAGTGCAACAACCGCGGCTGCAAGCAATCCCAAACCTTCGATGATTTGCTGAGCCGCATTGCCGTCTAGGCCACCCATAAAAGCCTGTCCGCCCATGCGAGCGGCGATGATCGTCAACATGACCGCAGCGCATGCGAAAAGAGCTGCCACGAGGCCGTGAATAACGGCAAACACTTTCAATACGATTTTCATCTTTGGGCTCGGCAATTTACTGGACGACGGAAGCCATTTGCGCTTCGCCACATTTTATTTTGCACACACCCAATATAACTTTTATACCAGCACGTCGCAAGCGCGCGCGATGGCGCGAGCGAGATGCGGCGCGAGATCGGCGCGGCGGAGGTTGACGCGTTCTTGTCGCTCTGGGCGAATGCTCGCAATGTGCCGCGTGTGTGTCGCCTGTGTGTCTCCTGTGTGTCTCCTGTGTCTCGCCTGCAACGCGTCGGCAGGCGTTGCAGGCACTTCTCTTCTGGTGTGGCGGGGTGTTGAAAATCGATCAGCGGTGGCTAACGGAAATCGATCGTCCGCATTCAGTGCAGCGTTTGCCGGTCGTGCTCACGGTTGATGAAGTGCGCCGTGCCTTCACCGCGATGGATGGCACGTTAAGGCTAATCGCTCAGTTGCTTTACCGGACCGGCATGCGCATCATGAAGGCACTGCGGCTGCAGGTGAAAAATGTTGAATTTGACCGCGCTGCGATCATCGCGCGTGAAGCGAAGTTGGCAAAAGCGGGCGGCAAAGACCGTCGGGTGATGTTGCCAGATTCGCTGCGCGACGCGCTCACCGCAAAGATCACGCATTCAAAGGCGCTGTGGCAAATTAATCGCGCGGATAGCTTGGCGGGTGCCGAGAGGCTAGGCGTGCTTGCAAAGAAGTACCGGTGTGCTGCGGAATCGTTGATTTGGCATTGGGGCGTCCCACAAGCGACATGCCCGTGCGATTCGCGTCATAGCATCACTCGAAGGCGGCACTTTTACGACGATGCCTTGCGTCGCGCCTTGGCCCGCGTGGTGACATAAGCCGGCGTGATGAAGCCCGCAGCACCGGAAGCCCGCAACACCGCACGCCTTGCGCCACTCGTTCGCGACGCATTTTTTGCAAAGCGGGGCAACGATTCGTACGGTGCAAGCGTTGCTCGGCCGCTTGGACGTCGCGACCAAAATGATCTACACAAACGTCGTCAACATTGTGGGCCGAGTACGCAGCCCGCTTGATGCGTTGCAACCGACTGCTGCGCCGCAACGCGCAAGCCGCGAAACGCGGCGAACGCTAAATGAAATGCCAGCCTAGGGTTCAGCAGATCGGCGAAACGGCAACTTCAAGAAACTCCATTCGCGTTCGTGGTGAGCCTGTTGAAGCATATTTCGACCCAATGGAATCAGGACCTTCCCTTGAGACCCCTCGATAAACTCAGAGCCTTGTAATCGATACAGGGGCCAGCGAAATTCTTCTGGAAGTTCCCAATGAAAACCCAAACCCTAATATATACAGGCATCTTCAAGCCATTTGGCTTGAAACCCCGCACCAGTCGGTCACTTTTTAGAAATAGTAGTGGCGCCTGTCAGCTTGAATTGCTATGCAAAAGGCACGCATACTCATCGATTCATATGTCACGACGGGAGCATAATTGCGCACTTCCCACGTGGAGACGACGATGCACGCAACCGTTGCAGAACGAGGCCAAATTACGCTGCCGAAAGCGGCGCGCGACGCGCTTGGTTTGACACCCGGCACCAAGCTAAGCGTTGAAATTCGTGACGGGCACTTGCTGTTGGCCAAGCGCATATCGACTAAGCTCGAAAAATGGGTGGGCAAATTCAAGTTGCTTGCCCAACACAACGCTAAATCGACCGACGAAATGATGGAGGGGCTGCGCGGCCGCCCTTTCGCTTGGACCCGTCGTGCCGAAAACAAGCGCATTGCCAATCTGCCAATGAATGCAGCGGTCAAGGCGCTGAAAGCGCGCCGGAAAAAATGATACCGGCGTTAGACTCAAGCATCCTGTTCGACATCGTGAAAGGCTCGTCCTGCGTCAATAAATCGCGGTTGGCGTTGTCCGATGCCCATCAACGAGGTGTGGTTTGCGTCTGCGCGCCAGTTGTCGCGAGGCTCGGGCGTTATTTTCCAGATGCAAAATTGCTACCCGCTTTCCTTGCCGACGCCACCATACATTACAGCGAGATTTCGCGAGAGGCTGCGCTGGCTGCGGCAAAATGCATAAATGGACTTGCCGTCAAGAAAGGCGCACGCAGCCGTGGTGCAGCGGATTTCTTCATCGGCGCGCACGCCCGGCTTCAAGCTGATGCACTGCTTACTCGCGACGCAGGTTTCTACCGCGATTACTTCAAAGGTCTTAAAATCGTTAATCCGGTTGCTTAATTAGGCCATCCATGTCCCTGCCCGCCCTCGACAAAACCCAGTTGCAACTTTTTTGCATTGATGATGATGATGAAGATGTGAGCTATTGGTTGCAACAAATACCGACGGCACGCCTTGCCGCGCTTGAACTCAGCCGGAGAATTGCATATGGCCACGACGATTCACTTCGAATTCAAAGATTTCTTGAAGTTACTCAAACAAAAGCACGTTGAGTATCTTGTCGTAGGCGGCTGCGCAGTTTCGTATCACGGCGACGTGCGGCCGACGGCTGATTTCGTTTCTCGGTCGAGTCCACAGTTGAAAATGCAAAAAAAGTTTTTCCGGTTTTGAACGAGTTTGGATTTCCGACCGCCAACATGACCGAAACCTCACTTGCAGAAATTGGTGTTGGCGTGTGCATGGGCGTGCGTATGGGCGGGCCCCAGCTGCGTTTGGAAGTTATTACATTCGCGGAGGGACTGGAATTTTCCGCCGCCTATACAAACCGTATTTGCGCTGACATGGATGGCGTCGAAGTCGACATGCTGTCACTCGACGATTTGAAAACGAATAAGCAAACAGTAGGCAGAAATAAAGATTTGGCCGATTTGGATCACCTGCCAGGCGGCTATCTGGACGCAAAATCAAAGAAACCATCGAACTGAAGGAATCAACATGCCACACAACACGTTCAACACCCTGCAATCTTTCACGCTCGCCAGCGGCAACACCGGCCAGTACTACTCGCTGCCTGAGCTGGCGAAAACGTTTCCGAACGTCGCCAAGCTGCCGGTGTCGATCCGTATCGTGCTCGAGGCCGTGTTGCGCAACGTCGATGGCAAGAAGGTTTCGGAAGAACACGTGAAGCAGCTCGCCTGCTGGGGCGCGAATGACAAGCGTGACAACGAAATCCCTTTCATCGTCGCCCGCGTGGTGCTGCAAGATTTCACCGGCATCCCCCTGTTGGCCGATCTCGCTGCGATGCGCGGCGTGGTGGCCAAGATGGGTAAAAACCCGAAAATGATCGAGCCACTGGTGCCGGTTGATCTGGTGGTCGACCACTCGGTACAGGTAGACAGCTACGGCAGCAAGGATTCGCTTGATATCAACATGAAGCTCGAATTCCAGCGCAACGAAGAGCGCTATCAGTTCATGAAGTGGGGCATGCAGGCGTTTGATACATTCAAGGTCGTGCCACCGGGCATCGGCATCGTGCATCAGGTCAATCTTGAGTATTTGGCGCGTGGTGTACACAGCAAAGACGGTGTTTATTATCCGGATACGCTGGTCGGCACCGATTCACACACCACCATGATCAATGGCATCGGCGTGGTTGGCTGGGGCGTCGGCGGCATCGAAGCCGAAGCGGCCATGCTCGGTCAGCCCGTCTACTTCCTCACACCTGATGTGGTCGGCGTCAATCTCATGGGTAAGCTGCGCGAGGGCGTCACCGCAACAGATTTGGTGCTGACGGTCACCGAAATGCTGCGCAAGGCAAAAGTCGTCGGCAAGTTCGTCGAATTCTTTGGTGAAGGCACGCGCACCCTCGCCCTGCCCGATCGCGCAACCATTGCCAACATGGCACCCGAATACGGCGCGACGATGGGCTTTTTCCCGGTCGACGACGTCACGGTCGAGTATCTGAAATCCACCGGCCGCACCGCTGAAGAACTCGATGCCTTCCAGTCCTACTTCACAGCGCAGGGCTTGTACGGCGTGCCGCTGGCCGGCGACTGCGACTACTCAACGTCGTTGTCGCTCGATCTCGATTCGGTGCGCGCATCCCTCGCCGGGCCGAAGCGCCCACAAGACAGAATCGAGCTGGGCAACATGAAGTCGCAGTTCACCTCGCTTTTTTCCAAGCCTCCGGCAGAGAGCGGCTTCTCAAAGTCTGCCGATGATTTGAACAAGCGCTTCGCCACCAACGACGGCATTGAGATCGGCTCGGGTGATGTGTTGATCGCCGCGATCACCAGTTGCACCAATACGTCGAACCCCGGCGTGCTGCTCGCCGCCGGTCTGCTCGCCAAGAAGGCCGTTGAGAAAGGCCTCACCGTCAAGCCGCATATCAAAACCTCACTCGCACCCGGCTCGCGCGTGGTCACCGATTACCTGACCAAAGCGGGCCTGCTGCCCTACCTGGAAGCGCTTGGCTTTTACCTCGCCGGCTACGGCTGCACCACCTGTATCGGCAACGCGGGTGACCTCACACCGGCCTTCAACGAAGCCATCGTCGGCAACGACCTGATCGCCGCAGCGGTACTGTCTGGCAACCGTAACTTTGAAGCGCGTATTCACGCCAACATTCGCGCCAACTTCCTCGCCTCCCCGCCATTGGTGGTGGCCTACGCCATCGCCGGCACGGTGTTAAAGGATCTCGAAACAGAACCGGTTGGCATGGGCACCAACGGCCCGGTGTTCCTCAGGGACATCTGGCCAACCAGCCACGAAATCGCCGCCGTAATGGGTTTCGCCAAGGACCCGGCAGTATTCCAAAAGCTCTATTCAAACTTGGGTGCCGACAATCCACTGTGGCAGAACATCAAAGGTGTTACCGGTCAGGTTTATGACTGGCCGACATCAACCTACATCGCCGAGCCGCCCTTCTTCGGCAGCGAATTTGGCATGCACGCCGGTACCGCGAAGGACGTCAAGGGTGCGCGCGTGCTGGGCGTGTTTGGCGACTCGGTGACCACCGACCATATCTCACCGGCCGGCTCGATCAAAGACACCTCACCGGCCGGCAAGTACCTGATCGACCATAACGTCATGAAGGCCGACTTCAACAGCTACGGCGCACGCCGCGGTAACCACGAAGTGATGATGCGCGGCACCTTCGCCAACGTGCGGATCAAGAATCTGATGCTGCCACCAAAAGCGGATGGCTCACGCGTTGAAGGCGGCGTGACGTTGTATCAACCCGGCAATGAGCAGATGCCGATTTACGACGCCGCCATGAAATACATCGCCGCCGGTACACCGACGGTCATTTTCGGCGGCGAAGAATACGGCACCGGCTCATCGCGCGACTGGGCCGCGAAAGGCACACAGTTGCTTGGCGTGAAGGCGGTGATCGCCAAGAGCTTCGAGCGCATCCACCGCTCCAACCTGGTCGGCATGGGCGTGCTGGCATGCCAGTTCAAAGGTAGCGACACCGCCGAGACACTGGAACTCACGGGTGAAGAAGTCGTCGACGTGGTGGGCTTGGAGAACGGTATCAAGCCACAGATGGATGTCACGCTGGTGATCACCCGCTCGGATGGAAGCAGGCAAAACGTCACGGTGTTGCTGCGCATCGATACGCCGATTGAAGTTGACTACTACCTGCACGGCGGTATCTTGCCGTATGTGTTGCGAGAGTTGATTGGCAAAGCCGCGTAGTAGGTAGATACAGGCTAAGGAACCTCTGATCAAGAGCTACTTTTATTTTCAACTCTCAAAAACTTGTCGTTGCCGCGCACGCGGGAATCCATAACCCGGTTGTTCTCAGGGACATACGCAGAATGGATTCCCGCTTTCGCGGGAATGACACGGTACGTTTCTTGACGCCGTCACTTGATCAGACCTTCCGTAACAACAAATTACAAGGAAACTTCTAAAAACGCTGTCATACCGGCGAAGGCCGTATCCAAGTTTGTCGTTCCTTACGATGACGGTTGAACTTGGGCCCCGGCCGGAGCCTGCCCTCAAGCGTTTGAATCGGGGGCCGGGGAGACCGAATCTTTAAGTTTCTAGAAGTTGCCGAAAGGCAAACCCTATTACTGGCGCGTGTTTTCGAGCATTTATGCTTGGAAACGCCCGTATTTGCTGGTGTTTTTACGTTGGATTTCCATGCGATGTCTAACCGCTGGACTGCCTCACTCGGTCGAGAGTCCAACCCCGCGCCGACTACGGGATCAAACACGAGCGGAACCCACGACTAGCGGTGTTGTCAGCTAGACGTGCACGGTTAAATTGATCGGTGTTGCCGCTTGGCTGTTCCGACGACCCCACAAACGCGAAACAGCCGCACAATAGCCGCAACACTCCAAACGAATACGGTGATCGATTGCAATCTGCATTAGCGCTCCTGCTTGCTGCGACCTTGTTGTTCAACGCCCCCGCGTTTGCGCAGCCCGCCGTCACAACCCGGGCCACCGCACCGACCAACGCCCCACCCGCAGCGTCAGCCACCAGCCCGGTGACTGCCCTCGCGCAAAGTGAACCCGACATCGAAACGCTGCTCGTCGTCGGCACCCAACCCGGCCCCGGCATGTGGAAAGTCAGCCTCAACGACAACGTGCTGTGGATCGTCGGCAGCCAAACCCCGGCCCCGCAAAAAATGAAGTGGCGTGCCAAAGGCGTCGAGGCGACGGTCGCCAAAGCCCAAGAGGTACTCAGTGAGCCGTCGTTATCGGTATCGATGAAGCAGATCGGCTATTTCCGCGCGCTCACCTTGCTCCCTTCGGCCATGGAAGTGCAGAAGAATCCGGACAACGGGGTACTGCGCGACATCATCCCGCCCGCGCAACATGCGCGCTGGCTGGTGCTGCGCGAAAAGTACATCGACGGCTACAACACTGAGGACAACGATATCGAACGGTGGCGGCCGGTGTTTGCGGCCTTGACGCTTTATCGGCGCGCGATTGAAAAAATAGGCATGACCAACCGCAGCGTGGTGTGGCCGGTGGTGCAAGCGGCGGCGAAAAAACACAAGGTAAAGATAACCGAAGTCAGATTTGCGCCTGCCATCGACAACGCGCGGGCGGCGGTCAAGGAACTGAATAAAACACGGCTTGAAGACCTCGACTGTTTCGTCAAGACGCTTGATCGAATCGAGACCGACATTGCCGCCATGCGGTCACGCGCCAATGCTTGGGCGGTGGGTGATATTGACGCCATCCGCGCGCTGCCGGCCATCGATCAGCGTACTGCGTGCATTAATGCTCTGCAGAATGCCAACGCTGCCAAATTACTCGGCGTCGGCAATCTCGAAGCCAAGGTCGCGGAAACCTGGCTGACGGCTGCCGAAACGGCGCTAAAGAAGAACAAGGTGACCTTGGCGGTATTACCGATGAACCAACTGTTGGCCCCCACCGGCTATCTCGCCCAACTCAAGGCGCGTGGTTATGTCGTCGAGATGCCCGAATAAGTTGCGGCGACGCCAAGTGACGGCTTAGTAGCAAGGCCGCTTCGCCCCCAAAAGTCCCACGGCACCGATATCACCCAATCAGGGTATAGACAGTCCGAGCCACAAATTTGTTAATAACGATGTTGGCATCGGCGGGCGTGAGGCGGGCGTGGGGCGGGCTTAAAGCAGGCTAAAGCAGGCCTAAAGCAGGCCTAAAGCAGGGCTAAGGCAGGGCTAAGGCAGTTCTGTGACAGTCTTGCTCGATTTCATCAAATCGGCACCTCTAAAAATTCACTAACGCCGCGCTGGCGGCGTTGCAAAGCCGCTCAAAATGCTCGTGTACTAAATGTACGCTGCGCTTTTTCGCGGTTTTTCGCGGTTTTGCGTCTTGCTATCACCGGCTCGATTGAATTTTTAGAGATACCCAAATTTCGAACGTGGAAAAATATGGCGTACAGTTGTTGGAATTGACTACGTCAATCGCGAGCTTTGCTGACGGTTGCGGGAGGGTTTTATGAAGTCTTCATTGCAAACAATGACATGGCGCATCGTCTGTTCTTTGGCGCGGACATGGTTGGTATCGTTATCAACGTTATCGGCGGCGTGCCTCGCCGCGATGGTCTTGTCGATCGGCACCGCCGCGGCGCAAGCGCCAATGAAATGCGACGCTCATGGTGACGGCGTCATCGATCAAAGCGATGTCAACATCATCCGAGTCTCCCTCAATCGTCTCGTCACCGGGAGCGACGATCCGCGTGATGCTGATAGTGATGGCCGTATTACCGTCAAAGATATCGCTACATGCACCACACGGTGCACAAGACCACAGTGCGGCACCATCAACATCCCGCCAACCGCACGGGCGGGGCCAGATCTAACGGCTGGTTTGGGCGAAGTGGTGGGGCTTAACGGCACGGCATCGACTGATCCGGAAGGGCGTTTGTTGACCTACCTGTGGACCATTGTGGGTCGTCCGGCCGGCACTGCAGCGACGCTGACCGGCCCGACTACCTCTACGCCTACCATCACCATGGATGTTGCCGGGTCGTATTTGATTCGGTTGGTTGTCAACGATGGGCTTGTCGGCAGTGAGCCTGATGATGTAGTGGTGTCGAGTGTTAATTCCCGCCCGCGCGCCAATGCGGGCAACGGGCAAACCGTGGCCCGTGGGGCGAGAGTATTCCTAAATGGTGGCGCATCGAGCGATCCCGACGGCGATGCGATTACGTTTTTCTGGCGCTTCACCGCGTTACCGGGAAGTAGTGTCGCGCAGTTGAGTGATGCGTCCAGCATAACACCGACCTTTGTGGCCGATAAGGCCGGAAATTATGCGTTGGAATTAACGGTTAGTGATAGAGCATTTACCAGCTTGCCCTCGACATTGGTGATTACCACTGTCAATACCGTTCCGGTCGCGGATGCCGGGCCGGCGCAAACCCGCGATCGCGGCCAATCAATTGGCCTGGATGGATCGAAATCAGTTGATGCCGATGGCGATCCGTTGACGTATCAATGGTCGCTCATCGGTCGTCCAACAGGTAGCGGCGCGGTGCTGACAAATGCCAGCACAGTCAATCCCAGCCTGCTGTTGGATCTGCCCGGAAATTATGTCGCGCAACTGATTGTCAACGATGGCATTGCCAACAGCGCCCCCAGCACGGTGGCAATTACAGGCGCGAATACGGCCGGTGTCGCCAACGCCGGGCCCGACCAAAGCGTGCAGGTTGGGACAACGGTGACACTTAACGGCAGCGGCTCGACCGATGTGGACGGCGATCCACTCACCTATGGCTGGTCGATCATTTCGGCGCCGTCTGGCAGCACTGCAGTACTCAGTAATCCTGCTGCCGTTATGCCGACGTTCGTGGCCAATGTTGCCGGCAGCTATTTGATCCAACTGGTGGTGAACGATACGTTTGTGACGAGCGTTGCGGATACCGTGGTCGTTAGTGCCGCCGCTTCGAATCTGCCTCCCGTTGCCAGTGGCGGCGCGAACCAAACCTTGGCCGTGGGTGCGACGGCAAATTTAAACGGCAGCGCTTCGTTTGATCCGGAAGGCGGCGCGCTGACTTACGCATGGACGATCACCAGCAAGCCCGGTCAAAGCAGCGCAACACTGACCGGTGCCACCACTGCCAACCCGAGTTTCGTCATCGATGTCGCCGGCACTTATATTGTGCAACTCATTGTTGGCGATGGCTTGCTATCGAGTGCGCCCGTAACCGTCACGATTAGTACGACCAACACGCCACCAACCGCTAATGCCGGCATTGCGCAGAATGTTGCAACGGGTGCTCTGGTGCAGCTCAACGGGAGCGCTTCTTTTGATCCCGATGGACAAACGCTAACGTATAGCTGGTCATTGTTAAGTCGGCCGCTCAGCAGTACTGCCGCGATCGCGAATGCCGCCTTGGTCAACCCCACATTCACCGCCGATTTGGCCGGTACTTATGTGGCGCAGCTGATTGTCTTCGATGGCATTGTCAATAGTGCGCCGACGACGGTGACCGTCGTGGCGGGCGGCAGTTTACCGCTGGTGACAATTTCTGCCATCACGCCCAATGCCAGTGAATTAGGGCCGGTAAATGGCGTCTTCACCTTCACCCGCACCGGTAGTACGGCAGCCTCATTAAGTATCCCCGTCACCATCAGTGGCAGCGCAATTAACGGAACCGATTACGCCACCATTGGCACGATAGCAAGCATCGCTGCGGGGCAGAGCTTTGTGAATCTGATCATTGCCGTGATGCCCGATAATCTTGTCGAAGGTGCGGAAACCGTGATCTTGACGATCCAGCCGAACGCAGCCTACAGCATCGCTACCGCGGCGGCGACGGTTAATATTGCCGATAGCCCCGCCGTCGTTTCTGTCAACGCAACCATTGCCAATGCCAGCGAAGTGGGGCCCGTGAATGGCTTGTTTACGTTCACTCGCAGTGGTGGCGACACCACGGCAGCACTTAGCGTCTCCTACACCGTCACTGGTACGGCAAGCAATGGCGTTGACTACACCACGATCCCCGCGACGATTAACTTCCTAGCCGGGCTAACGTCAGCCGCTGTGCCGGTTGTTGTGTTGATCGATAACGTGGTCGACCCCAATGAAACGGTAATCCTCACCGTTCAAGCAAGCGCTGCCTACACCATCGGCGTTGCCGCAGCGACGGTAACCATCGCCGATGATGCGCCGCTGGTCTCGGTTGTGGCTACCACACCAAATGCGGTCGAGATTGGCCCCGTCAATGGCCAATTTACCTTCACCCGAGCCGGTGGCAATATCGCGGCAGCACTCAATGGCTCGTACAGCATTGCCGGGACCGCCAATAATGGTCTTGACTACAACACCATTACCAGCCCGGTCGTATTCCTAGGGGGGCAAACCACCGTAACGCTCACCATCGTGCCGATTAACGACGCTGTGCCCGAGGGTAATGAGACGGTTATTTTGACGGTACTCAACAATGCCGCGCATGGCGTCGGTGCGCCGGCCACGGACACCGTCACCATTGCCGATGGTGTCACTAGCCTCACATTGACCTTGCCACTTACGCCACTTGCAGGCACATCGACCGGCACGGTGACGCTACCAACGCCAGCGCCAGCCGGTGGCACAACGGTAGGGCTGGTTAGCGCAAACACCGGCATTTTGACCGTCCCAGCCAGCGTGCTGGTGCCTGCGGGACAAACGTCAATCACATTTACGATCACCGGTATTGCCTTGGGCAACACCACCATTACCGCAACATCATCACCATTGTTACCAACCACCAACAATGCCGCCGTGACCAACAATGCGATCACGATTGGCAATCTGACACTGGGGCCGACCGCCACTGGCAACGTACCTGTGTCACTTTCAACGGTGGCACCGGCAGGCGGCGTAACAGTGACACTCACCAGCAGTAACCCTGCCATTGCGACCATCACGCCATCAACGGTCGTGGTGGCTGCGGGCAGCCTGTTGGTGGCGATCAATCCCACCGTCACCGCAGGCGCAACCTTGGGTACGACTACCCTGACCGCGACCGCATTTGGCTACGTAAGTGGCAGCAGCGTGGTCACAGTTTCGCTCACGGCATCGCTCTTGCCGAACCCGGCTAATCTGTTTGCGGGTCGCACCGACCCGATGACGATTACGCTGAGCCAACCGGCACCGGTCGGC
>Ga0105046_10014641_pt1 | contig 12091 bp, 8 predicted proteins | sample MAT03_FD_78385 | JGI IMG/M metagenome (GOLD analysis project Ga0105046, IMG submission 78385) | Freshwater microbial communities from Lake Fryxell liftoff mats and glacier meltwater in Antarctica - MAT-03 (megahit assembly) | ecosystem: Environmental > Aquatic > Freshwater > Ice > Liftoff...
AATCGTCTCTGTTAGACGGAATTGATCTGCGCGAGACCTTGCGCAATTGGCATCAGAACAAGATTTACGTCAAGAGACTGGAGCGGGCTTCGGGAGATGTTTCGAGCGTCGTGGTGATCTTTGACGATGATAGTGACGGCCGGTATCGCTATTTGACGACTTGGCTGGGAGAGCACCAGAACGAGTCTGATATGGCGTTCTATTCTACAGAGCCCTTTGCGCATTTGGTGGGGCCTGGGATTGGGCGTGCAGAGTATGGTGGATTCTTGATGACGCTGCCCTCGCGGAGACTTTGGGATGTGTGGAGCGATACGGACTATGATTTTGCGGAGAGCAAAGCAGAGAGATTGTTGATGGCGGCGCTGGATTATGCAACGGAGCGGTATGTGGTTTATGTGGCTGCAAAACCTCCACGTTCGATCTTTCGCTCGATTGCGACGCAACTGAGGCGACAGATTCTTTTCATTCCGATTGGTCAGTTATCGCCGACGAGACTGAAGAAGCTGCGGGTTGTGCATGTGCTGGATGGGTATGACCGGCGCGACGAGGCTAAGGATTATATTTGGTGATCTTCGAACATGAGGTAGTGGCTTTGGTCCATACCCAGTTTTTTGTAGACGGCTTGCGCTGCTTCATTGGTGCTCTCAACGTAGAGGCGGAAGCCGCAGCAGTCGGTTTGGCGGGCCATGGATTTAACACCTTCATAAAGGCTGCGATAGACGCCCTGGCCGCGGAACTCGGGTAGGACGTAAACGCTCTGAATCCACCAAAACACTTTGTTGCGCCAGTCGCTCCATTCGTAGGTGATCATTAGACCGCCAGCAGTCTTGCCGTCGGCTTCAGCCAGGACATAGAAACCGTATTGCGGCTTTGAGAAGAGGCCTTCTACTCCGGCCTGGATCTTTTCGGGATCCAGTTTGAGCTCTTCGGTTTCCCAAGCCATGGCTTGATTGAACCGGACAAACGTGTTTGCATCCCGGAGTTCAGCGCGTCGAATTGTGATGTCGGAGGATGGCATCAATGACTCCCTCTGTGGTGTGCGGGCTGGCTTCTACGGTGGGCTCTACGCCGTGCATGCGCATGGTCTCAGAGGTGATTGGCCCAATTGAGGCAGTCTTGTATTTGTGGATCGTGGCGGGCTCGTTGAGGGCAATAAAATTCTTGACTGTTGAAGAGCTTGTGAAGGTGATCCAGTCTGATTCCGGTGCGGGGCCTGAAGCAGGCACAATCGTTCGATAGGCTTCTGCGATCTCGACGCTTGCCCCCATCGAGCGTAAAGCGTCTGGCACGGTGTCGCGGGCAACGGCAGCGCGCGGAATTAGAACTCGCTTGCCCTGCATGTCCTGGTGCTGAAGTGCTGCTACCAAACTTTCGGCGACATACTCGTTTGGGACCACGTCTACTTTGAGATGCATGTCTTCTATGGCTTTGCGTGTGGCCGGGCCAATTGTGCAAAGCTTGGCCTTTAGATGGCGCAGATCGCCTGGAGAGGCGGCGAGTCGTGCGGCAAAGGCGGCAACCGCATTGACGCTGGTAAAGATCAGCCAATCGTATTGCTCGAGTTGCGCGATGGCTTGATCGAGTTGAGTGAAGCTGTGTGGGGGCGCTATCTCGATGGTTGGATATTCGAGTACTTGCGCGCCCAGGGCTGTCAGTTGAAGGGCCATGGCTGGAGAGGCTTTGCGGGCGCGAGTGAGTATAAGTTTCAGGCCGTGGAGGGGCAGCTTTTCGTGCCAATTGAGTTGTGTGCTGAGTCGGGAGACTTCGCCAATGTAGATCATGGCGGGGGCTTGAATTTTGTTTAAAGCAAGAGAGGCAATTGTGCCTACGACAGTGCGCTGTTCTGGCCTGGTGGCCCAGGTGACGGCCGCAGCGGGGGTATCGGCCGGGCGGCCTGCGGCGATGAGGGCGGCAGCCAGTTCTGTGAAGTGGAAAGCCCCCATGAAGATGGCCAATGTGTCTACTTGGGCGAACTTGTGCCAATGAATGGATTCCGGGTGATGACCGGTGATGAAGACTACAGAGCTTGAGTAGTCGCGATGCGTCAAAGGTATGCCGGCGTAGGCAGCGCCACCGACGGCGGCTGAGATGCCTGGCACAACTTCAAATGGCACACCCGCTTGCGCAAGGGCGACGCATTCTTCACCACCGCGGCCAAAGATGTAAGGGTCTCCACCCTTTAGCCTGACAACGCGTTTGTTTGTCTTCCAGTGTTCGATGAGCATGGCGGCGATTTCATCTTGAGGGAAGCTGTGGTTTTCTCGAATCTTGCCGACATAGATCTTTTCGGCTCGTTCGGCAAGCCGCAAAGCATCGGGGCTAGAGAGGTGATCGTACAGGACGACATCGGCGGTTTCAAGCAGGCGCTTGGCCTTGATAGTAAGGAGTTCTGGATCGCCTGGGCCGCTGCCTACAAGGTAGACTTTCAACCGAGCACCTCGTGCGCGCCCCCGGCGATGAGGCCAGCGGCAACGGTTTTGCCGAGTTCGATTGGATCAGTGCCCATGGCCTCAAATCTGATGACAATTTGGCCGTCATGGGAGGCAACTACGGATTGCAAGTGCAAAGAGTTGCCCTGAGACTGGGCGAATGCGCCAAGTGGGATCTGGCAGCCGCCGCCAAATTCACGCAGGCAGGCTCGCTCCGCCTCGACCTCGCGACGGGTAGGCTCATGGGTGAGTAGACTGACAGTGTGGTCGCCAGCGCGCGCTTCAATGGCAAGTGCGCCTTGACCTACGGCAGGGCACATCCGCGAGGCTTCGAAGCGTTCTGCAATGCGGCCCGACCAGCCTAGTCTTCTGAGTCCGGCACAGGCCAGCACGATGGCCTGGTATTGGCCTTCATCCAGCTTGCGAAGCCGAGTGTCGAGATTGCCCCGGATCGATTGGACATCGAGGTCCGGGCGCAGGACCATGAGTTGTGCCTGACGACGAAGAGCGCTGGTGCCGACGCGGGCGCCGTGGGGCAATTCTTCCAGCGTGCAGCCGATGATGGCATCGTAGGGATCTTCCCGTTTCGGAATGGCCACCAGTTCGAGGCCATCGGGAAGCTGTGTGGGCATGTCTTTCAGGCTATGGACAGCGATGTCGATGCGGCCGTCGAGCAGAGCGTCTTCCAGCTCTTTAGTGAAGAGGCCTTTGGTTGAAGTTTGGGCTCCTAGTTTAGCCAAGGGAACATCTGTAATCTTGTCGCCTGTGGTGTGGATGATCTCAATGCGGGATTCCATCCCTTTTGTTGCGAGGGTGGATTGTATGTGGCGCGCCTGCCAGAGGGCAAGCATGGATCCGCGTGATCCGATCGTAATCATTCCCTGGTCTCCAACCGGAAAATGCGGCGGATACTCTCCAGGGTTGCGGTTGGGTCGCCTTGTGCGCCTTGACGCCGGAGTTCGGCAATAGCTCCATGGGCAATTTTGTTGATGATGCCCCGGGTGAGAGCTTCCATCGTTTCTTCCTGAGCGGGGGTGAGTGGCGCGAGCTTAGTGCGATAACGCTCCAGCTCTGCAACGCGAATCTCTTCGAGCCGGCCTTGGAGGCTGACGATTGCGGGTGAGACTTCACGTTCCCGCATGCGGTTTTCGAGCCAGTGGACTTCTTCTTCGATGATGCGGGCTGCGTGCTCTGCGGCTTCAGCACGGCCGCGCAGATTGCGATCAACCACTTTTTGAAGGTCATCAATGTCGTAAAGAAAGACGTTGTCGATCTCGTTCACCGATGGCTCGACGTTGCGTGGAACTGCGATGTCGACGATAAAGATGGGTTTGTTGCGTCGCGCCTTCATGACGGCTCGCATGTCCTCTTTGGTGAGAATGGGCTCTCGTGCTCCGGTGGAAGTGATGACGATGTCGATGCTGGGAAGAGTTTGTTTGAAGGTGGCGAAATCGACGATCCAGCCATTAAATAGCTTGGCCAGATCGGCAGCTCGATCATAGGTTCTGTTGGTGACGTAGATTTGTTTTGCGCCGCTGTTGCGCAGGTGACGGGCGGCGAGTTCACTCATTTTGCCTGCACCGATCACCATGACATTGCTACCGGCGAGGTTGCCGAAAATTTCCCGCGCCAACTCGACAGCTGCGTAGCTTACACTGACGGCACTTTCGCCAATTTCTGTTTCGGAACGGACACGCTTAGCTACGTAGAAGGCGCGTGTTACGAGCTGGTCAAGATTTGTGCTGACCGTGCCCAATTCTTTGGCCAGCGAATATGCTTCTTTCAACTGACCGAGGATTTGTGGTTCGCCGACGACCATCGAATCGAGGCTGGAGGCAACACGAAAGAGATGTCGCACGGCTTCGCGGCCTTCGAGTTTATACAGGTATGGGTCAACTGCTGCAAAGCTGATCTTGCTTTGTTTTTCGAGAAACTGCGCAAGGGCATCGTTGAGGCTGGCGGAGTCTTCTAAGGAGAGAGCCAGTTCTACACGATTGCAGGTGGAGAGGATCAAGCTCTCTTTTACGCCGGACTGATGGTTGAGTTCAGTGAGTGCTGCTGGAAGAGACGTGGCTGGGAGCGCCAATTTTTCGCGCACTTCGACCGGAGCAGTGCGGTGACTTAGACCGCAGATGGCAATTCGGCTCATCGTTCGAGGGTGGTCCTTAAACCGATGTGCGTCATCCAGGTGAGCGCGGAAAATCCAAGCAGACCCAGCGCCATGAAGGCAGTCTTACGGCCGCGCCAGCCCTGGCTGGTTCGCAGAAAGATCATCGTCAGGTAGAAGAGCCAGGTGAAGAGAGCGAGTTGTACGTTAGCATTGCCCATCCAGCGCGTGCCGCTCTCGATGTAAGCCCAGGTAGCGCCAGCCAGAACGCCAAGAGTTGTAAAGACGAAGCCAAGGCCCATGGTGCGATTGATCACGCTGTCCAGCGTTCTTAGGGCGGGCAGACGCGAGGCCCCAGCCAGGTCTTTGGTTTTCAGCTTGCGTTCTTGAATGAGGTAGAAGATGGAAGCACCCGCTGTGAGACAAACGCTTGCGATTCCGAAAAGGATCAAGGCGACGTGAACGATGAGCCAGGCATCCCGAACGCGGGCGTTAGACCAGGCGGCAACTGGGCTTTCTGTAGAGGCAATCCAGGTTAGTAGGCTGACGATGGGGAAGAGCAATATGCCAAGGGAGGAGAAGCTATATCGCCAATGAACAAAGAGGTAGAGCAAACCCAGAAGAAAAGCAAAGAGACTTACTGACTCGAAGAAATTATCTACGGGCAGGTGTCCAACTGAAACGCTACGTTCCACGATGGAAACGAAATGGAGTACAGCGCCGACAGTGAAACTTCCGAGCACGGTGATGCCTGGCGCGGATTGGGGTTCCGCGTTGCGATTTTTCAGAAAGATCCAAAGGGTGCGGAAAAGGCCGCCAGCGTAAAGGATCGCGGCAATCCGCAGCCAGAACAAGCTCATATCCGGCATTATCTTCAGTATAGGGTTGATGTCCTAAAGATTCCTGACGCGAGGCCGAATAACAAGAGAGGAAAGATGAATTGCGCTTGAAATCAAATCCTGAATGGCGAGTGGAAAGTGGCACTGAACGTGCAGGTGAGGAAGACGTGACGCTGCACCCACTGAATTACGGCCGTCGGATTCTCGGTTTGAGCATGGAGCCAAAGCGGATGAAGACGATTCTCGATCCCAAGAAAACTGGAAAAGACGCTTCTTACCTTGAATATCGACTGAGGCAACTGATTGCCGGACAGGATGATGCCATAGGACAGATCGTAAACATGTTTCAGATGTATACGACTGGGTTGAGTTCGCCGGGACGCCCGATTGGAAGCTTTCTGTTTTTGGGGCCGACTGGTACGGGAAAGACGAGGCTGGTTGAAGCTGCTGCTGAGTGCTTGCTGCGCCGCCCGAGCCCGATTGTAAAAATCGATTGCGCGGAATTTCAGCATAGTCACGAAATTGCCAAGTTGATTGGCAGCCCTCCTGGATACCTTGGCCATCGAGAGACACATCCTCTCTTGAGTCAGGAGATGTTGAATCAGTATTGGAATGACGACATCAAGTTGAGTTTTGTTTTGTTTGACGAGATTGAGAAGGCAAGCGATGCACTTTGGAATCTCTTGCTTGGCATTTTAGACAAGGGTGTTTTGACACTTGGGGACAACCGCAAGGTGGATTTCTCGCGAGCGATGATTTTCATGACGAGCAATCTTGGGGCGACGGAGATGAGCCAGATCGGGGATCCCAAAATGGGATTTGCACGAGCGCTTGGTAAAGAAGCTCTTCTGGCGGAAGAAGTGCAGCGGCGCAGTGAGAAGCAAAACAAAACCGGGATCGAGGCAGCACGTAAGAAATTCACGCCTGAATTCATGAACCGGCTGGATAAGATCGTTGTCTTCAAGAATCTCGCAGACAAGGATCTGCGGCGCATTCTTGATATTGAGTTGGCGATCTTTCAACAGAGGTTACTGGCTGGGGCCAATCAAAAGAAGTTTGTGTTTGCTGTCTCTGACGAGGCCAAAGGCTTTTTGTTGGATGAGGGCCTGGATCCGCGTTATGGGGCACGCCATCTGAAGCGCAGCATGGAGCGTTTGCTCGTGCAGCCATTGTCTAATCTACTTGCTACCGAACAGATTGAAGATGGCGACTGTCTCAGGATCGAGTTTGACGCCGAAGAGCGTGAGCTTCGATTTACTAAAGAAGCAGAAGGCCTTCCGATTGGGACGATGTTCGAAATGATTGACACCAGTGTTCCGGTGCAACTCAGTGCGCTGGCGGCAGCTGTGACCAACGATCAACCGAAGGTGAATGCAGCGGTGTCCATGCAGAAACTGAAGGGGAAGCTTTAGTTAGGCAGCACATTCCGCGCGACCCAATTGCAGGCTGAAGGCTTCGTTGTCGCCCCAATCCATGTAATAGTCCGGATCGATCTCGATGGGCTTGGCTAGATCGGCGGTCATGGTGCGAAAGGTCTCTACCTTGTAGCGAAGGACGTATTCGCGGAAGGTTTCATCCTCCTGCCGATTGGCGATGAAATGGTCGATGACGCGCTTGACGGCTTCCGGGGCAGTCTTGGCGGGAATGCTCTGGATGGTGAAGCCATACTTCAACATGCCCTCACGGTCTTTACCGCCGCCTAAGAGCATCTGGTAGTACGGCACTTCCCGGCCGTTCATTTTGCGGACGTTGCCGAAGAAGCCGAAATCACCGAGCCAGTGCTGGCCACAAGAATTGGGACAACCGCTGGCCTTGATGTGCAGTTTTCTGACAAGAGTGTCTGGATGGTTGGCGACGGTATGGCGAAGAACTTCTCCCAGGTTCATGGTTTTGGTGATACCCAGGTTGCAACTCCAGGCTCCAGGGCAAGTCACGACGTCATCGATTTCGTCCACTCCAGATTCAGCGAGTTTGGCCTGCTGCAAAAGAGCGTAAATTTCACGCAGCCGATTCTGTTGGACCCAGGCGATGGATAAGTTTTGGTCAATTGTAATGCGTACGAGGCCATCGCCGGCAGATCGGGCAATCTGGGCTACGGCGCGCATCTGGCTCGATGTCATGTTGCCTTGGGGTACCTTGACACTTACGAGCACGTTGCCAGCCTGCCGTTGCGGTCTTACGTTGGAACGGAGCCAGTTTTCGTAGTCGGCAGGAAGGTCTGGCAAAACATGAAGAATGGGTTCGCGACCAAGCGGGCGAGGGGTAGGAGAAAATGCTCCAAAGCCCTCAGGTACTGTCTGTGGTGCTTCGATGCCGCCATTGGTCAGAATGTCGGCGTATTCGACTTCAACTTGTTCTTTGAACCAATCCCAGCTGCGCTCACGGATGATGAACTTGAGGCGTGCCTTGTGTTTGTTCTTTCTGTTGCCGTATTTGCCGAAGACCCTGATTACGGCTTCGCAGCGGTTCACTACACGTTCAACCGGAAGGAATTCATCGAGCACTTGAGCTTCGCTTGGGAGAGGGCCGAGCCCACCTCCGGCGACTATCTTGAAGCCGCGTCGGCCGTCGCGAATCTGGGCAGTAAAACCGAGATCATGTATGCCGCCGGCCATGCAATCTACTTTGCACCCGCAGAAGCTGATTTTGAATTTGCGGGGCAGATTGTCGGTGAGATCTTTGTGTAAGAACGCAAAAGCTGCCTGGCGCAAGTAGGGCGAGATATCGAACACTTCGTCCGAGCAGAGTCCAGCCAGGGGGCAACCGGTAACGTTGCGGACCGTGTTGTAGCAGGCTTCGCGGGTGGTGAGGCGCACTCGGGATAGTTCTTCAAGAAGGTCGGGCACTTGCGGAAGAGGGATGAAATGGAATTGCATGTTTTGCCGTGTTGTGAGGTGGCCTTTGCCCTCAGCATATTTGTCGGCGATATCGGCCATGTTCTCCATTTGTCCGGCAGTAGCCAACCCGCCAGGTACTTTGGTGCGGATCATGTGAACGCCGGGTTGGCGTTGGCCGTAGACACCACGACGCAAACGCAGGGCACGGAATTCGTCGTCAGTGAGTTTGCCAGCTAGAAAATCGTGGACCTGATCTCGAAACAGCGAGATGTCGGCATGGACGGTTTGGTCAAATTGTGCTTCTACCGAGGATTGCGTCTGCATAATCTTTATTCTCTATCAAGATTACTATGATTCAGCGTCGTTCGGGGAACAATAGGGAATTTCATGAATTCGTAACCAAATTGGGCTAACCTGAAAGTCTCCCGCTTCAGTTTTTCTCTTCTGAAAGTTAGAATTTTATGAAACACACTCTTCGATTCGCACTGTTCCTGGTGTGCTCGCTATCCATCCTATTTGGACAAGCGGACGCCAACAAAGGCCAGATTGTCGGCACCGTAATGGATCCAAATGCCGCAGTAATCTCAGGGGCCAAGCTCAAAATTAGAAATCTCAAAACCGGCGTCAGCCGCGACTTGGTTAGCAACGCAACTGGAGGCTACCGCGCCGTGCTGCTGGACCCAGGCACCTATGAGATTGCGGCCATTTCGGCAGGTTTTGCCGAAAGCAAAACGACCGGCCTTGTGTTGAACGTAGGTTCGACGATCACTTTCGACATTCGGTTGAGCGTAGAAGCGACAAGTACCACCGTGGACGTTGGCGAAACATTGCTACAAGACGCCGTGCCTGTTGCCAGCGCGCTTGTCAACAGCATGGCGATCACTAACCTGCCGATCAACGGCCGACGTTTTCAGGACTTCGTATTGTTGACGCCTACTGTTGTCGTGGAAAGTGCAACCCGCAACCAGATTTCATTCGCTGGTCAGCGCGGCATCAATTCGAACATCATGCTCGATGGGGCAGACTACAACCAGCCTTTCTTTGGTGGCATTCGTGGTGGCGAGCGATCCACGAGTATCATCACTGTGCCGCAAAGCGCGATTGCTGAATTTCAGGTGCTGGCAACCGGGTACTCGGCCGAGTATGGTCGTTCTACCGGTGGTGTGATGAATACGATTACGAAATCCGGCACCAATGAACTTCATGGTGATGGTTTTTACCAGATCCGCCATCGTGCGCTGAGCGAGTTGAATCCAGTGGTTTTGATTCGCCCTTCTGAGACGTTGCAGCAGTTTGGCGGCAGTGTTGGTGGCCCGGTCAAGAAGAATAAGTTGTTTTGGTTTGTGGCTGCCGAAAGTCAGAAATCGACAACGCCGCGGCTGGTCGTTATTCCTTCGCTGATTGGAGTCGCGATTACGCCTCGTAACACGGAGGCAATCACACTGATTCGCACCTTTGAAAAGCCCTTTCAACAGACCAACCGTGCCTCTGCCGTTACCACGAAGACTGACTACGCCTTCGCCAAGGGCCACCGCCTGACCTTCCGCTACAGCTTCAGCGACTCTGTGGAGAAGAATGCTGTCACCGTGGGCGCCGCTGTTAACCCGATTACCAATAACTCAATTGAGAATGAAGGAAACGAACTGGACCGTATCCACAACGGCGCGATGCAGTACACCCATATCTTTTCGCCTTCGGTTGTAAACGACTTTAAGTTTTCAGGTTCATACGAAGAGCGCCCGCGCACTGCGAATTCCACCAATCCTGGTGTGAATTTACAGAACGTAACCGCTTTTGGCGCACGTAGTTTTCTCCCCACGGTTCAGTCTGACAAACGCTGGCAGATCACCGATTCGACCACGATTCTAAAAAGCAAGCACAGCATCAAAGTCGGCTTTGATTTCAGTTTCCTGCCAACGGTACAGTCTTTTGGCTTTAATCAATATGGCAACTTTGGTGTTAACGGAGTGGTTGGAGCAGTCTTGGATATTGCCGGGGGCAATGGTGCCAATGGAGGCAATCGATTTGATAACCCAAACGTTACCTATAGCCGCCAGATCGGAAATCTTCTGGCTGACTTTTCGGCCAAACAGATTGCAGCCTTTGTACAAGATAGCTTTCGTGCCCATAAGAAGTTGACGCTTGATTTCGGTTTGCGTTGGGAAGGCCAAATCAATCCCGCAGTGGAAGCAACCAACACCACGGTGCTGAACCGAATTGAAGGCGTACGTTTTCCAATTGGGAATATCGTCAGCCCACGCAAGATTGACAACACGATGAAGCAGATTGCTCCGCGTTTTGGCTTTGCTTACACGCCATTTACGGATCGATTTCGCACTGTGTTGCGTGGTCATACCGGGGTGTTCTATGCAGCTACCCCGCTGATCACGTTTTCTGGCCCTACCAACAATTTCAGAACGCCTCCTGGCGATGTCTCGCTGGCTGTCGGCGGCCCTGGCACTGTAAAGACGGTTTACCAGAGCTTTCTTGAGGCAGGTGTTGATCTGAATCGTGTCCCTCTGAATCAACTGCCGGTGATCCCGCTGGACGTTGTACAGCGTGCTGCCGCAATCTCGGTAGGTGCGACGGCTCGTGATCCATTTGTTGGCGCGGGTTTCACGACGGTGGCACCGAAGTTTCAGAATCCCCGGTCTTTCCAGTTGGGTTTTGGAACCGAGACGGAATGGTTTAAGAATTTCACGGCTGGCGTGCAGTTTAACTACGTCAACACGGTTCACCTAAATCGTAACCGCGACTACAATTTGCCTGCTCCGACACTTCGTACGGGTGATCAGAGTCTTCGCCCTGATTACGGTATCGTGGGGGGCGGAATTCTTCGTCCCGTTCCAACTGTGGGTGCTTTGACGATTCGTGAGCCTTCAGCCCGGTCGATGTACCGTTCTGCTACCTTTCAGGCGCAGTACCGCACCAAGAAGCTCCAATTCCAGAGCTTTTATACAGTGGCGCAGAGCTTCTCTGATGACGATAGCGAACGCAGCGCAGGTGGTTTTGACTACATGGATAGCTTTAATCTGAAGAGCGAGTATTATTTCAGCTCGAACGATATTCGTCATAACTTCACCAGCAATGGTTCCTATCAGCTCCCTTGGGGATTTGAGATTTCCGGCATTCTTCGCGCCCGCACCGGGACTCCGATCAATCCGCGCGCGGGCTCGGATTTGAACCGTGATGGCAACAATAATGACCGTCCTTTCCGCTCAGCCGGCGATCCGTTTCCGAGAAATTATTTCAGGAATCAGGGCGTCAGCACAACGGATATGCGTATGCTCAAGAGCTTCGTTTTCAAGGAGCGCTTCAGAGTTCAGTTCTCTGTGGAAGCATTCAACCTTTTTAACAAGGACAACGTTGTTTTTGCAGGCACCGCATCCATTTACGGAAATGGCTTTACAACCAACGGTTCTACCGCTCCAGTGGCAGCAGATTTTATGCGCTTGCGTAATGCTGATGGCACCTACAATCGGCAGAACAGCCAGTTAGGCAATCCGCGTCAATTGCAGGGCGGCCTGCGTTTCTTCTTCTAGAAAGCGTGACATCCCAAAGAACACGGGCGGAGCAGCGAAAAGCTGCCCCGCCCGTTTCTTTTCCCGAGAGGAAGAAAGGGATGAGGCTATGAATACCTCTCTGGGGAGCCTATGGGTTGAACTGCGCCGGATAACGGATCACAGTATAGTTGCGAAGAGTGACGACGTCAGAGCTTGCTGCGTTCAGACGAGCCCGGAACGAAATCTGGACGGCGCTTGTTGGGGTCAAGGTTACGTTTGAGGAAAGACCAGAAAAAGCACTACCCGGGGACGATCCGGCGGTACCGAAGCTGTAGGTGGCAAACGATAGACCCGTTGGAAAGTAGCCTCCCGATCC
>Ga0105046_10014642_pt1 | contig 12091 bp, 9 predicted proteins | sample MAT03_FD_78385 | JGI IMG/M metagenome (GOLD analysis project Ga0105046, IMG submission 78385) | Freshwater microbial communities from Lake Fryxell liftoff mats and glacier meltwater in Antarctica - MAT-03 (megahit assembly) | ecosystem: Environmental > Aquatic > Freshwater > Ice > Liftoff...
TGACACGGGCAGAAATCACACTCACAGAACTGCGATTCAGTCCCGGCAGGGACGACGGCTCACTGCCAGTGACGACAGTCACCGGAAACCAGACCAAATCCAACACAAAAAGCCCCGGAGGGCAATGCCCTTAAGGATTTTTTTGCTGGCAATACCGGGTAAAACAAAAGCGAGCGATGCGATTCAGTCCCGGCAGGGACGGCGGCTCGATGCCGTCGGCGATAGCCGACGGATATGGTCGCTGGTGATCCCAAAGTCCCGGCAGGGACGATAGCGAACCTCGCGAGAGTTGCTGTCGTCCCTCCGGGACTCCGGAATCTATAAGGGAAACGTGACCGGTGACTGCCGTCACCGGCATCGAGCTATCGTCCCTACCGGGACTGAATCGCACTCTTAATACCATGATCAATACACGAAGAAATTAAGTCAAGAATCCTTAACGGCGTTGCCCGGAGGGGCGACAGCAAAGGAATGGATCTATGAGAATTCGACTATGTATTTTGTTCTTTGTCATGCTGATGACAAGGGAACACGTGACTACTTCTGGGCCTACGGTTGGAATACAACTGAAGGCCGTAACCTGAAAAAGAGACTGCACGAACTCACGGGGCTGGATATCACAACATTTCAAGGTGAATACGAACCCAAACGATTCGTGATCGATGGTGAGAAAGGACGTGACGTCGTTCAAGGTCGATCTTCCGATGTGAACTCCGAATCATCGCCCGGATTTCTTGAGTCTTTGTTTGGTGGAAAGAAGCCAACTGCAGACGCCACAGACAATTCGGTAGATATTCTGCCAGACGTCAGTTCCGCCAGTGTTCCACCGGAGGCGGATCGCAGCCTGTTGGAGGCAGCTCGAACATCGGCAGAAATCATTCACCGAACCGCTGAGGAGCAGTCACGAAGTGCCGCCCGCGATTACCGAGCCGAAGCCGGACAGCATTCGCCTGATCCGAAAGCACTTGCCGAACTGAAAGAGAAACTGGCCGCGGCCGTGCAGGCAGCGTTTGAGACTCAAATGAATCTGCAGCAGATTCGACTGCAGATTGCTCAACGGGATCTCGCCGAGGTTCAAGCTAAGCATCAGCGACGACAAGCTCTGGCCGAGAAAATCATCGAACGCCGCATCACAGATTTGATGAACGGCGACGATCTGGAGTGGGCGGAAAAGAAAAACGCTGCAGAACCGAACAAGTCAGATAAAAAAGTCGGTCCGGAACCAATCGGTGCGGATGCAGGAGGCACGACGAGCAGTAGTGAGAAACTCGAAATGCTCGAACCGACGGGCGAACCTGAAGAAGGCGAGCTGCCGAGGATTTCAAAAACAGAAATCGTTCTGTCTGGATTGCGTGCCACGATTTCGCGGCTTGCAGCGACGTCAAACGTTGGAGATAAATGCAAAGTCTTTGTTGAACTAAAAAACGAATCTGATTCATTTCTTGAAGATATCGAAACCAGCGTGCAATTCCAGAATTCTGAATTGCGAATTCTTGCCGCATCCCCAATCGCGAGATCCAAACCGCAGAGTCTGAATCAAGAGAACGACACGGTTCTGTTTAAAAATATCAAGTCCGTTGCGCCTGGAGAAACCATTCAGATGTCGTTGGTGTACCGAGGAGAGAAATCGACTCCACACAGCGAGTTGCGACTTATCCTGAAAGACAGGCAACACAGGGATGGTCAAGTACTGACACTTCCAGTTTCTGTCGCCGATGCAGATAATCCATCTCCAAAGTGATCCGCAGACGTTCAACTTGAATCGTGTCTTTGGAAAAGCAAGTTTCACCACGGAGAACACGAAGTTCACGGAGAGGGAAGTCCTGAGGGCTGGAACGGTGCGCTCCGCTGCACACCCCCTACGAATTCAATTCGCTACCGAATCAAATACCGCTTCGCATCACTAACCGTTTTTGGATCCAGCTCTTCCAGACGTTTCATGTTTGCTTCGGCTTTTACGGCATCGTCCGTTGATGTGCGAGTTCCATCGGCGGCGGGTTCATTCTTCTCCTGGCTGCAATAGTACAGGTAACGAACGATGGCACGGCGGATGGCAGGGATGTCATAGTTTTCGTCGCTGTACATCGCCATCAGGCGGTCCTGGATTGACCAGTCTTTCCAGCGGGCGAGGTCGGTGATGACTAGGTCCGCCATTTCCTTGCGTTCCAGCAGCAGATGCATGGATTGTTTCAGCCGGTCTTTGGGAAGGCGGTCCGGTTCATAAGTCCACATGAATCGCAGCGCCTGCATGACGGCGTATGTTTCACTGAACGGCAGTTTGATTTCTTTACCGTCCTTATGGATGGCCGTCTTGCTGAGGATTTTCACTTCTTCCAGTTTCGCCAATCCTGATTCGCCTGCGATCATCATATAACCAGCCATGACGCCTTCGATGCCCAAACGGAAATCAGCATCCAGTGTCACGATCTTCTGTTCCAGAATCGCGGCGTCTTCTGGCTTACCGCAGATGCCAGCCAACATGCCATAGAAACCAACGCGAGTGACTGGGGTCTTTGAATCCTGTAACCAGCCCAGAATTTTTTCACGCGGCAGTTGATCTTTCAGAGGCACGATGACTTCATAAGGTGCTGCTGCAAATTCGCCAAATGCATCGTTGGAAACAAGCAGGTCCTGGTGTTCAAAGTAGGGCAGGAAATAGAGCAGTCGTTCAGATTGTGCCTTCAGATCCTTAACCGACGGTGGCATTTTTGACAGATAGGTCCATGACACCTCGGTGATTTCGGCTGGAAGATGCCAATCTTCCAATCGGTCTTCCGGCCCCATCAGGGAATAGGAACTCACATCGCTGCCAGCGATATATTGCGGCATCACAACAACCTGGCCGACTTTGAAGCGATCATCCTTTGAAAAGGCCACGTCCAAAATTTCAAAAGTGGACGAGCCGCTTCGTAAATTGGCACCTTTTTCTCCAGACAGCCATTTGCCTCGGAGTAAGTGGTCACACTGTCCAATCTGCTCAGACAGCATCAGTGCCGGAGCATCGCAGAATGGACAAACGCACGCACCATCAGCGCGGTTGCCTGAATTGACGGAGCTCACGATTGCCGCGATGGCAACGACCAGAGATGTAAAAAATGTTCCAGTTTTCATGGCAAATGTCCTGAATTCAAGTTTCCAAACTTCTACCGGGGCCGCTGGTATTTTACCCAACAAATTTCTATTTGACGGTCTAAACATCCGACGAACCCTGGCTTCTCAGCGTTTTTGCAGAAGTAAGCAGCCATAAGTTCTCGCGTCCAGCGGCTTGCCGTTCAACAAATTATGCTCGATAACTCCAGCCTTCCGTACAATGCCCCACACTCTCGCAGCTTCCTTCCTAATCCTAATCTTACTCTTAATCATCATCGATTTGCCGCATCGGCAACCAACTGAGCGTCAGGCATCCGTGTATCGCTGAATTTTTCGCAGACGTAAGCCCCGCGACAGAAACGGCGATCAGGATTTTGAGTAAGATTACGATTATGAGTATGAGTGGGCAAGCACTGTCACGGCCCCGCTTAATTGAAACTCGGACATGAATGTCCACGCGACCGGAATCTGACCAATCTATGCCAATCCCAAATCGCTACCAGATGCCCGACCTTTCGGTGCAGCTTACAGATGAACTCATCATGCGGCATATCGACCGCGGCAGCCGCGTCATCGACCTTGGCTGCGGTGACGGACGACTGATGCAGCGACTGCGGGACGAAATGGGTTGTACGACAATGGGCGTGGAAGTTGAACACGCCAATATCGTATCCGTCATCCATCGCGGCCTGCCCGCCATTGAAGCAGACCTGAATGAAGGTCTGGTCGATGTCCCCAACGACAGCTTCGACTTCGCGGTACTCAGCCAGACTTTGCAGCAGGTTCGACATCCCAAAAAGCTGCTATTGGAAATGTTGAGAGTGGCTCATCGTGCGTTGATTGTCGTGCCGAATTTTGGACACTGGCGCGTGCGACTGGAAGTATTGCGTCGCGGCAGAACTCCGATCACTCATGCTTTGCCCTTTGAATGGTATGAATCGCCCAACGTACACTTCATGTCGATGAAAGATTTCCGTGACCTCATGGACGGAATCGGCTTGAGGATCGTCAAGGAAAGTCCGATTGTGCGAGGACGGTCGGTTGATCGCCTGCTGGGCGCAAACCTGCGGGCCGATAGTGCGTTCTACCTCTTAGAGCGCGATCCAGAAAAGGCCGTGCCACATTGATGAGCATCAATGTGGCCAAAAACAAGGCTGTTTATCATAACCCGAAACGTCAGCGAGGGATTCGCTACCATGCCGCCAAAACTGAATCCCTCACTCACGTGTCGGGTTGTGATAGTGGGAAAATCGCAATTTCAGAACTGGCGTTTCGGGTTTGTAAAACCCAAGAAACCGGCAAAAACTGCCGGTCATCGGCTCTGACAGCCATATTCGGCGGATTTCGCGATGATTCAGTCGCTACCATTCCAGATTACGGCGTGTCAAGAGCAGCTCATCTTGACCATGAAGCGTCTCATTGATTACCGTTCGGCGTTATTACCGGAGGTTTTGCTTACCATGGATGGTCTGCGACTTCGGAAGCACACGCCTTCATACGGCGGGCTCACTGCATGGATGTTCGACGTGCCTTAATGCTGATGCTGCTAACCGCAAGCTGCCGTTTGGTGGTTGCGCAAAGCAATTCTGCATTGGCCGAACACGCACGTACATCTCGGAATTCAGCGAATTTGCTGGTCCTTGTTGATGGCCGAGTTGTTACAGGGCAGATGACGCCCCGACCAGATGGCTACGACGTTCAAGTGGACGGTGGGCGAATGTACATCGATTCCAATCGCGTACGTTTCGAAGCCAACAGCCTGCCTAATGCCTATGAACGCATGCGAGATTCGATTCCGGAACTCACACCAGCAAATCATCTGGACCTCGCGCGTTGGTGTCTGGAAAACAAACTTCACACACAGGCTCGTCGGGAAGTTCTTGACGCGCTGCATCTGGATCCAAATCGCGAAGATGCCAAACGCATCCTGCGAGCACTGGAACATATTGGCGAAGAATCGAAGACAACCCAAAAGGGGTCTGGACTGACTGAATTTCCTTCCCTATCACAGATTCCGCGTCCGGCGATCGAAACTCGGTCACTGGCGGGACTCAGCCAATCCGTCGCGCATGGGTTTGTTCGCGACGTGCAACCGCTGATAATGAATAAATGTGCAAACTCAGGGTGTCACGGAACTGGCACAAAAGCGGAGTTCCAATTAGTCTCGACACTTCGTGGTTCAACTCCGGCGCTTGCCGAACGTAATCTTGCAGCCGTGTTGAAGCAGATGGATTTTTCTCAACCCACAACAAGTCCTCTCTTACGCATTGGTGGTGAGGCTCATGGCAACATGGTGGCAAGCGTCTTTCCCGGACGTGCCGGCACGGCTCAGTTACAGAAGCTGCGAGAATGGGTGCTGCTGGCCGCGAACGATATTGCACCGCAGGCAGCATTGGTCGCTGAAACGCGGCCCGTTAAGAAATCCCGTGCGGCATCGGGCATTCAACAAGTCTCAGCAACCAGCGAAAACTCGGCCACATTGAATCCCATGCGGGCGATGCGCGACCGTGCTGAAAATCCACACGCCCGAACGTTGACAACCGACGATACCGACGGACGATTTCTTCGGGAAGCAAAACACGCCAACCGTCAGGATGCATTTTCGCCGGACGAATTCAATCGTCGTTATCACGGCGGTTCCAGCACACCAGTCTCAGTTCCATCAGCTTTGACAACACAACAACTTAATTCACCTGACAATGAAAACATCGACGCTCAAATTCCCTGAGCAGATAGAGATAGTGAAACACGCTGTCCACAGCAGCCACTGTTTCGAAAGGAAATTGCCCATGGCCAGCAAACTCATTGTACTCTCGATCACAGCAACGCTGCTCTTTGGAGCCGGTTGTTCAAAGAATCGCGGTTGGCTCTCGCGCAATGACTATTCGGAAATGCAGGATCCGTTCATGGAACCTGACAGCGCCGTTGCGAAATCGTCGGGCAAAACATCAGCCGACTCAGGACGTGCTGCGCTGGACGATTCTGAACCGGCAATGGCCGAAGGACGTGCCAGGGTTTCCGGGCCGAAACCGATTCGGCAGACAGCCGCAACAAACTCCACGACCGAAAATGGTCGCCCAGTTTCACCTGCCAGCTATCCGGACGAAATTGCGAATGATGCAATGGCAGCAACCGGTGCGGGCACTGCAAAAGCGAACGGCGTAAAGTCCTATACCGGTCCGGCCTTGTCCGATTTTCTGCAGAAGAAAAAAGCCGCTGCACGCGACGCCGCAACCAGTGCGGAAGAACTTCCAGCGCGGACTGTTTCGTCGGCTGCTGCGGCGGCTCGAGAAACAATGAATCCGGCAGCCACGAAAGCTGCTCTGCCCACCATGAATCCGGAAGCGGAAAGCTTCCACAATTTCCTGTCTGATACAAAAGCGGATGTCGCCAACACCTCCCGGAAAGTGAAACAGCAAGGCACTGATACCCAAAATGAGGCGCAAGACTTTCTGTCTACGGCTGAACAAATGAAGAACGAGTGGTCAACGTCTGCGAACTCCGCCCGTGCATCAATCTCAGCAGCACCGACGGCAGCCAGGGAAAAGGCGGAAACTGTCTTTGACCAGGCTCGACAGGCAACTCGCGAAATGGCCGATTCGATGCTCACTCCGGAATTTGACGATGCCGGCAGTGACGTGGCGGAGCCGTTGATTTCGCGTCCAAAAACAGCCGCAGGTGGTTCAACGCTTTCGAGGGCGAAAACGCCTGCGCAAAACAATTTTTCTGCCGACGAAAACCCCTTCGCTGATTCATTCGAAGAGTTTCATTCCAGTGGCTCCGGAGTCACCAGCGCCAGCACTTCACAAAAGCCCACGACAAAGCCAGGCGCAAAATCCAAGTCATCCAAAAGTTCGATTGACAACGATTTTCAAATGGACACTGGCTGGAAGCCGGCCAACATGACTCGTCCGTAAACAACACACTACGCTTTGAAAATCTTCTCGCGGCCATCAGCCACGTTCTTCGTCGCGTTGCGTGTATCAAGCACCATGTTTGAATACTTGACGATGTGTGCATAGTCGAACGCAGTATGATCCGTTGAGATCAACGCACAATCCTGTGATGCCAGAAACTCGGCCGTGAGTTCTGTGCTCTTCATCGGCGGCAAATGATAGTGTCGCATTTTCGGCAGCGACGGCACGTGTGGATCGCTGTAAGTCAGCACCGCGCCGCGTTCCATGAGCAGTTCCATCAGCTCGAATGACGGACTTTCGCGAGGGTCATCGACGTCCTTCTTGTAGGCCATTCCTAACAGACAAATCTTACTGCCTTTGATCGGTTTGCCTTGATCATTCAGGAATTCGGACAGCCGACTGATTACATATCGCGGCATGCCGGCATTCACTTCGCCAGCGAGTTCGATGAAGCGCGTGTTCATGCCCTGCATGCGAGCCAGCCAGCTTAGATAGAACGGATCGATCGGAATGCAGTGACCGCCAAGACCCGGTCCTGGATAAAACGCCTGAAAGCCAAAAGGCTTCGTCTTCGCCGCATCAACAACCTGCCAGATATCGATGCCCATGCGATCGAACAATGTCTTCAGTTCATTCACAAGCGCGATGTTGACGGCGCGGTAGGTGTTTTCGAGGATCTTGCAGGCTTCTGCGATTTCCGCATTGGCGACGCGCACGACTTTTACGATCGCGTGAGCATACAGCGCACAGGCGAGATCTGTGCTCTGCTCATCGACGCCGCCGACAACTTTGGGAATGCCAGCCGCCGTGTAATCTGGATTGCCCGGATCTTCGCGTTCCGGACTGAATGCGACGAACACGTCGCGACTGCAAACCAACCCGGATGGATTGCGATTCAGAATCGGCACCATCACATCGCGCGTTGTCGTTGGATAAGTTGTGCTCTCCAGCACGACCAGTTGGCCTGGTCGCAACACAGCCGCGATGGCTGCTGAAGTTGATTCGATATATTGCAGATCCGGATCGCGACTGGCACTCAACGGTGTCGGTACGCAGATCAGCAAGGCATCGGCTTCTGCCATTCGATTCATGTCATTGGTCGGATCAAGCATCCCGCGCTGAATCCAGTCGGCAACTTTTTCCGACGACAGATGTTTGATGTAACTGCGTCCGGCTTTGAGCTGACGGACCTTTTCGCCATCAACATCGAATCCGATGCAATGAAAGCCTGCGTTCGTAAATGCGCTGATGAGCGGCAGGCCGACATAGCCAAGGCCGATGATGCCAATTTTCGCCGTTTTGTCAGCAATTTTCGCGGCCAGTTGGGACGCAAGTTCTTCAGTTGTCACGGTCGACATGGATCGTTGATTCCAGAGGATTGAGTGTTCAGCAAGAGACCAGAATGTCTCATTATGAGCTTGGTGATTCGTATTTTCCGTATAGTGAACGGTCACCAGCGTCCAAAAAAGCCTCAAGCTTCAAAATATCCGCCTGAACGCATTCCGGGAGCCGATTGTAAGCAATCTTCTGCGAAACCGCTCAGGCTGGCCAAAGTTGACTTGCCGAAAGACCGTTTTCAGCGGACGATCAGCGTATGGACTGGCAAACAATCACAACAATTTTCATCCTAACAATCGCTGCTGCGATCTTGCTGAACCGCATTTGGGGGTTTCTGCGCAGCGGAAAAGCAGGAAGTTGCGGATCTTGCGGCGGATGCGGGGGTTCCTCGAAAGGCGAACCATTTCAGATTATCCAGCTCGGGACAGGTGGTCAGGCGGATGCCGCTTCGCCAAAAGGCAACGCAGGATGTCGCTGAGAAATCGTCCTGTCGTTAATCGTGCTGTCAAATCCGATTCAAAGGTTGAAGTCGACCGTTCGCTGAAATATCCGATGCTGGGGTGAGAAAACAGGCTGATTCCACCGTTTTCGCTGTATGAAGTGATTCCCGGCGTTGATCGATGAATCTGTTGTCGATACTCTTTCCCGTTCCCCGCAAAACGGCATTCAGCCGCGCGGGTGTTTTCTCTACACGCAGCCGCTTCATTGCGGGTCTTGCCTGTCAGATCCAGCGTTTTGGTGTCTCAGCAGACACTTTGTTCACTGGAAAAAGGTGACGGTCGCTTCGCGCGTGTCGAAGTGATGGTGTGGAGCACAAAGTAATTTTTGGGAGTTTTCAGGGAAAATGGGTCGTTACACAGGTCCGAAAGGACGCGTCAATCGCCGTCTGGGAATGAATGTTTACGAGAGCGCTGGAGCGATCAAGGCTTCAGAAAAGAAAGAGTTTCCTCCAGGCATGCATAAGCGCCGGAAGAAGCCAACCACTTACGGTGCCGCTCTGACAGAAAAGCAGAAGATCAAGTTCTACTACGGACTGCGCGATCGTCAGCTGTTCCGCTACTTCGATATCGCCAAGCGAACTGCGGGCAACACGGGTTCGACCTTGTTGATTCTTTGTGAACGCCGTCTGGACAACGTTGTCCGCCGTGCCGGATTCACACTGACACGACCACAAGCTCGTCAGGGCATCGTGCATCGCCACTTCCAGTTGAACGGCAAAACCGTCAACAAGCCAGGCATCATGGTTAAGCCAGGTGACGTTGTCACTCTGCGAAATCGTCCAAACATTCGCAAGATGTACAACACTGTCGGTGAATCTTCCAACGGCACATCTGCCGAATGGATCAACTTCGACAAGGCGTCGATGAAAGCCATCGTGACAACACTGCCAACGATCGACGACGTGATGTTGAAGGTCGAAGTCGGTCAGGTCGTGGTATTCATGTCACGCTAATCGACGGCAATGCTGTCCGAATTATACCAAAGGCCGACGAGCAATCGTCGGCCTTTTTGCTGCGCGGTATTCGGCTGCATGCAGGCGAGCGGGGGACGTGAGTCCCCTGGTTGCGATTCGAATGCCAAATCAGGGCACTGACGTTCCCCGCTCAACATTGAGGGCAGTTGCGATTGATTGGGAAGATGGGACAGCGAAGCTCATACGGAATCGGCCAAACGATGGCCAGGAACGGGAGATTGTGAACCGGCGTGGCCCGTTGGTTTTCATCTTCCGAAGAGCACGAGGAACACTATCAGGGTTGCGTTGATACATTATTTCGCGCGAATTCTGTGGCAAAAAATGCCGCTGGGGGTACCCATCGATCGGCAGAACAGGATCGAACTTCTGCGCAGCGGCGCAGCATCTTCCGATCTGCCGCTTTAAATTGACCAGCCGGGCAATTTCTGATCAGCAGAATCCGCAGGCTCAGCTTGCGGGCAATTGAGAACCCGTTTAGCCTCAGTGTCCCTCCTTGTTTTTGGCATGTTTGGGTTCTGATTGTTTCGAAGCGGAACAACTCGGAGTCGAAACAATTCCACGCGCATTTCAGCCGCGACAGTTTTATGACAACACGCCATCTGCCAATTCGTCTGATTTCAGCGGTTAGCATCCTCGTGATGCTGGCCGGAATCTCACCTATTGCCGCTCCTCTGGCCGTTGTCGCGCAGGACGCTGCCGAATTCAAAGTGTACCGGCTGACGGAATCGACTCCGTCAGAGGCCAGAAGAATGCTGATGGAGTTACTCGACTCGGACACCGAAGCCATTCACATTGTCGCTGACAATTCTGCGTCTGAACTTTTGGTTTCCGGCTCGGCCGAGGTTCAGGAACTTGCGAACAATCTTGTCCGGGAACTCAACGCGAACAAAAGCCCCAACGTCAGCACTGCTGAGACTCGAACCGTAAAAACTTACGTGACGCTTCCGGAAGAGGCTCAGGATCAGCTTCAGTTGTTAAAAAGATCACTGAGCGCCTCCGCAAAGATCTCTGCCAGTGAGGATGGCCGCAGTCTGGTACTTATGGGAACGACAAAAGATCACAAGAAAACCGCAGATCTGCTGGAGATTTCGAGCGACACGGAGAGTCCGTTGTTCGGTTCCGCGGACAATTGGGTGCGGGACGGGAGCGATCGGGAAAGCTCAACAGAGACTGGAACTCGCGAGGACTTGCAGCGATCACGTCAGATAGAGGGAAAGCCGTCTGGCAGGCGTGTCGATACCGAATTCCCGCCGTCGAAGTCCAAGTCGATCACGTCGCGAATTCCTCAATCGTCAGAGAAGAAATCACCCCGGCTGGAGAAGCTGCAGGAGCAGGAACATGCCGTCCGGTTTCGATTTCAGAACATTACAAGTCAGCAGGCTGAGACAGCCATACGTCGCCTCCTTGGACCTCGCGTGATGGGACTGGCACCGCGGCAACTGAGTTTTTCCAGCGGCCGCACGCGAAGAGTTTCAATGACGTTCGACGAGATGTCGGATTCATGTCTGCTGGAGGGCTCTGAAGATCTCATCCAGCAGTTCGCGAAGCTGATGCGTCAACTGGATGACGCCCGCGACCAGAAGACGGAAGATACGATTCGTTTTGTTTCATTGTTGAATGTCGACACGGACGTTTTAAACAAAGCACTTCTGATCTGGAAACAGTCTGCTCAGCGTCAGAAAGCCGCCGACACGGGTGCAGATCGAAAGCAGGGGTCCAGTAAGCGACAGAATTTTATTCACCGTGCCGGATTTCAGCAAGCGCGAGGTGAACCAGCAAACCCGATCGAGCAGGCATCGCCAGCCGACATCGGTGACACTTCAACCGACAGGTCGGAAGCCGGACAGGACAACCAGTTGCGGCGACCGTCGTCCGATATCACCGTCGAACCTCTTCCGGATTTGGATGTTCTGATTCTTCGTGGCCGCGATCCGGATGTCGAAGAGCTGACTCGGATCATTAAAGAAATCGAACGCCTGAGCGCCGAGACCGCGCCTGAGATCGAAGTCGTTTATCTCCACAACGTTCAGGGCGAAGCGCTCGAGAAACTGGTGACGGAGGTTTTGGATGATCTGACAGGTCCGCTGCAAGGCCGAGTTTCCATCACTCCGCTGATTAAACCCAACGCACTGTTACTGATTGGCTGGGGCGAAGCAGTCACTGCGGCGAAGAAGTTAATCGCCGAACTGGACGAAGCTGTCGAACCGCAGACTCAGATGCAGATGTTCTCGTTGAAGAATGCTTCTGCGAATCGGGTTGAGACGACCGTGAA
>Ga0105046_10014643_pt1 | contig 12090 bp, 10 predicted proteins | sample MAT03_FD_78385 | JGI IMG/M metagenome (GOLD analysis project Ga0105046, IMG submission 78385) | Freshwater microbial communities from Lake Fryxell liftoff mats and glacier meltwater in Antarctica - MAT-03 (megahit assembly) | ecosystem: Environmental > Aquatic > Freshwater > Ice > Liftoff...
AATGATATTTAGCGATCGCTCGTTTTTGTAATAGCAACTGCCCTTGGGAATTAATCACAAATATGGAAAAAGCTCGGTGTAATCGTCCCTGTTGATGCACCCACAATTTTTCGGCAGTTCCGATCTGCTGATCGTTTTGGTCTACGAGTATTATTTGTTCGGGTTTATCTTCCATCTGCATCTAATTAGATAAAGTTTCAATTTCGGCAAAGGTTTCTAAAAGTAAAAGCTTAGCTTGGAGTTCCCATCCCCATTTTTGCAGAGCGATCGCTCCAATCGTGCCACCCGCCGCCGCAAATAGTCCTAGAGGTTCATTCAAGGAAATAGATAGTAATAATCCTAAGCCCGCAATTCCCCAAAATGGTAGAGCTACGGTTTGCCTCTGTTCTGCCACTAATTTATTAAGGCTATTTGGTTGCATTTCTGCTAAAAGTTGAGCTTGGGCAGCTTGGCGTTGGACTTTGGTGAAGGTTAAACCAATTTTCCGCCGTAGTTTTTCGATTTTGCGAGCTTTAGTACTGTACTCGACCAATTCGTCTTCGGCAATTTTTATGAGTTTTTCGAGTTCTGCCATTAGTTCAAATAGATTAGATGTCCTAATTTTAGACTTTAATTAACTGTTGCCGCTCTACTGCTTCAAATAATGCTTGAAAGTTTCTTTCTCCGAAGCCTTGGGCATGGTTTTGGCGTTGGATAATTTCAAAAAAGAAGGTGGGTTCATTAAAAATTGGTTTTGTAAAAATTTGCATTAGGGTCTGCCCTGAAACTTGATCCTGCTGCTCTACTAAAATTGGCGGCGAGGTTTCTAAGAAATCTACTCCCCTTTGTTTCAGTTTTGCTACTGTCGCGGTAATGTCATCTGTAAGCAATGCCAGATGCTGAACTCCTGCGCCGTTATTGTAATTTAGGAACTCCTGAATTTGGGAATTAGGGGTGGTTGGTTCGTTAATGGGAATTTGAATCGGTTGATTGCCATCTGCGGATTTCATAACTATACTGCTCAGGGCGGAATATTCGGTTTGAATTGTGAAGCGATCGCCTCTGGACAACCCCATATTTTGGGCGTACCATGCTGCGGTTGATGACATCTCCGACACATTAATCACCACATGATCGATCGCTGTGAATAAACTATTTGCAAAATTGTGACTCGTAATCCCTAGATCTTGAATAAATGTGTGATTCACATCTCCCCAAGGTGGAGTTAAATCTGGACTAGGTTCTTTGACGGTAAACCCAATTTCTCCTATGCCTTGGGGATGATTTGCTAGATATTTTGCCACAAGACTATAACGATTAAGTGCCTCGGAAACATGGATTTGAACTTTCCCCTGTTGCAGAATTTCTGTATGGGTATCGTTAGTATTTAGAGAAGCGATCGCCTGAAAGCCTAATAAAAATTCAAACCACCTCCGCCATTGGGTTGCATCATGAACATAGAAATTGACATGGTGGATATAGAGCAAGTTTGTCGATTTCATAGTTATCAAAGCATTGCGTATGGTTTAAAGATTTGGGTTGATGCACTTACTTAGCTTGTATTCTAATGGTAGCCGTTAAGTTCTAAGGTATTTAAGTTCTAAGGTATAAGAGGCCATTGATGTCAGAAATATCCGAAATTTTATGTGTGAGTAATGGGCATGGAGAAGATCAAATTGCGGCGCGAATCTGTACTGAGCTAAGGTTAATTAAACCTAAAAACCTATCCATAACTGCTGTTCCCCTAGTTGGTGTTGGTCATGCCTATCAATCTGCCCAAATTGCGATCGCCACCGAAGTCACGCAAAAATTACCTACGGGTGGATTTAGTCGCATGGATGGTCGGGAATTATTAAAAGATGTACAGGGTGGTTTACTAGGTTTGACTTGGCGACAGTTACAACTAATTTGGCGATGGTCTTGTCAGAACTCTGGCAGAAACTCCCAAAAAATGATTCTAGCTGTAGGAGATATTGTCCCATTGGTGTTGGCATGGCTTCCTACTTGGCAAGGTGGTTGTAATTATGTATTTGTGGCAACGGCAAAATCTGAGTATTACTGGCGAGATTACCACGGACAATTACCAAATGTCTCTACATCTTTAGGGGGATCAATATTTTATCCTTGGGAGCGATCGCTCATTTCTAATCGTTACTGTAAAGCTACTTTTGTCAGGGATCAGCTTACAGCCAAGTTTCTAAAAGACTCATTTAATTTACCTGTGCAGTATTTAGGTAATCCGATGATGGATGGGCTAGATCCCAAGGGCTTAGATCTGAAAATTAAACCTCAGGAATGGGTAATTACCTTACTTCCAGGCTCCCGTACCCCTGAGGCTTATGACAACTGGGCTACTCTCTTGGTCGCCATCCAAATTATTATGCGGAAACTAACCGAATCAATTAACTTTCTTGCGGCGATCGCTCCCGATTTAGACCTAGAGAAACTGGGAGAGTTATTAATGCAAAAAGGCTGGCTTCAACTCGATCCTTACACCTATAGCCAAAATCTGTGCAAACTGCATTTAGTCACCCAAGGCTATGGCGATTGCTTGCATCTAGCTCACTTTGGTCTAGGCATGGCAGGCACCGCCACAGAGCAACTAGTTGGTTTAGGTAAACCTGTAATCACGATCATGGGTCGAGGTCCCCAATTTACCCGCAGCTTTGCCCAAGATCAGGCTCGACTTTTGGGGCAATCGATCATATTAGTAGAAAATCCTTCCCAAGTTAGTGAAGCGATCGCCCTGTTGTTAGATAATCCTGACTACTTTCAAATTGCCATCACTAATGGTAAAGAGCGCATGGGATCGGCAGGGGCGGCTAAACGTATTGCCCAATCAATTTTGGATTAGATCGTCAAACTATCAGAATTAGAAGCAAGATTTTGCGAAACTTACAGCTCTCGATCTTGCCAATATTGCCGATAAATTAGCTCTAGATCATTACCTGCTCTGCGAAATAGTTTAATTTGTTCGGCGTGCAGTGCCAAAAATAAACGATGAAATGCTAAAGCCGAGATCGAAACTACTAAACCAGTAGCCGTGGAAATCAATGCCTCGCCAATCCCTTGGGTAATATTAGTGGATTGGGAATTGCTGGCAATATCTCCAACCTTTAAGGTGCTAAAAGAGACAATTAAGCCAATTACAGTTCCCAAAAGTCCTAAAAGTGGAGCTAGGGAAATCACGCCTTCTAGAATTTTATCTCCACGCATCATATTTGCCAGTTCGTCATCAGCATTACTTTCTAGTGCTAGGCGAAATAATTCTGGATCGGGTTTACTTTCAGGTTTAATTAAAGCTAGCGGTGCTAATAAAAACCGACCAACGGGAGTATGCTCTGCGAGTTTAGCAATTTGAGCGGCACTGTTAAAATCTTGATGGGCTGCGATCAGAATTTGGCTGGCAGTTTGTTTTTCACTGAGAAGTATAGTTACCCAAAACCAACAACGTTCGGCAATTACAGTTACAGCCATTACGGATAATGCCATTAAAGGCAACATAACTGGCCCACCTGCTTTGAATAAGTCGCCCATTTTAATTTAGTAGTGAATTAGATCCGAAGATTTTTGCGATTTCATTTTAGCTTGTTCTGGTGTAGATGGGGACTGAGCTTGTGATGCTCATTGATTGCTCTAGGATTAAGCTATTGACCAACCTGCTGAATAATTTGCCTAAATCAACCCAACCTTTAAGAAAATGTAGCGAAATTATACAACTGCACCGATCCAAATAAGGTATGGTTTGGCGGGGTGTTAACTTAAGCAAATATAGATAAAGGGAAGGAGAAGTAATTATGGGATCTAGCGATCGCTTACCTGTAGGAATTATTGGAGCATCTGGTTATGGCGGAGTCCAGTTAGTAAGACTGCTGATCGAGCATCCTTTGGTAGAAATTACCTACTTAGGTGGTAGTAGCAGTGCGGGACAAAGTTTTGCAGATTTATATCCTCATTTAGGGCATTGTGTAAATCTAGCGATCGAGGATTGTAGCCCTGCGGAAATTGCGGCAAGAGCTAAAGTTGTATTTTTATCTTTACCCAATGGCTTAGCTTCTAAATTAGCACCTGACTTGTTAGCCCACGGTTGCAAGGTTTTAGATTTATCCGCAGATTACCGATTTAAAGATTTAAGCGTATATGAAGCTTGGTATCAAGGGGACAGACGCTTGGATCAAGATATTGCTAAAGGTGCAGTGTATGGCTTGCCTGAATTGTATGCCGATCGCATTGCTGAAGCTGATCTAGTTGCTTGTCCTGGTTGTTATCCGACGGCGAGTTTATTAGCACTCTTACCTTTATTAAAACAAGGACTAGTTGACCACACCACAATTATCATTGATGCTAAGTCTGGAACATCAGGCGGTGGCAGACAGGCAAAGACTAATTTACTATTAGCTGAGGCTAGTAATTCTCTCGGTGCCTATGCGATCGCTTCCCATCGCCATACCCCAGAAATCGAACAAATTGCCAGCGATCTATCGGGACAAGATGTTTTAGTGCAGTTTACGCCCCATTTAATTCCAATGGTAAGGGGGATTTTATCGACTGTATATGCTCGATTGAGAGATCCAGGGTTTACTAAAGATGATTTGCTGACCATTTACAAGTCTTTTTATCGCTCTTCTAAATGGGTTAAGGTTTTACCAAGTGGCATCTATCCTCAGACCAAGTGGGCATTGGGAACAAATCTTTGTTACATTGGCTTAGAAGTCGATCAGCGGACAGGTAGGATTATTGTAGTTTCGGCGATCGATAACCTAATGAAAGGGCAAGCATCTCAAGCTGTGCAATGTATGAATATTATGATGGGATGGGATGAGTCTGTGGGCATTCCGCAGCTTACTTTTTATCCCTAATCGTTGATTAGCTATATGGCTAGTATTTCCATCCTTAAAACTAAGTGAATCTTTACACTCCGCCCCCATTCAGAAGATTCTCAGCAGCTAAGTTATCATTTAGACCTGCATCTACAATCCAGAGGTTAATCTGGGCATTAGCTGCTGGGGGGTTTTGCTTTGACTTTACACTCTAAGACAGTCACGATCGCTTTTTAGATGCAATGTTTGACTATAATTCACTAAGTGCTGAATATAATTAGTCCCATCGGTAAACCGTGGGTATTTTTGCAAAAGAGCGATAAAAACAAAACCCTAAAACATGATTGTAGAAAATAGTAAAGTAATTCTGTCGGTCAAAAATCTGACTGCTGAAGTCGAAGGTGTACAAATATTAAAAGGGGTAAACCTAGAGGTCAAAGCGGGCGAAGTTCATGCCATCATGGGACCCAACGGCTCTGGCAAAAGTACTTTTTCTAAGGTTTTAGCAGGACATCCCGACTACGCCGTTACAGGTGGTGAAGTAATTTTTAAGGGGCAAAACCTATTAGAGCTTCCACCCGAAGAGCGATCGCGGGCTGGAGTATTTTTAGCTTTTCAATATCCCTTAGAAATTCCTGGGGTAACTAATTCTGACTTTCTGCGACTAGCCTACAACACACTGCAAAAACAAAAGGGCTTAGCCGAATTAGATTTATTAGATTTTGATGATTACGTTCAAGATAAGTTAAAAGTTGTAGAGATGAATCCCAGTTTCCTAAGTCGCAGTGTGAATGAGGGATTTTCAGGTGGTGAAAAAAAGCGTAATGAAATTTTGCAAATGGCTATTCTTGAGCCCAAACTGGCAATTCTCGATGAAACCGATTCGGGCTTAGACATAGATGCCCTGAGGATTGTTTCCAATGGCGTAAATCAGTTATCAACTGCCGAAAATTGCACGGTTTTAATTACCCACTATCAACGCTTGCTGGACTACATTATCCCCGATTTTATTCATGTTATGGAAAGCGGTAAAATTGTCCTGACTGGTGGTAAAGAATTGGCACTAGAACTGGAAAGTCGAGGCTATGACTGGATTACCGAAGAGGTAAAGGTATGATTGATCTATTTGTTCAAGATTTACTATCCCAGCAACCTAACTTTGATCATGCCCCTGCATGGTTAAAAAGTTTACGAGCTAATGCTAGCGATCGCCTAAATTATCTAAAATTCCCCACAACCAAAGATGAAGAATGGCGTAATAATAATTTTTCAGAGTTAAAGGATATAGCTCTAACTACAGTTGACTCAATAGTTGAGGAGCCGATTACCAATCCTATTCATATTCTGGATGATCACATTCTGCCTGAATCTGCTGAAAGTTTAATTACATTCATTGATGGCAGATTCTCTCACGAATTTTCTGCCCTAGAAGGTTTACCAACTGGAGTATTTATTGGTAGCTTTAAAAACTTTACCCACTTAGGTATAGATTTAGCTGCTAGTTTGTTTCCCCATATCGGCAAGTATGCTGATCCTGAAGACTTTTTTGTGGCTTTAAATACCGCCTGCATTGATGATATTGCTGTGGTTTATATTCCTAAAAACCTGAATTTTGCCCCCACACTCCAGTTACTATTTGTCTCTCATCAAGGCTCTATCTCTCAACCTCGGTGCTTAATTATTGTGGAGTCTGGTGGTAGCTTAAATTTAGTGGAGTCATACATAGGGCAGGATTCGCCGCACTTTTGTAATACTGTAACTGAGATTTATTTAGGCGCAAATGCGCGAATTAATCACACGAAAGTCCAAAGAGAAAGTGACACAGCTATTTGGATTTCCCATTGCGCGATCGCTCAAGAACGTTCTAGCTCCTATACCAAGAATGCGATCGTTTTGGGCGCAAAGAAATCTCGTACCAATTTGCAGGTTCAGCAATTAGGGGAGCATACAGAAACTAACTTAAATGGCTTAACCCTGATTGGTGGCGAACAAATATCTGATACTCACACAGCGATCGCCCATAATTTCCCCAATGGCAATAGTCAACAACTACATAAATGTATTGCGGATGAGCGATCGCACTGCATATTTAACGGTAAAATCCTCGTGGCACAGGCAGCCCAGCTTACTAACTCCAAGCAACTCAGTCGCAATCTTTTACTTTCACCCAAAGCCCGCATTGATACTAAGCCCCAATTAGAAATTTTTGCCGATAATGTTAAGTGTGCCCACGGTGCTACTATTAGCCAAATCGATGCTGATGAATTGTTTTATCTTCAAAGTCGGTGCATAGATTTAGAAAGTGCCAGAAAACTCTTAACCTATGCCTTTGCTGCCGAAGTTATCTCTAAAATCCCTGTGGATTCTTTAAGAGAAACTCTGAGCGAGGTGGTTTTAGCCAAAACTCATTAGGATATTTTAGGATTACTTTAACTTGGGGTAAATACTTGATTTGAGGGCATTGCAAAAGCGTTTAGCCTGTGTTAAGTTAGCGTCAAATTTAATCTCCAATTAAACCCCAAAACTGCCCTGAGCAAATTGTATGCCTAAATTGAAATACCATGTAGCCTGCACAGGTATCTTCCTCGGAATTACTATGGGTGGAGTGTGCATTGCTCAAAATACATCTTTTCCCCAAGACATAATTATTCTCAGGAATCCGAGCAATCCTGAGCCTACTAATGTGGGAAATAGTAGTCAGTATTTAGTTTATGTTGCTAATCTAGATAATTTGCCAAGGGTTAAAACTGTTGTCCCCGATGCTTTTGTCAGTAGGTTAAATTCGGGAGAGCGAGTAGTCCAAGTTGGACGGTTTAGTAATCCTGATTCTGCTCAAAAACGGGTTGAAGAACTAAAGCTTTCAGGAGTAGATGCCCAAGTTCAGACAACTAATTTGGCGGCGACCATTCCTAATAACGCTCCAGTTACATATATTCCGATCGCTCGGGCTAATGTAACTAATCCCACAGTCCCAGTTGCTCCACCGATCTCCTTACCTGATGTGCCTAATCCCACAGCCCCAGTTACGCCATTGATCGCTCTACCAGATGTGTCTAATCCTAACAACTTAGTTACCCCTTTAACCACCGCAACTAGCGAGAATGTAACCAGCACTGAAACTGTCAAAAATCGCTTTTTTGTGATTATTACATCTACGGAAGAGGCAATCTTAGCCAAGGCTCAAACCATCATTCCGACAGCCAGACTCAGTTCTTCAAGGCAGGGTATTTTTATTGAAATCCAAGGTTATCCCGATCGCTCTAGTGCCGAACTTCTGAATATTAATATGCGATCGCGGGGCTTGGATACAAGAGTAGTATTCTTTTAATTTTATTTTCAACTATTAACTTTTTATATAACTTTTTATAAATATGGTAGCAACTCCTAATTTAATGACAGGTTTGGTAAATGGATTGCTATCCGTCAAACCTTTGGCAAACTATGCTAAACAAAAAGCCCGAAAAATGATGATTGATCGAGCGGCTGTAATCGGGGTGTCTTGGCAGGGTATGGTTGATGATTTGCGATCGCAAGATCTAGAGGCAAAACGGGCAAAGGTCGAAAATCCCCAACTTGATTATCCTGAATATTACATCCGTCCATTTCATGCCTATAGTGATGGTAATTTAGGCTGGGATGCTGCTACCGAAGTCGAAGTAGCTGCCTACGCTGTGCATTCACGGGTCTGGGGAGATACTAATGCCAAGGGTGATGCTTTATTACGGCAAAGTTATCACGATCTAGTCCAAGCAAAAGTGCAGACTCCCCAAGATATTTTAGACCTTGGCTGTAGTGTGGGTATGAGTACCTTGGCTCTGGCGGAAATTTATCCTGAAGCTAAAATTACAGGCTTAGATTTATCGCCCTACTTTCTGGCGATCGCCGATTGTAATATCAGTAAATCTCTTAAAAATATTAATCTGATCCATAGTGCCGCCGAAGCTACGGGCTTACCTGATCAATCCTTTGATTTAGTTTCTATTTTTTTGGTCTGCCATGAACTGCCCCAAACTGCCACCCTCGAAATTCTAGCAGAAGCCAAAAGACTACTGCGCCCACAGGGACATTTAGCAATTATGGATATGAATCCTAATTCGGAAATTTATGCCAAGATGCCGCCCTATATTTTGACTTTATTAAAAAGTACTGAACCCTATTTAGATCAGTATTTCAGTTTGGATTTAGAACAAGCGATCGCCAAATCTGGTTTTAAAAATATCGTCATTACTGCTAATAGCCCTCGTCATCGCACTGTGATCGCCGAAGTAGCTTAATAGCTGGGTTCCTAGAGATAGTTTAAAGATATACAGCCCCATCATCAGAATCTAGAGCAAAATGAAAACTTCTGTACGCACTTCAAGGCGGAAACCTCAGACACCTGTGAGTTCATCCCAAAGTTTTGGGAGATTAATGATGGTTTGGGTATTTTTAATCTCAGTGGCGATCGCTCTCATCGTTCGAGTTTTCTATTTACAGGTTACGACTGGTGCAACTCTGCAAAAAAAAGCAATGGCACAACAGGCTCGAAGCTTAACCCCATTCGTACCACGTCGTCCAATTATTGATCGCAATGGCACATTTTTAGCGATCGATAAGCCTATATATAATCTGTATGCCCTTCCCTATCTCTACACTAAATTTGCCCCCAAGGATATTGCTGCCCAACTAGCGCCAATTTTGAATGAAGATGCCCAAAAATTAGAAACCCTTTTATCTAAAAAAGATGATTACAGAGTCCAAATTAAAAAGTGGATATCTGAATCCGTTGCCAATCAAGTGCGTGGCATTGCAATTAATAAAGAACTCGTGGATGGCTTAGAACTAGAAGAACAAAACCAGCGTTTCTATCCTCAGCAAAACTTAGCAGCTGAAGTGATTGGCTATGTCAACAATGAGCAAAAAGGACAAACAGGGGTAGAGCTAACCCAAGAAAAATATTTAATCCAACCCATAAAAAGCCTAGATGTCCGCCAAGACGGTAGAGGCAGATTAGTTCCATCTGATGTTCCCACTAAGGTCATTCACACCGATCGCCTAAAATTACAATTGACAATCGACGAAAACCTCCAACGCCTTGCTCGTCAGTCATTACAACAGGCTCTCAAAAAATTTAATGCCAAACGCGGCACAGTCTTAGTTATGGATGTTAGTAATGGGGAATTACCAGTTTTAGTGACTGAACCAAACTTCGATCCAAATCAATTTTATAACTACAGCAAAACTCCAGATCTACTAAGGAATTGGGCAGTGTCTGACCTCTATGAGCCAGGTTCGACTTTTAAGCCCTTAAATGTGGCGATCGCCTTACAAGCAGGAGCAATTCAACCCAATCAAACATTCTATGATCAAGGCATGATTACCATTGGCGGCTGGCCCGTTGGCAACTTTAACTATGAAACTAGTGGTGGTGGTGGCGTACTAAATGTTAGTGAAATTTTGGAGCAATCTAGTAATGTGGGCATGGTACATATCGTTCAACAAATGAAACCATCGGTCTACTACAAAGGATTACAAGCGATCGGGCTAGGCAGCAAATCTGGTATCGATCTCTTTCCTGAAGAAGCCAGCACCATTAAGCCGAAGGATATATTTTTGGAACAAGTAATTGAACCCGCCACTGCATCTTTTGGTCAAGGTTTATCCATGACCCCAATTCAAATGCTGCAAATGCAAGGAATCTTGGCTAGTGGTGGCAAAAAGCTGACACCTCATATCGTGCGAGGCTTAGTAGATGAAAATGGCAAAATCGAAACCATTGGCAACTTTAAGCCCCCAACGCAAGTATTCTCAACCCAAACCGCTAAAGAAGTTATGAAAATGATGACCGCAGTTGTCCAAGAAGGAACTGGTAAACCCGCCCGTATTCCCGGCTATCGCTTGGGTGGCAAAACTGGAACTGCCCAAAAATCCCTAAATGGCACCTATATTAACGCCAAAATTACTAGCTTTGTGGGAATTTTCCCATCGGACAATCCTCGGTATGTAGTCTTGGCTGTGATCGATGAACCGAAAGGAGATGATGCCTTTGGCTCTACGGTTGCCGCCCCAATTGTCAAGGCAGTAATTGAAGGTTTAATCGTAGCTGATGATATTTCGCCCAGTCATCCTCAGGAATTGGTTAAAGTTAATTAGTTGGTAAAAAAATTCGGTTGTGTATTTTTTGTATTATGCAGCGATAATTCTGTACAAGGTTGAACCCACTAAAAGTTAAATTATTAACCTAAATATTAACTCCCGTCCCAGTCAAGAATTATTTGTGTTGAAGTATGAGGTTCTATATGCAGACTAATGATCGGGTGCAGCTGGTGCAAATATAATTGTTTTTATCTACGGCTTGTACATATAATTACCGTAGTTCTAAAATTAAATCCATGACCTATCATTCACTGCGATCGCAAATCTCAAAGATAATTAGAAAAGTCAGCACATTTTTTCAGAGTACCTTGCAGGGAGTCCTAAAGCTTAAAAAGGCTCGTGTTTTTATGTCTTTTTTAAGTCTGAGCTTGCTTGCCAGTTTGGGATTTGGACTTTTAACCAGTTGCCAGTCTGATGTTAGCAAACCTGATGAAACTACCAGTAAGGAAATTACCCTAGTTAGTTACGCTGTCACCAAAGCTGCCTATGGCAAAATTATTCCGAAATTTGTGGAAAAGTGGAAAGCTGAAACAGGGGAAACCGTCAGAATTCGAGAAAGCTATGGCGGTTCAGGCTCTCAAACCCGTGCCATTTTAGATGGATTAGAAGCAGATATCACGAATCTTGCCCTTGCTGCGGATACCAATAGATTACAAACTGGTGGACTTTTAAATGCAGGTTGGGAAAAAAGGCTTCCTAATAATTCGATTGTTACCAATTCCTATGTGGTTTTAGCAACTAGAGAAAATAACCCTAAAAATATTCAATCTTGGGAAGATTTAGCTAAACCTGATATTAAAGTTATTACTGCTAACCCTAAAACCTCTGGTGTTGCTCGTTGGAACTTTTTAGCTCTGTGGGGATCTGTGACTCAAAATGGTGGGACAGATGCCCAAGCTCAAGCATATTTAACAAAAGTATTCCAAAATGTACCCATTCTACCTAGGGATGCCCGTGAAGCCAGTGATGTATTTATCAAACAAAGACAGGGCGATGTATTACTTAACTATGAAAATGAATTGCTCTTAGCTAAGGCTGAGGGAAAACCTAGTATTTTTACTTTACCGAGCTTAAATATCTCTATTGATACCCCGATCGCCATTGTTGATAAAAACGTAGACAAACATGGCACCCGTAAAGTTACCGAGGCATTTGC
>Ga0105046_10014647_pt1 | contig 12088 bp, 2 predicted proteins | sample MAT03_FD_78385 | JGI IMG/M metagenome (GOLD analysis project Ga0105046, IMG submission 78385) | Freshwater microbial communities from Lake Fryxell liftoff mats and glacier meltwater in Antarctica - MAT-03 (megahit assembly) | ecosystem: Environmental > Aquatic > Freshwater > Ice > Liftoff...
CCACGACGCGCTGGCCTTGGCCGGTACCTGCGGCCGGCGAGCCCGCGAAGTTGTCGTTGCTGGTGCTGAAGCGGATGAGTCCGGTGGACGGGGTGGTGCCAAACCCGCTACTTCCGCTATTCACTTGGAGCGATCCGTTTCCGGCGATGGTCGCGGCCACCAAGTGGATCGTTCCGCCCGCCCCCGATCCGCCTTGGTGACCGGCGAGATTTCCAGCTACAGTGCCAATGGTTCCGCCATTGGAACGAATGGTGCCGGTGACCGTGATTGTGGCGGCACTGATGACGCGGATCGCACCGCCGCCCGCGCCACCCACGCCGCCGACAGAGGTCGCGCTGGCCTCTTGACTGCCGCCACCACCGCCCGAGCCTCCGCATAGTGGCATGGCTAAGTAGCTGCCATAGGTGGGACCGGCGAGCATAGTGCTAACAACAGTTCTAGTGTCACCGGGATAGCTAAACGAACCGGATCCGCCGAAGAAGCCGAACTGGGTCGTACCCGTGCCCGCCGGACCTCCGCCGGGGCCGGCACCCGCCTCCGCTGCCACGCCGCCGCGGGCGCCAAGCCCGCCGGTGTAGCCACCGGGGCCGGGGTCCGGAGGGATGCGCGCCGCAGCGATGGCGGCATTGCCGTCGTTCGTGTTGATGGTGGCGGGCGTCGCGCCGTCCAAGCTGAGCGTGCCGGCGATGGTCACCGCGCCGCTGGCGAGCCAAGTTACGGCGCGGTTGCGGAGCTTCGAGCCCCTCAACCGGATTGTCACCCCGGCCGGGATGTTGATCGTTGTGAAGTTGAAGACGTTGTCGCCATCCGGGTCCAGCGAGCCGATCTCGAAGTCGCCAGAGACGGTGGGGCTATAGGCGCCGTCAGCGCCCGTGGAGCCGCTGGTGAATTGGCCGTAAAGTGCCGCGCCGGTGACGGCCGCGAGCATGAGGATTTGGAGCTGTCGTTTGAGCATTAGTGGTTATCTCCTGATTGCGGAATTGAAAGTCGGACGGGTAAAGCGGTGCGGGGCTGCAGGCCGGGATACTCCCGGACCTTCTCGCCTTGCACGGCGCGGATCCAAACGGTGTCGAAAAGCGTGGGGACGCCGGGGAAGGCGAATTCTCCCTGTCTATCGGGCCTCGCGTGATAGCCCGCGAGCGGGGTACGCAGGAACTCTTGCGAGACGGTACTCAGGTGAGCTTCGCCCGGGCGTTGCCATTGCCATTGCAAGCTGGCCGCGCCGGTACCTTGCGCATAGGTGAGTTCGACGGGGTGCCAGCCGCGTTCCAGCGTGACGGTGGCCTCGTCGCTCACCGGGACGCCGGTGGTGAAGCCGGTATCGGCGACAGCTTGGCCAGTGAGCCGGAGCACGGCGCCGCCGCGGGCGGATACCGCGAAGCGATGGGGGCCAGATTGCTCTACCCACAGTTCGCCGGTGAAGCGGACGGCATAGTCCGGCGTGAGTCCCGCGCCAAGCGGATCATCGCCGAAAAGCGCGGCGGGGTTTGGCTGGTTGATAGCCGTCACATAGCCGAACCGCGAGGGCTTGGCCTCGCGCAGATCGGGCTGCTTGGTGAGGGGGGCGGTGAAGTGGAAGAATTCGGCCTGGAGTCCGCCGGCGGCGAGTTTCAGTTCGACGTTAGCGTCGATCGTACCGGAGAGGCGAGTGCCCAGGTCCGGCTGGACGATGACGCGGGTGAGGCGGGAGGCGCGCTCGTCGCCCTCACTGCGCACGACGATGCGGAAGGTGAGCTCGGCCGCTCCAGCCGGTACCGTGAACAGGTACTCATAGGGGGCGCTGGTCACCTGCGCGATCACAACGCCGTTCACTTCGAAGTCGACGGTGGCGCCCGTGCCGGCCTCTTGCGCGGCGAGCCGGATGGACTGGCCTACTACCACTGCTTGCCAGTTTTCTACCGGCTCCACTCTCGGCAAGCCCGTCGCCTTTACGGTGGACGACCCCGCTGCGGAAGAGCCGGCCGAAGAGGACAGGGCCGGCACGAACTGCAACGGCGCCACGGCCGGGCAGCCCGTCGGGCGGTTACACACCGACACCGGCAGCGAAGCCGCGGTGCTGAAGAGGCCCGCTCCGCTGGTGTTGAAGAAGGTGTTGAGCACCGAGGCGTAGAAAGTGGCGGTATTGCGGCCCACGGGAATCGACGGCGTGGAGCTTTCGTTATAGGCAGTGTTCAGCACCGAGGCATAGAAAGTGGCGGTATTGCGGCCCGCGGGAATCGACGGCGTGGAACTTTCGTTAAACGCAGTATTCAGCACCGAGGCAAAGAACGTAGCCGTGTTACGGCCCGCGGGAATCGACGGATCGGTGGTGCCGTTGTAGAAGGTGTTCAGCACCGAGGCAAAGGTAACCGCGGCCCCCGCCGTTGGCGCGATGACGAATTGCGAGCCAGCGGTGGCCAAGCTGGGCCCGACCGGCGTGGCGGCCGCGAGTTGGAACTGGCCTTCCTGCGCGCCCAACACCAGGCTCAGCACGGCGGTGGTGCCGGTGTTCGAAACGATGGTCACCGTGCCCGGGGTGCCGCTAAAGCTGGTATCGGGGGACCGCAAAAGGAAGCTGGCACCCAGCAGGTTTAGCCCGGTAACCGTGACGTTCGCGGTGGTGGAGCGTTTGGCGTAGCCGGGCAGGATGGAGGTGATCTCGGGCAGGCCGGCGATGACGGTGAAGAAGTTAGCGCGGCTGGCGACCTCCAGGCCCGTGGTGAGGGTGACGGTGCGCGCTCCGGCAGCAGCGTTCGGATCAATCAACAAGGGCACCGTCACCTGCGTGGGGCTATTCACCGTAACGCTTAAGACATTGATGCCCGCGCCGAAGTTCGCCACCGTCTGTCCGGCGGCAAAGTTGGTATCGACGCCGTTGATGACGACGAGCACTGGCTGGCTCTGCGCACCTTGCGACGGGCTGATGGTGGTTAACTGCGGCGGCGGGGCGATGACCACGGTGTATTCGCGGGTGACGGTAAACGCCTGGCCATCGCGCGCCTGTACGGTGAAGGTGAAACTGCCGGTGAGCGAAGGGGTGCCGCTGATGAGGCCGGTGCCGGCCTGGATACCCAAGCCAGGCGGCAACGCGCCGGCGGAGATGCTGAACTCGACGGGCACGATGCCATTGGCAGTGGCGACGGTGCTTGAGTAACTGCGCCCCACCACGCCATTGGGCAAGGTGAGGGTGGTGATGGTCATCGCGGGAACGACGTCGAGGGAGAAGGCGCGCAGGGCGGTGTTGGCGCGGGAGTCAGTGAGGCGCAGCTCAAAGTTGAAGGTGCCGGTGGCGTTGGGCGTGCCGGCGATGGCACCGGTTCCTTCGTTGAGGATGAGTCCGCCGGGCAGGGTGCCGGTAGCGAGCGTGACGGTGATGCTGGGCACGCCGCCGGTGAAGGCGGCGGTCTGGCTATAGGCCGTCGTGGTGCGTGCCGCGGGCAGTACACTCGTCGTAAAGACCAAGGCCGGATAGATGACGACGGAGAAGGCTTGGTCTCGCGTTTGGCCGACATTGTCGGTGACGCGCAGGGTGAAATTGGCGGTGCCGGGCGTGGTGAGCGCGCCGGTGATGGCGCCCGTGGCGGAGTTCAGGTTGAGGTTAACCGGCAGGCTGCCGATCTGCAAAGTGACGGTACGCGGCGACGCGCCGCCCGCGGTGGCCACGGTTTCGTTGTAGCTGAGTCCCACCAGGCCCGGATTCAAGGGCGTGGCGGAAATGGTGAGCGGATCGTAGATGGCGACAGTGAGGGCCCGGGAGGCGGTTTGCGAGGAGCCATCCGTCACTTGCACGGTGAAGGGGAAACTGCCGGTGGCGTTGGGCGTGCCAGTGATGGCGCCGCTGGCGGCGTTAAGCACCAAGCCGCCGGGCAAAGTGCCGGCCGAGATCGTAAAGTTGAACGGACTGGCGCCGCCCGTGCTCGCCACCGTTTGCGAATAGCCCAGGCCCGTGGTGCCGAAGGGCAAGGTGAGCGTCGAGATGTCGAGCAACGCGGCGTCGACGGTGAAGGTGGTGCTCACCACTTCGCCGCCCGTGGTGAGGGTGAGCGTGCGGGGCCCGAGTTGCGCCGCGGGATCTAAGGCGATGCGCAGAGTGGCTTGGGTGAGGCTGGCGGGTGTCAGCGACACGATGGCGATGCCGCCGGATGGCGCAAAGGCGGCCGTGGTGAGTCCGCTGAAATTAGTGCCGCTTCCGGTAAGCACGAGATCCACAGTTTGGCCCCGGCGTTCGCGATTGGGTGTCACCGTCGAGAGGGTGGCCGGCCCCGCTACCACCGTAAGGGCCGCCGCCCGGGTGGCCATAGTGATACCAGTGGTGAGCGTGAGTGACCGCGCGCCCAGCGCCGCCGTCGGCTGGACGGTGACATTGACGATGGCGCGGAAGCTCGCGCCCGGTTGCGGCACGTTGACGATGGAGTTCACGGTGATGCCGGCGGGAGCGAAGACCGCCGTCGTGGTGCCGTCGATGGTGAGGTACGCGCCATCCACCGTGAGATCGAAGGTGCGGCCCTGGGCGGCGGCGCCCGTGAAGGTGACGCTATCGATTACCCCGACGCCTTGGGTGACATTGAAGCCGCTGGCGAGCGAGGCGCTCTCGCCCTCCGTCGTCAGCGTCACCGTGCGCGGACCCACGGTGGCGGTGGCGTCCACGATCACCAAGGCCGTCGCCGACGTGGCGCCCGTGACTACAAAGCTGCTGACGCTGACGCCCGGGCCAAAGCTGGCCGTGGTGAGGCCGGCGGCGAAGTTGGTGTTGACACCCGTGATGATGACCGTGCCCGATTGCGTTTGCGGCAAGCTATTCGGGCTGACGGCGGAGATGGCCGCCGGACCGTTGGTGATGTTGAACGCATTTGGCAGCGCACCCAGCACACCCAGCACCGAGACCGTGCGCGCGCCGAGCGTGGCGCGAGGCCGGACGGTGAGATTAGCGGTCAGGCTGGTGGGCGAGTGCGCTATGAAGCTATTCACGATCACGTCCGGCCCCAGGCTGGGCGTTGTCAAGTTCGAAAAATTGGTGAGTTGGCCCAGGATGGTGGCGTTAAAGGTCTCCTGCTGGCGGGCGTTGTCGGGCGTGATGGAGAGCAGCACCGGCGTGGCGGCGATGACGGCGAAGAGGTCGGTACCACCGGCGGACTCACCGCCAGTCGATAGCAAGGGCGACCTAGCGCCGACGGCGGCCGCGGGGTCTATCGTCAGGCGCGCCCGAGCCTGCGTGGGGCTGTCGATTCCCAGGAGGGTGGCGCTGATGCCGCCGCCGAAGTTCACCGTGGTTTGGCCGGCGGCGAAGTTGGTGTTTTGTCCGGTGATCGTGACGTCCAACACCGCGCCTTGCAATCCGCTGGCCGGGGAGACGCTCAGCAAGCGCGCGGTGCTGGGGCTGACGGTGAACTGCACGGGGTAACTATTGGCACCCACCCGCAAGGTGACGGTGCGGGCGCCGGTGGTGGCAGTCGGCGCGACATTGATGATGACGCTGCCGGTAGCGCCGCTGGTGACGGTGACGGGCACTTCGCTCGCCGTGATGCCCGCGCCAAAGTTGATAAACGTATCGCCTGAAACCAGGGAGATGAAGGTGGCGTTGAGGTTGAGCGAAAGCGTCTGCTGGCCTTGGATGGCGCTGGAGGGGTTCAGCGTGAAGCCGGGCGCGCCGGTGACCGTGAAGTCAGTGCGATTGGACGAGCTGGTGGGGCCGCTGGCGACTTCGGTGCCAGTGCTGACGCTCACCTCGCGCGTAGTGAGGGCGGCAGCCGCATCCACGGTCACGTTAGCCGTGAGTTGGCTTAGCGAGAGCACCTGCACCGAATTCACCGTGACGCCCGCGCCAAAGATCGGCAGGGACTGGCCTTGCACGAAGCGGGTGAGCGGGCCGCCATTGATGGTGACAGTGAACGTCTGGCCGCGTTGCCCTGAGTTGGGCGAGACGTTGAGCAGGCCGGGCGCGATGTTGAGCGACGCGCCGCTGAGCACCTGCGCGCCCGTGGTGACGGTGACGCCGCGATCGCCGAGTGCGGCCGCCGAATCGATGGTGACGCTAGCCGTGAGTTGCGTCGCGGAATTGACGGTGACGGAGTTGACGATGATGCCCGCGCCGCCAAAGGCCACGGCGGTGTTGCCTTGGCTCCAGGCGGTGCCTTGGGCGGTAACCACGATATTGGCCGTCTGCCCGCGAAGGATTGCCGTGGGCGCGAGGGTGAGCGGCGTAACAGTGAAGCTGCCGGTGACGGTTTCCGCGCCGGTCGTGACGCTGATGGAGCGCGTGCCCAAGGCGGCCGGTGCGATCGTGATGTTGGCCGTCACGCTGTTAGGGTTGTTCACTGTCAGGCTATTCACTAAGATGCCGGAGCCAAAGTTGGCGGTGGTGGCGGGCCCAAAGGTGGTGAAGCTGCCGGTAAGGATGACGGACAGAGTGCTGCCGGCGACGGCGCTGGACGGGTTCACCGAAACCAGCGTCGGCGTTCCTGCGGCAATGGTGAGCGCGGAGGGTCGCGAGACGTTCTCGCCATTCGTCGCCACGGCCAGCGTATAGGCCCCGGGCGTTTGGCTGGCGGGGATGTTGAAGGTGACCAGCAGCGAGGTGGCGCCGTTCACCACCACCGAAGCGGGGCTCACGAAAAACGTAGTGCTGGGGATAAACAGCGCGACCGACGTGACACCGGCCTGGAAATTGGTGAGCGATCCGGTAACCGTGAGTTGGACATTGGAATCGCCCTGCTGGGCATTGGCGGGGCTGACGGAGAGGAGTGAGGCCGGGCCGGTTGAGACGCTGAAGACGTTGGCGGAGACGATTTGGCCGGCCGTGGTTACGGTGAGGGTGCGCCCGCCCGTGGAGGCCGTGGGGCTAATCGTGACCATGGCGCGGGCCGAGTCTGGAGTGTCGACGGTAAAGCTATCCACGGTGACCCCGGCACCGAACGTAACCGTGCTAACGCCGGCTTGCCAATTGGTGAATTGGCCGGTAAGCGTCACCTGCGTTGCGGTCGCACCCTGGGGCAAAGAGGCGGGGTTGGCCTGAGTGAGCAGCGGAGTGGCCGCGCCGACGGTGAACAGGTTGGTGCCATTGGCATCTTCCCCTAAGGTGATGACGCGCACACTGCGCAGGCCGGTGGTGGCGCCGGGGGCGATCGCCAGTTGGGCGGTGAGCGAGGTGGGCGAGAGCACATTCACCGCACCGACCGTGATGCCCGCGCCAAAGCTCACCGTGGAAACGCCGGCAGCGAAGTTCGTGTTCAGCCCAGTGACCGTGATATTCACGTTGCCGCCTTGCTGGCCGTTGTTGGGAGAGACGGCGGAGATGGCGGCGGAGCCAGGGTCGACGCAGAAAGGGTTGGCCAGCGTGGCGATCTCGGAGCCGGTGGTCATCCGGATGAAGCGCGTACAGACGCTGCCATCTGCGGCGGTAATGGGCGAAACCACCACCCGGACGATGGCGCGTTCGAGCGCCGGGGTGGACAGTAAGGTGGCCGTGATGCCGGTGCCGAAGTCCGGCACGGTGGCGGGACTGAAGGAGGTGGCTTCGCCGAGAACGGTGACGTCGAGGGTTTCGCCTTGGCGAGCTCGCGCGGGGGTCGCCGAGAGGAGGATGGGCTGACGTTCCAGGACGGTGAAGACGCCCACGCTATCGGCGAGTTCGTTGCCGGTGGTCAGCCGGAAGGTGCGCTCGCCGAGGCTGGTGCCATAGGCCAGCGTGATGCGGGCGGTGGCCGAGTTGGCGGAGTCGATGGTGAGCGAGTTGACGGTGATGCCGGCGCCGAAGTCTGCCACGGTGGTGCCCTGGGCAAAGTGCGTGCCATTGTTGCCCGTCAGGATCACCTGTACATTGCTTTGGCCTTGACGCGCGCTGTTGGGCGTCAGGGACTGGATAGCTGCCGGGCCGCGAGCGACTGAGAAGCTGCCGTTCAGCGCCACGCCATTCACCGTGGTAGATAAGGTGCGCACGCCGATGGCGGCTAGTGGATCCACGCTGAGCGAGGCTCGGAAGGAGTTCGCGCTAAGGAATTGCGTGCCGACGGTGGTGATGCCGGGGCCGAAATTCGCGGTGAGCGGCGTCCCTGCGGTGATGGGTGCGGCGAGGTTGGCATAGGTGAGCACCATATCCAGACCCTGGCCCTGCGTGGCGCTCGCGGGCGACACGGTAGTCAGCGCCGGTACTGGTACCGGTGCGTTGGACACCTGGAAGCCGTTAAGCAGCGTGACTACTTGGCCCCCGGTCGCGACCGTAACGTGATAACCGCCTGGGGTCAGCCCGGTGGGCAGGCTCAGAGTGGCGGTGGCCTGGGTCGCATTGATGACGGTAAGGATGGTGACCGGAATTGAAACGCCGTTGAAGCTCGATTGCAGGCTCAGGCTGGTGGGCGTCGCGCAGCCGCTTTGGCACCAATTGGTCTGCGCACCGGTCAGTGTTACGTTTACGATAGTGCCGGCGGCCCCGGTCGCGGGGGCAATTGAAACCAAGGTGGCTAGCCCAGCCGTAACGCCGAAGTAGCCGGTGGCCCCGCTCACCGGTAAGGTGGCGCGTCCGCCGAGTTGCGCTAACGGATCGATCACCAAGGTCGCGGTCGCTTGGGTGGGGCTCGCCAGGACGTAGTTCTGGCAGGTGAAGCCCACTGGCTGGCCCACGCCGAGCGAAAAAGCAGGGCAGGCGGCCGGCAGCGTTCCGCCATTGTCGATGCTGAAGGTTACCGGCACGGTGGCGCCTTGCGCGCCGCTGGCCGGCAAGATAGTGAGCGCGGGCGGCGCGGCGAAGATCTCAATTTGCCCCTGCACCACTTGGCCCCCGGTCACCACGCGCACCGGGCGTAGGCCGCTTGCGAGGCCGGCCAATTGAAAGTCGGCGAGCAGTTCGGCAGGGCTGATCACGCTCACCCGGGTTGCATTGAGCACCGCGAGGGGCGATTCGATCAACACCTGGGAGGTGCCCTGGGCAAAGTTGGTAAGGGCGCCGATGAGGCGCAGCGTGATGGTTTCCCCCAGATATCCTTTCGCTGGAGTGACACAGCCGGGTTCCCGGCAGAGTGACACCAGGGTGGCCGCATTCGGGACGACAGCGAATTGGAACGGATAGTTCTGTCCGCCGAATGTCACCGTGCCGGTGCGCGTTCCAGGAACAGTGGTGGGCGGCACCGTAACGGGCACGGTTACCGTGTTAGCGGCGATGGTGGGGGTGCCGGTGTTCACTCCGTTCGGAATGCTTACGGTGAGCGGGGCGGCGGGGGTGACAAAACAGAGTTGCAGGTTCACGTTGGCCGATGCGCCTTGAGCTAGGAAAGCCGGCGTCACGCCGCAAACTTTGGGCGTGCCGGCCAGCACCGTCAGGCTGCCGGGAGAGGGAACATCCCCCAACGTCGTTACCACGACGGTGCGCGGACCGATAGCTGCGTTGGCGGCCACGGCGATCTGGGCGATGGCCGCCGTGGGCGACTGCACGTCGACGCTGCCGACCGTGATTCCCGGGCCCAGGTTCACCGAGGTCAGGTTCTGGGCGAAGGCGGTATTAATGCCCGTAATCAGCAACGATTCCGATGCACCCTGCGCCAAGCTGTTCACCACGACGCTAGAAATGGAGGCCGGCGCTTGGGAAATGTTCAATAGATTACTTGCCGTGTAGAGGTCGCCATTCACCAGCAGCATCACGTTGCGCGGTCCGGCGGCGGCCAACCGGTTGGCGGTCAGCCGCAGGGTCGCCGTCTCTCCAGAAGCGCTGATGGCTAGCCCATTGGCTGGGCCCAAAACTTGTTCCCCAAAGTTCCAAACGAACATGCTGGCGTTGGTTAAGGAAGCTCCAGAAAGGCGGAAGGTGATGTCCCTCGTTTCGCCCTGCACCAGTTGATTGCCGGCAACCACTGTCAGTTGCCGGGGCGCGCTGCTGGTGACGACGAAAGCGTTGGCCAAGCTAGCGGTAACGCCGCCATAGGTGACGGAGACGGTCCGCGCGCCCGTTGGGGCCGCGCCGGTGACGGTGAGGGTGGCGCAGACCTGGGTGGACGATGCGATGCCCGCGCAAAGCTTGGGGGTAGCCGTGATCCCGGAGCCGAAGTTGAGCACCATGCTGGCCACATTGGCCGGAAAAGTCGTGTAACTGCCCTTTACGGTCACCTCCACGGTGGCTCCCCGCTCGGCTGAGGGTGGCCACACGCTTTCGAGCGCCGGCGGAGGCAGGATGACGGTTTGGGCCCGAATGGCGGTGGTGACCGTTGGTGCGCCGCTGGCGTTCACAATGTCCACATACGCCGGCACTGGCCGTTGCACCACAAACGCGGGCACCCGAAAACGTAGGGTTCTGCGGCTACCGAGGGCGAGGACGCTCGTGATGGGGGCGTCGAGCGCCGGCCCATCCAGTGGATTTTTAGGCGTAATCCGGGCTAGCAATTGCGCGGCGGTGGCCGCTGGCGGCACGCCTCGCGTGGCCGTGACAGCCGCGTCGGTCAAGTTGGCCTGGATCGCGGAAGGGGACGTGCTGGGCGTCAGTTCCACCACCTGGGCGTTTGCCGGAACGGCGGCCATCGTAGCCCAGAGGGCGAGCAGCATCGGTAATGTCACAATTCGAGTGAGCATGGCGCAAGGGGTCCAATCGTACGGCGTTCGCTTCGTCTTTCTGGAGTTAGTTCGTTCGTTGTCGTCTGGTTCGGTGCCGCAATCCCAGCATCGCCAAGGCGCCTATCGTCAAGGCTGCAGAGCCTGGTTCCGGGATCGCGATTAGTGGCGGCTCATCCGCCGTCGTCGTTAACAGCGCAAAGGCTTGCGTGGCCGAATTGAAACTGGCCGCAAATGATAGAGGGCTCAGTGTGCGTGCGTTTCCGCCGAAGGTAACGATGTCGGCCGGAGTTAAGGTGCCGGAAAATGAAACAGTCTGCAAGGTCCAACCCGTCGGATCGATGGTGAAATCGATAAAGAGAGAAGGATCCGTGTCTCCCGGGCCAAATCCATCCGGCAGGTTCGCCACGTAAACGTTCGGGCTTAGCAACGCATCGAGATAAGTAATTTGAAGGACGCCTTGATTAAACACGAGCGGCGTACAGCTGTTGAAAGTCGCATCACATCCCGGTCCACTTACATTGGAAACAATAAACGAAATCAAATCCGGCGACGGATTTCCGGTCGCCATCTGAATCGCACCTACGGTGACGATTTCAGCCCCGCTCAGTGCCGCTGCCGACACGAGCCACAAGCCCAGCGCGAATTGGCTCTTCAATCGCAGTTCCTCCGAAAATACCTGAATGGCGTAAGGATCCCATAGACGAATTCGAAGGCGCATCACCCAAACGGGTGATTTCTCTCGAAAAATTCCAAAACGAGTTCCGAAAAAACAGGCGAACCAACTGATTCTGGTTGGCGCAACCCGTTTTCTTGAAAACGGAAGATAGTTGAGTCTTGATGGTGTTTCTCGACACACCGAAATGCTTTCCGGCATCTGAGGCACTTTCTCCATTGAGGATTCGCGCTACGACGCAAAGTTCCTGAGGAGTCAACCTGTAACAACTTTGAAATAAATGTAGCCCCACCGCGGGAATGACGTTGCGTGCCTCAAACACGCTAACCGGAATGATCGGCGGACTCAGCGACACCGGGGTGCCCAGTTCCACGAGATCGACCGCCGATTCTGCCTCTCCTTTTAATACGATTGGTTGTGGCCGTGTCAGTTGGGCCCGCAACTCCTGCCGGACTCTCTGCTCCAGGTAAGGGCAGGAAAACTCCAGCATTTGGGTACGCGTATTGACTCGAGCGGTAGTGATCGCCTCGGCGGCACGGTTCTTCATCGCGACCAGACCCGCTGGTTCGGTGTGCACCAGGTAGACCGGGTACGGTACTAAGTCGAGAAGTTTCAATCGCTCAATAGAAACGTGCATACCCTTTGGCCTTCACAAGAGGGTAAGCGTAAATGAACGGCGGAACGTGACAAAAAAAGAATGTACCTGGGGCTTCCGCAAGCCGGAGGGCGGAACCTTGGCCTCGATCTCGAAGTTTCAAATGGAGTTGACATGCTAAACTCCCTGCGTCCTCGATGCCCCGCACTTTCTCGCCGCCCTCGCCTACGTCGACCTCAACCCGGTCCGCGCCCGCATCGACACCCAAGCCCCGGACTATGCCTGGTCATCCGCCGCCGCCCACGCAG
>Ga0105046_10014648_pt1 | contig 12088 bp, 14 predicted proteins | sample MAT03_FD_78385 | JGI IMG/M metagenome (GOLD analysis project Ga0105046, IMG submission 78385) | Freshwater microbial communities from Lake Fryxell liftoff mats and glacier meltwater in Antarctica - MAT-03 (megahit assembly) | ecosystem: Environmental > Aquatic > Freshwater > Ice > Liftoff...
ACCCCTGGGCCTTCACTCTTGTGCGTCCGACCCCCTCCGAAGTACGGGACCCCGTGACCCGTCGCCACTTTTCGACGGGTCCCTCGCTGCCGCGATTTCTACGGATCTAGGCGATCGTTAACACTTCACACCCATGATGTGTCTCCATGGGCGGCCGTCTCACGCGCGACGAGGGCATCGTACGCGCCACGGCCGCTCCCGTCAGCCGGCAAGAAAGCGCACGCGCCAATTCGCCCCGAACTTGAACCCCACTACGCCGGCCCCGAGGCGCGCCACCACTTCGCGCCCTTCACGACGCGCGCTGCGTCGGCAGCGGGCGCGGAGCGCCACCGGCGTCGTCGCCAGCATCACCGCAGCCAGCTCAATGGTGTACAGGCCCCGCACGTCGCCCAAAGCAGCTGCCACATCAGGCAGCCCGCGGCTCTCCGCGTTCCCCATCGTCCCCTCCATCACCCCGCTTCGGCACCATCACGGCAAGCTGCCGCGACACTCGAAGACTGAGCATGCTATCAGTAGCTCAGATGATACCGATAGTCAAGGAGCCGATGATTTTTTCTTGGCTATGGGCACGATTTGTAGCTCTACCTTGAGCGCGCCCATCACGTCTTCCAGCGTGCGGGTCCGCGGCTCGGGCCCACCCACCGCCTCATAGCGGTGAATGGTCGTGCGCATGCCCTCGGAGCTACGGCCGGTGCGCTTGGCGACAAGATTCGCCAGCTCTCGAATGGTGAGCCCCGAATCGATCCGCGCTTGCATCAGCAGCTCTCGAAGCATCTCTCGGCGAGCCTATCCGGTGGGGCGCGGTGGGTCGAGATCGCGCACGCGTGGCACGGCTCTGCTCTGCGGCTCGGCCTGAAGAGAAATGAAAATGGCCGTCGCGGGCGCTGTGGGGACTGTGCGAAAACGCGTTTGGGCGTTTTCCAAGCGCCGGTGGACAGCGGGGGCAACCGCGCATTTGACGGCGCGTCCCATTCCGCAGCCGTGCTCGCGCGGTTGTCCCCGTTGCCCACGGGCGCGGCAGTCTCCACAGCGCTCTGGGTTCTCGGTCCCGCGCCTCGCAGCCGGCAACCTCCGCGTCCGCGAGCCGAGTATGTGGTGGCGTTCTGGCCCGTCGAGACAAGCCGCTTCGTCAACGTCAGCACGGCAAGCGGCGTGAGCCATTCGTTCTTCGCGATGGAAAGCGCGTTCTTGATCGTCTCGGCGTTCGTGTTCGGGTTGGCCTTTACGAAGGCATGAATCTTGTTCGCAGTTGCGTCGATCTGCTCGGCCGATCGCCGGACCCGCTTGCCCTGGCGCGGCTCGCTCGTGGACGCTGCCGCGATCGCTGGCGCCGCAGCGGTCTTCGGCTTGGGGTCGCGTTTGCGTGACGGGGCGGCAGTGGAGGCACTCAATGCACGCGTGGCCTGCGGATCGCCGAGCGCGGATTGGACTGCGCCAGCCTTCGGCACTCCTCGTGAACCCAGCGGCGTGGGTCTCGGTCAGATCGTGGCGCGCCAGCTTGTCGCTGAGCGTGAGCGTCGTGATGCGCGCGATGCGCTACATGCCCAACCACTGAAACCAGCCGCCGCCGAGCTGGCGATAGTATGGCCAATGGGCCTCCGTGATGCGCGCCTTGTAGAACGCGCGCGCGTCATCGCGCGCTGGCGCGAGCAGAGCGGTGAGCTCGCCACCTCGAGCGAAGGCTGGCAGCAACTGGGCGAGCGCGCGCTCGTAGCGCGGCTCCAGATCCCTCGGCGTGTCCGCGGCCTTTTGACTGCTCACCGGACCCAAGTCCTTCGCCCCGTCCTCCATTGGCTCCTGGCCTACGAGATTCAGCGCGGAGTCGAACGTGTACTTTTCGTACGGGCCCGAGACGTGCCCGCGCTGCTCGCGCATGAACCACGAGTACTCGAACGCGACAAAGGTCAGCGCGCCGCCCGAGCGCACTGGGATCGGCTGGCTCATCGCCACGCCGGCGACCACGTCGCCCTTTGGCGCTTGCACGCGACTCATCAGCTTGTCGATATCGATCACTGCGTTCTCCTGAGCCGAAGTTACAGATCCTGTTGCTCGGCCCGCTCCTTGGGCCGCATCTCCTGGCGAGCCCGAGGGACAACCGGCGCAGATCAGAAGCGCTAAGACGCGTGCAGCGTTCACCAAGCGACCTCGTCGCTCACCGTCATTCCGGCGCCCCTTTGAAAGGCGGCTTCAAGGTCGGCGGCTGGCACGACCATGCCGCAGATCCCGAGCGCCGTGTCGTTGATCACGTATGCGGCGACCTTGCCGGCCGCATCGTATTGCACGCCAGTCACCGCCACCTCGTGGCCCCACCCCTTCATTTCCTCAGTCGCATCCGGCCAATAGTAGCCAGGGTGCACGGACAAGCTGACGGCCTTTCCCGCATGACGTGCTCGCGCAACCGCGCTGCGTCATGACCCTCATAGTTCGCCTTGATCCCGTAGTCGTTCAGCACCTTCACGCGACCTGGGCCGTTCGTCGCGCCGTAGCTGTCTGGCTTGTCGGACGAATATTCACCGGTGATGTCCAGGTCGATCGTGCGGCGCAGCATCTCCGCTTCGGTCACCGGTGGCTGCCCGCGCTCGGCACGCTGCTTGTTGACGAGGTTGCGCCACGACTCCAAGCCACAGTTGCCCCAGCTCTGCTTGGTCTTCCCGCTCGCGCGGGTGTTGGCGGCCTCTTGGCATGCCCGCTTTTGAGCAGCCGCGCTTCCTATGGTTGCGCCTGTTCGAGGCCCGCCGACGCGGACGTTAGTCGAGCCAAGAAGGATCGCGCCGTCCGTCGTGAGATCAGATGCTCGGGCGGCGGGCTGGGAGTTGATGTGAACGGTTCCCGAGCCGGTGACGATGAACTTCCCTGCGCAGCCAGAGCCGTCAGTTGTCTTTGCCGCGCAAGCGCCGTTGATATTCACTCCGCGTGTCGTCGTGGCGTCCAGGTTGAAGCCGCTGTGCGGACACTGGGTGGGATCACCGTCCCTGGCGCTAGGGTCTCCCATGACCGCTCCCGTTGGTGACCGCCATCCGCGGGGATTATCGGCGAAGCGGGGGAAACATGGACCCCCAGGAGAAATGTCATCTCTGCGTGTCCATGGTTGGCGGCTTCCTCCGATAATGTCTTCGCGATGCCGCCTACAATCCCGCTCGCAGCCGATCCCTGGGTGGGAGAGTTGTCCACATCCGGCTACCGCTTCCTAAAGCGCATGGCCGCGGGCGGAATGGGCGAGGTCATCGCGGTGGAGCACGAGGGCCTGGGCGAACGGCGGGTAATGAAGATCGTCCGCGCAGAGCTCAGCCAGCTGGAAGATTTGGTGGTTCGACTGCGCACCGAGGCGCGCGTTCTGCGGCAGCTGGTGAGCCCTCACCTCGTCCGGGTCGTCGATTTCGGGCGCACGCGTAGCGGCCGGCCGTTTCTGGTAATGGAAATCCTGGAAGGCGAGACGCTGAAGGATGCCGTTCGCGCGCGCGGTGCATTTGCACCACTCGAGGCGCTCGAGATCGCGCACCAGATGTTGCTCGGGCTCGAGTGCGTTCATGAAGCCGGGATCGTTCACCGCGACGTCAAGCCGGACAACGTCTTCCACTGTAAGGCCAGCCCCGAGCCCACCTCACCGCGCGTCGTGAAGCTGCTCGATTTCGGCGTCGCCAAGGTGCTCCACGACGATCAGCGCAAGCGCCTGGGCCACGTGGCGCCCACTGCAGAGGGAATGCTCGTCGGAACCCCCTCCTTTTTGTCTACGGAACAGGCCCTCGGGCTGCCGGTGGACACGCGGACCGACATCTATGCGACGGGCGGCGTGCTTTACTATCTGCTCGCCGGTCGGCAGCCCTTCGTAAGAGAGTCGCAGATCGAGCTCCTGCGAGCGCATGCCAGCGAGAAGCCTGTCGCCCCGTCGCAGTTCGCTCCAAATCCGTTAGCGCCAGCAACCGAAGCCCTGGTGCTGCGCGCGATGGAGAAGCGGAAAGAGGACCGCTTCGAGACCGCTGCGGACATGCGCGCTGCCATCGAGTTTGCGAAACGCGAGCAGCTCGCACTCGACCGGAGCCTTGGTGCCGCGTTGTACGCCGATCTCATGCCAAAGCTCGATAGCGGGGCGATGACCACTCCGCGCAAGGGACGGTGCTCGCGCCACATCTTCTCGCGCCGATCGAGCTTCCGCCGGGCCTGCCGCATGCGAGCCCAGACCTCGACGCGACGACTCTGAAGGAACCGCTGCCGTCCACCACGCGCACTGGGGCCGAGAAAAATCGCCGCGGCTTCGAGCCCAAGGCAGGCAACACGCCACGGCTGATGATGCTCGCGATCATCGTGCTCGCCGCGCTGGTGATCGCGCTCGGCTTGACCATCATCATGGGGAAATCATGAAGCGCGGCGAGCAGCGTTCGGAGGCGACATGATGTCGCCGGCGCTGATAGCTTCGCTCGGGGGCGGACGAGACATGGATCAATCAAGCAAGCGGGGACCGCGCCACACGCTTCGCATCGTGCCGGATGCCCCGCCGATTCCGTCGGCGGATGGCGCTCGCAGCGGCACGCAGAAGCGGGGCCCTAGCCGGACGGAGCCGATGGCTGAGCGGCCGATGGTGCCACCGTCTTCGCCGCCGCGTTCGATCGAGTGCGAGGAGCAGACGCCCAGGCCGTTGCGGACAAGCTGCCTGCGCCGCACGCCTCGGGGGAGCAAGAGAAGGACCCGGCGTTCGACGCGAAGCGAACCATGGGTCACGACGACGACCCGCCGCTCCTCTTGGCTGGCGACGGCATCACAGATTTGGTGGTCGAGCGGCTGCTCGCTCGCGGTGGCATCGGCGAGATCTACGTCGCCAAGAACCCGGTGCTGGACAAGCTGTTCGCGTTGAAGGTGCTGTCGCGGCGGTTCCAGAAGCGCGTCGACGTTTGTGAGCGCATGCAGGCGGAGGCGCGAGCGCTGGCGCAGTTTCCTGATCACGACGGGATCGTGAAGGTGTTCACGGCAGGTGTTGATCCGCGGTTCGGCCCATACATCGTGATGGAGCTGCTGAAGGGCCAGACATTGCGTTCAATGCTCAACGTGCACGGCGCCTTCGGTATTGCGCGCGCGGTCGCCATCGCGATCTTGATCGCCACCATCACCGACGATTTGCACGCCCGTCTCGATTGTGCATCGCGATCTCAAGCCCGAAAATGTGTTCGTCGTGCCCGGCCCGGAGGGCGCCTTTCGCCTGGTGATCTTGGATCTCGGCTGCATCAAGGCGCCCTACAGCGGCAAGACCACTGACCAGGCGCACGCGATGGGTACGGCGCGCTACATGAGCTCCGAACAGGCCACCGGCGCAAAGGTGACAGGCCAAAGCGACCAAGTTGCGCTCGGTTACATCCTCTACGAGCTGATTCTCGGGGAACACCCCTACGAAGAGCTCTCTCGGAACGTGGGCGGCTCCACCCCTTACCAGGAGGGTATTTGGCAAAGTCTCGCCACCGTGTTGCCGCTGCCCGAAAGCATCTGCCCGAAGCCCGTATGGGCCGTGATTAATCGTCTGCTCGCGAAAGACCCCAACGATCGCTTTCCGAGCATGAAGGAGGCGGCTTCTGCGCTCCGCACTTACCTCGCGAGCATCGTCGAGAACCGCAGTGACGAGGTCTTGCGCAGCCTGGCGCATCACCCGCAGATGACTCCCCGAGTCGGCGGACGAGCAGCCGTGGTGCACCAGGCACGCCTCGTTCTACCTGATCACGCCATCCCCAAGCCACTCGGACCCATAACTGCCGCACGCACGACGATAAGCAAGAACCCCAACGTCTCCCTCGACGCCAAGCTGAAGGTACCGAGTCTTGTGATGCTGGACGAGTTCACCCGCGAGCCACAGAAGCGCTTCGTGCTCGCGGCAGGAGCGTTGATGGGCCGCGCCAGTCGTGGACGGCAGCCGACCCCTGGCCACGAGCGCGACAGCGACAGCTGACTCCACCACGCCGACGGCTCATAGCGTGATCGCCAGCGCAACCGCGAGCGAAACAGCGCGCATGACTGCGACGGCGACAAGCAGCGAAGAAGCGCCGTCCGCCAAGGCATCCGCACGAGTCAGCGCCCCCGCAAAGTCAGCGAAGCCGGCGGCGGCTTCGAGCAAACCTACCGGGCCGTCTCCATGGGACGGCTGGGACATCAACTCCAAAGATCCCTTCAAGCCAGGCCGATCACGATGAACAAATCTACCCGCTCCGTCGCAGTCATCATGGCGCTGTTGTGCGGCCCCAATGCGCACGCGGCACCAGGCGACACCGAGCTCACTGACGCCAGCCGCGCCGTGTTCACCGAGGCAATCGCCGCCGCTTCCAAAAATCAATGGGCGGTCTGCCGAACCAAGGCGCTGGGCGTGTGGCAACAGATCGAGAATCCAAAGGTTGCAGGCCTTTTGGGCTCGTGCGAGGCCGAGCTCGGCATGGCCCGCGACGCGGCCGAACACCTCGACTTCTACCTGCTACGAGACGACGGCGCGGACCCCGCCCGCACGAAGACCGCGAAAGAGCGCTTCGACAAGATGCGCGCGAAGGTGGCGCTCATCATCCTGACGCCGACTCCAGCGGACGCCGAGGTGCGCGTCGATGGCAAGGTTTTGGGCAGCGGACCGCAGCGCGTGTTCGTCGAGCCCGGCGCGCACGTCTTCGAGGTGGCAAAGGGCGGCCCGGCGGCCAAGAAAGCCATCGAGGTCGTGGCTGGCGACGAGAAAGCGCTCTCGCTGAGCGCGCCCGCTTCCGAACCCGCTGGCGGCGCGGGGGGCACCGGCGCAGTTGGAGCCGGCGCCGAGGGCGGCGGCGGTGGCGTGGGCGGCACTGGCGCCGCGGGTGGCGGCGGCGCCGGCGGTGGCCCGGAGACGTCGGAGAAGCCAATCTGGCCAACCGTTCTGCTGGGCAGCGTGGCTGCGGTGGGCCTCGGACTCGGCATCGGGTTCAGCGTGGTGTCGCTTGCTCGAGGCAGCGACGCTGAAGAGTTGGTGAACGCCTGCGAACCGTGGACCGCGACTTGCGAGTCCGATGGCAATGCTTTGCACGACGAAGCCAACGCCTTCCTTGGCGCAGGCGTGGCCGGCTACGCCGTCGGTGGTGCCGCCCTCGTCGGCATGATCGTGTACCTGGCCATTCCTACATCGACCGGTGACACCGTCAGCTTCATCCCAGCTGTCAGCCCGACTGACGGCGGCGCTTCCCTACGCCTGCGCTTTTAGTGAGATCAATCATGATTCGACGAACCTTCGTGCTTGCGGCGCTGCTCCTCCCTGTCGGCGGCTGCTTCTTGGGCGATGTTTGCGATGAGTATTTCGACGGCACGTGTCCGCCCTATGGCAGTAGCGGCGGTGCCGGCGGAGGCGATGGGGCTGGCGGCGAGGGCGGCGGTGGGGTGGGAGGCGATGGCGGCGGCGGCGGCCAGCCGCCCACAGAGTGCACTCCGGTGCAGGGCCAAACCATTGGCGCCGACTGCGGCGTGTTCGTGAAGAGCGGCGGTACAGGCAGCGGCACGCAAGCCGATCCATTTGGCAGCGTCGTCGACGCCGTCGCCCGGCTCGGGGGCGACAAGCGCATCTACGTGTGCGGTGGCGAGACCTTCGAGGGTTCGATCACATTGCCTAGCGACGTGTCGATCTACGGCGGGCTCGACTGCAGCCAATGGCTGTTCGAGTCCGGCAATCCGAAGCCGGAGATTTTGGGTGGCGCCGACACGCCTGCGCTGCGGGTTTCGGGCTCCGGGGCAGGCACGCTGTCGTTTTTGCGCATCACGGGTGCCGCGGCGGTGAGCGCAGGTAGCTCCAGCATTGCCGTGCTCGTTGGCGGTGCCGAAACGACGATTCGGGATTGCGAGCTCACGGCTGGCGCTGGTGCGGTCGGGGTGGCGGGCGAGCCGCAGGCCAAGGTCGTGACGCCAGGCACGGCCAACGGCAAGGCGCCTCTCGAAGTCGGCTGCGACGGCACGACGACACTCAATGTCGGCGGCGAGTCAGGCCTCAACAACTGCGGCGCGACCCCCGTCGACGGCGGCCTCGGCGGCAGTGGCACGAACGCCACCAATGGTGGCGCTGGTAGTCCGGGCTCGGCAGGTGCCACAGCAGGCGCGGGCGAAGTCGGCGGTGGATCCCCAATGGCCTGCGGAACCGGTGGACAAGGAGCGCAGGGCACAGCAGGCACACCCGGCCCCGGCGCCCTCAGCACCGACACCGGCACCCTCTCCTCGAGCGGCTACGCCGCGCCGACGGCGCCCAGCGGACTCGGTGCCGGCAGCTTCGGCCAGGGAGGCGGTGGCGGCGGTGGCGCCAACATGTGCACCGGCGCAGGCCCCGGGGGTGGCGGCGGTGGGGCCGGCGGTTGCGGCGGACTCCCTGGTAATGGCGGCCAAGGTGGCGGCGGCAGCTTCGCGCTCATCTCCGCGAACGCCAGCGTCACGCTGGAGAACACGACGCTCGTTGCAGCGGCTGGTGGCACGGGTGGCGCAGGTGATGCCGGACAGCCAGGCATGGATGGAGGCATTGAAGGAGCGGCGGGCACAGGGGGCGGAGCCTGCAATGGCGGCCCCGGCGGCAACGGCGGCCAAGGCGGCGCGGGCGGAGGCGGTCGTGGCGGCCCGAGCGTGGGTATCGCTTCAATCGGCGACGCCCCTCAGGAGGTGGGCACCGTCGAGGTCACCATGGCGCCGGTCGCCGCGCCCGGTGGCGCCGGTGGCAATGGCCGTGGCGCCAATGTCGGGGACCCGGGCGCCGACGGCATCCGCGAGCTGCGCGCGAGCTGGCCATGACGAACCCGCCCGCACGAAGACCGCGAAGGAGCGCTTCGACAAGATGCGCGCGAAGGTGGCGCTCATTATCGTGACGCCGACTCCTGCGGACGCCGAGGTGCGCGTCGATGGCAAGGTTGTGGGCAGCGGACCGCAGCGCGTGTTCGCCGAGCCCGGCGCGCACGTCTTCGAGGTGGCAAAGGGCGGCCCGGCGGCCAAGAAAGCCATCGAGGTCGTGGCGGGCGACGAGAAAGCGCTCTCGCTGAGCGCGCCCGCTTCCGAACCCGCTGGCGGCGCGGGGGGCACCGGCGCAGTTGGAGCCGGCGCCGCGGGCGGCGGCGGTGGCGTGGGCGGCACTGGCGCCGCGGGTGGTGGGGGCGGCGCTGGCGGTGCCGAGGAGACGCCCGGCAAGCAAATCTGGCCGACGATTCTGCTGGGCAGCGTGGCTGCCGCGGGGCTCGGTGTGGGGATCGGGCTGACTGTCGCGAGCCAAGGCAAGTACGGCGACGCCGAAGACATTGCCGGCGGTTGCATGGGGAACGGCCCAGCCTGCCCAGTGGAAGATGGGCAAGCACTGGTCGACGACGCCGACACCTTCCAAAATGCGGGCATCGCCGGCTTCGCCGTCGCTGGCGCCGCAGCGATCGGAATGATCGTCTACCTGATCGTGCCGACGGCGACAGACTCGAACACGAAGGCCGACGCGGCGCGCATCAAGCTTGTGCCCGTCATAGGGCCGGATACCGCAGGATTCACCTTCTCGACTTCCTTTTAGGAGACCGCATGTCAACGCGACGAATTGCTGCAGTGTTTCAGATGAGCCTCCTTGCTGCGGGCTGCTCTCGTGATTTTTGCGAAGAGTTTTTCGATGGTGAGTGCCCGAACAATGGCGGCAACGGCGCGACTGGGGGCGATGGCACCGGCGGCGAGGGAGGCGGTGGTACGGGCGGCGATGGAGGCGGAGGCGGCTCGCCGCCGGCAGAATGCGAGCCCAGCGAAGGTGAGCCGATCGGCGCTGCTTGCGGCGTTTTCGTGAAAGCCGGCGGCACCGGCACAGGAACACAAGCGTCGCCATTTGGCAGCGTGACGCAAGCGGTCGCCGAGCTCGGCAACGCGTCTCGGATCTACATCTGCGGCGGCGAGAGCTTCTCGGGATCGATTGCGATCGACGGCGATGTCTCCATCACCGGCGGGCTCGACTGCGCGACGTGGGGCTACAAAGACACGAACGCGAAGCCGGAGATCGAGGGGGTCGACGTCCCTGCTGTTTCGATCACCGGCGCAGGCAGCGGCATGCTGCTCTCGCTGCGCATCACGTCCCCCGATGCCGTCGCAGCGGGCGCGTCGAGCGTTGCGGTGTGGATCGAGACGGCGAGTACGACGGTCCGCAGCTGCGAGCTCTCGGCGGGTAAGGGCGCGGTGGGGATTGCTGGCGCTCCACAGGCGAAGGTGGCCACGCCTGCGACTGCGAATGGAAAATCGGGTGAACTCGGCTGCGACGGCACGACGACAACGAACCTCGGTGGCGACCCCGGCGACAATATGTGTCTGCTCGAGAACGTCCAGGGCGGGCTAGGCGGGAACGGCACCAACGGGACAAACGGAGGCGGTGCAGACGACGGCGTTCCTCTCAGCGCCAGCGGGCAGGGAGGTGCCGGAGAGATTGGCGGTGGTTCGCCGATGGCATGTGGCAATGGCGGTCAGGGCTCCCAGGGGGCCGCTGGCACTCCCGGCCCCGGCGCACTGACAAGCGACATTGGCAGCCTCTCTCGAGGCGGCTTCAACGGAGCCGCTGGCGGCAATGGTCTAACCGTCGGTGCCTTCGGTCAGGGCGGCGGTGGGGGCGGCGGCGCCAACATGTGCTCCGGTGCTGGCCACGGCGGCGGTGGCGGCGGCGCAGGCGGCTGCGGCGGCAAAGTGGGGAATGGCGGCGGCGGTGGCGGCGGGAGCTTCGGGCTGGTTAGCATCGAGGCGACGCTCTCCCTGGACAATGTTGCCATCACAACCGCATCTGGCGGCGTCGGCGGAGCCGGCGACATGGGCCAAGAAGGCATGGACGGTGGGAGCGGCGGGCTCCCGGGTGGCGCCGATGCATGCAGCGGTGGGCCGGGCGGAAAGGCCGGCCGCGGCGGCGCAGCCGGGGGCGTCCGAGGTGGCCCCAGCGTGGGTATCGCCTACGTCGGAGAAGCGCCGACAGAGACGGGTGACATAGACATCACCACATCGCTGACTCTCGCTACTGGTGGGCCGGGCGGCAACGGCGGCGGTGCGAATATCGGCGACCCGGGCGCCGACGGGTTCTCCGAGTCGAGGCAACAGTGGCGTTGACCTCCGCCCCGTCAGTTGCGAGCATCGTGGAGATGAAGAGCGGGGAACCATTGCGGCAACGGCCCTCACGTTCGAGAGGAGATTGCGCGCACCGAGCCGCCACATCGAGCGCGGGCGGCGGCGCTGACGCAGTCGAGGTCAGCACGCTCACAAGTACGAGTGCGAGCAACGGGTGGCAGGCTAGGCCGATGATCAAGCATCGTGCGAGGCGTACCCAAACTCTCGTCTTGCTCTCGGTCTCGGTGCTTGCCACCCATTGCAGCGACGACACGAGCTGCCCGGAGGGCTACAGCTGTATCGCCGAGGGCGGCGGAGGCGATGGTACCGGCGGCGAGGGAAGCGGTGGCAATGGTGGTGATGGAGGCGGCGGCGACTCGCCGCCGGCAGAATGCGAGCCCAGCGAAGGTGAGACGATCGGCGCCGATTGCGGCGTTTTCGTGAAAGCCGGCGCGGCGGGGACCGGCACGCAAGCGTCGCCTTTTGGCAGCGTCACTGAGGCAGTTGCCAATCTCGGGGGCGTCTCCGACCCTCGCAGCGGGCGGCCTCGGCGGGGATGGCGGCTTGCCAAATGTGGGCGAGCAGGGCGCCGAGGGGTTGTCCGAAGCGAGGCAACAGTGGCCGTGAGCGCCATTGGGCGCCGGCAGTGAATATTTGCAAGAGGTTCTCCTATGGCAGCCAAGCCCGCAGCGCACGTTGGAGCCGCGACCCAGCACTCACCCATCACCGGCAAAGGCTCGGGCAACGTTCGAATCAATAGTCGCCCTGCGTGGATGACGTTTCAGGGTTCGAGCTGCACGACACACGGCATGGAGTATGGGCGTGCCGGGTCTTCGACAGTGAAGATCAACAGCGCGCAGGCGGTGCGGGAGGGCGACTACTTGCAGGGGGCCGGTCCACCGAACCGCGTGATGAAGGGGAGCGACAACGTCCGGATAGGTGCACCAGAGACGCCGATCGGGACGGCCACGCCCGCTGCTCAGAGCGAGTTCTGCAAGCTGTATTGCGCATTGAAGCGAGATTGGCCATCGCTCAC
>Ga0105046_10014652_pt1 | contig 12087 bp, 8 predicted proteins | sample MAT03_FD_78385 | JGI IMG/M metagenome (GOLD analysis project Ga0105046, IMG submission 78385) | Freshwater microbial communities from Lake Fryxell liftoff mats and glacier meltwater in Antarctica - MAT-03 (megahit assembly) | ecosystem: Environmental > Aquatic > Freshwater > Ice > Liftoff...
GTGGGACGATCCACCGGAAGCGAACTACGTCGATCAGCACGTTCACGCGAAGTTCAAGCAACTCCAGGTGTTGCCCTCGGATGGCTGCGATGACGCGACATTCCTACGCCGGCTCTACCTCGACCTCACGGGATTGCTACCGTCGCCCGACGTTGCTAAATCATTTCTGGAGAACAAAGCTACGGACAAACGCGACAAGCTCATTGACACCTTGCTGGAATCGGAAGAGTTCGCCCGCTATTGGGCGCTGCAAACCGCTGATTTACTACGGGTAAACGCCAAGACGCTGCCCGAAGGCCGTGCTGACCTGCTCGCCGCTTGGCTCATTGATGGCTACCGCAAGAACGTCGGCTTCGACCGCGTGGCTACGGAGTTGCTTACCGCTGCAGGCGACGCCACCAAAGTAGCCGCCGCCAACTTCTTCCTCGCCATCCCGACGCCCGAAGACCTGACCGAAACGACCGCACAACTCTTCATGGGTTCGCGGGTGAACTGTGCGAAGTGCCACAACCACCCGTTCGAGAACTGGACGCAAATCGACTACTACCGCATCACGGCTGTATTCGCCCGCGTCAAGAAAGCCGGCAAAATCGTCTCGGTCGCGGCCAACGGGGAAACGACGCATCCTACGTCGGGTAAGGTTCTCATGCCGTTCGAGGTCGTCGCTGGGGCCGATCCCAAGGCCGACCGCCGCGTTGCGTTCGCAAGTTGGCTCACGAAGCCCGGTAACCCGTTCTTTGCTCGTGTCGAAGTGAACCGCACCTGGGCACGCCTTTTCGGCCGCGGCATCGTTCACCCCGTCGATGACTTCCGCTCGTCGAACCCCGGCGCAATTCCCGCGTTGCTCGATGCCCTTGCCACCGACTTCGAGCAAAAGGGATTCGACCGCAAGCACGTCGTCCGCGTGATCTGCAATAGCCGAACTTACCAGCGCTCGACGGCCACCAATAAGTTCAACGAGGACGACGATTCGCTCTTCTCGCACTACCCGATTCGGCGACTCTCGGCCGAGCAACTCCAGGACGCCATCGGCACCGTCACCGGCACGCTGAAATCAGCGGAGGAATTGCCCGCCGCATTGGAGAAGGCCGAGAAGGAACTGGCCGCAACCCCCGCCGACAAGGTGAAAGACGCGGTACTGCGCCGGGTGCGAGACCGCGTAGAATATGCCACGCAACGGCTCACGCCCGAGCATTCCGCGTTCCTGGCAGCGTTCGGCCAACCGAAGCGGGAAAGCCCCTGTGCCTGCGAGCGAATCGATGAACCGACCGTCGATCAGGCACTGCAACTGCTCAACGGCCCTGCTGTTGCTGGTAAACTTGCCCAGGCCGCGACAACCTTCGGCAAACTCACCGACGAAGAGTTGGTCGCCCGTCTCTGGCTCGCGGCGTTCGCCCGCACGCCGAGTGCCAACGAATCGCAGAAAGCGCTCGCCCACCTGAAACGTGCCACGATTCGCGCCGATGGCATCCGCGACTTGGTGTGGGCCGTGGTCAACACCCGCGAATTCTTGCTGCAACACTGACCGACGGGTGATTGTATGTTGAAAAGCAGGATTCACCGCAGCGGATACTCTTTCTGACGACTCTGCGGCTGCTCCCGCAGCCAAAATACCGGCGCACAGGGAGTTGGCAAACCGGCGACCTTACGGTGCGCCGCTCACGAAAACCAAGTTGATATGGGTGAGCGGCGCGGCGTCAGCCCGCCGGTTTACCCCTACGCCGCCAAAAACAAAAGGGGCACCTCTGCCCACGGCTGCCACTGACAACCCGGCTTCGCGCTGGTAGAATGCACACGCCGCATCGGGACACACCCGACGGCCACGGGGGCCGGCCGATGAAGTGTCAGCGATGCCCGAAACAGGCCACTTTGCACATCACCGAAGTGCTCGGCGATGACCGTTTCGAGGAAGTCCACCTGTGCGAGGATTGCGCCCAGAAGTACCTGTACGAACCCCACAAGAAGAAGCACGGCAAGGGGAGTTCACAGGAATCGCAAGCCGACGACGAGTCGCCCGCCGGGCCGGCGTGCCCGACCTGCGGCATCACGTTCCTGGAGTTCCGCAATCACGGTCGCTTCGGTTGCGCACACGACTACGATGCCTTCAAGGCCGACTTGCTCTCGCTGATGCAAAGCGTTCACGGGGATGTCCGGCATAGCGGCAAAACGCCCCGCCGCGCGCCACGGGCCAAGACCGCGCAAGCGGCCCTCGCCCAACTTCGCCAGCGGCTGAATATCCTTGTAAACGAAGAGAATTACGAGGAAGCTGCCCGCGTCCGGGACAAGATTCGCGAGTTGGAAGAAGGCTGAACCACATTGCCAGGGTCTCACGACACCTGGCTACAAACTACCGCCCTTCCAGGGCTTAAGGCAAAAGGCTCGGCGTGGAATCTCAAAGCCCGGGTGGGGCGAAAGTCGGTAGCCAGGAGTCGTGAGACCCTGGGAGCAGGATTTCCCCATGAAGTGCTTCTTCTGCGACAAGCCGGCCACGCTGCACGTCACGAATATCGTGAACAAGAAGAAGCGCGAAACGCACCTGTGCGAGAACTGCGCGCGGGAACGGAATCTGCTTCCCGAACAACCTGGGTCGCAGATCGACTTACCCGCACTCTTGAACCTCGTGACAAGCCTGCAAGAACCCGAGGCAACCTCGACGGCCGTGGCGACCCCCCCGCCGAGTTGCCCCGCGTGCGGGCTGGCTTACGCCGGGTTCAAGGCCGAAGGTCGCTTTGGCTGTCGGCACGACTACGATGCGTTTCACGCGGCCCTCGAACCGCTTTTCGAGCGAGTTCACCGGGCGACTACACACACCGGGAAGCTCCCGATGTGTGCCCGAGTTGCGGTTCGTGCCGCTGAGATCGACCGTCTTCACGTTAGTATAAAAGCCGCCATCAAGGCCGAGAACTACGAACAGGCCGCCCGGCTCCGCGACCTGATTCGCCAGATGGAAGCCGAAGGAACACCCGGATGAACCTCGATAGCCTGCTCCCGAACTTGGGCGAATGGCTCCGCGGCAGCGGCCCCGACTCGGATGTCGTCGTGTCGACCCGCATCCGGCTGGCCCGGAACCTCGCGGACTTCCCCTTCACCGGCCGCGCCACCCCGGCGCAAAAGGCCGAGATCGTCACCCGTGCCCGCGATGCTATCGCCCGCGCCGAGTTGCCCGGCAAACTCGAGTACCACGACGTGCCCAGCATGGCGACGCTCGACCGGCAATTCCTGGTCGAACGGCAACTCATCAGCCGGGAACTCGCGGCCGTTCTCGAAGGGCCGCGCGGCGTTGCCTTCGACGCGAAAGAATCCGTCAGTGTCATGGTGAACGAAGAGGATCACTTGCGGTTGCAGGTGCTTCGCAGTGGCTTCGCGCTCGAAGAAGCCTGGGCCGATGTCGACAAACTCGACGACGCAATCGAAGCCCGCCTCGTTTACGCGTTCCACGCGCAGTTCGGCTACCTCACCGCGTGCCCCACGAACGTCGGCACTGGCCTTCGCGCCAGCGTCATGCTTCACCTGCCAGCGCTCGGGTTAACCAAGCTGATCGACAAGGTTTTCCGGGCGTTGCAAAAGATCAATCTCGCGGTTCGCGGACTGCACGGCGAGGGCAGCAGGGCGTTCGGCGACCTGTACCAAATCTCGAATCAGGTGACGCTCGGGAAGCCCGAAACGAAAATTCTCAACGAGATCAAAGAAGTTATCGTCACCATTCTTCAGTACGAACGGCAAGCCCGCGCCGTGCTTCTGAAGGAACGCAAACAGGGCGAACATGACCGCGTGGCCCGCGCCTTGGGCACCCTCGGCAGCGCGACCATGATTACGACCGAAGAAACGATGGAACTGCTCTCCGTTGTGCGTCTTGGCATCCACCTACAACTCATCAACGACGTGCCCGCGACCGTGGTGAACCAACTGTTCATCCAGACGCAGGCCGCCCACCTTCAGAAGCTCGTGGGCCACGCTCTTGACGGCGAGGAACGCAACGCCGCCCGCGCGAAGTACCTGAAAACTCGCCTGCGAGAACTCGGGGCGCATCGGCAGTAGTGTTTAACGTTTAACGTTTCATGTTTAACGTTGAAGAACGAACATGAAACGCTAGAGATAGGCATTCATGCCTGCCCCACCAATAAGCCGTGTATTGTCTTCAACGTTAAACGTTAAACATGAAACGTTAAACATGAAACGTTAAACATGAAACGTATCACGCCCTTTGCGATATTCGCTGTCTTCCTCGGGTTGTGGACGTGGAAACTCCTTGAACCGAATCCCGTTCCCGAAGCGATCAGCCAAGAGTTTTCCGCCGACACGAAGTTCATTCTGGCGAAGTCGTTGCACGCCGGGGTTTACGCTTTCCTTACTGTGTTGGCGGCGTTCCTCCCCGTGCGCCGGCCTTACTTCTGGCTGGTGGTGGCCACGCTGATGCTTCACGGCGTTGGCACGGAAATCGGTCAACGCTATGTGCCCAACCGGCACGGCAGCATCCGCGATGTATTAATCGATTGGGCCGGTATCTTGTTGGGATTGGCTATGTTGCGTGTGTGGCAAATGCGGCGCGGTGTTGATTCCGTTTATACTTCACGCGGCCGAAACTGACACACAGCGCACCGTAAGGTCGCCGGTTTGCCACGAACAGGGCAGACCGGCAATGTGTCATTATCGGCCGCGTAGAGTATAGTTCCCCAGGGCGGAAGCCCTGGGAACCCATACTAACTCGCGGCCTTGCGGCCTTCCCATTCTGCGTGCGTCACAAGTACCTGTCGAGCGCTGCTGCCGTTAAATGCGCCGACGATGCTGTCTTCGGCCATGAAGTCGATGAACCGCGATGCCTTGCCGTAGCCGATGCCGAGGGTGCGTTGCAGGAGCGACGTGCTGCCCCGTTGCTCGCGGATAACAATTTCCACAGCTTGCTCATATAGTGGGTCGCGCTCACGGAGCTTTGCGCCGACCTCACCAACATCGCCACCCTCCGCCGCTTCCGCCTGTTCGCGGGTCTTGAGGTTGAGCAATTCGCTATCGTAATTCGGGGTGTCGGTGGCAATCGCGTTCACGACTCGCTCGATTTCGCGGTCATCGACATACGCCCCCTGTGCCCGCGTCACGGCTCCCTGTTGCAGCAGAAGCATATCGCCCATGCCAAGGAGCTTCTCGGCTCCCTTCTCATCGAGTACCACGGCGCTATCGGAACGGCTATTCACCTGGAAACAGATACGCGCCGGCAAGTTCGACTTGATGAGGCCCGTGATGACATCAACGGTCGGCTTCTGTGTGGCGAGGATCAAGTGAATGCCGGCGGCCCGCGACTTCTGCGCCAACAAGATGATGCTACTCTCAATCTCTTTCTTCATCTGCATGATGAGGTCCGCGACTTCGTCAATCACGATCACAATGTAAGGCATCTTGCGAGGAACATTACGAAGTTCTTCTTCGTTGTCGGGGTTCACACGCCGCACAATCTCTTCGTGGGGTAATTCGTTATACGAAGCGATATTGCGGACGCGGGCACGGTGCAGCCATTCGTAGCGTTCCTCCATCTTGTCCACGGCCCACGCGAGGATGGCTTCGGCTTTCTTGTGGTCTTTCACCACGGGTGTCATCAGGTGTGGAATGTGTGCGTAATCGCTGAGTTCGACCTTCTTGGGGTCGATGAGAATCATGCGGCACTCATCCGGTCGGCGTGTTAACAAGAGACTCACGATGATGGTGTTCAAGCATACCGATTTCCCGGTGCCCGTGCGGCCGGCGATGAGCAAGTGCGGCATCGTCGCCAAGTCGGATGCAAGCGGCCGGCCTTCGACATCTTTCCCAATGAACAAGGGCAATTTGTACTTGGCAACCTTCGGTGTTGCCGCGAGCGCCCCGACCAATTCCTTGAGCCGCACCGTCTGGCGAATCTCGTTCGGAACCTCAATGCCCACCGTGTTGCGGCCCGGCAGCGGTGCCACCACGCGCACACTTTGCACTTTGAGATTCAACGCCAAATCATCAGCAAGTGTGGTGACCTTGTTGATTCGTAATCCCGTTTCGAGCGACACTTCATACTGAGTAATCACGGGGCCGGTATGGATGCCGACCACTTTGATATTGACGCCGAAGTCGAGACAAGTCTTTTCTAGCAGTGCCGCCATCTCTCGCAATTTCTGTTCGTGATCCTCAACGGGGAACGGTTCGGGGTCGCTGAGTAGTGAAAGCGGTGGCAACTCGTAATCGATATTCGAGGGTTGATCTTCGAGTGGCGGACCGGCACGCAAGAACGGAATCGGGCTTGGCTCGGAGTGCATGTGAATCGGGATGTCTTCGTGGGCGATTTCTTGCGCGATTGGCAAGGGCGATCCGATTGGTGGTGGCGTGTTCACCGACACATCGGCACCCGTCATAATTGGCTTGCGAGCGGGCACCGCGGCCGCGGCGGCTTTCCCCAGTTCGCTCGCGCCTTGGCCGACGACTTTCGCCGCCACTTCCAGACCGCCCAGAACTTGTGCGCTGCCGTCGGCGACGCGATCATTTCCCCACACGGCGGCTTTGGCAATCCCACACAGAACCAGCCACAAAGCACGGGCGAAACCCACCACGGCCCAGTCCGCCGCAAGCGCCAAACCAAGCAGCACGGTTACCCCGAAGGCAACCTGCGCCGCCACCGGGTCGAGCGCATCTTCCAGGGCGAATCGCAGGTACGCGCCGACAGAACCACCCCGCCCGGCGGCCGAAGCGTGACCCATTCCCGCTCCGAACCAATCGACCGCCACGGCCGTGCTGGCCGTCAGCACCACCCAGCCGAGAAGCCGAGTTGCGATCCGTGCAGGCCCGCGATTCACCACGAGCAACCCCGCAAGGACGAACCACCCCGCGAGGAACACGCCCGAAGCCCAGCCGAGCGGTTCGACGAGCATTGCCGCGAGATCGTTGCCCGTCTGGCCGAGACTATTGTCACCACCCAGCGGCGGATACGAAGCGATGGCAACCGTGAGCAACCCACCCGCTGCGAACAACGTGAGCGCAACCGCATCGAGCCGGAAACGGGGCGAAGTCGGGACTGCGGGTTTCGCTGACATAGACAACACACAGGTAGAGTTAGCCACGAAACAAGAGTTCTCACCACATAGAAAGGCAGAGAACAGAAGACAGAGAACAAAGGCAGGTTGGCCACAAAAAGGCACAAAAGATCACAAAAATAGAACCAAGAAGGGGCCAGAAACCTGGCTCCCGACTTCATCTTCCGCTCACTGTCCTCGGTCTTCCTTTTTGTGTCCTTTTTTTGCCGTTCTGTGGCCAACCTGCCTTTGTTCTCTGTCTTCCACCCCGGCATTGTTGTTCGCGTAACGCAATAGTGGAACCGGTCTTCATGTGTCCCAGATCAGTTTCCGCATGTATAGCGTGGTGCGCTTGCTACAATGCGGCCGACCGTCATGATCGGAGGCGTTGATGTTGCATGTTGCGCTGTGGGAACCGGAGATTCCGCCGAACACGGGGAACGTCGCTCGCCTGTGCGCTGCCACGGGGGCAAGGCTTCACCTCGTCGGCCGGCTCGGCTTCCGCCTCGATGATCGTTCCCTGAAGCGGGCCGGTATCGACTACTGGCACGCGGTGGATGTCGTGCGGCACATCACCTTCGAGGACTTTGAGCAAGTCATCGCCCCAGGTCGCGTGTGGTGCGTGGAGACGCCTTGGGAACGGTCGTACACGCGGGCCGACTTCACCGAAGAGGATTGCCTATTATTCGGCAGCGAATCGAAGGGTTTGCCTGCGGCTGTGCGCGAAAAGTACGCGGCCACGCTGATCGGGATACCGATGCCGACGGGAGCCGTGCGGAGCCTGAACCTGGCCACGGCGGCGGGTGTGGTGCTGTACGAAGCGCTGCGCCAACTGCACGACTGGTAAAACCGGAACAGATTCTCGCTGTGTCGGCGACGTTCCAATCCGGTTCCCGGTGACTCTGTGCTTCACTTGTCGAAAGATGGTCGGCACTCGGAGAGCGAAATTCAGCGGGAGGCGGGATGTCGCAGGCGGTCGTTGCGTGCGCGGCGGTTGAAGACCTGGCCGCGTTCGTCCATCAAGTGCTGTGCGACAAGGATGCGCTCGATCCAGCCCAAACTCCGATGTTCCGCACGGAGCTACGAAGAGCCGGCCGAGCGTGTGGGTTGGTCTTCCACGTCGAAGGGCCACGCCTGCTGCGCACAAGCGCCGTGTGGTCCGCTGACGACGACCGCGTGATATTCTACGACTCCTGCGGCCTCCGCTTCCGCGAAGTGAAACTGAGCGAAGGACCGGTTGTGGGGAACTCGGAGCGCGGAACGCGGAACGCGGAGTGACGAAGAACAAAGAGAGGGCGGCTTTCCTCGTTTTGTGTTTGGTTTGTTGTCTTCGTTCCGAGTGCCGCACTCCGCGTTCCGCGCTGCTATTCGTCTTTCTTCGGATTAAACCGAATGCGGCAGCCGGCGGCGGCGGCGGTCTCGGTTGCATCGGGGGATTTCCCTGCGAGCGCGGCTTTCACCGCGGCTTCAAGGTAGAGCGACTTGGGTTCGCCGGGCGGCGACTTATCGTCCATTGAGCCTGAGTAAACCACCTTGCGGGCCTTGTCGAGGACGAAGAACTCAGGGGTGTACATGGCCCCGTATTTCTTGGCGATTTCCTGCGTCGGATCGTAGAGGTACGCGAAGTTGAACTTCTTCTTCTCGGCTCGTGCCTTCATCGCGGGTAACGCATCGTCTTTGATGGTGTTCACGTTAATCGCCACGAGCGCGACCTTGGAATCCTTGCCGGCGTGCTTCGTGGCGAACTCGATAATGCGGTCCTCGTAGTCCTTGGCGACCGCGCAACTCGTGCAGGTGAACACGACGACCACCACGTCTTTTTCCTTCAGATCGGCGAGGGACGACTTCTTCCCGTCGATGCCTTCGAGGTTCTCCCACGCGGGTGCGGCGTCGCCGGGGGCAAGCACCTTGTTGAACTTGCCCGGCCCCGCCACCGTCGGCGACAAAAGCCCCACGAGCAACCCAAATACGCCCATCAATCGCAATCCACGGTACATGATCGACTCTCCGAATTGGTTCGGCCACTTCCCGCGATGCCGCAAGCGGCGGGAAATTTTGCCGCTTGCGGCATCGCGGGAAACAACCAACGAATCCCGACCAACAGCTTTGGTATGATAGCTTTTTTAACTCCGGGCGCTGTACTCGCCGCTGAGTCTGCTAAAATCGGGGTGGGTGCCCTACGTTACGTCGTGTCGGGGAGAAAATGACTCATGGCGATTGTCCTTCGGCCGCCGGACAGCCAGGAATCGTTGTCGGATAACCTCGCGGACCTCGGCCGCTTCCGAAAGCGTGTCGCCGTCGCCGCTGGGTTATTCGCGTTCACCGCGGTCACGCTGAGTTTCGCTTTCGTCGTTTGCGCCTTTGACTCGGCGTATCGGCTGCCTCCGCTCGCGCGTGTCTTCGCGCTCGTGGGGTTGCTGACCCTCGGCGGGGTGTACTGGATTCGTGGCGTCTCGCGGGCGTTCGCACTTCGCACGGATCCGCTTTCGGTTGCGCTCGAACTCGAAGATAAGTACCCCAACTTGAACGATGCGCTCGCGTCGGCGGTTTCGTTCCTCGAAGCCGGAGACGCTACGGCACGGGGCATTTCCAATCGGCTTCAGGAAGCCGCCGTGAAGTCCGCTCGCCGCGCCGCGGATCGGCACGACTTCGATAAACTCGTTCCCACCGGAAAATGCTGGCGCGCGGGCTGGACGTGTGCCGGCGTCCTCACGGTCGTGATTCCCTTCGCCCTCGCGGACACGACCCGCTCCGGCACCGCCCTCACCCGCCTCGCTGAGCCGTTCGGCTCACACACTTACCCAACGAAAACCCGCGTCGATGTCCTGACTCCCGAGAAGCTCCCGGCGCGGTTTCCCAGGGGTGAAGCCTTTGAACTCAAGTTCGCCGTGCGTGGCGTTATCAAGGATCGCGCTTCGGTCACATTCCGCGTCGCGGGGGGCGAGGAGTTCACCGAGGAATACCCACTGTCGGCCGGCAATGACCCGCAATTTGCGTCGTCCGCCGTGGTGACGGCGCGGTTTGATGCGAGTCGGTTGTCGTCATCATTCACGTTCCGGATCGTGTCGAACGACTTTGAAGGCGATTGGCAGAAAGTGGATGTGGTGCCGCCGCCGCGACTCGTGCCGATGGGGGGCCGGCCGGGGCCATTGTTCCACATCACGCCGCCCGAATACACGGGATTGCCCGCCATCAATCTACCAGATGGCGCGGCCGCAATCGAAGTTCCCGTGGGAACCGTGGTGCGAATGCGAGCCAGCACCGACGTGCGGCTGGGGTCGGCTTCCATCGTGTTCGCTGGTGACAAAACGCTTCTGAGTCAGACAGCGGGCTTGGCCCATTTAGGCCACTTGAACCCGATCTCGGCGTATGCCGCACAAGAATTGGCCGACAGCATGGGCAGTGACATCCCGGTGTCACTCGACGGCACCGCGAAGAACCTGACCGCCATGTTCGCCCCGTCGCTCACCGGCGTTTACTCGCTGAAGCTCACCGACGAGACCGGGCTGGCGGGCACTCGCCTGCTGGAAATCCGGCTCCTCTCAGACCCGGCACCGACTGTCACACTATTACGGCCATCGGCCGGGCGCGACCCCGCCGTGCTCGTTCCGGGTGCATCGGTTCCGATTCACGTTGCGGCCGACGACAAGACCTACGCGGTCCGGCGCACGTTCATCGAATATCGCGTCGGCCGCAACGGCGCGGTTCGTATTCGGCCTCTCGAAGACATGCAAGCCGTGGCTCGTGCGCTGCCCGGTGTGGTGGGCGGTTTCGCCGCCTGGAGCCACATTCGCCCGACGACCGTTGAACCCAAACGGCCGCTCCTTGTGCCGCTTTCCGAGTTCACCCGCGACGACGGTTCGCCCCTCCGCGATGGCGACTCACTCTTCCTCCGTGGCGCTGCCGACGATTGGGACGACCTCACGCCGGTAAAGGAACCCGGCCGCAGTGGCGAAGTCGAGATTCGCATTGCCTCGCCGGAATCCATTGAAGCGTGGTTGCAGCGTGAACTCGCGGGCCTTCGCCCGGACTTGATCCGCCTCCGCGATCAGCAACAACGCGCTCGCCAGCAGGCCGCCGAGGTGGTTCCGCGACCCGACGGCACCCTGCTTCCCGCCGACCGCGACCGCCTTCTCGCCTCCGAACAAGCTCAACGGCAGATTCGCGGCAAGATCGCCGACGCCCGTGATGGCATCCGCGCGAAGACCGATGCGCTCCGCGAAACGATCCTCGCCAACAAACTCCCCCGCACGAACACCACGAGCCGCGTTGATGCCATCGCCGAAGAACTCGGCCGCATCGCCGACCGCGAACTTCCCGCCATCGAACCCAACCTTTCCGACGCCAGGCAACTTGGCAGCCAATCCCCGCGTGCCGGTCAGGAAAAGGCCGTTTCCGAACTCCTCAAGAAAGCACTGCGTCACCAGAAAGCGACCGAGGACGGCTTGACCGACATCCTCGACACGCTCGCCGTCTGGGGCGCGGCCGGCGACATCCGCAGCGAAGCCCGCGTTCTGCGTGACTTTGTCTTGCGGCAAGCCGTGGACATCGAAAAAATGGACCGTGTCGCGCTTCTCACGGAACTCGACCGGGCTGGCACGCGAGCCGATCAAGCCGCCGACCAGGGGAACCAACTCCTGGGCCGCGCCGACCGACTCGCCGCCGAGAAGGAGAAGCAAGCGACCACGGCCAGGGGCACCGCGAGCGAGAAAAGCAAGGAAGCCGCGTCGCTGCGTGCGCAAGCCGTCGTGCTTCCACCGGGCACACCGGATAAGTCCACGCTGAATGCGAAGGCGTCTGTTCTCGAAGGCGACGCGGCCGACCTGCAAGCCAGCGCGACCAAGGGCACCACCGAAGCCGAAGCACTCCGCCGAGGCATCCGCGCCGCTGGGGGCCAGAGCCTCACGGTTGAACTGCGTGACGCCGCCGACGCCGCCCGCAAGGACAAGCGATCCGACGCCATAAGCAAGCTCCGTTCCGCTGCGGCCCGCCTGGACAAACTCATCGACGAACTCACCGAGAAGGTGCCCGAAACCGCCCCCGACCTGGTTAAACTTCAGAAGCA
>Ga0105046_10014656_pt1 | contig 12085 bp, 10 predicted proteins | sample MAT03_FD_78385 | JGI IMG/M metagenome (GOLD analysis project Ga0105046, IMG submission 78385) | Freshwater microbial communities from Lake Fryxell liftoff mats and glacier meltwater in Antarctica - MAT-03 (megahit assembly) | ecosystem: Environmental > Aquatic > Freshwater > Ice > Liftoff...
CAGGCCCGAAGCGACAAGGGTTTGGCTGAAACCAGCCGGATAGGTTTGGGCTTGTGTTGGACTGGTGAACAGGCCACCAAGAAGCACGACAAGGTAAATGTTGAGGAGACGCATGGCAGCAAGGTTTTCAATGATTATTACTCTTTCCCTCCCCCTGCCTTGGCTGGTTTCATGGGCATCCCTGGCTGGCTGATTTCGAAGTTTTCTTTCTTTTTGGCTTCAGAAACCATTACGCGCACGTCGGCCAACAGTTTTTTGGCATCGTACACCACACCATCTTTCACCGTGTACGTTACGCCCCCAACGCGTTCGACCTCGTTTTTGTTGTTGAGGTGAATGGCTCCGGTGCCGTACAGGGTTTTGAGATTGGCCAGTGGATTTTCTTTTACGATTACAAAATCGGCCAGTTTCCCTATTTCAACCGAGCCAATCTGATCAGCCATGCCGAGGGCTTCGGCTCCTTTGATGGTAGCGGCCCGGACCACTTCGAGCGGGTGGAAACCCGCTTCGCGGAGCAGTTCTAACTCACGGATATAGGCGAACCCGTAAAGCTGGTAAATGAACCCCGAATCAGAGCCTGTGGTAACGCGCCCACCCCGGTTTTTGTATTCGTTGATGAACTCCATCCAAAGTTGGTAATTCTTTTTCCAGGCTACCTCCTGCTCAGTACCCCAATCGTGCCAGTATGACCCGTGCGAAATTCGGCTTGGTCCGTAGAACCGCCATAGGCTAGGCATGGTGTAGTCGTCGTGCCACTCGGCCCGGCGGGCCAGCATTAGTTCGCGATTGGCTTCGTAGATGTTGAAGGTGGGGTCGAGCGTGAAGTCCATGCGGATGAGCGAGTCCATCACAGTATTCCATTTGGGGGTGCCGGGTTTGGCGGCCTGTTGCCAGAGGTTGCCCGCTTCGGTAAAGCGATCCTGCTCGTTGTTGTAATTATAATTGGCAGGGTAGTTTTGCACGGTGCGGTCGGCGAACAGAGCTTCGGGCAGGCCATACCAGTGTTCCATGGTGGTCAGGCCCGCTTTGGCGGTAGCCAGCACATTCATCCGGGCAACCTCCAACTGGGCGTGGTGGCAAGCCGAACGCAGGCCTAGTTTTTTGTTTTCTTCCAGCGCGGCCCTGAAAACGGCCGGTTCGGCCCCGAAAAATTTGATACCATCGGCTCCCCGTTTGGCGTTTTGTTGTACCCAGGCGCGGGCTTGTTCGGGCGTGGTGATAGGGTCTTTGGCCCCCTGCCCAAACACGGTGTAAGCCAGAATCCGGGGTGCTACGATCTCGTTGCGGGTGCTTTTGGCCCTATGTTCCAGCACCCAGTCGAGGCCGTTACCTGCCGACGGGTCACGGATGGTGGTGATGCCATGACCGAGCCAGAGTTTGAATACATATTCGGCGTTGGCACCCTGGGCCTGCCCGCCAATATGCCCGTGCATATCAATGAAACCCGGCATCAGATACATACCCTCGCAGTTTAGCTCTTTATCGCCGGGCCTGGCTTGCGGGCGGCTTTTGGCATCAATTGGCACACCAGGATAACCCACCTGCCGGATCTGGGCAATGCGGTTCTTTTCTACCACAATATCAACAGGGCCAATCGGGGGTGCACCAGTAGAGTTTATTAGCGTCACTCCTCGTATAATGAGTCGGTCGTAGGGACCGTCGCCTTCGCCCGACTTACGGGCGGGAGCTTTCTCAATGGTTGAAGCCTGGGCAAACAGGCGTTGGCTGCTGACCGTGAGTAATAAGCAGAAAATAAGGAAGAAGTAGACAGGTCGCATAAGTAGACAGGTCGCAAGATGATGGTTTCTAGCACAAGATAAGGGGAATGCCTGTAACTTTGACGTCAGATACGAAGTTGTCTGCTGAAAGATTTCCATATTCCAACCCTAGGCAAAAGCCATGAAACAACGCATCACTAACAATTTTCTTCTCATCACGGTGCTGCTGGCAGTCGTGTTTGCGGTAGCTATGAGGGCAACCATATTTCAGAAGCCGTCGGCTCCTTTTGTTATTGGCAATACTGTTCCCAAACAGTTTTCTGATTATTGGTTTGCGGGTAAGGCCGAACTAAACAGCTATCAGCTCGAACAAGCCCAGTACGGCGCCTTGAATCCCGGTACGGCCGTGTTGATTTTTGTAACGGAAGATTTTCGAACCGATACCCAAGTGAAATCTGAGTCAGAAGCCAGCCGCGACAAATCGATACCCGTACTGAAAACCAATCTGGTGCGTAAGTTCACGACTGGCATTTATGACTACTCGGTATTTACATCCGTATTTACACCTATTTATAACGAAAAATTTCCGAATACCCTGAAAGTCAGCTCATCGGTACAAGAGTGGTGCGGGCATAGTTACGTACAACTGAATCTGAAAAACAATGGCTACTCAGTAAGCAGCCGTTCCTACTTTGAGCAGGAAGCGAGCGAAGACTACCGCGTAGACAAAGTACTACTCGAAGATGAACTCTGGAACCGAATTCGGCTAGCCCCCGACAAACTTCCAACCGGCGAGGTAATGTTCATTCCCAGCTCAGTTTCAGGGCGTATCCGACATAAGAAATTAGACCCAGTTAAATCCAGTGCCCAGCAAGGCCCATACGCGGGAAACGCATTCAAAGGCGACAGTTTGCAGGCATACATGGTTGATTACGCTACCGACAAACGCAAATTCATGATCGTTTACGAAGCCAAATTCCCGTACCGTATCATGGGTTGGGAAGATACGTTTCCATCTAAAGATAAATTGATGACGTCAAGGGCTGTGTTGCAGAAAACTATCCAGTCCGACTATTGGAAGCACAATGCACTGGTAGACAGCACATTGAGAAAATCGCTAAATCTGTAATGGAAACACCTTGCAGGTATGATAAACCCAAACCTATGCGAAGCAGCCTATTCGTTTTATCGCTGTTTTTTTTACTCAGTTGCTCCGCTGATAAAGACAAACCTGCCCGCCCTGATGAGCCAGTCCACACCCTGATTTTCATGGACAAGAGCCTGAGTTTACATCCCAATCAAGCCTATGTATCCGAGAAATATAATCAGGTGCTGGCTGACGTCGTAACCAACAACATTCGCACTTCAGGGGACCGAATTACCGTTTACTTCGTCCACGAAAACACCGCTAAAGCCCGCGCCTTGTCGCTAACAGTCCGCTCCAAAATGGACGACGTGAACAACGCCAGCCCTACCGATGTTGAAGCGGCTGAAGTAGGGTTCGACTTGTCGTTGCAACGGGAGAAAAGCCGATTTCGACAGCAACTTCAAGCTAAATTGGCTCAGCTAAATAAAAGTTTGTCAAACCAGCGCACGGATATTTTAGCGAGTATTCCACTCATTGCCAATGCCGGGGCCGAAGGGCAGACAGTAAAGGTTTATTATCTTAGCGACATGGTTGAGAGTATGCCAGCCCGAACAGGTAATGCTGATCAACAACGGGACTTTCATAAAACCCCGCCTGCTACTGAAGATCAGGCCGACGAATGGGCCAAAGCCGATGCAAAACGGTTCGGTGCGATTGCTTTCGGTTCGCCTGATATTCAACTAATTTTACCTTTTGATCCAACAGCCTCACGCAAAGTCAATAACCCAACCATTACCCGATACTGGCAAACACTGTTCGACGAGTTGGGTGCTGGAAATGTGGAGGAATTGTAACGAGCAAAGGTTGTGTTTTTCGCGTCTGCTAGTCAAATTCTTACAAGGGTCTTGAAGCACGGGCAACGGTACAGCTGGTATTCAGTGGCAATCTGGATTGGAAACCCGAAAACACCACCCAAATCGATGCTTTGGCCGAAGTTTTGGAGATTAAGTTGACCGAAAAACTACGCGAAGAAGAAAGGGGCGTTTATACACCAGGAGCCAGCGGTTCCTGTAGCAAGTTCCCCGCCCAATGGTACACGTTCCGAATTGGCTTCGGCTATCCACCCGAGAATGTGGATAAACTCCTCGGCAAAACACTCGATATTATTAATGAGATCCGTCAAAAAGGGGCCGATCAAAAAGATATTGACAAGTTTAAGGCCGAGAGCCGCCGTGAAACTGAGATTCAATTGAAAGACAATAATTTTTGGCTTGGCTACCTGACGAATCAATATTTCAATCAGGATGACCCCGCCGAAGTACTTCGCGAAGCTGAACAATTAAATAAAGTAACGGTTGAAAGTACAAAAGCAGCAGCTAACAACTATTTACCAGGTCAAAACCTGATTCGGTTAGTACTGATGCCAGAGCGAAAGCAGTAGTCGCTAACTAAACGTTCAGATTACTTCTGTACAAGTAGAAACCGCGCTTGCCTTACCTTTTGCTCCCATAACAACAATTCATCAAACGTCCACTTCATGAAACCATACGCTACATATGCCGCTGAGGAATTAGCCCTCGACGATATGTTTATGCGGTGGATTCAACACCCAGACGATGATGAAATTGATTTATTTTGGCAAAATTTCTCACGCCAATACCCTCATCACCAACCTACTATATCAGAGGCACGGCGTTTGGTTCTAGAATGCTCTGTACCAATGCCAGGCACGTTGACCCACGATGATATGTCGAATGTGTGGCAACGTATTCGGGTATCGTTACAGGGACTGGACGAAATCAGACCGCTTCAACCTAATGTCAGAACGGTAGTGGGCTGGTGGTATTTTGGCCGAACGGTAGCCGCTGCTCTGGGATTGCTTCTTTTTGTGGGATGGGGGTTTTGGATGCACCAAAGCGAACACTTAAAAACAATTCGGTCGGGCAGCGCAGAAGGGCGAGTAGTCCGTTTGCCTGATGGGTCGCAGGCGCAATTGCAACCAAATAGCCAACTTGAATTTGCCCAACAGTGGGGCAACGAAATCCCTCATGCTGTCTGGCTTCAGGGCGAAGCCCGGTTCTCGGTAGTTCGGCGGCCGCAAACAACTACGTTTCGAGTGCATACCTCCGATGTAACGGTAGAGGCTACAGGGACTGAGTTTTGGGTAGGTCAACAAGCCGAAGGAACCCGCATTGGATTACAAGCCGGAAGCCTGACGTTGCTGCTTAACGACGATGAACGTCGGGTTACAATGAACCCCGGCGATTCACTTGAAGTTCGGGGAAAACTGGTATTTCCGCTGAAATTAGCTGTAAGTCAGCTGAATAAATCGGTTAAAAGATAGAGTAACAGCACCGTTCGGTAGAAAGTGGGGTATTACTGCTTTTTTTAATGTCATTTTTCTGACAAAGTTTATACATTTAACCCAGCAGTTGTCGCTGCAGTGCCCCTAAGCACAGAAACGGCACTGACTATTCCCGAATCCATTATGAAGGAGTCCGTACTGAACAGACGGCAGTTCCTCCAGTCGCTCGGCCTGTCGGCTCTGGCAATTTCTGCCGGGGCCGACCCGCTAACGACTCATCTCCCCCTCAAAAAATCTGGTCTACAGATTGGTTACTCTGCGATCACCTGGGGTGGCAACGATGCACAAGCCATCAAAGACATTTCGGCGCTTGGCTATCGAGGCATTCAACTACGGGCTAATGCGTTTGGCCCCTACCGAGCCAGGCCGTCTGAGTTAAAAGCCTTGCTTGACGAAGCAAAGCTGCAACTGTGCATGTTTTCGAGCGGCAACGTCGACATTGACCCCGCCAAAGAGCAGAGTACCATTGACCAGCATGTGGCACACGCCAGTTTTGTAAAAGCGCTCGGAGGATCGTCTATTCAACTCACCAATAGTGCCCGGCCCAAAGACCGTTTGCCAACTACGGAGGAGCTGAAAAGACTGGCTGAGGTGATGAACAAAATTGGGCAGCAGACTGCCGATCTGGGTGTTCAGGCGATGTATCACAACCATATGAATCAGCTAGGAGAAACGCCCGAAGAGGTAGAGGTGATTGTGCAAACGATGAACCCTAAGTACATGCGGCTCCTGCTCGACATTGCTCACTATCGTCAGGGTGGAGGCCAACCGGAAAAGGCCGTTCTTCAATACCGTGATATGTTGTCGGCTCTGCATCTGAAAGACACCATGTCGCCCCTTGCCGACAAACCGAACGATCCCAAAGCGTATAAATTTGTTGAACTGGGGCGCGGTAATGTGAATGTTCCAGCGGTATTTAAAGCCCTGGATACCATCAGTTTTAAAGGCTGGGGCATTGTAGAGCTTGATGGAGTTCCCGAAAAAGATAAATCGGCCGCCCAATGCGCATCCATCAGTAAAGAATACATTACAAAAACGTTGAAGTTTCCATTGTAATCGGGGAATTATGGTAATTGAGTAAATAGCCAGTTATCTATTTACTCAATTACCATAATGCCCCAATTACCTTATTTACTAACTACATGAAACACCTCATTCTCTCTGGTCTTGTTCTACTGACGCTGGTTGCATCCAAACCGCCACAAGACCATAACGCATTGACGGCAAAAGAAAAAAAAGACGGGTGGAAACTCCTTTTTGATGGAAAAACTACCAACGGATGGCGGGGCGCTTACCTCGACAAGTTTCCGGCGGGCGGCTGGGCCGTAGAAGATGGCACCCTGGCAATAGCCAAAACCGACGGTCGTGAGTCTCGTAATGCAGGCGATATTGTTACAGACGGAGAGTTCAGCAATTTTGATCTGACATTTGAATTCCGCCTGACCGAGGGAGCCAATAGTGGCCTCAAGTACTTTGTAGTAGAACATCAGCCTAAACCAGCTGGCTCTGCCTTTGGATTAGAATACCAGGTTTTGGACGATGACAAACATCCCGACGCCAAAATGGGCCGCGATGGAAACCGCACCGTTGGCTCGTTATACGATCTAAAGCCCGCGCAAAGCAAACAGGCCAAGCCCATTGGGGAGTGGAATCAGGGGCGGGTGCTGGTCAGCGGTTCGCATGTGGAGCACTGGCTGAATGGCAAAAAAGTACTGGACTACAAACGGGGTGGTGAAGATTTTCGCAAGCTGGTGGCAATGAGCAAATATGCTACTCCTGCTTATAATGCCAATGGCCGATTTGGCGAAGCCCCCAAAGGCCATATCCTATTGCAGGATCACGGTGATAAAGTATCTTTTCGGGATATTAAAATCAAGGAGTTACGAACTCAGTAGGAAGCTGCCGAACTACTCTTTTCAGCACGCATAGTATCTACGTTGATAAATTCTATTTTCGCATGGAAAACCGTCGTGAGTTTATAAAAAAATCTGCTTTAGCTGGCTTGGGAATGAGTTTCTCCGCTAGTAGCTACGCCCGTATTATCGGGGCAAATGAGCGTGTCCGAGTAGGCATCATCGGGTTCTCAGACCGATTCCGGCAATCGCTGGCCCCCGCCTTTATGAACCACTCCAAAGACCAAAACTTCGCTTTTGTGGGTGTTTCGGACATCTGGAGCCGTCGTCGCGACGAAGCCGACCAATATTTGAAAGGCAAAGGCTGGAACGACAGCAGTTTCTTTAAAGCTCGCAACAACGACGAACTGCTGGAACGCAAAGATGTTGACGCTGTAATTATCAGTACAGCCGATTTTCAGCACGCGCTGCATTGCGTAGATGCCGTTGAATCGGGGCGCGACGTTTACTGCGAAAAACCATTCGCTGAGTCATTGGAAGATGCCCGTAAGGCACTGAAGGCTGTTGAAAAATCCAAGAAAATTGTTCAGATAGGCTCGCAGCGTCGGTCGGCTCCTAACTACCACTCAGCAAACGACTTTATTAAGTCAGGGAAGTTTGGCGATATCAGTATGGTTGAAATGACCTGGAACGTAAACCAGCCAGGTCGCTGGCGCCGGGCCAAATTAGTTTCTGAAATACGGAAAGAAGATACCGACTGGGCTCGCTTCCAGCTGAACCGCCCAAAAACGGAGTGGGACCCACGCAAATACCTCGAATTCCGCTTGTTTTATCCGTATTCATCAGGAATCCCAGGACAGTGGATGTCGCATCAGATTGACACTGTTCACTGGTTTAGCGGTTACGACCATCCACGTTCGGTAGTAGCCAACGGCGGTGTTTATGTGTGGAAAGACGGTCGTGTGAACCCCGATACCTTTACGGCGGTATTCGATTACGGCCCAGATAACGACAAAACCAAAGGTTTCCAGGTGTTGTATTCGTCGCGGATGCACAACGAGGCAGGTGGTACCAAAGAATACTACTTCTCGAACGGTGGCATGATTAACCTCGACACTAACAAAATTTCGTCGGAAGGTGGTTTGCAGGCTGGCCCCGCCAAAGACATGGGAATGCAGGCTAACCTGCTGCCTGACATGACGTTGGCCAACGCTACTAAAATGGAAACAAGCGCCAATACAGGTGCCGATCCGATGACGTCGTTCCACATGCTCAACTGGATGGAATGTGTACGGAGCCGCAAAGAGCCCAATGCACCAGCGCGGGTAGGTTTCAACCACTCGGTAGCCAACATTATGGCAACAATGGCTCAGCAAACAGGCAAGCGCGTGACGTGGGACGCAGCTAAAAATGACATGGTATTAAGTTAGTTTTTAAAGTAGTGGAACGCGGATGAAACAGATCATTATTCTCAGCCTAATAAGCCTAACCTCACTAGCGCAAAACCGTATTCAGCTCCGGCACGACGAAGCGGCCAAGCGCGTTGAGGTAACTGTGGATGGCAAACCCTTTACGGCTTACATCTACCCAGGTTCAGCTGTATTGAAAAAGCCTGTTTTATACCCAATCAGGACAGCAGGAGGTAATTTTATTACCCGTGGCTGGCCAATGGACCCGCGCCCCGGCGAACGCGTTGACCACCCGCACCACGTAGGAATGTGGCTTAACTACGGCGATGTGAATGGCCATGATTTCTGGAACAATTCGACGGATATCGACGCCAGTCATGGCGGCCCTTTCGGAACGGTGATGCACACGGGCGTAAAGTCGATGAAGAGTGGGAAAGATCAGGCAGAGTTGGTTGTTACAGCCGCCTGGCTCGACAAAGACAATCAACCGATGCTTCGCGAACGAACCACGTTTATTTTTCGGGGCGACGGTACACAACGGACTATTGATCGAATTACTACACTCACCGCTCTGGAAAAGGACGTTGTTTTCAAAGACAACAAAGAAGGTATGATTGCCATTCGACTTGGGCGGGAATTGGAACACCCCTCCAATAAACCCGAAGTGTTTACCGACGCCAATGGCATTGCTACAAAAGTGCCGGTTATGGCGAGTGTGGGCATTACAGGTAAGTATCACAGCAGCGAAGGTGTTGAGGGCGAAGCCGTATGGGGAAAACGTGCTAAATGGATGAACCTTACCGGAAAAATCAACAACGAAGATGTCTCGGTGGTATTGATCGACCACCCACAAAACGTAGGCTACCCAACCTACTGGCACGCTCGGGGATACGGCCTGTTTGCGGCTAATCCGCTGGCCCCGTCGGTATTTACCAACAACAAGGCGGCCGCCCTGAACTACACACTGACTGCAGGTCAGTCGGTAACGTTTCAGTACCGGCTTCTCCTTACAACTGGCCCACCTGATCCGGGCATCATTGATACGCAAACAAGATCATTTGTGGGGAAATGATGTATTGTAGTATCTATTTATTACAGTTGGCACATATTTTGTTTAGAACCATATCTGAGACTAAAAAGTCGATCCAGGTATGGTTTTTTTACGAGAAGAAGGGCAAGGTTGGGGCTGGGCTGGACTTTTATTATTTTCCCTATCCATTCAACAACAGGTGGTTGGTCAGGCTACCTGCATTAAACCAGATGCAGGGCTCGATGTAACCACGAGTGTATCGTCTATTAAACTGAAGAATGCCCCTGCTGGCTACTTCTGGTTCCCTCAGACCGGGAATCCAGGGTCAACCGCAACGATCAATGCCCAAACTGGAGAAGTAACGGGTATAACAACACCGGGCCGATACCAGTTTGTCATGTCGTCGATTGCCAGTAGCATCGATCAACATGCTCCGCAGGTCATTCCACAGGACGGAGCTCTACGCGCCAACACGATCAACGGTCTCGATATGCTGGACAATGGTCAGATTAAGGTGGGTGTTAACAGCCGGTATGGCGGTGCCATTACCTACTTATCGACTAAAACCGGCACTAATATGGTCAACAACTACGACCTGGGCCGACAAGCTCAAATTGGCATTTACGCCGGCCCGGTGCCCTTTAAGCCCCCTGGGGTGGAAATTTTTCCGGCCTGGAGTGGCATTGGCTGGAATCCCATACAGGCAGGCGACTTTTACAACAACGTGAGTCGAATCCTGGCCTATGAGAAACGCGAGAATCTTATCTACGTAAAAACACTGCCTAAATTTTGGCCCCTCCGAAACTATGATGGGGAGGCCATCATTGAGCACTGGATTCGGCTGTCGGGAAATGTGGTGAAAGTACACGCCCGGGTAACACTGGCCCGCGCCGACAAGAAACAGTACGTAGCCCGCGATCAGGAGTTCCCCTGTTTGTATCTGAACAGCATTTATAAACGCTCCTGGAAATATTCGGGCACGGCTCCGTTTACTAACGCCGACAAACAACTGAAGGTTGGCCCCTTTGAGATGGTCAACGTGCGGGCCTCGGAGCCCTGGGTGGCCTTAACCCGCGACGACGACTTCGGGGTGGGGTTATACACACCCAAAAATCAGTTTTTCCGAGAAGCTTTTTTCGGCGATGAATTCTCCAATAATGAGTTTGGAAGCAGTGCGTCGTATATAACTGCTTCGCCTTTTGCGGTTCTCGACCATAACTCCGTTACCGACTTCGATTATGAACTGATTGTGGGCCACATCAATGACATTCGGTCGCACGTATATGCTCAACCTCGACCCGATGCCGGCCCTAATTATCGATTCAATAATAGTCGGCACAGCTGGTATTATGTGGAAACAACCGACACAGGTCTTCCCATTACCAACAATCTCAACATCACGCTGGACGGGAATGGCTCAAAGCAGCTAAAATCGCCAGCAGTTTTCTGGCGGGGGCAGGATAACCCCAAGCTCTATATCCGGGCAGCTTTCGACCTTAAGGGCGGCAACACCTACCGGCTCCACTGGCAAACGCAGGAAGATTACGAGTTTCTGGGGCTGAAGGAGCGAACCAAAGATTTTACGGTGATTAACGACGGGCAGTTTCACACTTACGAAATTGACCTGACCGGCACCCCATGGACGGCCTCCTCGATCCGGCAGGTGATGTTTAGCCCCCCCTGGGATGGCCCAGCCCTTACGGGTACGTTTAAGCTGGAATGGTTTGCTACCAAACCCAATGGCCCGACAGCCCCCCCTGCTCAAACGTCAGCTACGGTCTGTACTGATACGGTGCAGGTCAACTATAACCCGCCGGTTGTGTCGTCGGCAATACCCAACGCCGGACCCGATCAGGTATTGCGGTGTGGGGTTACATCGGTCGATCTACCCCTTTCTTCACCTGAATTAACCTGGCGAATATTGAGCCGCCCAACTGGCTCTGCGGCTACTGTAACGCCCACTGGGGCTGCCCGAGGCCTGCAAATGCCTGGTTTTTATCTACTCACACTGTCGAACGATGTAGCCAAGACAGTCGATCTGATGGCCATTACGGTATCTTCCTGCGCGGTTCCTCAATCGCTCACCAGTTCTGTTTTCCTGGATACTGGGAGCGGGGGGGGCATTGCCCGCAACGGAAAACAGGAGCCTGGTGAACCTGGGGTTGCCAATGTACGTGTAACGCTGTACACCGACCCTAATGGCGATGGCAACCCGACCGATGGGGTTGTGGTTGAACGCACCCAGACCAATAGCCGGGGGCAATATCAGTTTATACAGTTATTCGCCAATGAATTTTACGTGATTGCCCTCGACGTGTCGAACTTTGCAGCCGGTGGGCCTCTACATCGAAAGGTCAGCACCCGCCAAAACAGCTACAACCCGCAATACGGGCTGCTTAGCGGACGAATTATACTTCAGAGCGATAAGAGCGAGATCACCCAAGCGCGTGCGAAAGTTGCCGATTCTGACCCCACCTTTGGTTTAGAGCCTGATTGCTCGAACCGACCGGCATCCTGCCTGACTATTCAGTCGAAACGATTGTAAAGACAACAGTTAAAAGTAAGAGAGAATATGCTGAATTAGAAAGCCGCCCCCGGATTGAGGGGCGGCTTTTTTTGGCTA
>Ga0105046_10014657_pt1 | contig 12084 bp, 8 predicted proteins | sample MAT03_FD_78385 | JGI IMG/M metagenome (GOLD analysis project Ga0105046, IMG submission 78385) | Freshwater microbial communities from Lake Fryxell liftoff mats and glacier meltwater in Antarctica - MAT-03 (megahit assembly) | ecosystem: Environmental > Aquatic > Freshwater > Ice > Liftoff...
ACTCTTTGACCGAAGTGTTCTCGGTGGACGCCCAACAATTAGAAAAATAGGGGATGATGCCGGGCCATTTAGAGCCGCGGGCCTTGGCTTGCTCGGGGGTCGCGCCGTGAAGGATCAGGCGGCGTTCGTCGAGGGAGAAGGAGCTGAAGGGGGCCTCGTAGTCGATCTTATAGACGCGGCAGAACTTCCTTAGGCTCTTGCCGAACCAGGCTCGCACGGCCATGTTCTTCGCGTACGCGTGGATCGCGCCACCGTGAAGGCTCTTGGCCTCGTCGGGCACCACCAGCTTTTCGTCGAGCTCCAGCAGGGTTCCCAGGCCCGAGCAGGCAGCGCACGCGCCGTGGGGAGAGTTGAAGGAGAAGAGGCGTGGCTCGAGTTCTTCGAGCGCGACCTCGGGATGGTCGGGATCGGCGAACTTGGTGGAGTAGGGTGTGTCCGACCATGTGGCTGGCGACTTGGATCCGGCCTCGGGCGAGACTTCGAGCGAGATGACGACGATGCCCTGCGCGAGGCGGATGGCGGCCTCGACGGACTCGGCGAGGCGCTGGCGCGAGTCGAGGCCTTCCAAGGAGATGCGGTCGATGACGGCCTCGATCGAGTGCTTCTCGTAGCGTCCGAGCTTGAGGGGGTTCTCGCCCGTCTCCTTCAGGACATCGCGGAGGTCCTTGATCTCGCCGTTGACGCGGGCGCGGTTCCAGCCCTGCTGGGAGAGGTCCTCGAGGACATCGCGGTGGAAGCCCTTCTTGCCTCGGACGACGGGGGCCAGGACCATGAGACGTTTTCCGAGGGCGCGGTCCATGACGGCGTCGATGATCTGGGTGCTGGTGGTGGCGGAGATGGGGGTGCCGGAGCGTTCGAGGATCGCGCCGTCCTTCTTCACCTTGGTTGGCGCCCAGGAATAGGGCCTGCCGCAGCGTGCGAAGAGCAGGCGCAGGTAGTCGTAGATCTCGGTGGTGGTGGCGACGGTGGAGCGGGGGTTGCTGCCGCTGCTGCGCTGCTCGATGGCGATGGTGGGCGGGATGCCCTCGATCTCGTCGACATCGGGCTTTTTGAGCTGGTCGAGGAATTGGCGGGCGTACGCGGAGAGGCTCTCCATGTACTTGCGCTGGCCCTCGGCGAAGATGGTGTCGAAGGCGAGGCTGCTCTTGCCGGATCCGGAGAGGCCGGTGATGACGACGAGCTGGTCGCGCGGGATGGCGACGTCGATGTTTTTGAGGTTGTGCTCGCGGGCGCCGCGAACGCGGATGAAGCGGTTATCGCGCGGGGCGCGGGCGGCGGCCTTCGTGGATGAGCGGCGCTGGGCGGGCTGGCGGACGGCCTCAACGATGACGGGTGATGAGAGGCTGGAAGGGGGGACCTGCACTTGGATGCTCCGTGGTAGGAGACTCTAGGCATGGGCGGGTTTTGTTCGACCCGAAATCAGGGGGTGAAATCTGGGGCATGCTGGGGCATGTCGAGGCACGTCTGGGCATGCTGGGCAAAGCTGGGGTGGCGTGGAGGTGAAGTGGGGGTGAAGCGGGGGTGGCGTTCTCGTTCTTGGCCGCGATAAACCCCCTTCAGAAGGAGACGCCAAACGTCTGGTATTCTTAATGTAATTCTTTCCTTCTTCGCGTCCACACATGTGTGGAACTCGGTAGTCTGATGGCCTCAAACGGAGGTACACACAATGGATACTCGGGCTGTTGGTGGGGGCTTGGCTGCCCTGGTGGTTGTTGGGTTCATTGGATTGAAGGTTTACAGCCGCCATGAGCGCAGTGAGGCCCGGCGCGAGGCTCGCGAAGCGCGCGAAGAACGGGAGCAGGGCTACCCGGGCCGCGAGGATCCGGCGCTCGCGGCGGCGGCCGAGTTTCTCGGGTATGCGCACGCACTTGTGGACCATGCGCCCGAGCAGCAGATCGTGGGGCAGTATCTGCGTGAGGCGGTCGACCGGCACCACGCCGCGGCGTTCAACTCGTGTGGGATGAACTCGCTGAAGTATCGTGACGCGATCATGGCGGCGGTGCTTGATCAGTGCAAACGCGAGTCGCGGCAGGATGCGCTGAAGGTGGCGGAGAACCTTCGCCTCTTTTCTGGCATGATGGGTGCGGAGTGGTGGAACCTGAAGAAGCGCGGGTGAGTTCGCGAGGCTGCGGGCTTGCGATGCGCCGAGAACTCGGCGCGTGTGAGTCTGCGCGTACCGGAAGCTATTTCGGCTTGGCAGGCGTGCCCGGCATGACGGGCATGACGGGCGTGACGGGCGCCGCCGGAGATGTTGCGCCCGGTGCGAGGGCTGGGTTGGTCACGATCGAAGCGGGTGGCATTGGTGAGGTGGCCGATGCCGCGGCGTTCTGGCGCGTGGCGCGGCTCCTGGCCATCCAGAGCATGCCAAGGACCGCGAAGCCGATCGCGACGCCTGTGAGATAGATGCCGAGGCGGTCGCGGAAACGCGAGCCAGTGCCGATGGGCGTGGCGGTGGCTTTGCGAGCGCGTGGGGCTTTGGTGGACATGGTGGGAGCGTACGGCGTGCAATTTCGGTGAGGTTTTGACGGCGTCTGCTATCGCTTCTTGCCGCGCTTGCCCGCGCGAGTGCCGGGTGCGCCTGGGGCGGGCTTGGCATCGTCGGACTTGCCTTTTCCGCCGCGGCGTTTGGAGCCGTCGAAGTCGCTGCGCCGGGCGCGAAGCGGCAGGCCAGCCTTTTCTAGCTCGGTCCTGCGCTGGCGGAGCTTCTGGGTTTGATCGCGGAGGGCCGCGGCCTTCTCGAACTGAAGTTGGTCGGCCGCGCCGAGCATCTCTGATTCCATTGTCTGGATCAGGTCGTCGATTGCGAACTCTGGCTCGGCGGTCGCGACGGCGTCGCGTGCCTGCTTGCGGGCCATGAGCTCGGTTTCCATGCCGCGGCGGACGGGCTTCTGGATGGTCGTGGGGATGATGCCGTGCTTCTCGTTGTACGCGCGCTGCTTGATGCGTCTGCGGTCGGTCTCATCGAGGGCGGCCTTCATGGCGGGCGTCATCTCGTCGGCGTACATCACGACGTGGCCGTTGACGTTTCGTGCCGCGCGGCCCATGAGCTGCACGAGGCTTGTGGGGCTGCGAAGGAAGCCCTCCTTGTCAGCATCGAGGATGGCGACGAGCGAGACCTCGGGCAGGTCGAGCCCCTCGCGCAGCAGGTTGACGCCGACGAGCACGTCGAAGTTGCCAAGTCGCAGGTCAGTCAGGATCTCGATGCGGTCCAAAGTCTCGATGTCGCTGTGCAGGTAGCGGACGCGCAGGCCCTTCTCGGCGAGATAGTTGGTGAGGTCCTCGCAGAGTCGCTTGGTGAGGGCCGTAACGAGGACGCGCTCGCCGCTGGCGACGCGGGCCTCGCACTGCGCGAGCAGGTCGGGCACCTGGCCCTTGGTGGGCTTGACCTCGACCTCGGGATCGAGGAGGCCGGTGGGACGGATGACCTGTTCTGCGATGACTCCGCCGCACTTTTCGAGTTCCCATGGCGCGGGCGTTGCGGAGACGTACATCAGGCGCGGCACGACGCTCTCGAACTCTTCGAATCGCAGCGGTCGATTGTCGAGCGCGCTGGGAAGGCGGAAGCCGTGCTCGACCAGAACGTCCTTGCGAGCGCGGTCGCCGTTGAACATCGCGCGGATCTGCGGCAGCGTGACGTGGCTCTCGTCGATGATCATGAGCCAGTCGCGGTAGTTGGGGCGGGGCCGCTTCTCGGCGAGTGGACGGTCCGTGTCGGTGGAGCGATAGCCGCGGAATGCTGGCGGGACCGGGGACTGGGGACTGGGCATCTGGGTCTGGAGGTCCGAAGCGGGAGTGAGGGATTCGGCGTTGGGCGCTGGCTCGCTGCGCTCGGTGCCAGTGACGAACCCCCAGTCCCCGATGCCTTGCCCCGTCGCGGCGGGGGCAAAGTCAAAGTAGTCCAGCAAAGTGTACGGGCGTTCGCCGGGGGCGCGGCCGTCCATGAACCTTGAGTAGTTCTCGATGCCGGGGCAGGTGCCGGTCTCCTGCAACATCTCGAGATCGAACTTGGTGCGGCTCAAAAGGCGCTGTGCTTCGAGGAGGCGGCCCTTGCTGCGCAGCTCCATGACGCGTGCGTCGAGCTCGGCTTTGATGGCGTTGACCGCGGTCTGGAGCTGCTCCTCGGGCATGACGTAGTGGACGGCGGGGAAGAGGAAGAACTGGCGTTCCTCCGCGATGACCTCGCCCGATGTGGGATTCACGAGCTCGATGCGTTCGATCTCATCGCCGAAGAACTCGACTCGGATGGCGTACTTTTCGTACACGGGCCAGACATCGAGGGCATCGCCTCGCACGCGGAACTGGCCGCGCTTCCACTCCATCTCGCTGCGCTGGTACTGCATGCCGGCGATGGCGAGCAGGAACTCGCGACGGTTGACGCGTCCGCCCTTGGTGATCGTGAGGACTCGCTCGCCATACGCCAGCGGCGAGCCGAGCCCGAAGATGCACGAGACGCTCGCGACGACGATGGTGTCGCGCCGGGACAGGATGTTGCTGGTGGCCTGGAGTCGGAGCTGGTCCAGATCATCGTTGCGTGAGCTGTCCTTCTCGATGTAGATGTCGCGCTGGGGGATGTAGGCCTCGGGCTGGTAGTAGTCGTAGTAGCTGACGAAGTAGTTGACGCTGTTCTTTGGGAAGAGATCGCGCATCTCCTCGAAGAGCTGGGCCGCGAGCGTCTTGTTGTGTGAGAGGATCAGCGTGGGCTTCTGGAGGCGCGCGATGACGTGCGCCATCGTGAAGGTCTTGCCGGTTCCCGTTGCGCCAAGCAGGCAGACGTGGGGCGATCCGGCCAGCAGATCACGCGACAACTGCTCGATGGCCTGGGGCTGATCGCCCGTTGGCTTGAACGGGCTCACCACTTCGAACGGACGTGCGTGGGAGGATGCGGCGGACATGCCGGAGCGTAGATGGGCCGCGGCTGTCCATTCTGGTAGTCATGACCCGTGGAGGATTCGCGAGCGGCGCTCCGTCGGCAAGACCGACCAGTGCTAGTTGCGGGCCGATGCTTGAAACGGGGTGTTGCGCGTTGCTACCAGCCAGCCTTGACAGCGGCGAGAGAGGCCGCGGCGAGCGCGAGCCACATCAGGAGCGCTTGCAGCAGCGCCCGCCAGCCGACGGACTTGATGGCGGTGACTGAGAGTCCTGCACCGATCAGGAAGAGGGCCAGCTGGAAGCCCATCGCGGCGATGGCGCGAATCTGTGTGGAAGCCTGTGCGATGGCGGGGACGAAAGTTGCGAGCAGGCTCGCGAGCAGGAAGAGGATGATGAGCCAGGGGATGGGCGGGCGCGTGGGCTTGGCCTCTGTGCCGGGCTCGGGGTGGCGGCTGACCCACCAGCCCGCGATAAGCGAGATCGGCACGAGCCAGAGGACGCGCGAGAGCTTGACGACGGTGGCGGTATCGGCGACGACCTTGCTTCCCGCGGCGTCGGTGGCGTAGGAGTTGGCGGCGCCCATGACGCTCGAGACATCGTGGAGCGCGATGCCAGCCCACGCGCCAAACTGCGCATCGGTCAGGCCGAGCCAGTGGCCGATGGGCGGCAGCGCGTAGAGGCCCGCGGCGTTCAGGAGAAAGATCGAGGCCGTCGCGATTGCCATGCTGGCGGATGAGGCGCCGATGGCGGCGCCGGTGGCGACGATGGCCGAACCGCCGCAGACCGCAGTGCCCGCGCTGAGGAGGATGGTCTGCTCGCGCCCGGTTCGCAGAAGTCGCGCGAGCACGATTCCGAGCGCGAAGGTCGCGAGGACAGAGACCGTGGCGAAGAGCAGACCGTCGGTGGCGATGCGCAGCAGCGTTGGGAGCGGGATGAGAAGCCCGAGCGTCGCGACGCACCACTGGATGAGCTGGCGCGAGATGGCCTTGGACTGCTTGGCAAAGGCGGTGAGGCCAAGGAGCGCGAGCACGCAGCCGACGGTGAGCGCGATGGGCGCGCTGGACCATGGCGAGGCGCACGCGAGTGCCGCGGCGATGAAGAGGGCGGATTTCCAGGGAGGAACAGGCATGCGGGGAGGCAGGCAAGCAGGGGAAGAGGATCGGAGCCGACGGAGTTGGGCGCGATGTTTGTTGTCGCTACAGGCCCGCGATGGTGTTGAGGCTTGTGAGGCCGAGGGGTTCTTTGGTCCAGAAGGGTTCCGCGCTGGCGGTGCCGATCCGTGAGCCCCAGTAGGTCATGTACGCGAGCATGCGCTCGGGGAAGTCGGGGGTGACGAGCTTGCCAGCGGTGCTTGCCTTTGATTCGCCGGTTCCGAAGGGCGCGGCGGGCGCATCGTCCCACGGGCCGAACTGAGATCGGTACGCCCGGACGGAGGCGAGCTTGCGAGATTCGTAGCCGCTGGTATCGATGAGGAAGTGGGGTGGTGCGACGTGGCGCAGGTGCGAGATGTGGTAGTAGAAGAGCCAGGTGGGGTAGATCGGCGGGCCGATGGCGACGGCGCCGGGCGGCACGGGCATCTCGATCTTGGTGAGCTTTGCGTCAAAGCGTGCGTCCTCGGCGATGCGGGTCGCCGCGAGATGGTCTGGATGCGCGTCCTCCCAGTGCGGCAGGAAGATGACCCGCGCCTGATGAAGGCGGATGACGCCCGCGAGGGCATGACGCGTCGCGATGGAATGCTCGAGCGTTCGATTGGGGAGGTCGAGCAGCAGGCGCGAGACGCGCGGCGTGTTCGATGACGCGGTGACGCCTGGTTGCAGCGGCGCGAGCGCGGCCTCTGCTTCGATGAGGCGCGAGGAGCGGTCGCCGCGCGGCGTGGGGCTGCCGTCGGTGAGGTCGCAGATCAGGATGCGGTGGCCCTGTTCCGCGAGCTTTGCGATGGTCGCACCCATGCCGATCTCGGCATCATCCGGGTGCGCGGCGACGACGAGGATGTTAACTGGGGCTTGCGGGCCGATGGGAGCGGGGTGCATCGTCACTCCATCTCGTCGACCACGAGGACCAGGCCAAGCAACTCTGATCCCTTGCCATCGGTGCCCGGAATCTCGATCTGGACGATCGAGATCTGCTTGGGCTGATCGATGGCGAAGAAGCCGCCCGCGCGGAAGGACTCCGAGTGCTCGTTGCGGAACTCGCGGAGGTCAAGGTCGAGCGTCTGGCCGACGGCCAGGCCGTCGATGCGGAGAGAGAACTGCTTGTTGATCCACACGCGCGAGGGTCCGAAGGCGCGGGTGGAGGTGTTGGTGAGCAGGAGGCTCGTGACTCGCCGGAAGACCTGGATGTCCATTGACTTCGATTGGCGAGCGGCTTGGGGGAAGGCCGTGGCCCACTCGACGGGCGTTGGCTCGGAGCGGCAGCCGCCCAGGAGCATCAGCGCGGCAATCGCCGCAAGGGAGAGTGCGGCGGGCAGGGAGCGAACTTTGGACGTGTAGATCATCGATGCATCGTCCGCTGGATGACGCCGCGAGGCAAGTCGGTGCCGAGCGCGGGGTGTCGGAAGCCCGGAGGCGGGCGCTACCCTTGGCCGTGTCCACCGAAGTGCCCAACAACAACGCGACGGCACCAACCCCGGCGATTGCGCCGGGGGCGGAGACGATCAACGTGCGCGCTGTCGCCGCGGCGATCGGCGCGGGGCGGTGGGACTGGCCGGGGGCGGGTCCGGGCGGGCCGATGGACGCTCGCGTGATGGCGCTGGTGCCGGGCTTTGATGCACCGTTCTTTCAGGCGGGATTGGCGGGGTACTCCGACGCGGCGATGCGGCTGATTGCGCGGCAGCATGGGTGTCCGTATTGCGTGACGGAGGCGCTGCTGGACCGGACGCTGCTCGCGGGCGGGCGCGGGTTTGATAAGGCCGACATGGGCGACTTGCACGACAACGTGCCCGGCGGCGCGGCGGACCATCCCTTGGCGGGCCAGATCATGGGGAGCGACCCGCACGAGATGGCCGCCGGCGCGCTGAAGATGGTGGAGCAGCGTTCGCGCGGCGATCAGCAGTATCGCGCACTGGCGTACGCAGGACGCGAGGCGCACTTTGCGCGAGATGCGATGCACCTGCCGCTGCCGGGGGGCACGCAGCTCGGGCGGTTCGATCCGACCGAAGGCCTGGGCGATGAGAAGGGCATGGCGGATGCGGGTGCGGATGGTGGGTCGTGCGACCCCGAGGATTTCGGCAGTTGCGACCCGCTCGACGCGATGGTCGACGGTGAGCTGGGGCGCGAGGCTGGCGGCGAGAGAGGTGAGGCGCGGGAGCGGTCCGAACGCAGCGCGTTCGAGGTGATCGATGTCAATCTCGCCTGCCCGGTCAAGAAGATCGAAAAGAAGGCACGCGGCGGGCACTGGCTCACAGATCCCGCTGGCGCAATCGAGATTCTGGAGAAGGTGCGCGAGGCCGTGCCTCGCGAGGTGCCTTGCACGGTGAAGCTGCGCCGCAGCTTTGATGACACTCCCGAGATGGTGGCCAACTTCGAGGTGATCTTCGACGCGGCGTACCGCATCGGATATTCCTTCGCCACCGTGCACGCGCGGACGGTGCAGCAGAAGTACGTCGGGCCAAGCCGCTGGACGTTTCTGAAGAAGCTGCGAGAACGCCACCCCGACAAGATCATCCTCGGCTCGGGAGACATCTGGGACGCCCACGACATCTTCCGAATGATCGCGTACACGGGGATGACGGGCGTTTCGGTGGCGCGCGGGTGCATCGGCAATCCGTGGATCTTCCGCCAGGCGCGGGAGATGATGGCCGGGCGCGAGCCGACAGCGCCGACCATCGCCGAGCAACGCAGCGCGCTGCACGAGCACTTCAGGCTCTCGCTCGCGGTGACGCGCCGCTTCCGGCACGGGGAAGAAGTCACGGGGCGCATGATGCGGAAGTTCGGCATCCGCTTCGCGACGCACCACCCAAGGGCCGAGGATGTTCGCCGACGCTTCATAGCGGTGGACGGGCTCGCGGCGTGGGAGGCCGTCCTCGCTGAGTACTATTGCGAAGGCTCCGGTTGAGAAGCTCGGGACCGAGGCGCTAAGGCTGGAGGGGAAGATCGCCGAGGGGATCCATAGAAAGGGTATTTTGGCATGCACGATGTCTCGTTCGCGCTGGTCGTGGCTGCCGCGCCGCACAACCTCCCGCTACTGACGACCATTGCCGCGGCGTTTGCCGCGGCGTGGGTGCTTGGGCTTATTACGCAGCGATTGGGCCTCTCGCCGATTGTCGGGTATCTGCTCGCAGGCGTGGTGATCGGTCCGTACACACCCGGATTTGTGGGCGATGTCGCGCTCGCGCAGCAGCTCGCGGAGATTGGCGTGATCCTGCTGATGTTCGGTGTGGGGCTGCACTTCAAGCTGAAGGACCTGTGGGCGGTGAAGTCGGTGGCGCTGCCGGGCGCGATCGGGCAGAGCCTGGCCGCGACGCTGGCGGCGGTTGCGATCTTCCACTTCCTTGGGTGGCCCCTGCGCTCGGGTGCGATGCTCGGGGCGGCGATGGCGGTGGCGAGCACCGTGGTGCTGCTGCGCGTGCTGATGGACCGGGGCATGCTGAACACGAGCCATGGGCACGTTGCGGTCGGTTGGCTGATCGTCGAGGACATCATGACGGTGCTGCTGCTGGTGATGGTGCCGCTGATGGCCATCGAGCCGGTGGCGGTCCAGGCGGCGGCGGACGGGTCGGGGCTCGTGACCATCGCGTGGGCATTGGGAAAACTCGTGGCGCTGGTGGCGATTGTGCTTCTGGCGGGGTCGCGGGTGGTGCCCTGGATTCTGTCGCGGGTGGCGCGGCTGCGCTCGGCGGAGCTCTTCACACTGACGGTGCTGGTGCTGTCGGTGACGATCGCGGTGGGATCGGCGACGCTCTTTGGCGCCTCGGTGGCGCTGGGCGCCTTCCTTGCCGGGCTGGTCGTGGCGCAGTCGCCGCTGAGCCACCAGGCCGCGGCGGACGCGATGCCGATGCGCGATGCGTTCGCGGTCCTCTTCTTCGTGTCGGTGGGGATGCTCTTTGATCCGTCCTTCGTCGTGACCCATCCGCAGATGGTGGCTGCGGGTCTCGCGGTGGTGCTGATCTTCAAACCGCTGGCTGCGCTCGTGATCGTCGCCTTCTGCGGCTATCCAGTGCGGACGGGGCTGACAGTCGCGATCGGCCTCGCGCAGATCGGCGAGTTCTCGTTCATCCTTGCGCAGGTGGCAACGGACAACGGCCTGCTCCCGCCGGAGGGGATGAACGTGCTGGTGGCGACGGCGATGATCTCGATCACGATCAATCCGCTCATCTTCCGCTCGCTGGACGCCATCGAGCGGCGACTGGAGCGAGTCGGCTGGCTGCACCGGCTTCTCAACGCGCGCCACACGAAGCGCACCGACCAGCTGAACTCACTTGGCGTCGCCAAGATTTCCAGCGACGAGCGTCCGCTCGCACTGATCGTCGGGTACGGTCCGGTGGGCAGGCTTGTGGACGCGATGCTGCGAGATGCGGGGCTCAAGACCGTCGTGATCGACATGAACATTGATACGGTCGAGGCCATCACGCGCTCGGGGCACGCGGCGGTCTACGGCGACGCCACGCGGCGAGAGGTTCTCGATCAGGCGGGCCTCAGGAGCGCGGTTCACTTGGTGGTGACGCTGCCCCACACCGAGGGGCGCGCGGCGCTCGTGCTTGCGGCCAGGGAGCTGAACCCCACGGTCGAGATCAGTGTGAGAGCCAGGTACCTCGCAGAGCGTGAGACGTTGGACAAGGCTGGCGCGAGCACGGTGGTCTTCGAAGAGGGGGAGGCCGGCGTGGCGCTGGCCAGGCGCGTTCTTGAGAAGCGCGGGATCGAGCCCGCGAAGATCGACAAGCTGCTGGGCGCGGTGCGACAGCTTTGGAAGATGCAGGGCTAACGACGGGTGTCCGTCGGGGCCGATGTACGAACGAGTGCGGCCCCGTCCGGTGGACGGGGCCGCGTCTCTCATCCTGATTGTGTGGCACCGAAGGACATGTTCACGTTGTGCTCATTGCCTTCTCAGGGCGTCACGCGCCGCAGCTCGAAATCCGCGACGATGGGCTCGTGGTCGGAATACTCGTTGGTGCAACCAGTGGGCTCGACCGTCCGGCACCACTGGCCCCCATCGGTGCGGCGGTACTGACGCACGACGTAGTTGATCAAGACGACTTCAACCGAGCCGTTGGCGGGCGCGGAGTAGAAGATGTAGTCGAGCAGAGTGTTGGTGGTGCCTCCGAAGAGTTGCTTCATCGTGTTGAAGCTGCACGAGGTGCAGGCGCTGGTCTGCGTTGAGCACTGCTCGTTAAGCGCTGCGTCGGCCATACCTGAGGTACGAAGGATCGGCGCGAACGTTGACGCGAACTCCGCCCCGAGGCGGTCCACGTTGAAGTCCCCGGCGGCGATGATGACGTGGCTTGGATTGAGCGAGCGGAAGATGATGATGTCCTGGACCATCTGGATCATCTGGTCTTCGCGCGTTGTCTGGTTGCCAGTCGAGTCGCCAGCTTGCGCTTGCGTGTTGAAGACGGTGATGGGGATTCCGCTCTTGGTGAAGGTGACGCGCGTCCAGCCCTTGGAGGCCTGGCAGTCAAAGCCATCGCACTCGATGAACCGGAACTGCTGGCCGCCAGAGAGGGCGTGGATGGACTGGGTGAGCAGGCCGGAGTTGTTGTTGTCGGTGCTCTGCATGAACGCGCCGCCGTAGTACTGGTTGTTGTAGACGCCGCCTCTGAGAGCGTTGTTGCGCTCGGAGGCATCGACGGAGTCGAGGCGATAGTCCCAGGACTCCTGCATCGCGATCACGTCGGCGTTCTCGCTGGCCAATTGGGTGCCGATGAATCCGGCACGCTCGTTGTCGGCCAGGGTCTGGCCAACGAAGAAGCCGGGCCACAGGCGCACGTTGTACGACATGACACGGAGCGGCACGACAGCCTGAGCCGCCGACGAGATCGTGACAGGTCCGGAGAGTGCCGTGAGCATCGCGGGGCTTGTGTACGTGCCCGCTACGAAGTAGGTGCCCGGTGAGATGCGCACGTCGGCGGGTGTCTGGGACGAGCCGCAGAGCGACGATCGCAGGTTTCCGAAGGGGAAGTTGAATGAACCGTTGGGGTCAAAGGTCGGGACCGTCCGCATGTAGACGACCTGCGCGATCGATTCGGCTGGCGAGAGCGCCGTAGCGAGGGCGGCCAGAGCG
>Ga0105046_10014660_pt1 | contig 12082 bp, 8 predicted proteins | sample MAT03_FD_78385 | JGI IMG/M metagenome (GOLD analysis project Ga0105046, IMG submission 78385) | Freshwater microbial communities from Lake Fryxell liftoff mats and glacier meltwater in Antarctica - MAT-03 (megahit assembly) | ecosystem: Environmental > Aquatic > Freshwater > Ice > Liftoff...
AGGTGGGGGTGGATCGACATCGCACGAGCGTACCCGAGGCCCCATACCGGCCGGTGCGCGCCGCACGACCGTCCTCCCAGCCGATCGACCCGACGGCGCGGCGGTGGCCGAGTCCGGGCGGGAACGGCCGCGGCCCGCATCGGAACCGGTGAGGGTTCGGACGCGGGCCGCGGCGGTGAAGAGTGACCGTGGAAGGGGATCAGGCGCGGCGGCGGCGGGTGGCCACGAGGCCGGCCAGGCCGAAGGCCGCGATGCCGGCGGGGGCGGGGATGGAGGCGATGTTGACGCCGACGCCGTCGCCGGGGAGCTGGGCGAAGTCGATCGTCAGGCTGCTGACGGTCGCGTCGATGCGAGTGACGCCCAGGGCGGTGTTCCAGTTGGGGTTGAGGCCGCCGGGGGCGGTGACGGAGTTCTGGTACGCGAACGAGCCGACGCCGCCGGAGAACTGGGTGGCACCGTAGGTGGTGCCGGTCTGCCAGTCGCCCAAGAACGTGCCGCTCTGGCCGACGGTGGCGGTGGAGGCGCCGCCGCCGAAGCTCGTGGTGGCGCCAAGGCCGCCGATGCCGAGGAAGAGGTTGCCTTGGGCGACGGGGCCGCTCAGGAAGTTGTACGTGATCCGCCAGCCGGTCGTCTGGACCGGGGTCTGCGCGGTGTTGGCGTTGGTGGTGGCGAAGTTCTCGTGGGCGGCGAAGGTGTAGGTGTCGGGGCCGGTGACGATGGTGCCGTTCTGGGTCTGCGGATCGGTGATGCGGGCCCGGAACCACGTCGTGGGAATGGAGTAGATGATCTCGACGAGGCCGAGGTTGGGGTCGGCGTAGATGGCACCGTTGGGGACCGACGATCCGAAGCCGACCGGGCCGAAGTTGGTCGGCGTGCTCTGGTCGAGCCAGTTCAGCGTGTAGTTGGTGGCGAGGGCTGGGGCGGCGGCCGCGGCGAGGGCGAGGCCGGCGACGCTGGCGAGAACGGTGCGGGTGGTCATTGTCTTATCTCCTTGGAAAAGGCTATTGCCCTCCGGAGGGAATGCGGCCGCCGCGGACCGATCTTGCAGCGATTGAGGGATTTTCCGTTTGTTCTTGTGGGAAAGGCCGTCTTCGGGTATCTTTACCCGTTATTAGGGGTCTGTTTGAGTACGCGGGACGGAAAGCCGTCGATGGTTTTTCAGGAACGGGCCGTGCTGGCTCGCTGGAGGGGGGCGATCGGTCGTGCTGACTCGGACGACGACCCAGATCCTCGAGTCGCTCCGCGACCCGGCGAACTCCGCGGAGTGGCGGTCGTTCGACGATCGGTACCGGCCGGTGCTGATGGCGTTCGCGCGTCGGCGGGGGTTGTCGGAGGCGGACGCGGCGGATGTGGCGCAGACGACCCTGGCGCAGTTCGTCGTGGACTTCGGGGCTGGGCGGTACGACCGGACGCGGGGGCGGCTGAGCTCGTGGATCCTGGGGATCGCGCGGAACCGGGTGGCGGACGCGGGGCGGGACGCGCGGCGGGCACGGGAGCGGACGCCCCGCGGGGAGTCGGCGCTGGTGGACCTGGCGGAGCAGGGCGCGGGGGAGCGTGAGTGGGAGGAGGCGCTCAGGAAGGTGATCCTGGAGCGGGCGTTGACGGTGCTGCGGAACGACACGCGGCTCGACGAGCGGACGATCCGGGCGTTCGACCTGTGCGCCATGCGGAACGTGCCGCCGGCGGCGGCGGCGGCGGAGTGCGGGATGACCGTGGCGGAGGTCTACGTCGCGAAGAACCGGGCGATCAAGAAGTTGCGGGAGATCGTGCAGGGGCTCACCATGGAGTTTGACGACTCGTGACCACGGCCCCCGCGATGAGCTGCCCGGGTGATGAGGAACTGGAGCGGGCGGTGCTCGCGGGCGGCGGCGAGACGCGCGTGCGGGCGCATGTCGAGGGGTGCGCGGCCTGCCGCGAGCGGCGGGAGCAGATCCGCGAGAATCTCGCGTTCATGCGGGGGGTGATCGGAGACCTTGGGGAGGAGAGCGGGGCGCCGTCGTCGCGGGCGGTGCTGGAGCCCGACGTGCTGCCGGGGTACCGGCTGGTGCGAGAGATCGCGCGGGGCGGGCAGGGGGTGGTGTACGAGGCGCTGCAGCTGGACACCAAGCGCCGCGTGGCGGTGAAGCTCGTGGAGCCGGGGGCGGCGGGGGGGCACGGGCGGCGGCGGATCGAGCGCGAGGCCGAGTTGGCGGCGAGCCTGCGGCACGCGAACATCGTGGGGATCTACCAGAGCACGCCGCTCGGGGACGGGCGGCACGCGCTGGCGATGGAGTACGTCGACGGCGAGACGATGGACGAGTGGGCGCGGGGGGTGGACGCGGCGGCGGCGGCCGCGGGCGGGGGACGCGAGGCGCTGCGGCAGGCGGTGCGGACGAAACTCCGGGCGGTGGCGGCGGTGTGCGATGCGCTACAGCACGCGCACGTGAACGGCGTGATCCACCGGGACCTCAAGCCGGCGAACGTGCTGGTGACGGCGGCGGGGACGCCCCGCGTGGTCGACTTCGGCGTGGCGCGCAGGGTCGTGGCGGAGACGCGGATCACGCGGCCGGGAGGGTTCGCTGGGACGCTGGCCTACGCCTCGCCCGAGCAGGTCTCGGGAGGCCCCGACGCGGTCGACACGAGGTCGGACGTGTACGCGCTGGGGCTGCTGCTGTACGAGACGCTGACCTCGCGCCGGCCTTATGAGACGGACGGCTCGCTGAGCGGGGCGATCGCCGCGATCACGCGCGGGGGACGGGCGCCGTTGAGCACCGTCGAGCCCGGGGGGCAGCCGGCGGGGGACGAGCTGGAGGCGATCGTGGCGAAGGCGCTGGCGCCCGACCGGGAGGAGCGGTACCAGTCGGCGGCGGCGATGCGGGACGATCTCGAGAGCCTGCTGGCGGGCCGGGCGGTGGAGGCGCGGCGGCAGAGCACGGGGTACGTGCTGCGGAAGCTGGCGTCGCGGCACCGGCCGGCGGTGGCGGCGGGGGCGGCGCTGCTGGTGCTGCTGGCGGCCTTCGCGGGGTCGATGGCGTGGTCGTCGGGACGGCTGTCGCGGCAGCGGACGCTGCTGGCGTCGGCGCTGGCGTCGAGCATGATCGAGCGCGGGCGCTTGGCGGGGCTGGGGGGGGAGAGCGCGCGGGCGGAAGAGCTGATCTGGCCCGAGCTGATCCGGGCGGGAGGGAACCCCGCCGATCCGACGCTCCCCTTCGCGTCGACCCCGGAGGCGATGCAGCCGGCGTGGGCGTTGATCGAGCTCTACAGCCGTCACCCGTGCCTCATGCACACGCCGGTCCTGCCCGGCGCGGCGGGGGTGCGGTTCGAAGGGTCGGCTGGGCCGGACGGCGCCGTCCGGGTGGTGCGGTCCGACGGCGCGCAGGAGGTGCGGGACGCGGCCGACGGGCGGCTGTTGGGCTCGACCGGGGCGATCTTCGAGGTGTCCCCGGCGCGGGTCTTGCTCGATCGGACCCGCCGGCGCGCCTTGCTCGTCGACCCCGCGGGGGGGTTCCGCGTGCTGGACCTCGACACCGGGGCGTCGCGGCGGGTGGACGGGCCCGGGATGAGCGGCGAGATGGAGCTGGACCTGAGCCCCGATGGGTCGCGTTTCGTCACGGCGAGCGGGTCGGGGATCCTGACCCTGTGGGGAACGGAGCCGACGACGGTGATCGCGTGGCTGGGGGGGCCGATGGGGCCGCACGCCCGGGCGCGCTTCTCGGCGGACGGGACCTATCTGGTCGCGGGGATCGGGGACGAGGTGCGAAGGTGGAGGGCGCTCGATGGGCGACCGGCGGGTGTGTGGAGGGTGCCGCCGGCGCTGTGGGGATCGGCGATGCGCGCGGCGATCACGGGGGTGCAACTGAGCCCGGACGGGCTGGGTCTGGCGGCGGCGATGCACACGCAACTGCTGCTCTTCTCGACCGAGCGGCCGGAGGAGCCGCCCCGGACGATCTCGGCGCACCGGGGGTTCGTGGGGGGGGTGGAGTACAGCGCGGACTCGTCGCTGGTCATGACATCGGGGAACGAGCGGATGCTCAAGACGTGGGACGCGCGGACGGGCGCGCCGCTGGTGGCGGTCGAGGACGGGCGTGGGGCGCGGGGGTCGCCGGCGCTCTCGGCGGACGGGGCGCGGATGGCCGCGTGCGACCGGGGGGACGCGGTGCGGGTCTTCGAGACCCGGCCGCGACGATGGCTGACGCGCCGGGCGGTCGCGGGGAACACCGTGAACGCGGCGCGGTTCAGCCCCGACGGGGTGCTGGTCGCGGCGGTGGCGGCCGACGGCGGGGCGGAGGTGTGGCGGCAGTCGGACGGGGGGACGGTGTGGGCGATGCCCCCGGGCGGGGGAGGGCTGGAGGCGCTGGCGTTCGCGCCCGACGGCGGGCGGCTGGCGATGGCGGGGGACGATGGGCGGATCGGGGTGATCGACCTGCGGGCGATGGGCGAGGGCGCGGAGGGGCCCGGCGGAGGGACGGCGGGCGACGCGACGCCCGAGACGTTCGCGCGGTGCGCGATGCGGGTGACGTGGATCGGGTTCTCGCCCGACGGGCGGACCTTGGCGGCGACGGGGACCGGGCCCACGATCGAGCTCTTCGACGGGGCGACGGGCGCGGCGACCGGGCGGCTGACCGGGCACGCGGGGCGGGTGGTGCAGGCGGCCTTCGGGCGGGACGGGCGGACGCTGGTGTCGGTGGGGACCGACGGCGTGGCGATCTCGTGGGACCTGGGCACGCTGGAGGCGCGATTCCGGACACCGGCGGTGGGGGCCAAGACCCGGGCGGTAGCCGTCTCGCCCGACGGGGCGGTCTTCGTGACGGGGAGCGACGACTGGAAGATCCGCACGTGGGACGCCCGCACGGGGCGGCTGCTGGGGACGGTGGCGGGCGTCAAGCAGGACGTCTTCGGGCTGGCCTTCCACCCGCTGGGGAACGTGCTCTTCTCGTGCGGACGAGAGTCCGTGGTGCAGGTATGGGACGTCAGGACGGGGCGGGAGCTGGCGGTGCTCGACGGGCACGAGGGGCTGGTGATGTCGGTGGAGGTCTCGCCGGACGGGGGGTCGCTGGCGACGGCGAGCGTGGACAAGACGGTGGGCGCGTGGGACCTTGGGTACTACCGCAAGCACCTTGTGGGGAACGCCGGAATGTGGAAGCCGAGCGGGGGCGTGGGCGGGCGGTGAACGGCGACGGGGTCAGGTGGTTGGAGCGGGATCGGCGGTGGGGGTGTCGACGATCGGGGTGGCCGGGTCGATGTTCGCGTCGGTTTCTGAGTCTGGGTCGGTCCGGGCGTCGTCCCAGCCGCCGCCCAGGGCCTTGTAGAGGGCGATGAGGCTGCGAGTGACGGCGGCCTCGCTCTGGACGAGTCGGTCCTCGACGTCGTAGAGCCCGCGCTGGGACTGGAGGACGTTGAGGAAGTCGCCCACGCCGCCGCGGTATCGGTCGGAGGAGAGGTCGACGGCGCGGCGGTTGGCGTCGACGGCGGCCTGGAGGGCGCGGCGGCGGGCCTGTTCCTGGACGAAGCCGGTGAGGGCGTTCTCGACTTCTTCGAAGGAGGTGAGGACGGTGAGTTCGTAGGAGGCGAGGGCCTGCTCCTCGCGGGCGTCGGCGGCCTGGATGCGGTTGCGGATGCGGCCGGCGTCGAAGATGTTCCAGCGGACGGCGGGGCCGACGGACCAGGCGCGGCTGTTGCCCTCGAAGAGGTTGCCGATCTCCTCGCTCTGGAAGCCGAAGGCGCCGGTGAGGGAGAAGCGGGGGAAGAGGTCGGCGGTGGCGACGCCGATGCGGGCGGAGGCGGCGGCGATGTCGCGTTCGGCGCGGCGGATGTCGGGGCGGCGGCGGAGGAGATCGGAGGGGAGGCCGACGGGGACCGCCGCGGGGGAGCGGGGGATGGAGCCTGAGGTCTCGAGCTCGCGGGCGAGGGCGCCGGGGTCCTGGCCGAGGAGGACGCCCAGGCGGTGGGCGGCCTGCTGCAAGCCGATGCGGAGAGTGGGGAGTTCGGACTGGCGGGTGGCGAGCTCGCCCTGGGACTGGGCGACCTCGAGGTCGGCAGAGAGGCCTGCCTCGAAGCGGGAGGTGGTGAGGTCGACGGTTCCCTGCTGGGCGGCGATGGTGCGTTCGGAGAGGAGGATGCGTTGCTGGAAGCCGCGGAGTTCGACGTAGTTGCGGGCGACCTCGGAGACGACGGTGACGAGGATGGCGCGGCGGTCCTCGATGGTGGAGACGAGTTCGGCGTCGGCGGCCTCGACGCCGCGGCGGACGGCGCCGAAGACGTCGATCTCCCAGCTGGCGTCGAGGCCGGCCTGGAAGAGGCTGTAGGAGTCGTCGGCGCCGGCGCCGCCGCCGTCGCCGCCGGAGAACGAGCCGGGGCCGAAGCGGGTGTTGTCGCTGTCGCGTCGGCGGGTGACGCCGCCGGTGGCGTCGACGGTGGGGAAGGAGTCGGCGCGGGCCTGGCCGCGGAGGGCGCGGGCCTCGCGGACGCGGGCGGCGGCGACGCGGAGGTCGAGGTTGGAGCGGACGGCGCGGGCGACGAGGGCGTCGAGGGAGGGATCGCCGAAGAGGGTCCACCAGGCGGCGAGCGCGCCCGGGGCGAGGGGGTCGGCGGTGGGGGTGACGGGGGCCCCCGCGGCGAGCGTGGCGGCGTTGTCGAGGGAGCCGAAGGCGTCGGGGGCGGCGGTGGACGGCGTCGCGTGGTCGGGGCCGACGGTGCATCCGGCGAGTGCGAGGAGGAGCATCGCGGCGAGGGGCGCGGGGCGGGGGGTGACGCGGGCGCCGGGGCGGCGGGCGGGGGTCTTCAACGGCCGGTCTCCAAGGGGAGTGATGCGGGATCGGCGGGCGGGGGGCTCGCGATGGGCGGGGCCTCGATGTAGACGTCGACCTGCTGCCCGACGTAGATGGGGAGCGAGCCGGGATCGAAGCGGTACAGGACCTGGAGGACGCGGGTGTCGACGCGTTCGGTGCTCTCGCCGGTGAGCGAGCGCTTGGGGAGGATGAAGGGCTCGAAGCGGACGAAGGCGAGGGGGGTGCTGAGGTCCTTGTTGCCGCGGACGTAGGCGAAGGCGGGGGAACCCGCGCGGACGCGCCAGGCCTCGTGCTCGTCGACGTCGACGCGGACGTGGAGGGGGTCGACGGCGCCGACCATCATGAGGGGGGTGGCGAGGGTGCCGGCCTGGGCGAACTCGCCGGGGCGGATGTTGGCCTGGAGGACGCGTCCGGCGACGGGGGCGCGGACGGTGCGACGCTCGATCTCGACGCGGACCTCGTCGGCCTGGGCACGGGCCTCCTGGAGCCGGGACTCGGCGATGGCGAGGTCCTCGGCCCAGGCGCCGGCCTCGAGGAGGGCGAGATCGCCCTGGGCCTCGGCGAGGCGGGCCTGCGCGCCGCCCGCGGCGTAGCGGCGGCGGGTCAGTTCCTCGGCGCTCACGGCGCCGGTCTCGGCGAGGCCCTGAGAGCGGTCGAGCTGGCTCTGGACGTCGGCGAGGGCGGCCTGGGCCTCGGCGATGCGGGCGCGGGCGGGGGGGATCTCTTCGGGGCGGGTGCCGGCGCGGAGGCGGGCGAGCTGGCGCGCGGCGATGGCGACGGCGGCGTCGCGGACGGCGGCCTGGGCGGTCAGGGCGCGGGCGTCGAGCTCGAAGAGGGGTTGGCCGGCCTCGACGGGATCGCCGACGGTGACGAGCACGCGGGTGACGACGGCGCCGACGGGGGCGCCGACGGCGATGTTCTGGCTGCTGGCCTCGACGAGGCCCGAGCCGGCGACGAAGGCGTCGAAGGGGGCGCGGGGGGGCTCGACGACGGGGGGCTGGGCGTTGGGGGGGCGCGACCCCTTGACGACGGTGATGACGGCGAGGAGCACCCCGGCGATGGCGAGGAGGGGGATGAGGTAGGTGCGGATCATGGGCGGTCTCCGGCGGCGGGTCGGGCGGGAGCCCTGCCGCGTGCCATGGCCTCGGCGGCCTCGCGACCGGCGTGGATTTCGGCGGTCTTGTGGCCCAGGCCGGTGGTGATGCGTTCGACGCGGCCGTCGTCCATCTCGGCGACGCGGTCGGCGAACTCGTAGATGCGTTGGTCGTGGGTGACGACGACGAGGGAGAGATCGCCGCCGGAGGCGACTTCGCGGAGGAGTTCCATGACCTTGGTGCCGGTGGCGTGGTCGAGGGCGGAGGTGGGCTCGTCGCAGACCAGGAGTCGGGGCCCGTGGATCAGCGCGCGGGAGATGGCGACGCGTTGCTGCTGGCCGCCGGAGAGCTTGTTGGGGTGGTCCTTGGTGCGGTCGCCCAGGCCGACGCGGCCGAGGAGTTCCTTGGCGCGGCGGAGGGCCTCGGCGCGGCCGACGCCGTTGATCAGGAGGGGGACGGAGACGTTCTCGGCGATGGTGAGGGTGGGGATGAGGTTGAAGGACTGGAAGACGAAGCCGACGTTGCGGGCGCGGAAGGCGGTGGTCTTGGCGGGGCCAAGTTTGGCGAAGTCCTCGCCCAGGACGGTGCAATCGCCGCCGTCGCGGTCGAGGACGCCGGCGACGACGGAGATGAGGGTGGTCTTGCCGCAGCCGGAGGGGCCCACGAGCATGAGGAGCTCGCCCTTGTGGACGTCGATGTCGACGCCGCGGAGGGCGCGGACGGCGGACTGGCCGGTGCCGTAGGTCTTGGTGACGGCGCGACAGCGGACGGCGATGGGGGCGTCCTGGACGGCCGCGGCGGCGGAACGGGTCATGGGGCCGCCGTCGGCGGGCGCGCGGGCGGGGTCGACGGGGCCAGCGGGGTGGATGGGGTGGATGGGGTGGATGGTCATGGTGGGGGGGCGCGTGGCGGGAGTGGCTCAGCCCTTGAAGACGACGGCGGGCTCGAGGCTGATGACCTTGCGGATGCTGAGCATGGCCGAGAGCGTGCAGATGATGAGGACGGCGGAGCCGGAGACGAAGAGGAGTTGCCACGGGAGACGGAAGGCCAGGGGCGTGCCCTCGGCGGAGCGGCCGAAGAGGGACGCCGCGCCGACGCCCAGGCCCCAGCCGATGGCGCCGACGACGGCGGCCTGGAGGAGGATCATGCGGAGGAGGGTGCCGTCGCTCGCGCCCATGGCCTTGAGGGTGCCGAAGTAGCGGAGGTTGTCGACGGTGAAGCTGTAGAACATGAAGCCGGTGATGACGGTGCCGATGACGAAGCCCAGGCCCACGGCGATGCCGAAGTTGATGGGGATGCCGGTGTTGTCGACGAAGTAGGAGACGGTCTTCCACTTGAACTCGCGGCTGGTGTAGGCCGCGAGGCCGGTGGCGGCGCCGATGCGGTCGCAGAGGGCGGCCTGGTCCTCGCCGGTGGCGGCCTTGACGAGGATGAAGGAGAGCTGCTTGCGCTCGCGGGGGGCGAAGACGGTGGCGCGGCTGTAGGTCGTGTAGATGGTGGGCTGGCTCTGGAACGAGCGGGTGTTGCTGGAGATGCCCACGAGGACGGCGCGCTTGTCGTTGAGTTCCATGGTGTCGCCCACGCGGAGCGGGATGCGTGGGCCGCCGGGCGTGGCGGGGGCGCGGGCCAGGCGCCCGGCGGCGCCGACGGAATCGACGATGACGGCGTCGGCCTGGCGGAGATCGGCGAGGCGGCCCGAGACCATGGCGGGGGGGCCGCCGGCGAGGGTGGCGTCGTCGAGGCCGATGACGTTGCAGTTCTGGAACTGGCCGTTCTCGAGGCGGGCGCGGATGAGCCCCTTGTAGAGCGGGGCGGCCCAGGCGACGCCCTCGACTCCCCGGACGCGATAGAGCTCGGTCGCCTGGAGGGGCTTGACGTCGTCGATGAACTGGACCTTGGGGTCCATGACCCAGATGTCGGGGTCGCCCATGTCGGCGATGAGGGCGAAGGTTCGGGACATGAGGCCGACGAAGATGGCGCCCTGCTGGGTGATCACCATGGAGGCGAGGGTGACGCCCATGACGATGCCGAAGTACTTGGCGGCGTCGCGGAAGAGCATCTGGAGGGCGACGCGGTTCACGCGGGGGCCTTTCGTCGGGCGGGGGCCGCCTTGCGGGCGGGGCGGGAGTCGCGGGGGCGTCGGGCGGGGGCCGCGGCGGCGGCGATGGCGCCCAGGGAGAAGGCGACGACGTGGTCGGCGATGGAGCGGACGCGGTCGGGGGCGTAGGCCTCGCCGGGGTAGAGGCGGTCGATGACGGGGCGGCAGTGGACGTAGACCAGGCACTGGCCGAGGATGCTCGAGGCGGTGTCGCGGACCGCGCCTTGGGTGGCGGCGGGGCCCAGGAGCTCGGCGACGGTGGCGGTGAGGTGCACCCAGGTCGGGCGGATACTGGTCTCGACGACGCGGTCGAGGGCCGGGGAGGGGTCGACCATCTCGCGGGCCATGAGTTGGCCGTGCCAGGCGGGGCGGCCCTGGTCGAAGAGCTTGGCGAAGAAGGCGCGGATGAAGAGGGCGAGGCGTTCGTCGGCGGGGAGGGAGAGGTCGCGGCTGCCCTCGTACCGCTCGCTGGCGCAGGACTGGGCGAAGAGGAGGACCTCGGCGTAGAGGCCCTCCTTGTCGCGGAAGTGGTAGTTGACGGCGGCGATGTTGGCGCCCGCGGCGCGGCAGATGTCGCGGACGGTGGCGTTGCGGAAGCCATGGCGGGCGAAGATCTCGCCGGCGGCCTCGATGAGGCGCTCGCGGGTGCCCGCGCCGACCTTCACTGGCTGCCGGGTCGGAAGCGAATCGAGTTGGATAGTCTGGAAGCGCATCTGGTGTGCTGAACGGTTCGGGGCTATACCAACATCCGATTCAAACGATGGTTTTATATGGCCAAGCGGGGAATTCAAGGCGGACCGTCTCGTACTGCGGGGGAAAAGTCCCAAGTGATTGGCGGCAAAGGAGTTCCCCCGCACGGGGGAAGCCCCGGCGGGGTCGAATTGACATGGCCGGGGAAGGGCGCGGGGGGAGCGGTGTCGGCCCCGGCGTTGGGGATGGTTGAGCGCGTCGGAGCGCGGTCGGGCCCGGCGCGGTCGCTGCTGATCGAGGGGGACAACCTCGGCGTGGCGGCGGCGCTCTCGTCGGGCGCGTGGGGGGAATGGGTGGGTGCGGCGGGGGGAGCGCGGCTGCTCTATCTCGATCCACCCTACGGGATGCAGGCGGATCACACCGTCGCCCTGGGCGTGGGGGAAGGCGGGGCGGCGGCGCGTGAGGTGGCGTACCGCGACACGTGGGCGAGCGAGGGGGCGTACCTGCAATTCATGTACGAGCGGCTCGCGGTGATGCGGCCGTTGCTGGCGGAGGATGGGGCGGTCGTGGTGCAATGCGACTGGCGGTCGAACAGCCGTCTGCGGCTGATCATGGACGAGTTGTACGGCGCGGCGTGCTTCCGGAACGAGATCACGTGGCGGCGGGCGCCGAACCTGGGGCGGCAGGCGGCGGCGCGGCAACTCGGGCGGACGGTGGACACGCTGCTGGTGTACACGAGGACGGCGGGGAGCCCGATGCGGGGAGAGCCGCCGATGGTGACCCAGGCGGCACGGCTGGACGCCGCAGGGCGGCCGCGGCGGGCGAAGTGGGACGAGGCGCGGGGCGAGTGGTTCACGACGGCGCCGCGCGGGGACTACACGGACGCGAGCGTGGCGGCGTTGCGGGCGGCGGGGCGGATCCACGACTCGCCGACGGGGAAGGTGTACGTGAAGTATCCGCTGCGGCGGGGGCGGGACGGCGCGTGGTACAAGGACCAGCCGGTGGACACGCTGTGGACCGACGCGGGGGTGCCGCCGCTGCGGCACGGACCGCGGGAGGAGTTGGCGATCGGGTACGCGACGCAGAAGCCCGAGGGCCTGCTGCGGCGGCTGATCGGGTGGACGACGCGGGCGGGGGACTTGGTGATCGACCTGTTCTGCGGGTCGGGGACGACGCTCGCGGCGGCGGAGGGGATGGGGAGGCGGTGGATCGGGTGCGATGTCGGGAGGCGGGCCGTGCACGTGGCGCACACGCGGATGCTGGACGCGGTGGAGCGGACCGGCGGGGCGTTCGACCTGCTGCGGGCGGTAGGGGCGGTGGACGCGGACGCGGTGATGGGGGCGGCGCGGCGGGCGAGCGTGCGGTTCGAGCGGGATGGGGCGGGGGTGCGGGTGACGCTGACGGGGTTCGAGGCGGGGGATGCGGAAGGGGAG
>Ga0105046_10014662_pt1 | contig 12082 bp, 6 predicted proteins | sample MAT03_FD_78385 | JGI IMG/M metagenome (GOLD analysis project Ga0105046, IMG submission 78385) | Freshwater microbial communities from Lake Fryxell liftoff mats and glacier meltwater in Antarctica - MAT-03 (megahit assembly) | ecosystem: Environmental > Aquatic > Freshwater > Ice > Liftoff...
ATCAGCCTGATCCTGATGCAGGCGGTGCGCACGCTGTTCGGCGCGCAGAACGTGGCGGTCGAGAACCCGGCCTGGTTGTCGGGCGGCGTGCAGGTGCTGCCGAACCTGACGCTGCCGTTCAACCGCATCGCGATCCTGGTGTTTGCGGCGCTGGTGCTCTGTGGCATGGCGCTGTTGATCGCACGCACGCGGCTGGGGCTGTTCGTGCGTGGCGTGACGCAGAACCGCCGCATGGCCGCCTGTGTGGGCGTGAATACGGCGCGGGTGGACACCTATGCCTTTGCGCTTGGCTCCGGCATCGCGGGCCTGGCTGGCTGCGCGCTCAGCCAGGTCGGCAACGTCGGGCCCGACCTCGGCCAGGGCTACATCGTGGATGCCTTCATGGTGGTGGTGCTGGGTGGTGTGGGCCAGCTGGCGGGCACCGTCTACGCCGGCCTTGGCCTGGGCGTGCTGAACAAGCTGCTCGAAGGCTGGCAGGGCGCGGTGCTGGCCAAGATCATGCTGCTGGTGTTCATCGTCATCTTCATCCAGAAGCGGCCGCAGGGCATCTTCGCGCTGAAAGGCCGGAGCGCCGAGTCATGACCGGCAGCCTGCTGGGCGTGCGCGGCTGGAGCGCGGTGGCGGCGTCGACGCTGGCCATCGTCGTGCTGGTGCCGGTGCTGCACCTGGTGGTGCCGCCGGACAGCGCCTTCCACCTCGGCGAGTTCTACGTCGGCCTGCTGGGCAAGATCCTGTGCTACGCCATCTGCGCGCTGGCGATGGACCTGATCTGGGGCTACACCGGCATCCTGTCCCTGGGCCACGGCCTGTTCTTCGCGCTCGGCGGCTATGCGATGGGCATGTACCTGATGCGGCAGATCGGCCGCGATGGCCAGTACCGCATGGACATGCCCGACTTCATGGTCTTCCTGAACTGGAAGGAATTCCCGCTCGCCTGGGCCGTCAGCGACAGCTTCGTCGCGCAGATGCTGCTGGTGGTGCTGGTGCCCGGCCTGCTGGCCTTCGTCTTCGGCTGGTTCGCCTTCCGCTCGCGCATCAAGGGCGTGTACTTCAGCATCATCACGCAGGCGCTGACCTTCGCCGCGATGCTGCTGTTCTTCCGCAACGAGACCGGCTTCGGCGGCAACAACGGCTTCACCGACTTCAAGCGCGTGCTCGGCGTGCCGCTGAACACGCCCGGCATGCGCGTGTTCCTGTGCGTGCTCAGCGGGGTGGTGCTGATCGGCTTCTTCCTGATGTCGCGCGCCATCGTCAACAGCCGCTTCGGCCGTGTGCTGCAGGCCATCCGCGACGCCGAGACGCGCGTGATGTTCACCGGCTACGACCCGGTGGCCTACAAGCTGGCCATCTGGACGCTGAGCGCGATGATGTGCGGCGTGGCCGGCGCGTTGTACGTGCCGCAGGTGGGCATCATCAACCCGGGCGAGATGAGCCCGGCGGCCGGCATCGAGATCGCCATCTGGGCGGCCGTGGGCGGGCGCGGCACGCTGATCGGGCCGATCGTCGGCGCCTTCTTCGTCAACGGCGCGAAGAGCTGGTTCACGGTCGCCTTCCCCGAGTTCTGGCTGTACTTTCTGGGCGCCCTGTTCATCGCCGTGACGCTGTTCCTGCCCAACGGCCTGGTCGGCCTGGCGGCCCAACTGCGCAAACGCGTGGGCGCGCGATGACGCCTGATCTGATGCAGGCCGGCGCGCAACGCCTGGCCGCCCATCAGCAGCGTGTGCCGGCGGGCGGCGGCCGTCAGGAACGCTTTCGCCGCGCGCAGGCGGCCGGTGAGCCCGACTTCGGCAACGGCGTCGCGCTGTACCTGGACGACGTCACCGTCAGCTTCGACGGCTTCAAGGCACTGAACGCGCTCTCGCTGGCCATCGACGTGGGTGAACTGCGCTGCGTGATCGGCCCCAACGGCGCAGGCAAGACGACCATGATGGACTGCATCACGGGCAAGACCCGGCCCGACAGCGGGCGCGTCTTCTTCGGCTCCAACATCGACCTGCTGCGCCTGACCGAGCCGGGCATCGCGCAGGCCGGCATCGGCCGCAAGTTCCAGAAGCCCACGGTCTACGAACAGCTCTCGGTATTCCAGAACCTCGAACTCGCGTTGCGCGACGACCGCCGCGTGCGCGCCACGCTGCTGGCGCGTCTGTCGCCCGCCCAGCGCGAGCGCATCGACGAAGTGCTGCAGCTGATCCATCTCAAGGACGAGGCCGGGCGTACCGCCGGGCTGCTCAGCCACGGCCAGAAGCAATGGCTCGAGATCGGCATGCTGCTGGTGCAGGACCCCAAGCTGTTGCTGCTCGACGAGCCGGTGGCCGGCATGACCGATGAAGAAACCGAGCGCACCGCCGAGCTCTTCCTGTCGCTCGAAGGCAAGCACTCGCTGGTGGTGGTCGAGCACGACATGAAGTTTGTCGACCAGCTGACCCGGGGGCGCAAGAAGGTCACCGTGCTGCACGAGGGCCGCGTGCTGGCCGAAGGGACTCTGTCGCAGGTGCAAAACGACGAGAAGGTGGTCGAGGTCTACCTCGGCCGCTGATGGAACGAGCCGACCGATGTTGAAAGTCGAAGGCCTCAACCAGTACTACGGCGGCTCGCACATCCTGCGCGATCTGGGCTTCGAGGCGCGCGCGGGCGAGGTGACGGTGATCCTCGGCCGCAACGGTGTGGGCAAGACCACGCTGCTCAAGAGCCTGATGGGCGTGGTGCCGGTGAAGACCGGCCGCGTGATGCTGGGCGCGCTGGAGATCACGCGCGCCACGCCCTACGAGCGCGTGCGTGCCGGCATCGGCTACGTGCCGCAGGGGCGCGAGATCTTCGGCCGCCTGACGGTGGACGAGAACCTGCGCATGGGCCTGGCCACGCGGCCCCGCGGCACCGCCATCCCGGCGGAATTGTTCGAGCTGTTCCCGGTGCTCAGGCAGATGATCGGCCGCCGCGGCGGCGACCTTTCCGGCGGCCAGCAGCAGCAGCTCGCCATCGCCCGGGCGCTGGCTGCGGGGCCCAGGCTGCTGATGCTCGACGAGCCGACCGAGGGCATCCAGCCCAGCATCATCAAGGACATCGGCCGCGTCATCCGGCGCCTGGCCGAACGCGGCATGGACGGCCAGCCGATGGCTGTGGTGCTGGTCGAGCAGTACTACGACTTCGCCGCCGAGCTGGCCGACCAGTACCTGGTGATGGAGCGCGGCGAGGTGGTGCAGCGCGGCCTGGGCAAGGACATGGAAGCCGACCAGGTGCGCCAGAGAATGTCGATCTGAAGTCGATCCGAGGTCGATCTGAAGTTGTCTTGAAGCACCGGTCGGCCCGCCGTGCGGTTGGCGGGCCGACCGGGATTCAACGCGTTGTCGGCGCCTTGGCCATGGCGACGGCCGCGGCCTCGAATTCGGCCGGCAGTGCCAGCGCCATAACGGCGCTGAACAGCACGGCCGTCGTGCACACGGCTGCGGCGCCGGCCCACAGCCTCAGGCGCAGACGGGGTGTCCAGGGTTGATGCATGGCGGTTTCCTCGGTGCAGGGCGCGACATGCGCCCCTGCCTTGGATACGCCGTCCTGAGGCGCAAGCGGACAGAAGCCGTCGGCGCCGCCGCCGGGGCACTGCAGCCGGGCTCGGCCCGGCCCCGGCCTCAGAGGCTGAGAGTTTTTCGAGCGTGACCGAGCAGCGCGTCAAAAAGGCGTCCGATCTAGGCGCAAAGCACAGCCATAGCTCGGGCTATGGCGCGCATTTGCAACGACGAGCGGGCGTCTTTTGGCGTGATGAGTGGGCTCGATGGAAAGACTCTCAGCCTCTCAGCCAGCGCGCAAGGGTGCAAGCGCCTGGCGCAGCACCTCGGCCGAACGCTGCAGCGCGGCGTGTTCGGCTTCGTCCATCGCCGGCAGTAACACGCGCACGGCGCCGTCACGGCCCACCACCGCGGGCAGCGACAGCGCAACATCAGGCAGCCCCAGGGCACCCTGCTGAAGGCGCGAGACCGTGAGCACGCGCTCCTCTCCGCGCAGCATGCTGCGCAGCAGGTTGGCCGTCACCAGCCCGATGGCGTGGTTGGTGGCGCCCTTGCGCTGGATCACCTCGTAGGCGGCGCGCTTCACCTCGTGCGCCAGGCCGGCTTCGGCGCCGCGGTCCCAGCCCGGCCAGTCGCGCAGCGGCACGCCGCCCACACCCGCCCCAGACCACAGCACCACCGCGGAGTCACCATGTTCGCCTACCACCTGCGCGTGGATCGACTGCGTGGCCAGGCCCAGCGTGCGGCCGAGCATCTGGCGCAGCCGCGCGGTGTCGAGCGTGGTGCCGGTGCCGATCACGCGCTCCGGCGGCAGCCCGCTGGCCTCGGTCATCAACTGCGTGAGCACATCCACCGGGTTGCTGACCATCACCACCGTGCCGGCGAATCCGGCCAGCGTGCGCCCGATGTCGGCGACCACGCGCGCGTTGTCGCGCAGCAGGTCCAGACGCGACTCGCCAGGCTTGCCGCCGCGCCCCGCCGCCACCACAACCACCTGGGCGTTGCGCATCTCCTCGATGCTCGCGGTGCGCACCGCGCAGCGAGGGTAGAAGGCCGCGCCATGCGACAGGTCCATCGCCTCGCCCTCGGCCACCGCGGCACGCATGTCATGCAGCCACAGTTCGTCCGCCGCGCCCGACATCAGGGTGGACATCGCCACGCTGGTGCCTACCCAGCCGGTGCCGATGATGCCGACGATCTGTTGCATGCCTTGCTCCTGTAACGTTCCGACTGTGCCTGAAGGCCGCATGACCTGTGATGACGCTCCCGATGGGCCGAGGCGCGACGTCATCAGGACGACATCAGGACACCATCAATGACGCGGGCCTGACCCCCTGACTTCGGGGGGTGCATGTCCGGAGTCGGGTGTGGTTTCCGTATGCAAACTCAAAGAAAGGTTCGCGCTGGCAAGGTCTGTCCGCGATTGCCCACGCCGAGCCGCACGGTGGTTCAGAGTTTCGAGGCTGATGCCGTTGCCGCGGCGCAAGAGGACTTCAGATGCCGATCGATGTCAACCTCAGCATGGTCAAGTGGATCGCCCGCGAGCCGGAGGTGATCCTGCCTCCTTTCGGGTTCAGCCCGCCTTGGGAAGACTCGCCCATCACCTTCGCCATGAGCGTCAACTTCTTCGACCCTGTGGACCTCCTCTTGGCTCCGTTCAGCTTCATTCCTGCTCTGGCGCCGATGAGTGCGACGGACCAGCAGGCGATGATTCAGGTGGTCGGGCTATGGGACGACCTGATCGCGACGAGCGTGCAACTACGGGACGGCGACCCGAGGGCCGACATCACGGTGAACCAGGTCACCAACATGCCGGCGCATGCGGGCGGTATGGCTGTCACCACCTTCGCTGCCCCGATTCTGGCCAACGAAGCGGACGTTTATCTGCGCGTGGAGTGGGGCATCAGCGCGGGGGATCCGAGTTGGCGCACAGCGGTCCATGAGTTCGGCCACGCACTCGGGCTGGCTCACCCCGGCGAGTACGACGCCGATCAGGGTTCGCCAACTTATGCGAACGACCGGCAGTTCGACGGGGACACGACACGCTACTCGGTGATGTCGTACTTTGCCCCCGACGCCGACGCCGACGACACGCCCGCGGGATGGGTAAGGGCAGAGATGCTGACGCCGATGATCTACGACGTTCTGGCAATTCAGCGCCTCTGCGGTGTTGACGTCGGAACGAGGCTCGGTGACACGACCTACGGCTTCAACGCGACGGCCGACCGAGCAGTGTTCCGCCTCGATCTGAACCCTGGTGCACCCGGCCGCGCCTTGACCACGCCGGTGTTCACCATCTGGGATGCCGGCGGCGAGAGCGACCGCATCGATGCCTCCGGGTACATGGTCGGGCAGCGCATCGACCTCGAGCGCGGGAGCTACTCGGACATCGGGGTCAGTGCCGCCAACGGCGCCCAACTCAGCGGCAACGTGGGCATTGCGTTCAACACGTGGATCGAGGAGTCGGTCGGTGGCGGCGGCAACGACACGCTGCTCGGCAACGTGCGCGACAACCGGTTGGTCGGCAATGCGGGCGACGACACGCTCGAGGGCCTGGACGGCGACGACGATCTCGACGGCGGCGCCGGAAAGGACACGCTGTGGGGTGGCGCAGGCATCGACCGCCTGACCGGCTGGTTCGGCACCGACACCTTCAGCTACCGCGTCGGCGACGGCCGCGACGAAAGCGCGCCGGTCCTGGTGACGATCACGGTGCCGCCGCCCAACCGTGCGCCCGAACCGGCCGACGACGGCCCTTTCATCGTCGAGCGCGACGACCGCATCGTGTTCGAGCCCGGCCGTTTGACCGCCAACGACAGCGACGCCGACGGCGATGCATTGCTCGTGCTGGCGGCGACTGGCGCGCTTTACGGGCAGGTGGGCGTCGATGACGCCGGCCGCATCACCTACGTGCCGCGGCCCGGCTACAGCGGCGCGGACCAGATCGTCTACACGGTCAGCGATGGCCACGATACGGCCCAGGCGATGGTGCAGGTGCAGGTCAACGACCCTTTCGCGGGCTGGCGCCAGGGCGCGGGTGGCGCGGCAGGCGCGGACGTGATCACCGGCGACGCGCGCACGGCCAACAGCCTGTACGGTGGCGCGGGCGACGACGCGCTCAACGGCGGGCTGCGTGATGACCGGCTGGCCGGTGGCGCCGGCAACGACCGGCTCAACGGCAACGCCGGCCACGACCTGCTGATCGGCGGTGAGGGCGATGACGAGCTCGACGGCGGCGCCGGCAACGACCGGCTCGAGGGCGGCGGCGGCACCGACCGGCTCACCGGCGGCTGGGGCGACGACACCTTCGTCTTCCGCCGCGGCGACGGCGCCGACACGGTGATGGACTTCCGCATCGACGCTGCCGCCGGACGTGACCGCATCGAGCTGCGCATCGACCGCTTCGACGACCTGGGCGATGTGCTGTCGACCGCCGCGCAGACCGCTGACGGGGTGTGGTTCGACTTCGGTGGCGGCGACACGCTGCTGCTGCGCGGCGCCACTCTGTCCAGCGTGGCGGGTGACTGGTTCACCTTCCCTTTAGCGAGGGGGGATCGAATGTCCGCGGCGCAGCGAATCTGGCGTAAAAGCCAGGACCGAGCGGCATACGCGAGGCTGGCAGGAGACGTCATCGCATGGCCGTGAAGCCGACTTTTTCTCTCGACGAGATCATCTTCGAGCTGACCACCAACTGGGGCGAGCGCCAGCTCGGGCCGTTGCGCAAGTGGCCTGGCAACACGGTGACGTTCTCGATCCCGGGCATCGTCCCGACGGTCGTCTACGTCTACGACGAGCCGCAGGAGCCGGCCGGCTTCCGGCCGCCAGGCACGATGGCGCTCGCCGCACGCGAGGCCTTCTCGTTGTGGGACGACCTGATCGCAGTCAGCCTGCAGGAACTGGTCGGCACGCCGTCGCAGATCACGATTGCCTACAGCACGTCGACGAAAGGCAACGGCACCTACGCTGGCAGCTACCCGACGGACGACGACGCGGACCTGTTTTTTTTCTGGCAGCTCGGCTTGCCTGTCGAGCCGCCGTACCCCAATGGCTGGTTCCTCGACCGCTCCTACATTTGGTTGTCTGGCGACAACTGGGACTCGTTACAGCCTACCGCGCTCGTCGACACAACCGGGAACGTGATCTACGGCAGCGGCTTCAGAACCATCGTCCACGAAATCGGCCATGCGCTGGGGCTGAGCCACCCTGGGCCCTACGACGCCACCGACGACCCGTCCCCCACCTATGACGCCAACGCGCTGTTCGCGCAGGACCAGCGCAAGTACACACTGATGTCGTACTTCGGCGGCAACAACTTGCAGTTCGGCTGGGTGCTCAACGACACAGCGGACCTGCTGCCGGTGACGCCGATGCTCTACGACATCGCCGCGATCCAGGCCAAGTACGGTGCCGACCCGACCACGCGCACCGGCAACTCGGTCTACGGCTTCAACCCTAGCGCCGACGTGCCCCGGATCTTCAATTTCAGCGTCAATCAACGCCCGATCGTCGCCATTTACGACGCCGACGGCATCGACACGATTGACGCATCGGTCGATCTGGTCTTCATCCGCGAAGACGGCACGCGCTTCATCGACATCAATCCCCAGCGCATCGACTTGCGGCCGGGCAGCTATTCGAGCATCCTGGGGCTGATCGAAAACGTTGCGATCGCTTTCAACACGGTCATCGAGAACGCCTTCGGCGGCGCCGGAGACGACACGCTGACCGGCAACGATGCCGCCAACAAGTTGCGTGGCAACGACGGTGACGACACGCTCGACGGCCTCGACGGCGACGACGACCTCGGCGGCGGCCACGGCAAAGATACGCTGCACGGTGGGAAAGGCAACGACCGCCTGGCCGGCGGAAATGGGGATGACACGCTGGACGGAGGCCTCGGCGACGACACGCTGGATGGCGGTTCCGGTGACGACACGCTGTTGGGCGGGTACGGCAGAGACACACTGGACGGCGGCGACGGCGACGATGTGCTGCGCGGCGGCACAGGGGACGACACGCTGACCGCCGGCTACGGGCGAGATACGCTGGACGGTGGCAAGGGCAGCGACACGCTGACCGGCGGCAGAGAAGTCGACACCTTTGTCTACGCCACCGGCGGCGGCGACGACACGGTCACCGACTTCCAGTACAACCCGCGCACGGTCATCGGCCACGTCGACCGGATCGACCTGACGGGCGTGAAGGGCGTTTACAGCTGGGAGCAGTTGCTGCCGCGCGCAAGCGATGTCGGCAACGGTGTGCGGCTGGACTTCGGCGACGGGGACCGGCTCACGCTGTTCGGCGTGTTCGGCGAGCGCGTCACCGTGGACGACCTGTTTCCGGCGATGTTCCGCTTTGCCGAAGCGCCGCCAGAAGGCGGCGAGTTCCTGGCGCATGCCGAATCCAACGGCCGCTCGACGCAGGTCAGCGCGCTGCCCGGCGGGCGCTTCGTGATGGTGTGGACTGGCGACTCCGGGGACGGCGACGGAAAGCGGGTCGTCGCGCGCATCTACGAGGCCGACGGCACCGGCGGGCCGCTGATCCAGGTCAACGACGGCGACACCTGGCGTGGGGATCAGCGCAACCCGGTGGTCACGACGCAGGCCAACGGCAATTGGGTCGTCGCCTTCCGCTCCGACGAGAACCTCGACGGAGCGTCAGCGTGGCTGCGTGCGCGCGTGTTCGCGCCCGATGGCACGCCGCTGGGCGACGACTTTCGCATCAACCAGGCGCCCGAGCCGAACTATCCCGGTTACGGCACGACCTTCACTCTGGATGTCACCGGCATCTCGCCATGGCAGGAGGACGGCTTCGTCGTCACCTGGCTGTCCAACGTCGTCGTCGAAAACGACAGGCAGTACAACGCCGTGCGCATGAACAGGTTCGCTGATGACGGCCGGCTGGCCAGTGGGGAAAGCATTCTGATCGACGCCGATCAGCCCGGCAACGGCTACGAATACCGTAGCGCACAGGTCGTCGCGCAAGACGGCGACACTGTCTACACGTTCCAGGGTACGGGCTTCGGCATCCCCGGCGTAGCCGCCATAGAGAGATCGAATGGCGTGCACGGTTTTCGCTTCATCGATACCCAACCGCAGTCGCCGCGCCTGGCACTGGCGGCCTCGGTCAGCGGGGGGCTACCGTTGCCGATCTTTGCCGAAACCGTCTACGGTGAAGACTACCGGCTGATTCCCTTCGGCGACGACGACTACCTGCTCGTCAACGCCCTGTATGCCAATGCCACGATCAACGCCCCGCGGGCCTTGCAGGGGCTGTATGGCTGGCATGTCGACGTCCGCGTGATCGAGAACAGCAGCATCTCTTTGCCCATGCGGGTGTACTCGACGCCGTTGGTCCCGGAAAGCTACGGCAGGACCGAGTGGGTCGACGGCTTGCTCGTGTATCCGCCTTGGGCCAGCGTCGGTGTGGCCGCGGCGCGGCTGGCCGACGGCAGCGCGCTGGTCGCGCACAGCACCCCGGAGATCGACGACGGCAGGGTGCTCGCGCTGCGCGTCGCGACCGACGGCCGGGTGACGCCGCTGCGTCAGCTCGACGGCTGGCCGGCGGCAGACATCGCCGCCCACCAAGTCGGCAAGTTCCCTGTCTCCGCGACAGGTCTGGACGACGGGCGCGTCGTTGTCACCTGGATCGACATCGGGTACGAAGCCTACGGTGGCGCACGGGCGATCATCCTCAACGAGGATCTTCACGGCGTCACGCTCGCCGGCACGCCCGAGGCCGACCGGCTGGTCGGCTCCGGTTGGGACGACCGCATCATCGGCGGCGAGGGCGATGACACGCTCATCGGCCGTGCCGGCGCCGACCTGCTGAACGGCGGCGGCGGTTTCGACCTCGCCGACTACGGTCTGTCTCTCGCGGGGGTTGTCATCGATCTCGGTTTAGCCGGGCCGCAGGGCAGCGCCGCGCCGAACGCGCATTCCATCGGCGACATCCTGATCAGCATCGAGCACGTGCGTGGCAGTGCCTACGACGACTTCCTGTACGGCGGCCCAGGCGCCAACGTGCTCGACGGGGGCTGGGGCGACGACACACTCGCCGGGCAGGAGCGCGACACACTGGTCGGCGGGCCGGGCGCGGATGTGCTGCTCGGCGAAGGCGGCAACGTGACTGCGAGCTATGCCGATTCGCGCGCCGGCGTCACGGTGGACCTCGGCACGATGGACGCGCAGGTCAGCGCCGGCGACGCCAGCGGCGACCGGCTCTCGGGCATCTCGAACCTGATCGGCAGCCCCTTTAACGACACGCTGACCGGCGACGCCGGCCCGAACATGCTGATCGGCGGTGGCGGCAATGACGTGCTCGACGGCGGGCCGGACGCCGCACGGCGCAGCGGCGGCGCGGTCGCTGACTCCGTGGCCTACCCCGGGCCGATCGCGCGCTACCGCGTCACGCTCAACGAAGACGGCACGGTGGTCGTGCGCGACCGTCAGCCCGGCGCTGCCGATGCGTCGGGCGAGGACACGCTGATCGGCATCGAGCGCATTGCCTTCGCCGACCGCGATTTCCCCCTGGACGATGCGTTTGCCGACCTGCCAAACCCGCCGGTGGCCAACGACGATCTGCTGGTCGCCACCGGCCCGCTGGACTTCACTCTGGCGGCGCTGTTTGCCAACGACTTCGACCCCGACGGCACGCCGCTGCTGCTGGACGGTTTCCGCAACGTGTACGGCCAGTCCGTGCAACTGGTCGACGCCGCCAGCGGAATCTGGCGCTACACGCCCTATCCCGGCTTCAGCTTCTTCAGCGCCTTCACGTACACACTGGTGGACGCCGCCGGCAACACCGATGACGCCGAAGTTCGCGTGATCGTGGCCTCTCGGCAGGGCGCGACGACCAACACGCCGCCGCTGGGCGTGGCCGACAACTACCTCATAAGCAACGCGCGGCGGTTCGCCGACGGGTTGACATATAACGACATCGATGCAGATGGCGACCAGCTATTCGTGCTGCCCGCCAGCATCACGCAGCCGGCGCACGGCAAAATATTCACCGACCCGCAGGACGGCTTCTTCGAGTACCACCCAGAACCGGGTTTCGTCGGCACTGTCACCTTCAGCTACCGGGCCTTCGACGGCCGGGCCGAAAGTGATCCGGTGACGGTGACGTTGGTCGTCGATGTGCCGTTGAGGGCTGCGGACGACCGGCTCGAGGTCACTTCGGCAACGCGCGTGATCGGCTTTGCAGAGTTGCTGTCGAACGACGCCGATCCGCAACAAGGCAATGGTCAGCAGAACGACGGCTTGTGGATCTCCGACTGGGGCGCGCCGACCCATGGCACGCTGGCGAGAGACACAGGACCGAACGGCGAAGACGTGTTGACGTATCGGCCGTTCCCAGGCTTCGCCGGCAGCGACAGCTTCACGTACACCGTCATCGACAGCTCGTCCGAGCAGGCCACTGCCACGGTGACGCTCGATGTCGCCGCCACCTTGAACGCGGTCGACGCGGTGGACGACAGACTGGTCGTCTCCGAGATGGGCGGCTTCGGCGAGTTTCTGCTCATCGTGCCGTCGCAGCTGCTGGCCAACGACCTCGATGCCGAGGGCGACACCTTCAACGTG
>Ga0105046_10014670_pt1 | contig 12078 bp, 12 predicted proteins | sample MAT03_FD_78385 | JGI IMG/M metagenome (GOLD analysis project Ga0105046, IMG submission 78385) | Freshwater microbial communities from Lake Fryxell liftoff mats and glacier meltwater in Antarctica - MAT-03 (megahit assembly) | ecosystem: Environmental > Aquatic > Freshwater > Ice > Liftoff...
AGCGTGCCGCGATTGGAGCTCACCTCGCACTCGATCTCGCCGAAGGCGTTGGGGTGAAGGTGGTGGAGGCGCCAGTGGGGGCGTCAACACGGGAAGATGCTATTTTGCAAGACCTGACCCCGTGTTTTTCTGATGAAGTGCTCGCGCTGGCACTCGCAGCCAAGGTCGAACTCATCGGATCGGGGGACAACGCGGTTTGTGCGCTGTCCGAGACTGCAATTCCGGCGTGGCGTTGACTTCCCTGGCCTGATCTGCAGTCAAACATCGAGCCTGCAGTGATGGCGTCGGCAGAGGCATCACGTCGCTGTACGCGATTTTTGCGCTCGCTGGCCAGGGTTTGGAAACCGCCCGCCCCCTGCGACCCACACCCCGACAGAGGTAGACTCCGGCCTCCCGGTCCGCCCCGACGGCACCGACCTCCAGCGGAGACGTACCCATGGCACTACCCCTCGACGGCGTGAAAGTGGTTGACCTGACCAACGTACTGGCCGGACCGTTCTGCACGATGACCATGTCGGACATGGGCGCCGAAGTGCTCAAGGTCGAGAACTTCCCGGAAGGGGACCTGTCGCGCCGGCTGTCGCCCAAGATCAACGACGAGAGCTACTGCTTTGCGATGGTCAACCGCAACAAGCGCAGCATCGGCCTTGACCTGAAGAGTGCCAAGGGCAAGGAAGTGTTCATGAAGCTCGCCGCCGGGGCCGACGTGATTCTGGAGAACATGCGCCCGGATGCGAAGTTCAACATGGGCGTGGACTACGAGTCGGTGAAGAAGGTCAATGACAAGATCATCTACGCCTCGATCTCCGGCTTCGGCCAGACCGGACCCTACGCGAAGAAAGGCGGCTACGACATCGTCGCCCAGGGCATGACCGGCATCATGCGCATGACCGGCGATCAGGGCGGGCGGCCAGCGAAGGTCGGTATCGCGATGAACGACATCGCCGGTGGTGTCACCGCGCTGTACGCGATCCTGGCGGCCTACATCCATCGGTTGCGCACCGGCGAGGGCCAGTACCTGGAGACCTCGCTGGTCGATGCGGGGCTGGCCTGGATGATGTGGGAAACCGCGGCGTTCTTCGGGGCCGGTGAAGTGGCGATGGCCAACGGCACCCGGCATCGGCGCTCGGCGCCCTATCAGGCGTTTCGTACCGCCGATGGCTATGTCACGGTCGGCGCCAACAGCGAGAAAATGTGGGCGAGCCTCTGCAACGATGTGCTCGGTCGCCCGGACATGCTGGCGGACGAGCGGTTCAAGGGCCTGCAGAACCGGCTCGCCAACGTCGATGCCCTGCAGGACGAGATCGAGCGCGTGCTCACCACCCAGCCCACGTCGCACTGGGTGCCGCTGCTGGACAAGGCAGCCGTTCCCGGCGGTCCGGTCTACACCTTCGACGAGACGGTGGAAGACCCGCAGATCAAGGCGCGCGAGATGTTCTTCGACATCGAGCATCCGATCATCGGCAAGATGAAGAGCATCGGCTACCCAGTGAAATTCTCGCGTACCCCCCAGCAGTTCCGCTCGGCCGCGCCATGGCTTGGCCAGCACACCACCGAAGTGCTGCAGCAGCTGGGCTATGCGGCCGCGGACATCGAGTCGCTGTTCAGCGAGTCGATCGTGTTCGACAAGTACCGGAAGTCGGCCTGAGGGCGAGCGGCGATACGACGACAGCCTGGGCCAGGTGAACCCCACCAAGCGGCGCGCGATCTTCGAGCGCTTCGCGCGCGCCAACCCGCACCCGAAAGGCGAACTCGACTGGCAGACGCCTTTTCACTTGCTGATCGCAGTCATCCTGTCGGCGCAGGCCACCGACAGGAGCGTTAATCTCGCCACCGCCACGCTGTTCAAGGCCGCACCCGGGCCGAAAGAGATGCTGGCACTCGGGCGGGAAGGCATCGAGCAGCACGTTCGGACCATCGGACTGTTCCGCTCGAAGGCAAAACATGTCGAGGAGACCTGCGCGATTCTGCTCGCTGAGCATGGTGGCGAAGTGCCGGACGACCGCGAGGCACTCGAGCGTATGCCCGGTGTGGGCCGCAAGACCGCCAACGTGATCCTGAACATCGCCTTCGGTCACCCGACCATCGCGGTCGACACGCATCTGTTCCGCCTGGGCAACCGCATCCCCCTCGCCCCGGGCAAGACGCCGCTGGAAGTGGAGCAGCGGCTGCTCAAGTTCGTGCCGCCCGACTACGTTCAGCATGCGCATCACTGGTTGATCCTGCACGGGCGCTATGTATGCAAGGCGGCCAAACCGGACTGTCCGAACTGTCTGATCGCGGATCTTTGCGAGTACCGCCAGAAGACGCTCGCGGCCGACCCCACCTGAGGACAGGACCCCGGCAGCCATGGCAGTTTTCCAGCCCACACGGGATGAAGCGCGCAGCTTCCTGAGCGAAGCCTGGCGCAAGCAGCGTGCGGGCGAACTGCTCAGCCCGCTGGAGGCTATCACCGCCGATGTGATCGCTGCGCACCCGGAGTACCACAGCCTGCTGGAGGCGTCCTCAGCGCAGCCGCAACGCGAGTTCACCCCGGATGAAGGCGAGGTCAATCCGTTTCTGCACCTGCACCTTCACCTCGCGATCGCCGAGCAGCTCTCGATCGATCAGCCGCCCGGCATCCGTAGCGCCTATACGCAACTTCTGGCGAGGCTGGATTCACCGATGGCGGCCCAGCATGCGCTGATCGACTGCCTGGCCGAAGCCATGTGGCGCGCCCAGCGCGACCGCACCCCGCCAGACGGCGAGGCCTATCTAGAGTGCATCCAGCGGCGCGCAACACGCTTACCCTGAGCCGCCGCACCCAAACCCGCGCTGCAGCGCATTCGTCGGGAGACGTTTGCCGCCCGCCGCCAGCGACTCCCGCTAGTGCCGGACGACCGTGAGTGAACCCTTGAGCCGGGCGTAGTAGGCCGCCAGATCCCGGAAGTCCTGATCGGTCAGCTTGTCGATCTGTGCGAGCATGATCGCGTTCTTGCGCCCGCCATTACGGTAGGCGCGCAGCGTGTGCACCAGATAGTCTTCATGCTGTCCGGCCAGGCGGGGAAAGCTCGGCGCGATGCTGTTGCCATCGGCACCATGACAGGCCGCACACGGCTTGGAAAGTTCCGCGCCACGCTGCACGTTCTGCGCCATGCCGGATGCCGCACCGAGCAGCAGTATCGAAGCCAGCGCGAGCCGGGAGATACGCAAGGTCATGCTGGAGTCGCGGGTCGTCATCACTTGCTCGCTGTCTGCGGTGCGCGCCGCCCGCCCTGGCCATAGAAGGCGGCGAGGTCGGCGATCGCCTGATCATTCAGACCCGCGGCGATGGCGCGCATGGTGGGATGGGTGCGCTCGCCCGATCGATAGGCCTGCAGGGCCAAGGCGATGTACTCGGGATGCTGGTTGCCGATCTTAGGGACATGGAAAACTTCCGGATAGGCATTACGAAGCCCCGATATGCCGTGACAGCCCGAGCATGTCGCCGCCCGCTGCGCGCCCGCCTTCGCGTTGCCGGTCAGCGGTTGCGCTTGCGTTGGGGACACCAGACCGGCCGCCAACACCATCGCGAATACCAGCGCCGGTAGACGGCCCGCATTGCCACTCGCAGGAACTCTGCCCGGCGCACCCACTCCAAATGCCGCTTTTTTCATCGAAACACAGCCTTCCCGCCTGGCAACCTGGCGCGCACTTTAAAGTAATCGGGCCCGATCGGGCAACCCTGAATTTGCCGCCGCCCTCCCCTTGGTCGATAATCGACGCCGGGAGAAAAGCCAATGGGCGGGGAGGTAGCGAACCGGGTGTGCAACCCGCAGCCTGGCTGCGTACCCGGACCATCGTCCATGCCCGTGACCACGTGCCTGCCATTTTAACCGATTCGCCCGCAGCGGCCAGCCTGATCGCGCGTGTGCTGCCATTTCTGAGGTGGCTGCCGCAGACCAACCGCATGACGGCACGGGCCGATCTGCTCGCCGGACTCACCGGCTCGGTCATCGTGCTGCCACAGTGCGTCGCTTTCGCCGCGCTGGCCGGGATGCCGATCGAGTATGGGCTCTACACCGCGATGGTGCCGGCAATCGTCGCCGCCCTGTTCGGCTCGTCCTGGCACCTGGTTTCCGGACCGACCAACGCGATCTCGATCGTGCTGTTCGCCTCGCTTGTTCCGCTGGCCGAGCCTGGCAGCGCGCATTATGTCGAGCTCGCACTCACAGTGGCACTGCTCTGCGGCGCGCTGCAGCTCGCGATGGGCCTTGCCCGGCTCGGCGCGCTGGTCAACTTCATCTCGCACACGGTCATCGTGGGGTTCATGGCGGCAGCCGCAGTGGTGATCATCGACGCGCAACTCAAGACCTTCTTCGGCATCGAGATCCCGCGCGGGGCGAATTTCATCGAGACCTGGGGCACGTTGCTCACCCACCTCGGCAGCATCGACCCTCAGGTGACCGCCGTGAGCGTGATCACGCTGGTGGCGGCGATCGTGATCCGCCGCTACCGCCCGCGCTGGCCGTACATGGTGATCGCCATGATCGTCGGCGGGCTGGCCGCCTTTGCCATCATGCGCGCGAGCAGCGGGGATACCGGCATCACCACCGTCGGCGCGCTGCCTGCATCGCTTCCGCCGCTGTCCCTGCCCGGCCTGTCCATCGTCTCGTTGCAGGAGACCGCCGGCATCGCCCTGGCGATCACCATCCTCGGCCTGACCGAGGCGGTATCGATCGCGCGCAGCATCGCGGTGCGCTCGGGGCAGCGCATCGACAGCAACCAGGAGTTCATCGGCCAGGGACTGTCCAACATCGCCGGTGCCTTTACCTCGAGCTATGCCTCCAGCGGCTCGTTCAACCGCAGTGGCGTCAACTACGACGCCGGCGCACGCACGCCGCTGGCCGCGGCGTTCTCGGCGCTGTTCCTGCTGGCGATACTGTTCGTGGTCGCGCCACTGGCCGCGTACCTGCCCCATGCGGCGATGGCGGCGGTACTGCTGATCGTAGCGTGGGGGCTGATCGACTTTCGCGGCATCCGGCAGATCGTGCGCGCGAGCCGAAGTGAAGCGAGCGTGCTTGCGCTCACCTTCTTCTCGGGCATTTTCATCAGCCTGGAGTTCTGCATCCTTGCCGGCGTGCTGCTGTCGCTGCTGCTCTACCTGAATCGCACCTCGCGGCCGGCGCTGACCGTCCTGGCACCGATGAGCGCGACCGGGGGCCGGCGCTTCGTGCCGATCGAAGAGGCGCGCAACTGCCCGCAACTGCTGATCGTTCGGGTCGATGGGTCGTTGTTCTACGGCGCGGTGGATCATGTGCGCGACCGCCTGCTCGTCCTGGCTGGCGGCGGCACGGGCGCGCGCCATCTCCTGCTGGTAGGCGACGGCATCAACCTGATCGACATTGCCGGCGCACATCTGCTCGAGCAGGAAGCCACGCGGCTCGCCGCCGCTGGCGGGGCGCTGTACCTTGCGCGCATCAAGCCACCGGTGCTCGAAGTGCTCGAGCGCACCGGCGCGCTTTCGGTGATCGGTACCGATAATGTATTCGACACCAAGGCGCTTGCCCTTGCAACGATCCATCGTCGCCTGGATACAGCCGTCTGTCGCGCCTGCGACCTGAGACCGTTCGAGGAATGCCGCGGGCTCCCCGACGGGCGCGCCCGCTGAGTCGACCCAACCCCTGCCAGAGCACCTGAACCCCACGGCCCGCCACCGCTGAATGCCGACCATAGACACTCGTTCCGCTCCGCCTGCGCCGCCCGGCAACCCGTCCGTCCACCGCCTGCTGCCATTCACAAGATGGTGGCCGATGCGCGCCGAGACGCTACGTGCGGACCTGATCGCCGGCATCAGCGTGGCGCTGGTGCTGGTGCCGCAGTCGATGGCCTACGCGCAACTGGCCGGCATGCCGCCTTACTTCGGACTGTACGCGGCCTTCCTGCCGGTGATCGTTGCCGCGCTATGGGGGTCATCAAACCAGCTTGCGACCGGTCCGGCAGCGGTGTCCTCGATTCTCACCGCCTCGGCGCTGGCGCCGCTGGCCACGCTGGGCTCGGAGGCCTTCGTCACCCTGGCGATCGTCCTGGCGTTCATGGTGGGCATCATCCAGATTGCACTCGGCGTATCGCGCCTTGGCAAGGTGGTGAGTTTCCTGTCCCATCCGGTGATCGTCGGCTTCACCTCGGCCGCAGCGATCATCATCGGGCTGTCCCAGTTGAACAAGCTGCTCGGACTGCCGATCGGACGCAGCAGCCAGTTCCTGGCCGACATCTGGGAGATGCTGCGCCAGCTTCCCGATGCGCACCTGCCAAGCATCGTCATCGGTATCGCGGCGATGGCGATCATCTGGAGCTTCAAGCGCTGGTTGCCCAAGTGGCCAGGCGTGCTGGTCGCGGTCGTGCTCACCACCTGGGCGAGCTGGGCGCTCGATTTCGAGCGCAAGGCCGAGGCGCCATCGACCGCCATTGTCGACTCGAGCGCGCGCGCCCTCGCCGTGGACCACGCGGCGACGACACAACGTGTGCGTGTTCTCGATTCGCAGATCGCCCTGCTCGAGAAGGAAGCGCGTGCCGGGGCTTCGGGCAGCGATGCCCGCACCCGCGCAGCTGCGCTGCGCTACGAAATCGAGCTGCTCAAGCTGGAGCGGACCGATCTCAGGCGCGAGAACGCGCTCAGGCTGCGTGATCTGCGCAGTCTGGTCCTGGTCGCGCCGGCCACCGAAGCTGGCGTGCCGCTTACCAGTCTTGCCGATGCGCCAGACCGTCCAGGCGCCGTCGCCTGGCTGCCCTGGCTTGAAGCGAACGACACCTCGGTGCGCTGGCGGGTCAAGGATGTACGCGAAGACACGCTGCTGCTGTCCGGCGGCGGCGATGTGGTCGGTTTCATTCCGCCAGGCCTGCCCTCGTTCGTGGCGCCCGAGTTCTCGTGGGACGCGGTGCGCTCGCTGCTGTCTGCTGCACTGGTCATCGCACTGGTCGGTTTCGTGGAGGCGATATCGATTGCCAAGGCGATCGCAGCGAAGACCCGCCAGCGCCTGGACGCGAACCAGGAACTGATCGGTCAGGGCCTGGCCAATCTCGCTGGCAGCTTCACCCAGGCGTTTCCGACCATGGGGTCGTTCTCACGCTCGGCGGTCAATTTCAGCGTTGGTGCGAAGACCGGTTTCGCCTGCGTGATCACCGGGCTGCTGATCATGCTCACGCTGCTCGCACTGACACCGCTGCTCTATCACCTGCCCCAGGCGGTGCTCGCGGCGATCATCATGATGGCTGTGGTCAGCCTGGTCGATTTTCGCGCGATGCATCACGCCTGGGTCGCACAGCGGCATGACGGTATCGCGGCCTGGGTGACATTCGTCGCCACGCTTGTACTGGCGCCGGCCCTGGACTACGGCGTGCTTGCCGGCGCGGGCCTGGCAGTCGGCCTGTACCTGTATCGAACGATGCGTCCGCGGGTCGCACTGCTCGCCCGCCACCCGGACGGCACGCTGCGCGACGCGCGCAGTCACGGCCTGCAGACCAGTGAACACCTGGTGGTGCTGCGCTACGACGGCTCGCTGTACTTCGCCAACGTGCCCTACTTCGAGGACATGGTTCTGGAGGCCCAGTCTGCATACCCCAGGGCCCGCCAGTTGCTGATCGTCGGTGACGGACTGAACTCGATCGATGCGTCCGGCGTCGAGGTGCTGGATCACCTGGTCGCGCGGCTGGCCGCAGGCGGGGTGACCCTCTCCCTGTGCGCGATCAAGCTGCAGGTGGCCGAAGTGCTCGAGCGCACTGGTGTCGCCGAACGCATCGGCGCCGATAACATCTTTCGCGCCGAGGATCAGGCGCTGGCAGCGCTCGCCGCACGTATCGGTGAGGCCGACGTTGCCACCTGTCTGCTGTTGCCGCCCGATACCGGGGCAGCCCGGGCAGCACCAGCAGCATCGACCTCGCGCGCCACACCTCTATAATCAGGGTCCGCCGCATTCGCACAACAGGACCACCCGATGGGCTATCGCCTGACCAAGATCTACACCCGCACCGGCGACCATGGCGAAACCGGCCTGGGCGATGGCACCCGGGTCGCCAAGGATGCCCCGCGCGTCGAAGCGCTTGGCGTGATCGACGAGCTGAACTGTGCGGTCGGACTCATCCTGACCGAACCGCTGTCTGATCGGGTGCGCGAAACCCTGAACAGCGTGCAGCACGACCTGTTCGATCTGGGTGGCGAGATCAGCATTCCGGGCTATCTCGCGGTCACCGAGCAGCATGTGAGCCGAATCGAGGAGGTGCTCGACCTGTTCAACGGGCAGTTGCCGCCCCTGAAGGACTTCATTCTGCCGGGTGGCTCGCGCGCGGCCGCACACTGCCATGTCGCGCGTACCCACGCCCGTCGCGCCGAGCGCCGGATGGTGACCCTGGCCCATGCAGAGGCGGTCTCGCCGCTTGCCCAGCAGTATCTCAACCGGTTGTCCGACCTGCTGTTCGTCCTGTGCCGTATCGTGAACCTCGATGCCGGGGTCGAGGACGTGCTCTGGCAAAAGGGCCGCACACTCTGACATGGCTGACGACGCCGCCCTCCCGCTGCCGGCGTCGCCCGCATCGGGCACCGGCAGTCGCGGCGCCGGGGTCGCCAGCGGTCTGGATCCGGCGCGGCTGGGCGACCTGATCGCCCGCTGCGCCCTGCGCGACCAGGCAGCGTTCGCAGAACTCTACCGCCTCACCTCAGCGAAACTGTTTGCGGTGTGCGTACGTATCCTCAGAAGGGACGATCAGGCCGAAGAGGCGCTTCAGGACAGCTATGTGAACATCTGGAACCACTGCGCCGACTACCGCCCGGATCTGGCTGCACCGATGACCTGGATGACCAGCATCGTGCGCAACCGTGCACTCGATCTGAAACGCCGACCGGCACTCGAAGTGACCGGCGAGGACAGCGACGCCTGGGTCGAGGCGTTCGCCGACCAGGCCCCCGGCCCGGCCGAGCAGGCCCAGGATGCCGCAGCCGCGCGGCGCCTGGAGCAGTGTCTGGACCGGGTCGACGCCCGCCAGCGGCAGGTCCTGGCGCTCGCCTTCACCCACGGACTGAGCCACTCCGAACTCGCACAACACCTGCGCGTACCGCTGGGTTCGATCAAGACCTGGATCCGGCGCGGCCTGATCCGGCTCAAGGACTGCCTCGGCGGTGTCGCCGAGGTGGACTGGCGCTGAACCGATGCCGACACGCTATTCCGATCCCCGACTGCGCGAACTTCTCGCCGCCGAGTATGCGCTGGGCAGTCTTCGCGGCCGCGCCCGCGACCGATTCCGCAGCCTGATGCGCTACGACCGGGGACTTCAGCTGGAGGTGGCCCAGTGGGAAGCCCGGCTGCAACCGATCGCCGACCGGCTGCCAGAGCGGCAGCCGCCAGCGCGGGTCTGGCAGACCATCGGTTCGCGCCTCGGCCATGAATCGCCCGAGGTTGCGCTGGCAGCCACGGCGTCCGCGGCCACCCACAGCCAGCCGCCATCGACCAGAAGCCGCTGGGGCCTCGCCTGGTGGCGCGGGCTGGCGGTGGCGATGGCGCTGTCGACGATCTCGCTTGCCATCGTTCTGCGCACCAACGATCAGCCGGCAACTGGCGGCCCCGGCACAGCGGCCATTGGCGGCATGATGGCGATCCTCACCGATGCCTCAGCGCAGCCGACGATGCTGGTGTCCTGGCCGATGCAGGCCCGCAGCGACGGCAAAGTGGAGCTGCGGGTACGCATCATCATGGACCATCCGACGATGGATGCGAACACCTCATGGCAGCTCTGGCTGATGCCGGCCGACGCGAACGCACGGCCGCAGTCGGTGGGGCTGGTCGGGATAGAACCGGAACAGCGCTTGCTCGTGGACGCCGCGATGCTCAAGGCGCTGAGCGAGGGCTCGGGCATGGCACTGAGCAATGAACCTGCGGGCGGCTCGCCCAGCGGCGCGCCGAGCGGCCCGGTGATCTTCCGCGGGCCCTGCATCAAGGTCTGAGGTCTGAAGCAAGCGGGGTCAGCGGGGTCAGCCGGCTCCGTTCCCGAGCCGCGCGCCGGACGTCGCCCGCCCCACCCTGCCGGCACGCTCAACCGCACTGCACAGCGCACGCACGCCCTCGACGATGCGCGGCGTGGGCCGATGTAGCAGATCGGGGTCGATCTGGTACAGCCGGCCGGTTTCGACCGCACGCAGATGGCCGAAGCGCTGCCAGCCCGAGAGCGCGCGCGGGTCGCCGGTGCCGGACGCCACGATCAGCTGCGGATCGACGTTCAATACCGCCTCGGTCGATACTGTGGGGGTCAGGCCCGGCAGCGAACCGAACACGTTGCGCGCACCACAGAGCGCGATGGCGTCACCGATGAAGTGGCGATCACTCACGGTCATCAGCGGCGAATCCCAGATCTGATAGAACAGCGTCGGCCGCGTGCCAGGATCGCGGCGAAGGGCGGTCAGGGCCTGCTCCATGCGAATCGCTTCGCGCTCGGCGATCGGCGCTGTGCCGGCCAGGCGTCCGATCTCGCGCAGCAGCGGCGCGATATCGGCGAGCCGTCGCGATTCGGTCTGAAACACGCGATGTCCGAGCGACTCGAGCAGTGCGACATCGGCCGCCGGATCGCCGCTCTGCCAGCCGATGATCAGGTCAGGCGCGAGGGCATGGATGCGTTCGACATCCAGCCGGCCGGCGCCTCCGATCGGGGGCAGTTTTCGCGCCGCTTGCGGAAAGTCGCTCCACTGGGCGACCGCGACCAGGCGACTCCCGGCCCCGGCTGCGAACACCAGCTCAGTGACATGCGGCGCCAGCGAGACGATGCGTTGCGCCGGGCCGGGCAGGCGAAGCGTCCGCCCGCGCGCGTCGGTGGCCACAAGCACTGCGCTGGTGGCCGAACCGGGCCGGACCGCGGCGTCGGCGGGGGTGCCATCCAGACCCGCTTGCACCCCCGCTTTGTCACCAAGCGGGTTCTGCGCAGCACTGAGCAGAGCCGGTGAGAGCGAGGCAGAGGCGAGAAACGCACAGAAAACGCCCCACCTGGTAACGCCATCGCAAGCGCGCCGCCGGGCGGATCGTGCGCTCAGGTCTGCTGCTGCCACACCTGCAGCAGCTGCGCGCTCACATGGCGCAGGCGCTGATTGAGCAGCAGCACGAGTTGCAGAAGTATCTTCTGCCCCAGCTGCGGGTGATCCTTCATGATCCGTTCCAGCCCCTTGCGCGGCAGCGCCGCGAAAGTCACTGTAGTCGCTGCGATGCAGGTGGCAAAGCGTGGTTCGCCATCGATCAACGACATCTCGCCCAGCGTCTTGCCCGGCGGCGCAACCCCGACCAGCGAGCGGTTCCCATCGACGCCCTTCTTGAACACTTCGACAAAGCCCTCGAGCACCAGCACCATGAAGTCGCCCGGGTCGCCCTCGATGATGAACGGCACGCCGATGCCGACCCTGTAGATCTGCAGGAACGCCGAGAACCGTTGCAGGTCTTCCGGCGTGAACTGGGCAAGCAGCGTGCTCTCGCGCAGCACTTTCTCGATCAGCGGAATGAAGCCGGTACCGACGCCCAGCCGCTCGATGGAGGGCGGCGCAGCAGGCTGCGACGACGCATCACCGGGCGCCGCCGCTCCGGCAGCGCCAGAAGCGCTGCCCGCAGGGCTGGGAGTGGCGGGCCGAGCCTCCGTCCTGGTAGCCGGTGGCAGCGTCGTCTCGCCTGAGGATTCCGACATCGTCTTGCTCCATGCCTGCGCCGCCGCGAGATCGGAAAAACCGCCCCTGGGCGTACCACGCTTCGTCACCGCCCAAGGATACCCGGGGCGCCCTTTGGCAGGGAGACTGAAGCGCACGAAACCACCACCGCCGCGTGAGATTTGTCACATCCAGGCAGGCTTGAAGCCTCCTGGATGTCAGAGCTGACCCGGCAGGCAAGCGCCGGGCGCTGTCGACTGCCAACTCAGCGCAGGTTGAACCCCTTGGCGCGCACGAACGCGCCAAAGTCTTCGCGCTCGGGTACCGAGTACTGGCGCGCCTTGTCCTCGGACCAGCCATAAAACGGCGCTTCGCCAAGGCGATCGGCATGGCGCTGTCTGCGGTAGGGCTGGCGCGCATGGCGCCAGCGGTCGTACTCGCCGATCGCCTCG
>Ga0105046_10014671_pt1 | contig 12078 bp, 4 predicted proteins | sample MAT03_FD_78385 | JGI IMG/M metagenome (GOLD analysis project Ga0105046, IMG submission 78385) | Freshwater microbial communities from Lake Fryxell liftoff mats and glacier meltwater in Antarctica - MAT-03 (megahit assembly) | ecosystem: Environmental > Aquatic > Freshwater > Ice > Liftoff...
GCGCTTTCGCATTTCGCGACGCAACTGCCAAGCTCTATTGTGACCGAGTGAATCGCGAGTGGCCAGCTACCAATACCAAGGTTTCGCCCGCTCCTCTCCCTCTCCCTTTTCAGTCGTTGAAACTTGCAGGTCGGTGCCTGGCCACGCTTATATCCGAATGTGACATCGATCATTCCATAGGGCCCGTTTCTGATACATGCGGAGGCTCCTCGGCTGGATATGCTCGATGGCAAGCGTTTCGAAGGAACGGACTCCGCGGATACGCAAAGCGTCGAAACCAAATCGAGATCGACGGAGTCAGCCGTATGTCTGCCTACCTGCACTATGGAATGGTTTCCCCGTTCCGTATTGCAAGAGAAGCGTCGGCGGATGGGGCCGAAAAGTACCTCGATGAGTTGCTGATATGGAGAGAGCTGGCTTATGCCTTTTGCTACTTCCGAAATAACTTAGATACGGTGGCCAGTCTTCCAACATGGGCAATTGCGACGCTAGCCCAACATGCCAACGATCCTCGAGCTTGTTTGTCTTGGGAAACACTCATTCGAGCCAAGACCGGCGATCGGCTTTGGGATGCAGCCCAACGAAGCTTGCTCAAGCATGGGGAATTGCACAACAACGTCCGCATGACGTGGGGCAAAGCCATCCTAGAGTGGTCCAACGGTCATAGACAAGCTCTCGAAAGGCTCATAGACCTGAACCATCGATACGCGCTAGATGGTCGCGACCCTGCTTCGTATGGTGGCATTTTATGGTGCTTTGGGCAATTTGATCGGCCGTTCCATCCCGAACAGCCCATCCTCGGCAGTGTCCGCTCTCGTCCCCTTGACATGCATCAGGGCAGAACGAACTTGGAGGCTTATGAGAAAAAAGTGGATAGGGCTATCGCCCATCCGTCACCGCGCATTGCGATGATCGGAACGGGACTGGCTGGGTTGATGTGTGCAAGGATCTTGTCCGATCAAGGTCTCAATGTGAAGTGTTTTGAAAAGTCGCACCGAGTAGGTGGAAGAGCCTCCACTAGAAAGGTAGAGGATGTGTGCCAGTTCGATCATGGTGCTCAGTACTTTACGATTCGCGATCCTTTCTTAAGACCTTATCTGGAATCATGGTGCCAAGACAATCACGTCGCCGAGTGGAAAGGCCATATCGTTTCGATCGAAGAATTTGGCAAATTTAGGGATGTTGCGCCGGTTCAACGCTATGTCGGCACCCCGAGCATGGAATCGCTCGGAATACACTTGTCGCAGGACTTATCGGTCGCATTGGAAAGCGAGGTCGCGAGCGTCGTCGAAGAAAAAAATGGCTATCGATTGATGTCCAAGGAGGATCGATTTCTCGGTGATTTTGATGTGGTACTTTGGAACTGTCCACCAGCTCAAGTTGCAAAGCAATTGCCTTTGCGTTGTTCGTGGCGAGAGGAGCTCTCCAAGGTCGAAATGGTCCCTTGCTGGGCAGTTATGTTAGCCACCGAGCGTCGCTGGCAAGTTCCCTTCGACGGGGCCTTCGTCAATCAAGGAAAACTGGGTTGGATCGCTCGCGACTCCAGCAAACCTTCTCGATCCAAGCATGTCGAGACTTATGTTTTGCATTCTACCGTGGCTTGGGCGAAAGAGAATTTGGAACTTTCCAAGGAACAGGCTATCGAATCCCTCATGGAAGAAGCCGAGAAGGTAACAGGAGTTGCAATGCCACAACCTTGCCTTGCAAAATCGCACCGCTGGCTCTACTCAAGGCCTACGGAATCATTGAAGCAAAGTTCTCTCTGGGACGATGACAACCAACTCGGTGCCTGCGGAGATTGGTGTGGTGGCCCACGTATCGAAGGGGCATTCAAAAGTGGAATGTCGCTTGCAGGACGAGTCTTGGGCTGGCTTCACGAACGAACGATCGCAACGTCTGCCACAAATGCAAATTCATCCGCAGTCAATCAACTCGAACTGTTTTGAAACCATGGGCTGCTTTGAAAACATGGGCGAAGAATGACAATCCAACTTGCTGCGATCGTATACCCACATCAACTTTGGGAAAAAAACCCGGCAGTCGCCATGGCCAGGGTGGTCTTCCTCGTCGAGGATCCACTTTTCTTTACCCAGTATCACTTCCATGCTCAAAAACTGGTCCTGCATCGTGCTTCGATGACCGAGTTTGCAGACGAATGCGAACGGATGGGAAAGCAGGTCCATCGCGTCGAATCAAAATCGATTTCGCATTCCAGTGAAATTGGGGCGATCCTTAAGAAAAAGAAGATCCAGCAAGCCGTGATCGTCGACCCGACCGACGAGTGGCTCACGAAGCGGGTTACCGATGGCTGCCTGAAAGCCGAAATCGACTTGGAGTGGCTTGAGGATACCTCTTTTTTGACACCTATCGATGTGATGCAGTGCTGGGCGGGACAACGCGAGCACTATCGTTTCACCGATTTCTACATGCTGCAACGAAAACGACTTCAACTCCTGCTCGACGAGAAAGGTAAGCCTCTCGGTGGTAAGTGGACATTCGACACAGAGAATCGAAAGAGACTTCCTAAGAACATCGTTGTCCCTAAAATCGTCACCCCCAGCCAGCGGCCGAGTGTGGTTGAAGCGAAACGTTACGTGGCCAAAGCGTTTCCGAACGCGACGGGTCAAATACAGGAGTTTTGTTATCCAGTCACGCAAGCGGATGCTGCCAAGTGGCTCAACGCATTCGTCGAAGAGCGACTGGCTTCGTTTGGCGATTTTGAAGACGCCATCTCCGAGCGTGAGACCTTTGTGTTTCATGGTGTTTTAACCCCCATGCTCAACATTGGCTTGCTCACTCCCGAACAAGCTATCGAGGCGGTTCTAGCCAAAAGCCACGAAACCTCGCTGAACTCATTGGAAGGTTTTGTTCGGCAGGTGATCGGCTGGCGAGAGTTCATTCGGCTCGTTTACTTGCATGCTGGATCGCGGCAACGAACGACGAACTCTTGGAATCTATCTCGACCGCTTCCTGCGTCGTTCTACAATGGCTCGACAGGGATTGTCCCCTTTGATCAGAGCATTCAACGCACATTGAAGTTTGCGTACTGCCATCACATCGAAAGATTAATGGTCCTTGGGAATTTCATGTTGCTTTGCGACATTGCCCCCGATGCCGTATATCAATGGTTCATGGAATTATTTATTGATTCGTACGACTGGGTGATGGTGCCGAACGTTTATGGAATGAGCCAACATGCCGACGGTGGTTTGATGACGACGAAGCCCTACATCAGCGGATCGAGTTATATTCTTAAGATGAGCGATTACGTCAAAGGGGATTGGTGCGAAATCTGGGATGCCTTGTACTGGCGGTTCATCGATCGTGAGCGTGAGTTTTTTAGTTCCAATCCACGTATGCGGGTCATGGTCGGACAACTTGAACGGATGGGTAGCAAACTCGATCACCACCGAACAGTCGCGGAACGGTTTCTCGAAAAACTCCACGGCGGAAGTACTTGAGGTTGAACGGGAGCTTGTCTCCCCTCAACCTTGTTTTGGCGTCCTACCATGGACAGAACCCAACGCACTTCTCTCCCGCCTCGCCCGCCTAAGGCGGGCGAGGCGGGAAAGAAGTGCGAGAATTCACGGACTGAGCCGCACTCTTAGGACTCCAAAACGTCGTCCGTCGGAGGCAAGCTCCGAGCGGACGAAAAAGCGACACAGCGTTGCCTAACGGGGTTTAACAATCATCGAATGTTAAACTTCGATGGGGTTGGGATACTACAATCTACCGCTCGCCCTAGCATCAAAGTACAACGCCAAAAAACGAAAACCCAATTCTGCATGACGACAACACCATCATCACCATTCCAGCCGAATCCGACTAAGTCCGTTGACGACGATAACTTGCATTCCAACGAGTCTATTTTTGCGTTTCAACCGGTTTTATGGATATCGGCCGTTTTGATTGGAAGCGGGGCATTTCATCTTGCGAAGCTTGCATTCGACGGCGCCGATTGGGCCGGCCCGCTATCTCTCCGAAAACCCGCCCTTTTCGGCATTTCAGGTGGAATGACGACTTGGTCTATCGCGTGGTTGATGACGCAACTCCGACCGCGACGCTACGATCGAGCTCTTGCGAACGCGATTGCAATGGGATTGCTCACGGAAGTTGCCCTTATCACGCTTCAATATTGGCGAGGTGTCGGATCGCACTTCAACCATGCGACCACCATCGACGCTATCATCGAAACGGCCATGCTAGGGCTAATCTTGGCCGTCACGCTCGGCATCTTCTACTTGACTTTTCGAACCATTCGACTTATTGCCATTGAGCCGGCGATGGCCATCGCCATTCGAGGCGGGATGGGGTTGCTCTCGTTGTCCTGTGGTCTAGGAATTCTTACTACCGTTCTTGGCGAGGTGAGTATCGCCTTGGGGACATCGTATGAATTGTGGGGACGTGCGGGCGTACTAAAGTTTCCTCACGGAGTGGCCTTGCACGCGATTCAATTGCTACCGATTGTCGCGTGGTTCGTGCACTGGCTGCAATTGCCCTACCCTGTAAGGCTTATCCAAGCCATCCTCGCATCCCAACTGTTTTTTCTTGCGTACGCCATTTGGCAAACCAGTCAAGGTCGAGATCGCTTTGATTGGGACGCCATCGGTGGTTTACTGCTCGGTATCGCAGTTTCGCTTGGCGTGATTCCGGCATTGGCCATCGTTGTCGGATGCATGGCATATCTGTTTCGCAAACCAAGACGCTACTTAAATTAGCGACCGATCGCTATGAGTTCTTTTGATCAGGACAGCGAAATCGCCCAACTTCGAAGTTACGGAGTGCCAAGTGCTTTGTTTTCCGGCCGGTGGTCCGAGCCCGCCACAGACGAAAGGACGAGGCTTTTAGTTCAGTCCGCATCAGCTTGATGACCTCGCCTGGAGTAAGCCCAAACTGCAATCGAATCGCTTCAAATGCAGTCCGATCTTCCCAAGCCATCTGGATGATTCGATCCAGTTCGCTATCGCTGAGTGACGTTGGCTCCAAGATAATTGCTACTTCGCACCACTCTCGGCTAGTCGGTCAAGTCGTGTGCTAAGGGCAAAAAATGTAGGCGCCCAAAGACCGATGAATATTCCAAAACGCTCTGCGTGTGCCTTTGATTCTGCGGCATCACCACCAGTTAGGGCCCACACGGCGATGGAACCGATGATGGATGCAAAGGCGAGCGCGAAACAAATGCTCGAGAGCGTTTTCAATTGCGATGGATTCACGAACGTAGCTTTCAAACGGTTCTTGCCTGCTAACACAACGACCAGATGACTCGAGAGAAACTGAAGTGACACATCTGGACAGGCGATTAACTGACGCACTATAGAACCCTAGGAAGCCCCATCCTCCCGAAAATGCCTACTTCGACTTCAATAAATTCAGCGCCTTTTCCAGGTTCTTGGTATTGGTGGACTCCAATCGCAGTAATTGGACGCGGCGGGCGGATGCCGTAGCGGATTGTTGATCGAGCTTTTCGATGAAGGAGCGCACTTCTGCGGTCAAGCTCGGCGGTCCCCGTAACACGATGGAGTTGGTGGTTTCGTCCACGGATGCCGTCAACAATGGCCCTGCGGACTGCGCGTTGATTTGTTGCAAAACAGTCGCAACTTCCGTAGATACCCCCTCCGGAATGTCGACCGCCACACGACCTGCACCAGTGCTCAACTGTGATTTGTAGACATCCTGGACGATGCTTGCCACTTGCTTGGCACTAGCGCTTTGGAGTTGAACCATGGATGGAGAGATCTGCTGCAACGTGTCGAGTAAATCTTCGGAGTCGAAAACGGCCAGCAGTTCCTCGACAATTTTACGGTCGGCTCGGTTGCCGCCAATGATCAACGCGTTAATTCGTGAATCGGCTACTATCTTCACTCGTTGTATCGCGTCCGAAATCGAGGATCGCCGACTGCTATCTCCCGTGCGGAATAGATCGGTGAGTAACTCTTGCAAATGCTTTGCATCCGCATGCCGCAGGATATAGACAGAAAAATTCCCTGCGGTAGCAAAGGGTGTTACCGTTGGATTCATCAAAGTGTCGAGAAGTCGCGTAAAAAGCTCGAGCGCTTCCGTATCATCCGAAGCCAACGTCCATTGATCGTCCCCTGTCACGACGATAATAGGTGGTGATTGATTCTGGACGGGCTGCTGCGTATCCGGATTGACTTGCGCACTTGCCAACCGTTGGAATGGACTCGTTGAGGTTTGCCCCAAGTCATTGGACTTTTTGGGTGCCACTGGAGCCTGAGGTTCAGCATTGAGTCTGTCGCGCTCAAGCGGTCGGGGATTCACGACATTGATGGGATTATTCCGGATGGTTGGCCAAAGCTGCTGTATGTCCTCAAGCAACTGCTTGGAACTGCGGTGGACCGGCACGAACCGCAATCGCCCTGATCCGACCGGAACATTCGAAGACTGCGATTCACCCATCTGCTTTAGGAGCTTTCGAATACTTTCGAGTTGCTCCTTGGTCGCTCGAACCAGAACTTGTTGTTGATTGGAATCGACTGAGATCATCGGAGCACTCGACATGGGTTCGTCTTGAAAGAGTGCATCGGCTGCTAATTTGAAAGAAAATGGATCGGCTGCATTCAATTGAATGATTTCAAGCTCTCGTGGCGGCGGTGCAAATTGCTTTATTGCTTCCTCCACCAGTTGGAGTTGGGACGGAGTGCCGGTTACAAAAAGTTGCTCATTGAGCGCGTCGTATCGAACATCCACCAAACTGCTGTCCCCCTTAAACAGACTCTCCATCGAAGTGGTCACCGCCTTGCCATCGACCCCGCTTAAGGAAAAAAGCTTGAGCTTTTTAGACTCACTCGTGGCTTGGGCAGAATCAAATTGTTCGATCATTTGCTCTGCGACCAGCAGTTCTTGGCGACTACCGACGACGAAGACACTGTTCGCGTCGCGGCTAAAACTCACACCCGCCGTGGAGCGTCGGCCGAAGGCGTTTTGAAGAGCATCGGCGACCAACTCTGCTTTCGCATGTTTGAGCACAAACGCCTTCAGAGACGGAAGCTTGCTCGGCTGAGAATTGACTTCGTCGACCACCTTCGCAATCGCTACGTGATCTTCTTCGGTCGCGGTTGCGAAAATCCCGCCGCTGGCTGAATCCGCGGAGAAGCTGGCTTTCGAAAAACTCTCCAGCAACGCCTTGGATAACGGTAACGGTTCGGCAGAAGCAAGCATATAAAAGCGTGTTTGTCTCGACTTCAAACTGCCGGATTCCACTTCGGTCACGATTTGCGCAATTCGCTCCATCTCGGCTGACGGTGCCGTCACGATCAAGCTGTTCGTGGCTGTATCCGCCGTCGCCGTCGCTTTCAATGAAAAGCCTAGTAAAGCCGCTTTCAAAGACGTAGCATCCCCTTTTCCAATTGAAAAGACTCGCGTTACGCTGTTCTGGATGTCGATATCAAAGTCCTTGACAATCGCCTCGATTCGCAAGTGCTGTTCAGGCGTTGCGGTCGCAATGAGAACTCCTTCTTCTCGCGAGCCGTAGATGACCGCGTCCGGCATGAGATCGACCAAGATGACCGATAATCCGCGTGCACTGGCTTGCTTCAAACGATAGACGTGTGTCACACGGTTGGATGTCTTGGGTTGATCGAAGGCTTGCAGGAACTCGCGAATTTTAGTGTGCTCGTGCGCTTTAGCGGTAGCAGCAACGGTTCGTGACACCGCGTCTTGTACCAACGTAGCTCGCGGAACCAGCGATTGCAAAATCGCTAACGCGCTCACCGTGTTTCCATACTGCAAGGGGTAAACAGCAGAGGAACTCGCGTCTGGGGCTGGCAACTCTTGTTGCAGTTTGGCGATCTTGTCTGCCACCATGGTTATTTCTTCCGGAGCGCCAATAGCCATGAGAGTGCCATTGCGGACATTGGACTCCAAACGAATTTGCGATGGCAAAGTTGCTTGAAGAGCGCTAACCAAGCTGGTTTGATCAACGCGTTCTTGGTCGATCACAAAGACTTTGATGGTTCGCTCTGACGCGTTTGGACCACTTACCATCAACTCGACCACTTCGGCGATACGCTTCTGTTGATCGAAGGACGCGATCACAATTAGCTGACCCGTCGTAGGATCGGCGGTGATTTCCAAAAGCGGAAAGAGGGTTTTTAGCGACGATTGGACAATGGCTACTTGTGTTGGTTTTACCAAGTAGGTGGCAGGCACAGTCGGTACGTCGTAAACCTTTAAGAATTCGTCGATCTTAAGATGGTCACTCGCTCTGGCGGTGGCAGCAAGCGTTTTTGTCAAGGCGTCTCGCACAAACGTCGCGCGGGGTACCAACGGCTGCAAGATGGCGATCGCACCGCTAGTCGTAGCATATTTGAGTGGATATACCCTTGAGGTCAAGCCTTCGGGTGCAGGCATTTGTTTTTGTAACTCATCCACCTTGGCAGCGACGAGCTCCACTTCTTCTGGTGTACCAATGGCAAGAATGGTGTTGTTGCTTGGGTTGGACTCCAGGCGAATTTGAGATGGAAGCGTTGACTGAAGTGCGCTGAATAGACTAGTTATCTCAACGCGTTCAGGTTCCACACGAAAAACCTTGACTGTTCGTTCCGATGCGTTGGGGCCACTGGCCATCAACTCGATTACTTCCGCTATCCGCTTCTGTTGCTCGGACGAAGCCACAACGATGAGCTGGCCGGTGGTCGGAACCGAAGCAATTCCGATCGTTGGGAAAAGCGTTTGCAAGGACGCTTGCACGGCAGCGACTTGGGTTGGCTTAACGAGGTAGGTACTTGCTTCTTTGGCTGCTTGGGCGGTCTTGCTGATTTGTTCGAGAGCTTGCTGCACTCGCGTTTGCTGTTCTTCACCCGCCCACACCGTGACCGTGCGGGAAGGGATATCGCTGCTAATAATGGCTTGAGGGGCAATCTGACTGAGAATGGCTGCCAGCGTTAGCATATCACCCGCTGGAACTGGGTATGTTTTGACGAACTGAGGTTTGCCATCGGGGGCTGATATCAAGCGTTCCACCGCCGCATCCAATTGGTCAAGCTCTTTGACGCTCCCGGAAGCGATGATTCTGTTTGCCGTTGCGTCGGCCGTCAACTGCATATCCGGCCAAAGCTTTTGCAGTGTTGGCAACAGCGCGGCTGCTTGCAGTTTCTTTGCATCGTACGAGCGAATCTCTTTAGGGGCTCCGACGGATGACGGACGATCGATCTGTGTGATGGTTGCTTTGGCGATGGCTTGCGTCTCGATGGTCCCTGTCACAACAAGCTGCTTGAGTTTGTCGTCCGCAATCGAGGTCGATCCCAAGGCAAGTTGATCAAAGACAACTTTCACTTGCGAAGGCAAGGCATTTTCAATCGGATAAGCGACAACGATCTGCTGCTGTTCCACTCCTAGTTTTTCGCTGAGTGCTGTGACCAGTGCAGAAATCTCAAGGTGCGTTTTGGCATCGGTTGCAACCAGCAGTCTATTTCGTACGGCATCCATATTGACTCTGGCCTTCAGTAACAAGGGCGCGAGCGAGAGTTGCAAAGATGCAGCAGGCATGCCGCGCACGGAATACGTTTCTAAAGTGATTGCACTTTTCTTTGGCAATTGCTCGTTGAATGTCGTGACGCGTGTTGCGATTTTGGCGTGAGACGGTTCGTCGGCAAGCACCGTAAGTGTATTGCCCTCGACGTCGACCGTGATCTTGGCATCGGGGAACTCAGCGGTCAAGATTTGCACGACCAGGGCGCTATCTTGAACGGTAATTGGATACGTTTTCGGCGTGATTGGCGTAGGTGAAGGCGCTGGTAGGTCCAAGCCTTCCAATAGTTTGGCGAATTCCACATGTTGTTCCTCCGTGGCCCAAACCAAGAGTTCTTGTTTGTTGCTCCCATCGACGACTTTGACACCGAGTAAGATGGGTGGGAGATCGGTTAGACTGGTGCGTCTTGACTGTTGGCTTTTCGAAAGCGCGTAAATCTGCAATTTGCGTTGATCGGGTTTTGGTAACAAACTCATTAGCTGTGGCAACATTCTTTCGACAATCGCAATGTCGGAGCTGCCAGCGAGCAGCATGAGTTGTCGCCCGTCGTCACCCAACCAAGCGCTGGTGCTGGGAACGACACGTTGAAGCGTGGCCAGCCATTTCGCATCGGCTGATTGGAGCAGGGGAAAGACTCGCAGTTGGAGTTGGTTGGCGGATTGAGATCGCTTGAAGATCTCGATCATTTCGGTAGCCATGCGCAGATCGTCTGCTGAGCCACGAACGATGAGGCTTCCGGCCTTGTTGTTCGAAGCAATTTGTCCTTTGGGGAGAAATGCTTTCAAAGCCGCTTCGACCGAGGTGGAAACCGCCGGATCAACTTCAAAAACCTTCATCGATTTCGAGCCGTCGATAGGGACGATCTCCAAAGCAGCTAAACTTGCTTTGATCAGCTTCTGATCTTCGGCACGTGCAATGACGAGGAGGCGGTCGTCCGCAGTAGATAGGGATGCGTTGGGTGCCAGACTGAGGATCTGCTTCTCCAATGTGACTAATTTTTTCAAGTCGTCTGCGGTTGACCCTGGCAATTGGTAAGCGACTGATTCGAAGGATGGAAGCTGTATTGCACTTGCGATCATCTGGTCGATGGCCAACTTGATGGCGGCCTGTTGATCCGGAATGAGAAACGCGCTCAAGACCCCGGTTTTCGCATCGACGGTGATCTGTTCGCTTGGGATGAGCTTGCGGATCGTTTCCAGGGTTCGAGCGGCATCCAAGGCTCCCAGCGGATAAGATTCAAAAACGGGTTTTGGAGGTGGCGGAGGTGGCACCGGTTTCGGTTCAGCTTTGGGCAAGGGTACGGTAGCAATAATCTCATTGATGGTTTGCATCTTGCCGGCTGTTTCGACGACGAGCACTTGAGTTCCACGTGCTAACGGGATGGCGCGACCGTAGCTGCTTAAGAACGGTTTTACTTCTTGCAAAACGACTTCGATTGGGCGACCGCCGAGTGGGAAGATCACGCTCACCAATTCGAATCGACCACGCTGGACGAGTTCCTCCAGTTTGACTCTTGGCAACAGTTCCAGTGGTATGGAGTCGCTGAGTGCCATCACGACGAGCATTTTTTCGCGGCGAACCAACGTGAAGTTGCGGGTCATAAGGACGCTGTTGAGCAGGTCGATGCCTTCGCTTGGCGAATAGGAACGGGTATCGCTGTAGGTGAATGTACCGGGTGGGATTTGGTCCATGACCAACGTAAGGTCTTGTTGAGCAGCGAACCAATCGAGCACATTGTCCCACTTCATTTCGCGGAACTGGAACATGAGTTTTTTGGTAGCTGGTGCTTCGTTGAATTTTGCCTGTTGTTGGTCGTTGAGAACGGCCAAGATTTTTTTGATGAAATCGGCCTTGAGTAAGTCTTTTGCGGCTTGGTCACCCGGGGCAGCCAAGGCCTCGGCACGGGCCTGAAGAAGCACTTGGATTTCGGCCCGCTGGGAATCGACGAGGCTTAATCGTTCGGCTACTTCGGGGTGAATTAAGCGAGCGACATCCGGCTCTTGGGCGATGGATGGGCGGGCGACGAAAACGACGAGCGATAGGACGCAAATAGAAACGGCGAAACGATTGGTAATCATTCGGGGAAACTCAAAATCGAGTTAGGTGGGGACGGCCGGAGGGGATTTTGGAATGGAGGTCCAGCGACGCCGCTCGCCGGGTTGGTGGGCGGAATATATTGTAGTTGGTGGTGGCGCAATCCCGGCAATAGTTCAGCAAATAGTTCGAGGCGCCCAATGGGCCCAACGGAAGGCTCGGCAACGAAAGGGAGGGAGAGTGAACCTTTTGTGTTTGGGATTGTCGTATTGTGGTGATCGAAGTCGTTTTTTACGGATTGAGATTTGGGGGCAAATAGTTGGATTGCAAGGGATTTGAACGTTTTCGGATCGGAATTGGTCTAAAATGGCCTAGCGAACAATGTTCGGGTAGGGTAAAAGTTCTGGAACGCGAGGGCAAAACCGTTCGAAAGGGTGGTTAAGTCATCGGATCGGGGTGTAGCGCAGCCTGGCTAGCGCATCTGGTTTGGGACCAGAGGGTCGAAGGTTCGAATCCTTTCACCCCGACTATCGAAAAGCCTTGTTTTTCCTTGA
>Ga0105046_10014672_pt1 | contig 12078 bp, 2 predicted proteins | sample MAT03_FD_78385 | JGI IMG/M metagenome (GOLD analysis project Ga0105046, IMG submission 78385) | Freshwater microbial communities from Lake Fryxell liftoff mats and glacier meltwater in Antarctica - MAT-03 (megahit assembly) | ecosystem: Environmental > Aquatic > Freshwater > Ice > Liftoff...
CCGCCTTGCGGATGAACGCGGCCACCATGTCTTCCTCTTTTAAAGGGGTTGGTGCCTTACTGCTTTTTCGCCTTTCAGATGTAAATATAAGTGGAACTGACCCCTACCTCTCATTCGTCGCCTCGGCGCGGAGCGCAAACGGCGTGAACGGCTTTTGCCGACGCGACGTTGGCTCAGCAAAAACGATGGGAAATGGCGGGAAAACACGCGCCATCGCGTGGGAAAAAGTGAGACAAAGCGGGAACTTCCGGGAAATAGTGAGACGCCCCGTGGGACAAGCTGGGAAAAGGCGCGTCGCCGTGCGGCATTTCCCGCAATTTCCCATTTCAAAGGTCCTGCTTTGACGTTTTGCGTCTTGCCTCATTCCCAATCCTCCGCGCCCATTCTGGCGCTCTGCAATGGGCTCCTTCGCGATCGGCTCAAGTGTGGGTGTCGGGCTGGCGAACCACTGTGCGCGGTGGCTCCTCCCCGTCCGGCCCCTCAGAGCCCCGTGCTCGTTCAGCGATACAACAAGCGAAAAGCAAAGGGCCGCTCTCCGCATTCGCTCCGTCCCACTTCGGGGCCGCGTCTCTTTACTTCTTCGCTGCGTTGTATGCTGTAGCCTGCCACTTCACTGCGCCAGTCGGTGGCCAGATCGAGTGTAACAAAGTTAGACCTGACCCCTACGGCATTTCACGGTGCAGCGGCCTCAAGGCACCGCTTACCATGTGCGGATTCAACCGCGCAAAGACGGTTCCTCGGCTCAATGATTTTTCTTTAGCCGCGCATTTTCTGCGCATGCAGATTGCGCGGGTTCCGCGCACTCGCTTTCCTTTTCGAAGGGGTTGGTGTCTATAAGCTCTTTAGCCATTTTCGGAACAACGTATATACTAAGAGAAAAGCTACAATGCCTACAAGGCTACCGCATACCCACCCCCATACACCGTACATTGATCCCATCCATGCAGCCGAAAAGTACGCTGTGGCCAAAAAGCTGAGAACAGTTAAAAGTTCGAATATCGTCATTTATGCATCACCATTTTCACTGCTTTGGAACAAATAATTATGCGCCATGTTTACTTGGAGGAAGCATCATCCGCGAAATGAAATCCTAATAAGACGAGTAAATTGCCACCCGGGGTAAGACCGGTTGGAATTGTATGGGTCGCTTGGCTCCAAGTAGTACCAAATACAGTTTTAACCCATCCTATAATTCCCCCACCATTAGCTTGGACAAGCACCTTGCCTCGCTCGACAGCAGAAAGACGCTCCAGCGCGGCAGCAACGCCTCTTGGCACTGTTGTTTGACCCGCTTCATACATCGCCGGGTTTTTCCCCCAAGCACCTAGGTTAGGAATTTTCGCCATGAGGTAAGCGTCGCGAGCGAAGGCCCCAGCTTTACGGCTAAAGGCCAACCCTTTGTCACACATATTATATCCTCCATTGTTTCCAAATGGATCCGCAAATGGAATAATGCCATCAAGCGTCGCTTGCGCTGATTGGCCAATACCGTCCTCTAAGAAGCCGGGTTGGTATCCCTTTCCGTCAAACCAAGTCGAGGGCTGAAAATACGCCCATAACCCTAAGGGATCAATCGCATTGATAGGGTTGTTCCCCACATACCCATAAAGATTCAGCCCACCGTCTTCCCCGATGGGGTCTCTGGATAGCCAAAAGAAGTAGGCCAATTTTACTCTCATGAGTGAATTACTACGGTCCGACTATTGGCTCAAGTGTCATCAACCCGCCTTCGCCTGTCCCGACTACGCCCAAGGCAGGTGTGCCGATGAAGTAGCCGCTGCCCACCTTTTGCTTTTGGAAAATCACCCCTTGGAACTTCGTGGGTTTTCCACTCACAACATTTAAGAAGCTGCCAGTGATGCTACCGGTGGTTGGGTTGACTTTGCACTTGATATTCGTGCTTCCGACCAGAGTTGGGGTTGGTCCGAGAATGGTCACGAGGCTCTTGTCGCTAATAGAAACATCGTTGGATTCTGGGATCGTCAGGAGACCATCACTGAGTTGCAGCTTTCCATTGATCAGCAAGTTTGGCGAAGCCTGACCTGGCAACAGGAATGCACTCTGCCCAAGCGGTGGGCGCACATATTTTGAAGCATAAAGATCGACCAGAATACCATTCACTCCCCATCCCTGCGGGTAGGTTTTACTGATGAGTTTTACAGGCCTAAACCAGCGGAGACCGACGGCGTCCGCATCGCTTACGTCTGCCACGTCCCGGAAACTCAGCATCGCCGAGATCGAGCCTTTCTTTCCATAAAGGGCTGTGAATAGCGGGAACTCATTTTCCTTCGATAACGGTCTCACGCATGAGAAGGGCGTTCCATCGGCGAGCTTGCCGATGACTTTCACCTTGCCGGATTTCAAAACCGAGATTTTGGCGTAGCCATCACCCTGAGGGAAGGCGCTTGCAGCCAATCCAGTATCCACTGGACTTCTCGGTTGAACCAGAGCCGTGTATTTGCCTTTGTCGGTTGCAGGATTCAGAAGCGTCGTAGGCACATTCACCAGCGGGGCGACAGGCGGGAACTTCGCGGTGTAGTTCCACCGATCCGCCCTTACGGTAGCAATGTTCACCAGGCTGGTGTTCTTCAAAACGCCTTTCAAGCGCCGCGCTTCCGTGGATGCAACCAAGTCGAGTTCAAGACTCATCGTCAGGACCGGCTGGTTTTTGCGGATGATACTGATTTGAGGCGCTAACGTTTTGCCAAAGCTGATTTTGCCGTCTCGATCAATCTGTCCTTTCATGGCCACCGCTTTGTACGAGCCGCCCATGATGACCTTGCCGGTGAAGGTGCCCTTTTTCGACATTTTCATCAAGACGCTGCCGACGTGATCGCCGGGGGTGGTGGAACTGCCGGTCGGGCTCACGAGACCATTATACTGGCCTGCCACATAAGTCTGAACGGAAACGATAAAGCTGCCCGTGGATTCATTCCCGTAGGAATCCGTGGCGGTCACATTCACCGTGGTGGTTCCGAATTGGAACAAAGTGCCGCTCGGAGGATCGACCACGACTACAGGAGTGCTGACTACGTCCGTAGCGGTCGGTGTGTAAACGGCCGTAGCGGATTGTGGAGTAAGCACCAGCACCACGACGGTGTCTGGCAAGTCAATGACTGGAGCCGTTGTGTCCTGCACGGTGACCGTGAAGCTGTCGTTCGTTACCTGACCGGCACCGTCAGTCGCTGTCACATTCACGGTTGTAGCTCCAAATGGGAACAACGTGCCGCTGGCTGGCGTGCAGACCACGTTCACCGAACTCACTGAATCCGTCGCGACCGGTGAGAATGTGGCAATTGCCCCATCTGGGCCCGTCGCTTCAACGAGCAGATCTTCCACGACTAAAACTGGCGGAGTTGCATCCTCGACCGATACCGTAAAGCTGCCATTGGCGACATTGCCAGCGGTGTCCGTGGACGCCACGTTCACCGTGGTGGTTCCAATTACAAAGACGCTGCCGCTTACTGGACTGGCTGATGTGGAGATCACTCCATTGGCATCGGTTGCCGATGGTGAGTAAGTAGCTACCGCCCCCGTTGGGGTTGTGGCCTCGATGGTTTGATTCGACGGCAGCGTTAAGACTGGCGCGGTTCTATCAACCGACACGCTGCTTGCGTCGGTGGTAGCGTTGAGGCTTACCCCGCTATTGCCAGCGATATCACTGTAAGAAATCGAGATGGATGCGACGCCTTCCGGGGTGCTCGCTCCAACCAGGATGGTTCCCGTCCAGGAATTCCCGCCGGTATTAGCCACGGTGGCTGAAGCGCCAGCAATGGTCACTATTGGCGGCTGGATGGCTTCACTCGCGGTCAAAGCCACGGTGATCGTGTCGCCGGATTTCGCCAGCGTCACCGAAGGATTGCCCGTGGAAATGGATACTGCGGACACCGATGGAGTCGCCGTATCCACCAACACTGCATTGGTGGTGAGTGGGGTGAACGACAGAACGCCATTATTCAAAGCAGCATCCCGGATGGATCCCCCGTTGAGCGTAATCACCGCAGCGGAAGCGATCCCGTCGTTGTCACTATCTCCGGCTTGAATGGTATAGCTGAAGACCAGCGAGCTGGTTCCGCTGCCGGAAACGTAATTGGCCGAATGTGGCGTCGAGCCAATGGTCAGGGCGATATAGGGAGAACCCACGACATTCACGACTTCGCTGAAATTGACGTTAAACGTTAACGAGGTACCCTGCTGGTAACTTCCATTCGCAACTGGGATGACATTCAAAATCGTCGGCGCGGTGATGTCGTAAATAACCGAATTATCGGTGCTCGTGGATGCCAGACTGGCATTTGCGGCGCCATCGGTGGCAACCCCGGCTGCCAGGGATGCGATCACCGTTCCAGTTCCGGTCATCCCGGTAACCGCGATATTATAAGTGTCGCCGCTTCCGCTAACGAAAGCGGTGGTGGCTCCTGCGGTTCCGCTCAGCGTGACATCTGCAGCTACAAAATCCGAAACGGGTTCGCTGAAAGTAACCGCGAAATTGATCGGGCTGAAATTGGTAGGGTCCGCCTGCCCGACTGCCTTGTTCACGGTAACGGATGGCGGAGTTCTATCCACCGAAACTCCGCTGATGGTCGGCGGCGTAAATGCCGTGTTCACATTATTTCCAGCTCCATCCTGAATGGTGCCGCCGTTGAGCGAAATACTTGAGCCGGTCGTAATGACACTCGAGTCGGGATCTCCGGGCTGAATGATGTAAACGAAAACCAGCTCCGTCGTTCCGCTGCCGGAAACGTAGGTGGCAGTCACTGGAACGCCGCCAATCACCAGATCGATCGTAGGCGAGCCCGTGACCGTGACTGGTTCCGTAAAGGTTGCAGTAAACACCAGCCCCTCTCCCGTATTATAGCTTCCTGCTGGCGGACCTGTGACGCCCACGATCGTTGCCGTGGTAACATCGTAAGCCACCGTATTGTCGGTGCTCGTGGATGCCGCGTTGTCGTTTGCGGCTGCATCCGTTGCGACACCGGCAAGCAACGAGGCGATGACGGTTCCGCTGCCAGTCATTCCAGTCACCGCAACATTATAGGTCGTGCCGCTGCCGGTCACCGTCACAGTGGTTGCCCCCGCCGTTCCGCTCAGAGTGACATCGCCTGTGGCAAAGTTCGCCACGGTTTCACTGAAGACTACGGTGAAATTAATCGCACTGTCATTGGTAGGATCGTCCTGCCCTGCCGCTTGGTTGATCGTGACCGTGACTGCGGTCGTATCCACCGTGACTCCACCCACGCTCGGAGGTGTAAACGTGAGCGCGACGTTGTTTCCAGCGCCATCCTGAATCGTTCCGCCATTGAGCGCGATGTCAGAGCCGGTGGAAATCACCCCGCCGTCTCCAGGCTGGATGGTGTATTCAAAAACCAACTCCGTCGTTCCGCTGCCGGAAACATAAGTGGCAGTCACAGAAACTCCGCCAATGATCAGGTCAATCGTAGGCGTGCCTACCACGAACACAGGCTCCGTAAAGGTTGCCGTAAATACCAGATCGTCTCCTGGGCCGTAGCTACCAGCTGGCGGGCCAGTGACACCCACGATGGTCGCCGTAGTGACATCATAAGTGACGGTGTTATCGGTGCTCGTGGAAGCCAGCGTGCTGTTGTCCGCTCCATCGGTGGCCACGCCAGCCGACAGTGAAGCGATCACTGTTCCGCTGGAAGTCATGCCAGTCACAGCCACATTATAAGTGGTGCCGCTGCCGGTCACCGTTGCGGTCATTGCACCTGCGGTTCCGCTCAGGCTGACATCACCTGTGGCAAAATTCGCCACGGTTTCGGTGAAGACGACCGTGAAATTGATGCTACTTCCGTTCGTTGGATCCGCCTGCCCTACGGCTTGGTTGATCGTGACCGATGTGGCAGTCGTATCCACGGTGACACCTGTAATGGTCGGCGGGGTAAATGTCAGACTGACATTGTTGCCAGCATTATCGCGGATAGTTCCGCCGTTCAGTGCGATGTCAGTGTCGGTCACGATGCTGCCCGTGTCAGGATCGCCAGATTGGACTATGTAAACAAAAACCAGCTCCGTCGTTCCACTACCAGAGACATAGGTCGCAACCACCGGCACTCCACCAATCGTGATATCAATGGAAGGGGTGCCCACCACGAACACGGGCTCGGTAAAGGTCGCAGTGAATACCAGTCCGTCACCTGCATTATAGCTGCCAGCAGCAGGGCCAGTGACCTGGACGATGGTTGCGATCGTGACATCGTAGGTCACGGTGTTGTCTGTGCTCGAGGAAGCCGCGTTGTCGTTTCCAGCGGTATCGTTGGCAACGCCAGCCGCCAGCGAGGCGAGCACGGTTCCACTGCCAGTCATTCCAGTCACCGCAACATTGTAGGTCGTGCCGCTGCCGGTTACCGTTCCAGTCGTTGCGCCCGCGGTTCCACCTAGTGTCACATCACCGGTGGCAAAATCCGCCACGGATTCACTGAAGACGACGGTGAAATTAATCGGGCCAGCATTGGTTGGATCGCCCTGACCTACCGCCTGATTGATCGTAACCGTTACCGCCGTGGTATCCACCGTGACTCCAGTAACAGTTGGAGGTGTAAACGTGAGCGCGACGTTGTTTCCAGCTCCATCCTGAATCGTTCCTCCATTGAGCGCGATGTCAGAGCCGGTGGAAATCACCCCGCCGTCTCCAAGCTGGATGGTGTATTCAAAAACCAACTCCGTCGTTCCGCTGCCGGAAACGTAGGTCGCGGTCACTGGCACTCCGCCAATGATCAACTCAATCGTAGGCGTACCCACCACGGTGACGGGCTCCGTAAAGGTTGCCGTAAATACCAGATCATCTCCTGGGCCATAGCTTCCAGCTGGCGGACCGGTAACGCCGACGATGGTCGCCGTTGTGACATCGTAGCTCACTGAATTGTCCGTGCTCGTGGAAACTAAGTTGTCGTTTGCTGAGGCATCGCTCGCAACTCCAGCCGCAAGGGATGCGGTCACGGTTCCGGTTCCGGTCATTCCACTCACTGCGACATTATAAGTCGTGCCGCTTCCAGTGACGATTGCCGTGGCGGCTCCCGCCGTTCCACCGAGCGTGACATCGCCAGTGGCGAAGTTCGCGACAGCTTCACTAAATACGACCGTGAAGTTAATCGGGCTGCTATTGGTCGGATCAACCTGACCCACCGCCTTATTTACGGTTACTGTAACAACCGACGTATCCACCGTAACACCCGATATAGTCGGAGGAGTAAAGGTTAGCGCCACGTTATTTCCTGCCACATCCCGAATCGTTCCGCCGTTTAATAGGATTTCATTATCCGTCGTAATACTACCGGTGTCCGGATCGCCGGGCTGAATGGTGTATTCAAAGAGCAGCGCGGTAGTTCCACTGCCGGAAACATAGGTTGCAGTCACTGGCACTCCACCAATCGTGATATCAATGGAAGGCGTTCCTACAACGATCACCGGTTCGGTAAAGGTTGCGGTGAAAACGAGATCGTCGCCTGCATTATAGTTTCCAGCCGCAGGGCCAGTCACACCCACGATGGTTGCCGTCGTGATATCGTAGGTGACGGTGTTGTCGGTGCTCGTCGAAGCCTCGTTACCATTTGCAGCAGCATCGCTCGCAACTCCAGCCAGCAGCGAGGCGATTACGGTTCCGCTGCCAGTCATTCCGGTTACGGCGACATTATAAGTGGTGCCGCTTCCAGTCACCGTCGCGGTTGTTGCTCCGGAGGTTCCGCTCAGCGTGACGTCACCCGTGGTAAAGTTCGCAACGGTCTCGCTAAAGACGACGGTGAAATTAATCGGGCCCATATTGATCGGATCAGCCTGACCTACCGCCTGATTAATAGTCACAGTGACCGCCGTTGTATCCACCGTGATTCCGGTAACAGTCGGAGGCGTAAACGTGAGCGTCACGTTGTTCCCTGCTTCATCCTGAACAGTTCCCCCATTGAGATCTATGTCAGAGCCGGTGGTGATCACTCCCGTATCACCGGGCTGAATGGTGTACTCAAACACCAGTTCAGTCGTGCCGCTGCCGGAAACATAAGTCGCGGTCACTGGCACTCCGCCAACCGTGAGGTCAATGGAAGGCGTTCCCACCACCGTCACTGGTTCCGTAAAGGTCGCGGTGAAAACGAGATCATCTCCCGGGCCGTAGCTTCCCGCAGCAGGACCCGTCACGCTCACGATGGTTGCGGTCGTGACATCATAAGTCACCGTGTTGTCGCTGCTCGTTGAAGCCAGATTGTCGTTTGCAGCGGCATCGCTCGCAACGCCAGCCGCCAGCGAGGCGATCACCGTTCCGCTGCCGGTCATGCCAGTCACCGCCACGTTATAAGTGGTGCCACTTCCGGTCACTGTCGCGGTTGTAGCGCCGGAGGTTCCGCCGAGTGTGACATCGCCAGTGACAAAGTTCGCAACGGATTCACTGAAGACCACTGTGAAATTAATCGGTCCGGCATTGGTCGGATCGTCCTGACCCACCGCCTGATTGATCGTGACGGTAACTGCCGTGGTATCCACCGTGACTCCACCAACGTTCGGAGGCGTAAATGTCAGCGCCACATTGTTACCAGCCTGATCCTGAATCGTTCCGCCGTTTAAGGTAATGTCTGAGTCCGAAATGATCGCGCCAGTATCTCCGGGCTGGATGGTGTATTCAAAAACCAGAGCCGTCGTGCCGCTGCCGGAGACGTAGGTTGCAGTCACAGGAACTCCGCCCACTGTCAGGTCAATAGAAGGCGTACCGACGACGATCACAGGCTCCGTAAAGGTCGCAGTAAACACTAGGTCATCCCCCGGCCCGTAGCTGCCGGCACCTGGACCGGTCACGCCAACGATGGTTGCGGTCGTCACATCATAAGTCACCGAATTATCCGTGCTTGTGGAAACCAAATTGTCGTTTCCTGCTGCATCATTGGCAACGCCAGCCGCCAGTGAGGCGATCACCGTGCCGCTGCCAGTCATGCCAGTCACTGCCACATTATAAGTGGTGCCGCTACCGGTCACCGTCGCAGTCGTTGCGCCCGAGGTTCCGCCGAGCGTCACATCCCCAGTTGCAAAATCCGCTACGCTCTCACTGAACATCACCGTGAATTCGATTGGACTACTATTTACAGGATCTAACTGACCGGCTTTTTGATTAATCGTAACTGTCACCGCCGTGGTATCCACCGTGACACCGCTGATAGTCGGCGCGCTAAATGTCAGAGTCACATTGTTTCCTGCGATATCCGTAATCGTTCCGCCATTGAGTGCGATACTGGAACCCGAGACCAGAGTGCTGCTGTTCGGATCGCCTGGCTGGATGGTGTATTCAAAAACCACATTTGCGGTTCCATTGCCAGAAACGTAAGTCGCTTGGACTGGCACGCCGCCGATTGTAAAACCGATCGAAGGATTGCCTGTCACAGTGACCGGCTCGGTAAACGTCGCGGTAAACACCAGATCATTACCCGGCCCATAACTTCCGGCACCCGGACCCGTTACTCCTGTGATCGTTGCAATCGTGACATCGTAAGTCACTGTGTTGTCTGTGCTCGTGGAGGCTAGGTTATTATTCCCGCCGCCATCGCTGGCGACTCCGGTTGCGATCGAGGCGATCACCGTCCCAGTGCCGGTCATGCCAGTCACAGCCACATTATAAGTAGTGCCGCTGCCGGTTACGGTCGCAGTCGTTGCGCCCGAGGTTCCACCCAACGTCACATCGCCGGTTGCAAAATTTGCCACCGTCTCGCTGAAGACGACAGTAAAGTTGATAGTTGTATTATTACTCGGATCGTCCTGTCCGACTGCCTGATTGATCGTGACCGCAACCAGACTGGTATCCACCGTAACGCCAACGATTGTCGGTGCACTAAACGTCAACGTCGCATTATTGGTGGCGAAATCCCTGATCGTTCCGCCATTCAGAGAAATGCTTGTGCCCGTGGTGATGCTTGAAGTGTCGGGATCCGTCGCTTGAATGGTGTAAGCAAAAACGATCTCCGTCGTTCCAGTGCCCGAATCGTAGGCTGCCGTGACAGGCACCCCACCGATCACCACATCAATGAACGGCGCACCGGTGACATTTACCGGTTCCGTGAAAGTGGCGGTAAAGAGTAGATCGGCTCCAGTGTTGTAAGTTCCAGCTGGCGGGCCATCCACGTCCACGATGGTGGGTATGGTGACATCGTAAGTAACCGTATTGTCGCTGCTCGTGGATGCCTGGGTGTTGTTTCCTGTGGAGTCAGTTGCAACGGCGGCTGCAAGGGAAGTGATTACCGATCCGCTGCCGGTCATACCCGTGACGGCCACATTATAAGTAGTGCCGCTTCCAGTAACAGTCGCAGTCGTAGCGCCCGAGGTTCCGCCGATCGTAACATCTCCGGTGACGAAGTTTGCCACCGACTCACTGAAGACCACTGTAAAATTTATCGGGCCTGCGTTAATCGGATCCAACTGACCACCCGCCTGGTTGATCGTCACCGTTGGCGCAGTGCGATCCACCGTAACGCTGCTCGCATTCGTAGTCGCTGTAACCGTCGTGCCTGCATTCCCGGCGGTATCACTAAAGACCACTGCGATCGAAGCCGCTCCTTCCGGGGTTCCTCCTCCAACCGTCAAAGTTGCTGTCCAAGTGTTGCCACCGCCGTTTGCCACAACTGCCGCACTTCCAGCCAAGGTCACCGTCGGGGTTTGAATTGCTTCGCTGGAGGTAAAGCTCAGCGTAATCACATCACCGACTTTGGCGCGCGCCGTGTTTGCATTATTGGAGGCAATCGTCACTGGCGAGAGGGTGGGCACCGCACCATCACGGGTTACGGTATTATCGGTGCTGGTTGAAATCGCGTTGAGGTTGCCTGCGGCGTCGCTCGCCACTCCGGCTGCCAGCGAGGCGATTACCGTGCCATCATCAGTCATCCCGCTCACCGCCACATTGTAAGTCGTTCCGCTTCCAAAAACCGTTGCCGTCGTTGCTCCTGCAGTTCCGCTGAGTGAGACATCGCCAGTCGAAAAATTCGCCACCGACTCGCTGAAGACCACCGTGAAATTAATCGGGCTTGTGTTACTTGGATCAGACTGTCCGCCAGCCTGGTTAATCGTCACTGTCGGTGCGGTGCGATCCACGTTCACGCTGCTCGCATTCGTAGTCGCGGCAACCGTCGTCCCCGCATTGCCTGCGGTATCGCTAAACACCACCGAGATTGCTGCTGCACCCTGAGTCGTTCCTGCTCCCACCGTCAATGTTGCTGTCCAAGTGTTCCCGCCGCCGTTTGCTACCACGGCCGCACTTCCAGCCAAGGTCACCGTCGGTGTCTGGATCGCTTCGTTCGACGTAAAGCTCAGCGTAATCACATCCCCCACTTTTGCCTGTGCCGTGTTTGCATTGTTCGATGCAATCGTTACCGGCGAGAGCGTCGGCGCTGTGGTGTCCCTTGTAACCGTATTGTCCGTGCTGGTTGAAACCGCGCTGAGGTTGCCTGCGGCGTCGCTTGCCACCCCGGCTGCCAACGAGGCGATCACTGTCCCTGTAGCGCCCATTCCGGTCACCGCCACATTATAGGTCGTTCCACTTCCAGTCACTGTCCCAAGTGTCGGTACCGCTGTTCCACTCAAGCTCACATCCCCTGTCACAAAGTTTGCAACCGACTCACTGAATACCACTGTAAAATCAATCGGGCTTGTATTACTTGGATCAGACTGTCCCCCAGCCTGGTTAATCGTCACTGTCGGCGCTGTGCGATCTACGTTCACGCTGCTGGCATTCGTAGTCGCGGTAACCGTCGTCCCCGCATTGCCTGCGGTGTCGCTAAACACCACAGAGATTGCTGCTGCACCCTGAGTCGTTCCTGCTCCCACCGTCAAAGTTGCTGTCCAAGTGTTCCCGCCTCCGTTTGCTACCACTGCCGCACTTCCAGCCAAGGTCACCGTCGGTGTCTGGATCGCTTCACTGGAGGTAAAGCTGAGAGTAATCACATCAGCCAACTTTGCCTGCGCTGTATTTGCATTATTGGATGCAATCGTTACCGGCGAGAGCGTCGGCACTGTGGTGTCACGCGTGACAGTGTTATCAGTGCTCGTTCCGATCGCGCTGAGGTTGCCTGCGGCATCACTGGCGACTCCCGCAGC
>Ga0105046_10014674_pt1 | contig 12078 bp, 10 predicted proteins | sample MAT03_FD_78385 | JGI IMG/M metagenome (GOLD analysis project Ga0105046, IMG submission 78385) | Freshwater microbial communities from Lake Fryxell liftoff mats and glacier meltwater in Antarctica - MAT-03 (megahit assembly) | ecosystem: Environmental > Aquatic > Freshwater > Ice > Liftoff...
AGTATTTTGACCCTATGTATCTTGATGCTATGTATCTTGATACTGTGTATCTTGATGCTGTGTATCTTGATGCTGTGTATCTTGATGTCGTTTATCTTGATATTATGTATCTTGACGAAAAGATACTTGATGATAATAATATTTTCGTAGATCGCGCAACTGGAACCGGCATGGCACAAAACCTCGAAAGTCAGGTAAGCAAACCCGATAGGATCGACAGCCTGCTTGCCGAATGGCAACTTGAGCGGCCGGAACTCGACGCGGCCCCGATGGCGGTTGTTGGCCGGCTGTTGAGCATCGGGCGTCAGCTCGAAGCGCGCGCCAACGCGGTACTTAAGCCGCTCGGCCTGCACTACACGGATTTAGATGTTTTAGCGACCTTGCGTCGAGGCGGGCGTCCCTATCGGCGCACGCCAACCGAGCTGCGCAACACTGTCATGATTACCTCAGGAGCGATGACCGCCTGCCTTGATCGCCTGGAGCGAACCGGCCTGATCGCACGCGTGGCCGACCCGCAGGATCGCCGCTCCAGCGCTGCGGAGCTGACCACTGCGGGCCAGATGCTGATTGACAAGGCAATCGCGGTTCGCTTCAAAGAGGCTGCAAACGCACTGTCCGTGTTGAGCGAGAGTGAGCGTACACGACTTGCGGCACTACTGAAGAAACTGGGCCAGGGCTTAGGCGGCTGAATGCCATAGCCGCGCAAAAAACCAACCATAGTCCAATGGACGGGCCTAAAATTTGCGATCAAATAACGTGCCACGATTGCGATGCATAAAGTGTCAGTCCGAGTAAATGGGATTTGTTTTAATGTGCGTTTGATGTGAGGATCAGGTCGCGCCGCAATAAGTGCGACCAATTTCACCATAATTCAATTTTCGGAGCTTTTGTGAAAAATACATTTTTTCTAGTTGCGATGTTTTGTGCAGGCCAATCACTGGCATCCACGACTGTCATGATCGACGGAGCGAATTGGGGCTTCAAATTTGATCCCACCAGCGCACAGACTCGTAAAAACGGCTCAGCTGCCGCTGAGTTTCAGTTTGAGGTAGTAACCCGCGACGGATTTATTATCACCGGTTTTGTCGAACCTGCCGAAGGCAAGGGCACGAACGCGGCGACCTGCAGAAGTTTTTACTGGCAGCTTTCAAGTAAGAATCCAGCAATCGTAAAAGACTCGATTCTTGTCGCATCCAAGGGCGGGCCGTTTGAAGTGGTTTCTTATGTCGTTAATGGCAGCGAGCAAGGTCAACGTTTAGTTCAGGTCAATGCAAACTACTACGGTTTCCGTGACGGAAAATGCATTGATATTCACGTATCGCAGGCATTTCCGGAAAGTGCGGAACCTGACTACAGCAATTTGCTGAGCTTTGCGAAGTCTTTTCGCTATACCGACGGCAAGTAATTGGTCAGACGAAGCTGTGTGGCCTGACATTGTGGGTATTGAAATAAGTCCATTTGGTCGAATCAACGCTTATTGCAGCGTATGCCATTAAGGGTCTTCGGCACTTCGACACGCCGTAGCTTGTGCTTGTAACGCTATACTTTGCACCTAGATACATCCAATACAAGACAATCATGAATCCAACACAGCTGCACATCCTCGACGATATTATGAAACTTGCGCCGGTGGTGCCGGTGCTGAGCATCGCGCATCTGGACGACGCAGTGCCGTTGGCGCGGGCGCTTTGTGCGGGCGGTTTGAGGGTTTTGGAAATTACTTTGCGCAGCGATATTGCGCTGGCAGCGATCACGGAAATTGCGCGCGCGGTGCCAGAGGCGATTGTGGGCGCAGGCACGGTGTTAAGTCCGACGCATTTGCAGCAAGTGATTGCGGCCGGTGCGCGCTTTGCAATCTCGCCGGGGGCTACGCCTGAGCTGCTTGCGGCCGGGAAAACGTCGGCAATTCCGCTGTTGCCGGGCATCGCAACCGCGAGCGAAATTATGGTGGGGTTGAGTGCGGGCTACACGCACTTTAAGTTTTTCCCGGCGGAATCCTCGGGCGGTATCAATGCCATTAAGTCATTTGCTGGCCCGTTTAAAGGCGTGCGTTTTTGCCCAACCGGCGGCATTGATGCAGCCCTTGCGCCGCATTATTTGAAGCTCGAAAATGTGATCACCGTTGGCGGCTCGTGGATGGCACCGAACGCGCTGATCGCGGCAAAAGATTGGGCCGCAATCACAGAATTAGCGCGGGCCTGTACGCGGCTAGTCGGCTAAACCATGAAGCAGGCGACCTCGTTCGACATTGCTTACCGTGCGGGCGTTTCCCAAGCGACGGTTTCACGTGCGTTGAGCGGCAGCAATTTGGTCAGCGCTGAAACCCGTAAACGCATCCAAGCAATCGCGGAAGAGCTGCACTATAAAGTCGACAAAAACGCGTCCAGTTTGCGCCGCCAGCACTCCGCCACGTTGGCATTATTGCTGTTTGAAGACCCAACCAGCGACGATTCGCTGATCAATCCGTTTTTCCTCAGCATGCTCGGGCAAATCACCCGCGCCAGCGCGCGCGTGGGTTACGATTTATTAATTTCCTTCCAACAGCTGTCGCAAGATTGGCACGCCGAATACAAAGACAGCCACAAGGCGGACGGTTTGATTTTGCTGGGTTACGGCAACTATTTGGCGGCGCGCGAACGGCTGGAACGCCTACAAAAGCAAGGCACACATTTTGTTCGATGGGGCGGCGTGGTGGACGGCCAGCCGGGCATCTCCATTGGCTGCGATAATGTCGCCGGTGGTGAACTAGCCTGCAGCCATTTATTAGCACAGGGCCGAAAGCGGATCGTGTATCTGGGGGATACTTCCGCAGGTGCGCCCGAGTTCCAGGATCGCTTCTTTGGCTATCAAGCGGCATGTGCGAAAGCGAATATCGACGCACCGGCTGAGCTACACGCGCAAGCTTTTGACTCCACCGAAACGATTGGCTTCGACGCAATTAATGCCCTGCTTGATCGCGGCACCGTCTTTGATGGCGTTTTCGCCGCCAGCGATTCATTAGCCTTTGGTGCCATGCGCGCGCTGACGCAGCGCGGCTTAAAAGTGCCGCAAGATGTTGCCGTGGTTGGCTATGACGACGTTCCCTCCGCGCGCAATTCAAACCCGCCGCTCACCACAATTTTGCAAGACACCAAATCAGCCGGGCAGCTGCTGGTGGAAACGCTCGTCCGCTTGATTCGGCGCGAGCCTGCGGTCAATCACATGCTGTCACCGAAATTGGTGGTGCGCCAATCGTGCGGCGCTGGTGTGCTGACCGCGCCTTAAACGGAATCTGGTTGCACATCGACACGCGCAAGCACGTCGCCATCGTGGAAACTCAAGCAAATATCGCCAGGCCGTGGAACTTGGGCTGCGCTACTAAGCACCCTGCCCGCTTGCGTACCGTCAGCCGCACGCACCAATACATAGCCACGTTCAAGCGTGCGCGTCGGGCTTAAACCAGCAAGTGCGGCACTGCAAAGCGCCAGCTGATGCTCATGGCGGCCGAAATTTAGCTTGGTCAACTGCGTTAAACGCAACTGCGCTGTGGCTAATTGTGCGTAAGAGGCCTGCAGCTGCGCACCGGGATGTTGCATTGCAAGGCGCGCGCGCGCCGTGGCGAGCCGATCACGCGCCAAATTTTGCGCCGTTGCAGCTAGCCGCAGTAAAACTATCCGCGCACGCGTGAGGCGCTCCAACGCGGCGCTTAAACGTTGCTGTGGCGCATGCGCATCCAGTAAGCGGCGCGTGTAATCCAGCCTTTGTTGGCGTGGTTCTAAAACTTTCGCGATCAAACGCCGCAAAATTTGCAGCCGCGCCTGCAGTTCTGAGCGCAGCTTATACTGATCTGGCGTTATCAATTCGGCCGCCGCTGTCGGCGTGGCGGCGCGTAAATCGGCGGCAAAATCGCACAGCGACACGTCAATTTCGTGCCCAACTGCCACCACCACCGGCACGGGTGAACTTGCTACCGCGCGCACCAAAGCTTCATCATTAAAGCTAGCCAAATCTTGCGCGGAACCGCCACCACGGGTTAGCACGACGACATCGTAGCGATCAGCGAACTGCGCAATGCCGGCTAATGCCGAACACATTTGCGCTGCGGCCTGATCGCCCTGCACTAACACCGGCCAAATGTCGACTTGTGTAGCCGGAAATCTGCGCGCAAGCACCGTCAGAAAATCATGTACCGCAGCACCCGTGGGCGAACTAACCAAGGCAATTCGCCTTGGCATCAACGGCAGTGCGCGCTTACGCCCCGCGTCAAATAAGCCTTCGGCGGCAAGCTTGGCTTTCAATAGCTCAAACGCGCGTGCCGCAGCGCCCGCACCGGCGTCTTCAATTTGTTCTGCCACTAGCTGCAGCTCACCGCGCGCCTCATAAACCGTCAAACGCCCGCGCACCCGCACCAACATGCCGTTTTCAGGGGCGACTGCGGCGTATAAATTGCGGCCGCGAAACATGGCGACTTTCAGTTCTGCCGCACTCGCCACTGCACGCGTGCCAGCGCAAGGCACGTCTTTCAAGGTGAAATACCAATGGCCACTGGCCGCAGGACGGTAGTTGCTAACCTCGCCTTCAACCCAAAGGCCCAAAAAGCTTTCCTCAAGCAGGTTTTTAGCCAGCGCCAGCAACGCACCGACGCTCAAGCTGCCCCGGGTCGGGCCGTCTAGCGCAGAATTGCGCGGGCTATTCATGTTGGCACGGTTGCGATCCAAAGACGAAGCAGACACTGTCAAACCGGGCGGTGCAGTTTGCCCGGCTGACGGCGCGTGTCAAGCAGCAATTACTTACGCTAATTTTTAAACTCAATCGCGGTCGGGTCGACCTTTACATCGCTATCGGCGCTGCACCCACCGCCCTGAGAAGCTGGAGGTGGCGAATTTTGGATTTCAAGTTCGGGGTTATCGACAGCCACAGCGGCGCTGTCAGCTTGCGCTTGCGCCTGCGCCTCCCACTTAGCTTCCCGTTCCGCACGCGCCTTTGATTCCGCAGCGATCATCTCGGGCGACTTATTCGGAATCTTTGCGTATGCCAGCTCCGCCCAGTTGAGCGCATCGGGAATCGCTGCGACATCGCCCTGCGTCGCCGCCTTATTCAGCACACTGCGTAACGCCAGCCAATCGAGTGTTAGCAAATTCATAGGATCATCGACCTTATGATGGCCGATATTGTCGAACAGGCTCAATCTTTTCGAATAGGGGTGATCTTCAGATTGACTCAACGCAAATCCAGCGCTCATCGCGCTATTTTTTGGATTTGCCAGAATTAAACTCGCAATTCTCGCGCATTCGGCTTTAAGTTCGTTGCTCTTCGGTGCCCCGCAGGCATCAATCCGGCGATAGTTGCGCTGATTCGAAATAATCACTGCATTTGCAAGCACTTCAGCGGCAATCTCTTCTGGCGCGAACGCTGCTGCCAGCGCCGCAACTTCAATTGGCAGACTTGCGAATACTTCAGGCGGCGGCGGGCGGCGTTTGATGGCGGCTAAAATCGGCGCTTTAAATGCTTGCGCATAATCATAATATTCGGTGCTTGCCACTAGCTTCGGCAGCGCGCGCATAGCGCTTTTGGCAACTTGCGATTTGTACGACATGCCATAGTCAGCGGCCTTCGAATTTGCACCCTGCACGCTATCTAATACTTGCTTCTCAGGGCTGTCGCGCATGGACTCGGCAAGCAAAATTGTAAATGCATTTTTGGCGTCAGCTGCGATCAATGCATCGGCAAGTTTTGCATCACGGCATAACGGATCGTGGCCATAGCCAAAGCACGCCACTTGCAGATACAAAATTCTTACCGGAACCGGCGTTTTTGCCGAATAAAGCGCTTGCTTTTGCTCCACGGTCAGTCGGCTGGACAGCACTTTAGCGTCATCTTGAGCGGCCCATAACTGCAGCGAAACGTCCGCCATCGCACGCGCCAATGGATCGGCGCTCAGCTGCATATCGCGCGCCACATCTTTCGCCCAATTTGTTGCCGCCGCTTCTACAATTTTTCGTTGGGCTTGCGGCGAAACTTCGACTTTTTCTACAGCTTCAGACGCGCGTATTGAATTTGAAGCAACGATTGATGCGCAGATAGATACCGCTAAAAACAACCTTTTCATAGTGCTCTCCGGTTTAATTTTTGACATATTACGCCACAAATTGGCAAATCTCAGCGTGTGACTGATGGCATGTGTCTGGACGTTACCGTGCGAGCATAGACCTGCTCGCTTGGGAACAGAGCAACCGCGTTCCAGGCATCATAAAATAAGCCTGAGCGGTCAGCAAAAGCACGGAATTGGCATCGTTGGGGCAGGATTTTGCTAGGATTTGCCCGAACTTCGGCATAGCCGCACTAAACGCGCCGAATCAATGGCAAGCAGTTCGCAACCGACCATGTCCAAGCCTAGAGTGCCTTGATGATTGCGGCGCATTTGATCCGGGCCGTTTTTATGCTTCGCGAAAAATTGTTAAGTCGCGTCGACTTGCTCTTCCGGTGCTGCATTCGCAAACTCAGGCAGCGTCAATGCGTGCGTGTAAATAGCCATGATGCGCGGATAGGCGGACATATCCATCTGCCAGCGCAGCGCGTTATAGACTTGCGGGATCAGACAGCAGTCCGCCATCGTGGGCTCGTCACCTTCACAAAACGATCCGGTCGATGGGTTGTCCAAGAGCACTTCCATGGCATCAAAGCCTTCCTTTATCCAATGCAGCATCCACGCTTTTTTGTCGGCGGCATCAAACTGGTGCTGTTTGCCCAAATAGTTGACGACACGCAACACGTTTATCGGCGCGATATCGCTGGCGATCAAATGCGAAATCGCGCGAATGCGGGCGCGGTCGCGTTTAGGGCCGGCGAGCAGTGGATAGCCACCTTCAAAATTTTCTTCAAGCCATTCCAGTATCGCTAAAGATTGCCGCATCACGCGTTCGCCGTGCATCAACACGGGCACCATGTGCTGCGGGTTGCGCGCATCGAACTCCGAGCTTGCTTGCTCGCCGTCGACCAAATTAACTGGAATAATTTCGTAGTGCAGACCTTTAAGGTTTAAACCGATCCGAACCCGGTAACTAGCGCTTGAGCGCCAATAGCTGTAAAGCTTTAAACTTGTACTCATCACGAACTCCTGTGGTTTACAGTGCCGCTATTTCAGCACATATGATTCAACCTGTGGACGAATTGTAGGCCGTCGTTTTATCTGGGCGGTTTATTTTAATGCGATGCGCACGCCATCGGTTAGTTCTTGCAGAGCATAAAGCAGTGCCGTCAGCACGAACGCCGGCACGATTAGGGTCCAGGGCGCGTATTCACGGTCTTGCATGCCTTCGCTCACAAGACTGCCCAAGCTGCCCTGAGCTTGCGCTGGGCTGACGCCCAAAAAGCTCAAGAATGATTCCATTAGCACCGCACTTGGCAGCGCCAAAGTCAACGCGAGTAGTGCAAACGGCAGCAAATTTGGCAAAAGGTGTACGAATAAGCGACGTGATGCACTTAAGCCCAGAACCTCCGCGGCGCGCATATAGCCGCGCTCACTGAGTGCGGAGGCCTCAAGCTTGACCACGCGCGCAACATCCAACCATCCATAGCTGGCCAATAGCAAAATTAACAAACCTATGCTGGGTGTAAAAAGCGTCAGCACAAAAATCACGATTAGTAAAAATGGCAGCGTGGCGCACAGATCCACCACACGCATCATCGCTTCACTCAACCAGCCACCAACGAAGCCTGCAAGCGCGCCGTAAAGCGTGCCCAAAATCAACGCGATCAGCGCCGCTGAAACGCCCACCGCCAAACTAAGCCGCCCACCGGCCGCCGTACGCACGTATAAATCCCGGCCTATTGCGTCAGTGCCAAAATAATGTCCGCTGGCAATGCTGGGTGGTGCGCTGGGAAGATCCCAATCCGGGCTTTTCGCATCGAATTTGCTGGTCCACGGTGCGATAAAGAACCACGCACACAGAATAAGTAGCAGCGTTGCGGCGCGTTTGGCGGATTTCGGGAGTTGGGTCAGTTGGCGCATGATCGGATGGGCGCATCATGCGGATTGTTGCGCCCCTTCACGGCTTGAAATTTGTTTGCCTTGCACAACCCAGCAACGCCCTGGGTCTGCGATAATTTATATAGATTAAGCCCTGAAAGGGCGCAATAAGGATTAATCCAAAACATTAGGTAACTTACTCCACCGTTACGCTTTTTGCCAAATTACGCGGCTGATCTACATCCGTACCGCGCAGCACCGCAACGTGATAGGCAAGCAGTTGCAATGGCACGGTGAATAAAATCGGGGCGACGAACTCGCCGCATGCCGGCATAGCGATCACATGTTCCGCATCGTCAGCCATTAAAGCGGCGACGTCGGCATCGGCAAATACGAACATCTCACCGCCACGGGCGCGAACTTCTTGCAGGTTGCTTTTCAGCTTTTCTAACAGCTTGTCGTTCGGTGCCACTGCAATCACCGGCATATCTTTATCCACCAGCGCCAGCGGCCCATGCTTTAACTCGCCGGCTGGATACGCTTCGGCGTGGATGTAGCTAATTTCCTTGAGCTTGAGCGCGCCTTCCAGGGCAATTGGATATTGCTGACCGCGGCCTAAAAACAGCGCATGCTGTTTTTGCGCAAAGTGCTCGGCCAACAGCTTAATTTCGCCGTCAAGCTTGAGGGCTTCGGTAATCGCTAGCGGCAAGGCTTCAAGCTGGCGAATGCAGTCTTCATAGCGCGCCGCATCCAGACCGTGTGCGCGCCCGAGTTCGAGCGCAATCAAGGCAAAAGCCACCAATTGGGTTAAAAATGCCTTGGTTGACGCAACCCCGATTTCAGGGCCTGCGCGTGTCATCAAGACCAAATCGCTTTCCCGAATTAAGGAGCTTTCCGGCACATTGCACACCGCTAGCATCGCTTGATAGCCGCGTGTTTTCGCCAATTTCAGCGCTTCAAGGGTGTCGGTGGTTTCGCCGGATTGACTGACCGTTACGAACAATGAGCCCGGAATAACGGCCGCGTCCCGGTAGCGATATTCGCTGGCAATTTCGACTAAACAGGGCAAGCCGCTCAAGCTTTCGATCCAGTGCCGCGCGACCAATGCCGCATGAAAACTCGAGCCACAGGCAACGATTTGCACGGCGCGCGTATCGGCCAACATCTGCGGCGCATGAATGCCCAAAATTTCGGTCAGTATTTTGCCGCCCGCGATGCGGCCTTCTAAGGTTTCGGCTGCTGCGCGCGGCTGTTCGTGAATTTCCTTCAGCATGTAGTGCTTATATTCGCCGCGTTCCACGGCGTTTGCGGAAAGCTCGGTGCGCTTGATTGGCCGGGTAATTTGGTTGCCTGCAAGGTCATAAATATGGAACCCGGTTTGGCGCACATCAACAATATCGCCGTCATGCAAATAGACGAAATGACGCGTCTGCGCCAACAGGGCATAAACGTCGGACGCCAAATAATGCGCGTCCGTACCGATGCCTAAAACCAACGGCGAACCCGCGCGCGCGCCCACCACACGCCCGGGTTCGCGCATGGAAATTACTGCAATTGCATACGCGCCGCGAAAGCGTTTGATCGCCGCCGTTGTTGCTGCCAATAAGTCCAAGCCGTGCACCGATTGCTCGTGCTCAACTAAATGCGCTATCACTTCGGTGTCGGTTTCAGAACTAAATAGATAGCCCAGCGCGATTAACTCGGCGCGCAATTCAGCGTGATTTTCCACAATCCCGTTGTGCACTACGCTGATATCGCCGGAAATATGCGGGTGCGCGTTGAGCGTATTCGGTGCGCCGTGCGTCGCCCAACGAGTGTGCGCGATGCCGAACATGCCGACTAATGGTGTCGCTATCTGCAGCGCTTCCAAATCTTTAACCTTGCCCTTCGCACGCAGCCGTTGCAGGCCAGTTGCGGTGGCAACGCTGATGCCAGCGCTGTCATAACCGCGATATTCCAGTGCTTTTAGGCCATCGATTAGGACGGGAACAATATCGACAGATGCCGTTGCAGCAACGATTCCACACATAGATTCAGGCACCTTAAAATTTATCAATCTTGAATTTTAGCGGGCTTGAGGCCCTTGATGCGCCTAAATCCTAATCTAAAGAGCGGTTTGCCCGAATTTTGGCAGATGCGTATCTCTCGATTGCGCCTTTGCGCTGGGTTGGGGCATCATCGCGACAGGCCCTACCCAACTAACAAGCGCCGCTTTTCCATCGCGAACCTATCGTTTCGACTGGTGCTCGCGCTCGCTTTGGTGGTGGGTGGCGCGCCGAATTGTCTAGTTCACGCGCATCAGAGTGACGCGCTGCATCACGCACATGAAACTGCCTATGATGCCCACACCAGCCATACCGATTCGCATCATGATCGTGCGCTTGCAGCTGCAGCCGATCTTGATCAGAGCGATCCGATTGGCTCTGAGGGCGGCTATGTTTCGCTGCCACATGGGCACGCCTGTTACGCACCTACGGCACTGGTGCCGGTAGCGTTGGCAGTTTTGCGACTGACCTGCCAGGACAACTATGGTTGCCGCAGGCCTAGCCCAAGGCATTTATGGGCGCGGGTATTGCCGGAATTACGTTCCCCGATTGCCTGACTGTAGTGATCAATGGCGCTGAGTTAATCAACTCGGCCGCGTATCAGTTGACGCTGATTTTTCAATTGTCAGGATATTTTTGTGAAACCCAATCATTTAGTCGTGCTTGCGCTGTTTGGCGTGAGCGCATTTGGCGTGTGTGGCGCGCAAACCGTTGCGCTCGCAGAGGCAGCGCAGCGCGCCTTGGCGCAGCACCAAACACTCAAGGCCGCCCGCAGTACGGTTTCGGCGGCCACGTTTCAGCCGCAAATCGATGCGCTAAAACCACCGCTGACGGTCAGCAGTGAGTTGGAAAATGTGCTTGGCACCGCTGCGGTTTCCGGGATATCGGGTGCGGAAGCGACGCTGCGCGTGCGTCGTTTGATTGAATTGGGCGGTAAACGCGAAGCGCGTATGGACGCGGCCCAGGCTTTAATTTCGCAGCGCACCGTGATTATTGTGGAAAATTGCTTGCGCCGGTTCGGGCAAAGGCAACATCAGCTTGGGCGTTTGCTGAGCCGCGATGAGCGCTTTGAATTGGCCGCAGTGGCGGCGAGCGAAGTCATTAAACCCAGCCTGTTTGGACTGATGATTATCACGGTCGTGTATGTGCCGATCCTGGCGCTCAGCGGCGTGGTAGGCAAGATGTTTCATCCAATGGCGCTCACAGTGATGTTGGCGCTCACAGCGGCGATGCTGTTATCGCTGACGTTTGTGCCCGCTGCGGTGGCGTTGTTTGTCACCGGCAAAGTCAATGAGCATGACAATCGCGTGGTGCGCGGCGTCAAAGTGATCTATCAGCCGATGCTGAATTTTGCGATGCGCTGGAATTTGTCAGTGTTGCTAGCGGCGGTGGTTTTAGTGGCGCTCAGTGGCGCGGCAGCGACGCGCTTGGGTGCGGAGTTCATCCCAAACTTGGATGAAGGCGACATCGCGCTGCACGCACTGCGCATTCCGGGCACCAGCCTAAGCCAAGCGGTGGCGATGCAAACCGCTCTGGAGGCACGCTTGAAACGTTTTCCTGAAGTCGATTTGGTGCTGGCGAAGATATTTGGGCTGCTGTTTATGGCCTCTGGCTCCGCGCGTGATGCTGCAGTGATCTTTTCGGGAGTGCCACTGGCGCTCTGTGGCGGCGTATTTGCCCTGTTAGCGCGGGATATTCCCTTTTCGATCTCAGCCGGTGTCGGCTTTATTGCACTCTCGGGCGTGGCGGTGCTCAATGGCTTGGTGATGATCACCTTCATAAGCCAGTTGCGCAGTGACGGTGCTTCTGTGGAAAACGCGGTGCGCGAGGGTGCACTAGCCCGCCTGTGTCCGGTGCTGATGACGGCTTTGGTGGCGGCCTTGGGCTTTGTGCCGATGGCACTCAATGTCGGCACGGGCGCAGAAGTGCAGCGGCCCTTAGCAACCGTGGTCATCGGCGGCATTATTTCTTCCCCGCTCTTGACGCTGATGGTGCTGCCCGCGCTGTACCGCTGAAGACCGGGACAGTCTGAAATCGGAAATTTCCTACAGAGATTCGGGCGCTTTTTCGATGCAGTTGAGGCCG
>Ga0105046_10014675_pt1 | contig 12077 bp, 9 predicted proteins | sample MAT03_FD_78385 | JGI IMG/M metagenome (GOLD analysis project Ga0105046, IMG submission 78385) | Freshwater microbial communities from Lake Fryxell liftoff mats and glacier meltwater in Antarctica - MAT-03 (megahit assembly) | ecosystem: Environmental > Aquatic > Freshwater > Ice > Liftoff...
AGCTAGAGGAAGCATCAAATATGTCTGTGCTAGAAGCTGCTTGGAAACACGAATTTATCCCTACGAACGGCATCAAACTGCACTGTGTCACTCAAGGTTCTGGGCCGCTGATGCTGATGCTGCACGGATTTCCTGAATTTTGGTATTCTTGGCGACATCAAATCCCAGAATTTGCATCTGATTATAAAGTCGTCGCTGTAGATCTCAGGGGTTACAACGACAGCGACAAACCTCACGATCAATCTACTTACGTGATGTCAGAGTTTGTGCAAGATGTCAAGGGCATTATTCAGGGTTTGGGATACGAAAGTTGCGTCTTAGTTGGCCACGACTGGGGAGGCGCGATCGCCTGGAATTTTGCTTATGCTTATCCCCAAATGGTGGATAAATTAATTGTGATGAATCTACCACATCCGGCAAAGTTTGCTGAAGGGCTACGCACTCTCCAACAATTGCTGAAAAGTTGGTACATCTTTTTGTTTCAGTTGCCAGTTTTGCCGGAGTTGTTAATTCAGTTGGGCGACTATCAGGCAATTTCGGCTGCTTTGGAAGGTATGGCAGTTAACAAAAGCACCTTTAGCCCCTCAGATATCGAAGCTTACAAAGATGCGGCTGCCAAACGGGGCGCTCTGACTGCTACTATCAATTATTACCGCAATATTGCTCGCGGATTTCTCGATCGCCATAATTGGAGGGTGCTGGAAGTTCCGACGCTGATGATTTGGGGAGAAAATGATGCCGCCCTCGGCAAAGAGTTAACTTACGGGACTGAAGATTATGTGCGGGATTTTCAGATTCATTACATTCCTAATTGCAGCCACTGGGTGCAGCAGGAACAGCCGCAGTTAGTGAATCGGTACATGAGAGCTTTTTTGGCAAGCAAAGCTGTTTGAGCTGATATAGCACAAGGATGTTCGGCAACGAGCAGTGTACAAAATGTAACGGATTTAAGGGATGTAAAAGTAACAAATAAAGCCTCAACAATTGCTGAGACTTTAGTTTGATAATTTGTTGTATTTAAAACAGTTTTAAAAGATACACTCATAAAGCAATTGTTACGGCAACAGCGGCTAGACTGTAGGTAAAAAGTTGTCCTATTTCTGAGTGAAATCTCAAGCTGATAAATCGCCCTAGCCTAAAATATCTTTGATGAAGGCGATCAAGCTTTGTCCAGTCAAAACTTCGACCGCCAGCAAAGAAACAAATCCGATCATCGCAAAACGTCCGTTAACTTTCTCAGCGTATTTTGTGAAACCGGTGCTGACGTTGGCGTCTACATACATCGTGGGTTCGATCGCGAAGTTGTTGAGGAGGCCTTGGTCATCTACCATCATGTTACGTGAAGTCATGTATTTTTCCTTGTTTTGTTGCTTAATGTAAATTAATATAAATTAATGTTAACTTATATTACAGTGATTGGGCGCATAAAAGTTTGTGATGCTAGTCACAAACGTTGGCACTAAGACTTGGGCGGCCTCGAAACGCTAAGTTGTCGCGGATCTAACTTGCACGGTAACTGGTTCCAGAGGCAGAGCCACGAAGAGTGGAGCGGGCAGGATGCCCGTTCAAAACCTTAAATCTAAATATATAAGAGCCAACTTTTACGATAACGATTATCATTATATTTATGAGTCAACATACCATCACCGCCGTAGCGGGCCCGCCCGGAAGCGGCAAAACAACCTGGATTCGACAGCAGCTAGCAGCCGAGACAGCACCCGTGCTGTATTTCTGCCCCGGAAGCGGTAATGTGCCGATCGACCAAACCTGCATCGCCGCCGAATTCCCCCAAATCAAAACCCTGACAGACGGCGAAGAGTCCCTACTGGCGAAACACCTAGAAAACGGCGTTTCAGCCTACATCGAACTGGGATTTTACCTGCAACTGACAACAGTAGAAAACCTGCTCCAAAGCTTCCCCAGCCGCCGGATCGCCGTCGTCCCCCCAGAGATCAAAGACAGCGAATGGCATGAGTGGGGCGATGTAATTGTCGAAGGAATAGCCGTCAGCGGCGAACCAGAAAAACTATCGATTTGGCGCAGCCCCGCCAGTGGCCAAGTCCTCGATCCAGCCAGCCTCGATCTATTTTGGTATGAAGAAATGACCCAAGGAGCCTACGGCAAGGTTCACAGAGCCAAAGGCATTTTTGAAATAGCCGACGGGCGATCGTTCTACTTCGATTTCGCCGCGAAATTCCAAGAAACCGCCCACGAAGAATTGCCACTTCCCCGCTGGCTCGAAGGCCGCCCCCAAAGATTTAGCGGCATAGAAATAGTCGGCGAAAATCTCAATGAAACAGCATTAGGACAAACCCTAGAAGATTGCTGTTTGTCCGAAACAATCATGTTGAATTACCAACGACAAGTCAAACAATCACTTTTATCAGCAGAATAAACAACATGAAAATAGCAGTTATGTCCTGCATTCACGGCAACTACGAAGCCTTAAATGCAGTTTTATCAGATATTGACGAACAACAAGCCGACAAAATCTTTTGTCTTGGAGATTTAGTCGGTTACGGGCCACAGCCCCACGCCGTCGTAGAAATGATTCGCTCCCTGGATATTCCCACTTGCGCCGGCTGCTGGGACGAAGATATAGTCGAAGGTTTGAACTCCTGCGAATGTAGCTATCCCTCAGTTTTAGCAGAAAAAAGAGGCAAGTTAGCCCACGAATGGACTAACGCACAAATTCCCTTAGAAACGCGAGAATATTTAGCCGAATTGCCGCACAGTTTGCGAGAATACAATATGTGTTTCGTTCACGGCAGCCCTCACAGCAATCATGAATATTTACTGCCGACAATGGATGCTTTTTCTGCCTTAGAGCGGGTATTTTCTGCCGGTGCTGACGTGCTGTTTTGCGGTCACACTCACGTACCATACGTTCGCACTTTAGATGCTGGGAATATGCAGGTTAGAGTCAGCGGGCCGAGCATTGAAGGAGACAAAGATTTAAGTTTTACTGCTCCTTTAAAGCGGATTGTGAATGTCGGTTCCGTAGGAGAACCGCGCCACGGGAGGCCGAATGCTACTTACGTGATTTATGATGTTGACGCTCAACAGGTGACATTGCGAGAAGTCGAATATGACTATCAGGCTACTTGTGCTGCAATTATTGAAAAAGGTTTGCCACCGATTTTTGCTTGGCGTTTGGCTAGGGGTTTGGAATACGCCGAAAGAGCTGATGATCCTACTCATGTTTGTGAGAGGTAGTTAAACAGTTGACAGTTGACAGTTGACAGTTGACAGTTAACAGTTGACAGTTCCATCATTCTCATGCAACCGGAAATGATATGAATCGGCGGTTAAAACCGCTGTCGAGAGTCAAAGGAAGTCTGCCTCCGCCGACTAAGAATTAACTTTTTTCTTCATTTGCGTTCTTTGCGCCTTCGGGGTTCATTAAAGAGGTAGATTGTGATTTACCGTTGGGTGGGCGCGGGTTTATCAGATTGTTAGTTTTTGGCGATTTTTGTTGGTGAACCCACCCCTACAAGTTTTTGACATTGGTGTAAGATATCCGTTCAAAACAAAAAACAAACTCCCAAAAAAACCGCCAAACTAACCAGACAAAAACCTTTAGCCTCACCAACAATTAACAAACATGAAAAACTGGGCAATCTTAACTGGAATCGAAGGGAATTTGATAGCTTACGAAGCTGTAATAGCTGACATAAAGCGCCTGAGAATTCGCGTTGACGAGTTGTATATATTGGGCGATTTAGTTGGTCCAAATCCCGATTGCGAAAAATTAATTCAGCGAGTCCGATCGCCCAAACGAGGAGAACTCGAACCTCAAATCTGTATCGGGTGGTGGGAAGAACAGTGTTTCAACTTACACGGAATAGGTTCTAGCCCAGATGCTGCAGAATTGCGACAAAAATACAGCGCAGATACGATTAAGTTGCTCTGGGATTCTGTGAGCCGGAAAACTGTAGAGTGGCTGCGCTCTTTGACTTTTGGTTTTCACGAGTTTGACTGTTTGTTGATTCACGGGCGTACCGTTAGCGCGTCTGATGAGCTTACCCCGGAGACTCCGCCGCCTGTGATGCTCGATCGCGTGATCCGCGCTGATGCCAATACTTTGTTTTGCGGGCGATCGGGCTTAGCATTTGAGTATCAATTACAGCCAAGTATTATCAATAACTGGGTGATGACACTCGACTCTCAAGAGCCACCTGCAACCGTGTCTGCAACTGCACGGCGGGCGATCGGAGTCGGGAATGTGGGGCGATCGCCCGATCGGGCAACTTATACTCTTTACGACCCGGACACCGATACAGTAAAGTTCCGAAACGTCTCTTACAGCCCCCGCAAAGGGTTTCAACCTTAGCCGTCCATAGTAGATGCGATTACAAAGATTCATCATCCGCTCTTGCCAAGAAGAGGGGAAAATCCACAAAATACCACAATTAGTTGACATTAATTATCAACTAATTTAAGCTGTACATTATATCCATAGGACTTACGCACGGGTGACATGAAACCCGGTTTTTTAACCAAAATACCTGATTGCAGCCCGCAGATTCGGTAAAAAAACCCGGTTTCTTGAGTCGGAGTGCGTAAGTCCCGATCCAAAGTAGCGGTGGCGCTCAACCTAAATCCTATGACTTTTTCAACCTACACTCCAGCCTTGTACCCCAATTTGAGACAGCAGACTTTCACCTGCCGTCAGTTAGTGACCGTGCCCTTTAACGGCTTACTGCGAATTGAACGGGGAGCCGTCCGAGCCGTGACTTGGAGCGAACAGGGAACAGCAATAACCCTCGGATATTGGGGAGTTGGAGATGTGATCGGTCACTCGCTGTCAGGTGTTCAACCTTATCAAATTGAGTGCAAAACTCATGTAGAAGTGAGTTACATTCCTCAAAATTTGTGCGCTCGCTCCTTAGATGAAGTTTTTAGACACCTTCAGGAAACTCAAGCATTTTTCTGCATTGTTCGCAGCGAATCTCTGCGGGATAGATTGGTGCAACTATTAGCTTGGTTGGGACGAAAATTTGGTCGCGAAGTTGCACAAGGAATCTTAATCGATTTGAGATTGACTCACCAGGAGATTTCTGAGGCGATGGGAATTACGCGGATTACTGTGACGCGGCTGATGTGTCGGTTGGAGCAGGAGGGAATTATCGATCGCACTCGCCCTCAATACATTGTTTTAACTTCGTGTTTGTGACAATTTTTAGTAGCTTCAAACATCTGTAATTAGCCTGACTTTTCTTAAAATAAAGGTTAATACTGTCTCTTCCCTAGAAATAATATCTGCTGTTACTTCCATTCCGGTTTGTAGAGGATATTGTTCGTCTCCTTTCACAAGATAGGGTTTTTCGACTTCAATTTTCACTTGGTAGTAAGCAGCGGATTTGTCGGCGTTTGTAGGCGCGATATTGCTCGGCAACACTAACGCGATCGCATCGGGAGCAACTTCTCTAACAGCACCTTTGAGAGTGCCGTAATCTGGGTAGGGATAGGCAGAAATTCGCAGTTGCACTTTACCCTGCTGACAGTCTGCAACCTTCGGCTCTTTACAGACTTGCACTTTGCTGATGTCTTGGGTAGCAACGCGGGTGATGATGGCGATGGGGGCGCGTGAGGGGGCAATTTGGGCGATCGCATCTCCCAACCGTACAACCTGGCCGGGATTTCGCAACTCCAGCTTCAACACAGTCCCGTTTACCGTTGCTCGGATCGCAGTTTTATTTAAGTCTGCCTCAATTTGTCGGATTTGGGAGCGATCGCGCTGCTTCTGCTTGCTAATTTCCACCCGCTGCTGAATTAGCGCTTCTCGCTCCCGATTAAGTGCTGCCAAGGTTGCTTCTCCAGAGGCTTTTTCCGCCGCAATACGCTGCTGTGCGATCGCCACTTCTGCACTGCTAGGATTGAGAGCAGTCTTTGTCCGCTGCAACCGCGCCGCCACCGCTTCCATAACTTGCTGCTGCCGCAAAATCGTTTGTTTTTGCGCTTCAATGGCTCCTTTTTGCGCCGCCACCGCCTGTTGTTGCTGTTCTACCGCTAATTTCGCTTCCTCAATTTGATTCTGAGAAAGCGCCCCCGTTTCCGCGATCGGTTCATAGCGATCGCGCTTAGATACCGCTGCCTTTAAAGCCGCTTCCACCGATTTTAAATTTGCCTCCCCTGACTTTAAATCCGCTTGAAATCTTTGTAATTCCTTCTGCGCCGATCTCAAATTCGCCTCAGCTTCTTCCACTTCCGCCACACTATTTCCCTGCCGATCTTCATGCTCCCGCTGACTGCGTTGCAATTCAGCCAAAGCCGAAGCAACTGTGCGATTTATGCGGTCAGTTTCCGCCATTTTTTGCCGCTCTAATGCCAGAATTTGAACATCAAATTGAGCAAATTGTTGTTGTAGTTGCTGAAGATTTCCTTGCAACTGCTTTTTCTCGTTTTGCAGCCGCAAATCTTCCAAAACAGCAATCACATCTCCCTTGTTTACCCTTGATTTTCTTTAACTTTAATACTTCTTATCGTCCCCTCGCTTGATGCTTGTACAATTCGGATTTCTCCTGTTGGTCTAACTGTCGCAGGCGCTCTCACTGTCACATTATATTTTAGTGTGGCTGCCAAAACCAAAGCAATCCCGACAGCCGCTGCTTGGAACAATCCTCCTATAGCCATCCAAGGATTAATAGGTGGCAAAAATTCCTCGCTATAAACGGTAGGTAAAAAAACTTCGTTTGAGTCGTTTAATTTCATTTAAATATGATTAATTTCTGAAAATATGGCGTATTTTTATTACAGGAACGATCCAGATAAGATGTCGCGAATACTTTCTGGATCGACCTTTTATTTAGTACCAATTTTTGAGAATATTCTCATTTAACTAGCACCAAAAGTTTCTGGTTATGCCAGCAGAGTTGAGCTTTCTTCTGCCACGCCATACCAGTGATGCCAAGGCATACTGCACTGGCGGCTACTGCAGGTACAGCCTCCAGAAACAGAAGACATATCTTCATCGGTAAGTTCGATCAAACCAGCAGGATTTTCTGGTAGTTGTGCCTTTTCTTCAGCACTCAAACTGTCCAGGTAATCTTCATCTTTCCAAGCACGGATGATGTTTTCGTTCAACATGATGCACCACTCCTTATGGGTACAATAATTCGTAGGATTTTCCCTAATTAGGACTTACACATCGTTGTACAGCCGTCGCATTCAGCGCGGTATTCTTACCGCCAGGACTGCAAGCTTTACAAATACTTTTGCGTAAGTTTTACCTACAAATTAAAAGTATCATAAAAACGATAATCATTATCACTTTAATTATATAAATTAATTATGTTAACAAGAGAATGTATAAGTAAATATTATTACGCTGACCAATATTTCTGGATTGTCCGCTTCTGTGCAGGTTGGTTTCTAAATATTTAGATGTGACAGCCGAACCATTACTGAGCCATTCCTGACATTATTAAATAATCAGGGAGTCAAAAAGTCTAAATGTCCCCCCGATTTAGAGACTAAATCTGCTACAACTCCTTGAATTTTTACCTGTCCATTTTCCATGAACACAATCCAATTAGCTCGATTAATTACTCTAGGGCGATGACTGATTAAAATAGTAGTTTTACCTTGACGATAAGACAAGAGTCCATCCAGAACTTCCGCTTCACTTATTGGATCGAGATTGGCTGTAGATTCATCTAAAATTAAGATCGGTGGATCGGTAACAATGCCTAAAGCGATCGCTAACCTTTGTCGCTGGCCCCCCGAAAGATTTGCGCCTAATTCTCCTAAAATAGTTTGATATTTACTAGGAAGTTTACTAATAAATTCATCCGCCTTAGCAATTTGGCACGCCTTGACAATTTGCTCAAATCCCACAGCCGGATTTCCCAACCGCAGATTATCAATAATTGGGCGAGTCCAAAAGTGCGATTCTTGAGGAATAATCACAATTTGTTCCCTGATACAATCAAGAGAAAGGTCTGGCAAATTGTAATCGCCAATCCGAATATTACCAGACTGAGGTTGATATAAACCTGCAATAATTTTTGCTAAGGTACTTTTTCCACAACCAGACTTGCCAATTAAGGCAATAACTTGACCTCCGGGAATAGTCAGCGAAAAATCTTCTAAAAGTTCATTTCTCCCAGAATGGTGAAAGTTTAAATTGTCGCAAATAATGTCAGCATTACTAGGGATTTTGACCGATGGCTTGATATTTCTCTCTTGAATTTCAGGAGTCGAATCAATGACTTCAACTACCCGCTCAATTGCCGATCGCGTGAAGGTTAATTGATTGACAAAACCAATGGTACTAGCAATGAAAGTGAGAAAGTTTCTATTCATTGTACTCAATGCTAACAATTGCCCAATACTCAATTGTTGACTAAAAACTAAATTGCTCCCAAACCATAGCAAAGTTATCTCACCAGCTAAGGAGAAAAAGCCCGAAAAAGTGTTATTCACAATCGCGACTTGATTCATCTTAAAAGTAATATTTGCTTGTCTCCCGTATCGCACTTGAAATTCCTCCCAAAATTGAGGTGCAGCATTTTTGGCTTTGAGGACAATTGCACCTTTAAAAGTTTCCACTAGCAGAGCCGTATTTTCGGCTCCTACAATTAATAAACTGCTGACATTTTGTTTAAGTCTCGGTAGCAGGATCAGAGTTGAGAGAGTCATTAATAAGCCAATTACCAAAGCAACTGCTAGTAACATTGGGCTATAGGCTAACATTAAAGTGACGGAAATAACAGCTACAAAAAATTGACTGGGAAGTAAAATAATTGCTTGAGAAATAATTTGATTAATTTGTTCAATGTCTCGCAAGCGACTAGCGATTTCACCGCTACGGTGAGATTCGTAGTATGCCATTGGTAAGCCTAAGATAATTCGGCAAAATTCTAGGATTAAATCTAACTGCAACCGCTGGGAAAAATGAGCGACTAAGTTTAATTGTACGAATTTTAAGCTGCTGTTAACTAAATTCATGATTAGTACAGCAATGACTACGACATTGAGTAGCTTGTTGTCACCTCTAACTAGCACGTCATCGGTGAGAATTTGTAGTAGAAATGGAGAGGCGAGAGCAAGTAAGGCTGAGACGAGGTTGAGTAAGAGTGCTTCGGCGAGAATATGGCGGTAATTCCAGACTCTTAACCAGAAACGCTGGAGGGTGCTGACGCGATCGCGATCGTCAATTTGTGCTAAAAATTCTGGGTGGGGTTCTAGCAGTAACATTACGCCATTTTTCCAACTTTCTAGCAGTTCTTTTTTCGATAAATAGCGGATGCCAGAACCGGGATCGGCGATGACGTAGCTGCCACCTTTGCGGCCGTATAAAACGACCCAGTGATAGCCTTTCCAGTGAATAATTCCTGGTAGGGGGATGATTTTTTTATCGATTATTTCTAAGGATGCTTTTACGCCTCGCGCATTGAAACCAAGGGTTTGAGCGCCTTGTCTGAGGTTGAGTAATGTGGTTCCTAAAGCGCCTGTACCGGAGACTTCGCGGGTTCTACTGAGGGAAAAAATTCGACCGTAATATTTGGCGATCGCGGCTAGACAAGCTGCTCCACAATCTTCTTCGCTGTGTTGTAATATAACTGGGTATTTCATTCGAGTTTTCAGTAATATGGCAATTATAAATGACATTATATCTGGTTGATTCCTGCTTGCATAATATCAGGCTTTGTAGGGGCGGGTTCGCCAACAATACCGGGCAATAACTTACAATATAAAAAACCCGCCCCGATCCTATGAAGAGGCGGGTTTATTATATCCCTGGCGGGGCGGGTTTTCAAGTCTTTTGGCATCCTTTTAAGCTATTGGCGAACCCGCCCATACAGTTTTCTATCGTGTATTTCATTCAATTTGTAATGGGTAATTGTTAATAGCTAATTTTGCGGTAATGGTGATGCGATAGCAAGTACAGAAGGCACCATGTCCGCCGCTGCTAATCGCAAAAATCCGTAACCAATTCCGGCGATTCCTGTCATCAAACCTAAATTTTCTACTCGCTGCGGTACATCGCAAATCCAACCGTAGTGGCGAATACTTTCAATCACATTAAGAGCAATATGGTTGACATCCGATCGCCCGGAAGTATCCAATATTTGCTGATAAGAATTCAGGAATTCCAGATTGCCGAGATCGCCGTTGCAGAGGGAATGGTTGCTACCAAAACCGCGTGCGATCGCAGTTTCCCGCGCCGCCTCGATTTCAGCTAAAATTTCCCCATCCTGAAAATGCTGAAGCGAATGCAACCGCGCTAAGCCGATTCCTGGTGCGCCGTGACTCCAGCCCAAGCCGAAAAATTGGGTACGATCGCGCTCAAATCGCAAGTCAGGCCAGTTTTTCGCCTTTTCTGAGAACAAACTGCGCTCGTAAGCGATCGCACTCACCGCCGCCGAGCGAAAACGTTCCTCACCTGTAAGCGCTGTCAACTCCAATAGCGCCCACGCAATACCCGCCGCACCGTGCGAAAACCCCGTCAGCGGATGGCATCCGGGAATTGTCAGCCAACCGAGTCCCTGGGGCATTTTTTGCGCCTTTTCTAAAATGCGATCGCCACACTGAATGGCAACAGTTTTAATACAATCGTTGCCCCCAACGCAACTATGCAGACTCACCAAAGCGCCGATGCACCCCGCCGCGCCGCCAATAATATCTAATTGCTCATCCTTGGAAATCAATCCTGGCAAACGTTCCACCCATTCAACCGCCATTGACAACAATTCTGGCTGCTGCCACAAAGCACCCAAGTGAGTCAAAGTATAAATCAACCCCGCCCATCCGTTAAAAGCGCCAATAGATGAAATCAGCCTGCCCTCATATTCGATTTGATGCAGCACCGATCGCATCCCCGCCTGGGCTAATTCCCGATAGCGCTCCTGTTTTGTCACTGCCCCCAAATAAGCCAAAAACAACGCTACACCGGGAATCCCATCCCACAAATCCCATCCTAAAGGGCTAACCGCCCAGTGGCGAGTACCCGTAAAAACTGGCCCGATCCAGCCAGCCAAGTCGCGATCGCGCACCGCCAAAGACTCCAACCTATCCCCGATCGCCCTCGCAGTTGCCAGGTACGCCAACTTAGCCACACGATCGTCTGCGATCGCTTCCATCTTTGGCATCGCGTAACTAGCTGAATTTCCCGGTTGCACCACCATCCCTAACGTTGTGAGAGAAGTGCGAACAAACCATAGCTGACGCTCTAAATCAGCTTCATTCATAGCTTGTAGCCGTTGCTCCACCAACTCCATCCCCGACTCATCAAAAAAATCGCGAAGACACTCACCGTTACTCGTCCACAAATGGCGCGAGTTGGGGTACGTTGTGAGTTTAGGGATATCACCTTGCCACAAAGCCTCTCTCTCTGAGGGGATTACGCGCTGTAGGTATGGCAGCGCCGGGACTTCTACCCAAAGTTTATCAAAGATGAGATCGCGATCGAGAGCATCCCGCAACAGATTTGGGTGAAAGCTTTCTTGCAGCAAAAGCCCGTAACTTCTGGTTTCCCGTAGGAAAACGCGCACTTCGTCTGTCGCAAACCGATTTAAAAAAGTGCTGAATTCCTCTCTATGTTTGACAATGAGGCGATAGGTGGCGGCAAATCCCGTTGCGATCGCCTCCGCATATTCCACCGCATTCACCAACTCCCCCTGCAAGCGCGGTTGATTTTGATTTTCTCCCAAGGCTCTCACTTGCCGAGAAACCTTTGCCTCATCGGTATTTGAGGCTTTTAATCCGATTGTCCGCCCCATTCCCAACCGTTCGGGATTACCACCGATCGCGCTCACATCTACCGCATCTCCTGCGATCGCTTGTGGCTGTGGTAGCAAACCCACGCGCAGTACCGATTTGCCCATTTCTTGACGGGCGGGAAGAACGGAATTTGGCGAATTTGGGGCAACTGGATGGGGGTGAAATAGGGATTCTAGGTCAATCAAGACGGGGTTTTCGCCAACTGCGATCAGGTTTTCGGCGTGGAAATCAGTACCTTGGATAGCGTGTAGTAGCGCCAGTAACCCGCCGAGGCGCTGGTAGAAGCTTTCAACGGCGGCGGAAGTCTCGCAACTGCTAGCATGGGCGAATTCTACCCATCCGTAACTGCC
>Ga0105046_10014677_pt1 | contig 12076 bp, 8 predicted proteins | sample MAT03_FD_78385 | JGI IMG/M metagenome (GOLD analysis project Ga0105046, IMG submission 78385) | Freshwater microbial communities from Lake Fryxell liftoff mats and glacier meltwater in Antarctica - MAT-03 (megahit assembly) | ecosystem: Environmental > Aquatic > Freshwater > Ice > Liftoff...
ACGGCTGAAGATGAAAACTCGATCGCCAAGGTAGACGGCTTCTTCGATCGAATGCGTGACGAAAAATACCGTGGCTTCAACATCACGCCACAGCTGCATCAGCAGGTCCTGCATCTGTTGCCGCGTATGCGGATCCAGCGCGCCGAAGGGTTCGTCCATCAGGATGATTCTGGGATGCAGAATCAGCGTGCGAGCGATAGCGACGCGTTGACGCATGCCGCCGGAAAGTTCGTGCGGATACTTGTTCGCGTCCGACTGTACGTTCAAACCTACTCGCTGAATCCATTCCCTTGCTTTTTTGTATCGAGTGGCTCGATCGACGCCACGACATTCCAGCCCGAACGCGACGTTGTCGAGGACTGTGCGGTTGTCGAAGCTGGTGTAATCCTGAAAAACCATGCCTCGATCCGGCCCTGGTCCCAGTACTGGCTTACCGCTGACAAGTACGGAGCCGGTCGTTGGTGGATGCTGTGGTTCTAATCCTGCGATCATACGCAGAATGGTGCTTTTGCCGCAGCCGCTGGGGCCCAGCACCGTGATGAATTCGCCTTTGCCGGCGAGATCTTCGATCTCGAATGTCACGTCCTGAATGGCCGTGAAGGCATCGCTGCTGCCAGCGTTGTAGGTCTTCCAGACGTTGCTAAATTGGACGATGTTTTTCGACATGGTTTCACCGCCAGAAAAGTCTCAAGGTGCCACGAGTCAATTGCCACAGTGCATTTCGTTCTGCTTCCCGTCCATACTTCCAGCGAAACAGCAGGCACTGCAAAAGCGAGAGGCATTGATCAATCATCCAGGCCACCAGCGGGATCGTCAGGATGATGATCGCCATGATTTCCGTAATGCCTCGTTTGCGTCCAACGTTCAACAGATTTCCAAGTCCACCAGCTCCGTCCGAATCATTGACGACTTCCACCAGCATGATGTAGCCGAACGCCAGGCCAAAGAGGACTCGCGCGGAATTGAAGATTGTTGGCAATGCGAGCGGCACCAGAACTTTTAAAACGATCTGCAGCCGCGATGCGCCGAGTGTTAAGGCGGTTTCTATGTAGCGTTCAGCAACATCGCGAATCGCATCTGCCGCGTCGGAAATAATGAAAGCCACGCAGGCAATAAAAATGAACATGAACTTTTCGGTCTCACCACTTTTGAACAGCGCGAATACAAGCGCAGTCAATGCGGCAACCGGGATGTTGCGACCAAACAGAATTAGTGGCGAAAGAAACGCACGGACAATCGAAAAACATCCTGCGGCGACTCCCAGCGGAACACCGACCAGCAATGCCAGCGAGAATCCAATGGCGACTCGGGACAGCGATTTGACCGTATTGTTAAACAGATGACTTTGAGGTGCCTTGCTGTCCCATAGTTTTGGGAAGTATTCGAGTGCTTCTTTCGGCGATGGCAACTGGGAATATCCCAGAATGCGTTCTTCATGATCGCCACGTGTGACATACCACCAGGTCAGGAAGAATAAGCACAGGCAAATTGATGCCGCAAACAGGCTTTGCCAGCGCGGAATATCGGTGCGTAGTCCAAATAACCGGGAATGATGGACCGCCGGTGCAGATGTTGTCTTGGAAGCCGCGCTGTTTTCCAGCACAGGGACACTTGGCGGCGTTTCGGCTGATTTCGGCTCTGGTTCGGTCATGTTTGACTCGCTGTCGGCGTCGGACGAGACTCCAGTCTCGACCTCGTGTGAACTTTGCGGTTTCGTGTCAGGACGGCATGCGAACAGTTTACTTGCCAAGTATCCACGCAAACAATCCACGAGCCAGGTGCATGCGGTTTTCTGCCTGCTGAAACACGATGCTCTGCAAACCGTCCATGACGCCGTCTGTCACTTCAAGGCCGCGTTTGGCGGGCAAGTCGTGCATGAATTTTGCGTCCTGCGGAGCGGCCTGCATCAATTCTTCATTGACCTGGAAATCTGCAAAAGCCTTCATTCTCCGGACAGCATCATCTTCCTGACCCATGCTGGCCCAGACGTCTGTGTAAACAACATCGGCAGTCTTTACGGCTTCCTTCGCCGAATGCACCTGATGGACGTCGTGCTTTGGATAGCGTTTACTGAGTCCCTTCATGAAGTCGCTGGAAAATTCAAATCCCTCCGGTGCGGCGAGTGTCAGTTTCATACCCGACATGGCAGATGCAATGGCCAGCGACATCGACACATTGTTGCCGTCACCAACAAATACCAGATGCATGCCTTTGAGTTTTCCAAAAGTCTCCTGGATCGTCAGTAAATCAGTCAGTGCCTGACAGGGATGACGTTCGTCTGACAAACCGTTGATCACAGGACAACTGGAGTGCTTTGAAAAATCTTCGATCAACTGATGCGAAAAAGTTCGCATGGTGATGATGTCGCTGAACGAACTGAGCACCTTCGCAATATCCTGCAGCGATTCGCGTCCGTTGAGTCCGGCTTCCGCTGTGGTTAGAAAAATTCCGGAACCGCCGAGATGAATCATGGCGGCTTCGAAACTATTGCGAGTTCGCAGTGATGGCTTTTCGAATAACTGCGCAAGGACGCGACCCTGCAGCAATGGGGGCCGTTCACCTTTTCTGAACAGTGCCTTCAGATCTGCCGCGCGTGTGAGCACGGCCGTCAGGTCCGAGGGCGTCAGATCATAAAGAGAGGTAAGATGCTTCATCGTTCTGCATCAGTGTTCAGGTCGTTGCATGATTGAGTCTGCAAACGGTTGTTTCAGAAAATGAAAAAGACTGAGCCGTCCCCACTCGCGGAACAACTCAGTCAGCCAGATTTAACTGCGGTTCGAAAACTCAACTTTCAAACGACACATCTTGTGGTCTATCGCAGTGTTTGGTTGCGACTTCATACCATATACGACACTGCTTAAGGCCCCGTGGGCGCGGATTCCCAAAACGGGAAACGGGAAGTGTGGCAACTTTTGCTCGCAGCGCTAAGTCCGGCACGCCGAAAAAACAGTGTTTTTTCGGCGTGCGGAAGTTCCTAACCTACGTGGCTGCTGGGGTCTCGCGGGCGTAGTCAAACATCGGGGATGACAGGTAGCGCTCGCCGGAATCCGGCAGAATCACCACGATCGTCTTGCCAGCACTTTCTGGACGAGCGGCAACTTTTAATGCGGCGGCCATCGCAGCGCCGCAACTGATGCCGCACAAGATGCCCTCCTCGCGAGCAACTCGCGGAGCCATTTCCATGGACTCTTCGTCGGTAACCTGGACAACTTCATCCACCAGTGACATGTCCAGAACGTCAGGTTTGAAACCAGCACCGATTCCCTGGATACGATGTTTTCCCGGCGCGCCGCCGGAGAGAACCGGACTGCCTGCAGGTTCAACAGCGATGGATTTGACCGCCAGACCTTTTTCCTTTTTCAGATAACGTGAGACACCGGTAATCGTTCCGCCGGTACCAACGCCGGAAACAAAAATGTCCACTTTGCCACCCGTGTCTTCAAAAATTTCCGGGCCGGTGGTGCGAAAGTGGATTTCAGGATTGGCTGGATTCTTGAATTGCTGAGGGATAAAGCAATTCTCCTGCTTTGCCATTTCTTCAGCTCGGGAGATAGCGCCTTTCATGCCTTCCGAACCAGGTGTCAGGATCAGGTTTGCTCCAAACGCCCGAAGGATGATGCGGCGTTCAATAGACATTGTTTCAGGCATCGTCAGCGTCAACTTGTAACCTCGAGCGGCACAAACATAAGCCAGAGCGATACCCGTGTTTCCGCTGGTGGGTTCGATCACTTCCATACCAGGCTTCAGGCGTCCGGAACGTTCGGCGTCCCAGATCATGGCCGAGCCGATACGGCACTTCACGCTGTAGGCGGGATTGCGTCCTTCGATTTTCGCCAGCACGGTTGCCTTCAGCCCGGCAGTCAGGCTGTTGATGCGGACTAACGGTGTCCGGCCAATGGTCTCGGAATTATCGCTGAAGATCGCCATCTGTATTGAACCTTATTCTCATGGGAAACGAAGTCATTTGATCCATCAACCGAAGTTTAACGATCAATGGTGACTTCGCAAATCTCAAGAAAAATCCGTTGCAGCTTCGAGGTAGTGCGGCTATCTCAGGCCGTCGGTGAGCTGCAGAATGTAACAAGGCGAGCGGCAGAATTAACTCTCACAAAGATATAGCCCTACCGAAGGAATTTGACCTGGGACAGGTCGGACTACGTAGGCAGATCTGTCCTCAGATCTGCATCCTTCAGCGTCGTCGATCGTAAACGGTTGTCTTGTCTGCAGTCTCGTCATGCACTCTGTGGGTGCGCTGGTGCAACGGTACTCCTGCGGAAAACCCACGCGAGCGCTACGAATAGCATGACAAGTGCGAGCTGGGAGACCATGAACAGCAGCATTGCAGCAAGTCGTCCCTCGGTAAATCCGTAGGAGTGAAGACCAGCTTGCAGTTGGTTCACACCAAACCATGACCATGTCGTCACGATGTTGCCGATGATTGCCAATACCGCCGTTCCGAAGTCACGGACGAGTTTTCCCCAGCGTGCATGCAGAATGAAGGCATTCCACAGCACAATCATCATCGCGCCGTTTTCTTTTGGGTCCCAGCCCCAGAAGCGTCCCCAGGAATCATCGGCCCACAGGCCACCCAGGACTGTGCCGACAAGGCTGAAGAAGATGGCGAAACAGATGACGCCATAAACCATTTTGCCGAACAGCTTGAATTCCTCGTTTGGCTTGTCGGCGGATGCAATACCTGCTGCTCGGCGATTAAGCACGGCCATCACGCAATAAGCGATCCCCATAAAGCCAGCCAGCATCGTTGCGACGTAACCGAGCGTAATACACACGACGTGGGTCGCCAGCCAGAACGTCGTATCCAGGACAGCCTGCATCACGCCCAGCGTATCGCCTTCATCCAGTGCGAGATAACCAGCGATCATCAAAGTCGCCGCTCCAACTGAAGCACCGATGAGATTGCCGATGCCATGTTTCAGCAGCAGTTCGATGAAGAAGCTGCCGAGCACGATGCCCCAGCCAATGAAGATGGCGGACGAATACAGATTGGTGACCGGAGGTCGGCCAGAGATCCACATACGCAGGATCAACGCCGCTGTGTGCAGCACAAAGGCCAGCAACATCAAACTTAACGAAATGTTGCGAAGCGTTTTTCCCGCGAATAGCCATCCGATAAAAGTTAACACGATGATCGGCAGGTAGATGCAAATCGCAAGGTAAAACGGTTCAGTAAAGTTAAACCAGGATTCCAGTTTCACCAGACTCAGGCTGAGATGCGGCACTTCCTCGGATTTCAGCGTTTCTCCATATGATGTAATACCATTGTTGAAGGCATCAACATCCGATTCAGTCCATGCGGTGAGGATATTTTTGACTGCCAGAGCATTTACGTCGAACGTCTTTGTGTTTTCGCCACCAGGCATGAGGTGTCCGACACGTTTCTGCAGATCGTCCCAAACCAACTGAATGAGTTCTTCATTCATAGCCGTCGACAGGATCTTTGGATCTTCGACGGCCAGTTTCTGCAGGCGAGTTCTGATTTGAAGCAGCCGTTTGTCTTCGGGGTCACGTTCCGAAATTGTTGTGAAGACTTCGAACATTTCCGACGAAATACGACTGGCAGCAATCTCCCTCATTTTGTCAGCCGGGACAGATGCTGCAATCTCTTCCGGAGTGAGTTTGGGATCGGCTTCGGCGATGATCGTCAAAACTTGATTCAGGAAATCATCCTGAACTCGTGCTGCCGCAATTTTTGCCTGAAGCTGGACATCGATTTTCCCGTCGGCTGGTGCATCCGGATTCTGTGCGGCACCTTGCTTCAGGATCAGATAACTGCCCGTGACGGAGCGTGCCACCAGTTCAGCGGGCAGTTTTTCATTCACATGTTTCTTGAAATCCTCCAGTGTCACGATACCATTTTCTGTCATGCGTTCATTGAGCTGACGAATGGAATTTGCCGCGATCATCGTCTCCCATGAACGCGTTTCATCCGTTGAACCTGTCGGAACGGGACTGACTGGTGCCGTCGTGCCCAGCAATCGCAGGACTCGCCATGAATCCACATAAGCACCGATCAAGCCATCAGAATCGCGAAGGATAAACACCTGCGACAGTTGATCAACGCGACCCATTGTTTCAAACAATGCTCCCACGCGTCGTTCAATTTCGGTCATGATGTTTTGCTGATTGCTTTCCTGTTTCTTGCGACCCGACTGCAGGTCCGCTTCCATGTTTTTAAAATTCTTCTGGATCTCGACCAGGGAATACGTCAATCCCGGACGTTTCTCCAAATCCAGCAGAGCCAACAGTTCGTCATCTTCAATCTTGTAGATGCGGTGTCGAGCTGCAACTTCCGGACGTGTCATGACATCGAGCAGCCAGTGAATGGCGGGCATCTTGCGAACCATCACCGGTCGCATGCGTTCTTCGATGGCAGGCACTCCTGACGCCGAAAGTTCGCCGATTTTTTCAACCCACTCCGTGTACGAACCATTGAAATCCTTGAACTTGCTGAGATCAACGCTTGGCCAGCCTTGGGCAATCGTCTGCAGGATCTTCTCGCGGCGATCGTCGTTGCTGAGTTCAGCGGCATCCATTTCACCTTCGAATGTTGACTTGTGCGATGCCGCCAACAATTGCACGCGCGCCATCGAATCAATTGGTTGTGGTCGTCCGCTCCATGCCACCGGCAATTGTGCAAAACCATACAGATTCATGGAATCCGGGACAGCCTTGGGCGGGATCGCCTTCTTGCCCAGCCACGCTGCGAATACCAGCGTCACAAGGATTGGAATGCCATACTTCAGCATGAATGAAGTTGGCTCTTCGACTGTCTGCGATGACGTAACGGCTGCGGTAGAAACTTCAGTTCGAACGGGACCGAAGCCTGGTCGAATTTCGGACAGCGTTGCGCCAGCGAGACTTGGAGTTGCCCCGGGAACAGCCACTGTGCGATCCAGAAAGCGAATCAGCGTTTGACCAAACTGCGCGAACATACCAAACATGGCAATCATGCAGGCGATGTACGGCAGCATCCAGCCTTGATTGTTAACCACCGACAGCGTTGTCATTTCGAGGCCATCGCCTAGTGCCTGATGTCCGGTCTGGTAAAATGTTTCGCCTTTGAAACGCAGCGGATTGTTCATCCACAATGAAAATCTTTCCGGCGTGCTGCTGCCTGGTTCGGTGATTTCAATGACGGAGCGATAATCGCGAGGCGTTGATGTGCCGATGTAATTCGTGCGGCTCACATCAATCAGCTTGACCGAATATGGCTGATAACTTCGCTGAAAGCGCAGGTAGAAATGATAAACTTTGCCGCCAATGGTCGCCGCTTCAGCCAATGGCACGCCGCGGAGTTCACTGGTGTTCTGCGACACGAGCATCGAATGCAGAACTTTGTGGGTGTCCTTTTCGACCAGATCCAGGTAAACCGCGCTGGTGTCGTTACTCTCCTGCATGCCGGTGACCGGTGGCAGTTCTTTTGCGACGGAGAACTTGCCAAGACCTGCTTCTGTTCTCAGCGTGTCATCGGGCAACATGGATCGCAGTATGCTGTTGCGATAGAACCGGCGCACGGCAATATCAAATGGCATGTCGTTGAGAGTGACGATCTGATTTGGATTCAGGGAGCTGCCAAATTCATCGCCTTGCTTGCCGCCGTCCTTCTCCTTAGCAGCGTAACCAGCTGCCAATTCCAGCCGAGATTCCGGGACGACAACGACGCTGTCTTTCTTCTCATCCTTTTGAGAAATGATAGCCAGTTCGCGAACACGAATATCGCGGACAAACGACGTTGAATCACCTTCGGCCAGCGAGAGCATGTTTTCTTTGGCCTGCATATCGACCTGCAGCTCGCTGATCATCAACAATGCCACGCCAAAGTGCAGAACAACAATTCCTCCGCGTTTTTCAAACAGCAGATTCGCTCCCAGCAGCAGCACCAACGCACAGGCACCGCCTTTGAGCAATTGCCAAAGAATTCGCATGTTGGACAGATTCAGGCGAGCCGCCTCACCACCGATTACGAAGGCGATGGGTATCGCCAGAAACACGACCCCGATCCCACCCAACATCCATCGCGTGAGAGGACTCATCGACGAATTCATCACGGTGGCCAAGCCAGCCAGCACAATCGCGGCGATGCCGGCAACGGCAAGTCCGCCGAGCATCAGAAACCAGATGGTCACTGGTGTCAGAAATGTGTTACCGAACTCCACACCGGTCTGCGTATTGCCGGTCCAAACGACGGCGAATGTCAGTATCAACCCCAGCACTGTCAGACCAAGACCGGCTGCTAGTTTGTTGCCGAGAGCCTTCACTTTGAACTTCAACAGGTGAGCTGCCGTAAGATTCAGCAGCATGATCAGCCCGATCGTCCGTCCGCCTGGAAACGGAAAACTTTGAAACGGCCCGAGCTTCGCTGCAATGAACGCACCAAAATCATCGACTTTGTAGCTTTCCGCAAATGCACCAAACATCGAAGGAGGAAACAGATCCTGCACATCGATTCTGGCAACCCAGGTGCGGAAGTATTGATCCATCACCTGCCAAACGTCACGGCGGCTTTGAGCAAGGCTGCCAACAAACACAATGATCATCGCCAACACAAACATTACACAGGTTATTTTGAGCGATCCCAACGCTTTAAGCATCTTCAGGATGAATGCACCCACATCTCCATCACTCACTTTGGACTCATCTCGTGAAGTTGAAAAGTCGTGCGGAAGCGTGCTGGTTGACATGATTGTGGTCTCCGAAATCCGTTATTTTTGTTGTTGTCTGGAGTTTTTAGTCTCAGCCGAGATCGCTTCCGTTTAACCCGACTCGAAGAGGAGGCCCGGCACTCTGTACCGCCTCTTCGAGTCGGGTTAAACGATTCAATCCCCCCTAGGTGCTCGGAGGGAAAAGGACGTCGTTGTTCTATTCAATCTTGAACGATTCGCAAAAGCCGCGAAACTCGGTAAGTTGTCTGCCTGCCAGCGCGTTACTGCTGCGATATTTTATGATCCAGAGTTTTGACTCATGTGGAACAATCATTCCCAGGATGGTTTCTGTGTCATTGCTGAATTTGCAGAACTTTCCTGTGGCGCCTTTCAGCTTGACATCTTCAACGGACTTCATGACTTCAGCGAGGTCCATTTCCGGAAGTTTCAACTGTCCTCGCCAGCGAACGATCTGAGCGTCGAGGCCGCTGGCCGCAGAGAGCCCGCTGACCGTTATTCGAGCCGAATCGTTTTTTGAGCCCGCAGTCCATGCCATCGTGCTGAACTGGTCGTTCTCAGCATCTGCCCATTCCGTCGGAACCTTCCAGGAGAATGGAATAGGATCAAACTGATTGCGCAACACTTCCGTTGTCAGCACTTTGTCGGGCTCACGATCAACTTCGTATTGAAGGATGTCGGAATCACTGTTGCAGCCGACCGGAGCCAGCAGCAGCAGAACGCAAATGTATTCAAAGCGGAACATGACGACCCGGTAGATTGGCAGGAGATTTTGGTGGGAGGGATTGGAAAAGGGTCAGGAACCAATAGTGCGAAGCACCCTTTGAGTCATTTGGCTATTCGTTCCTGACCCTTTTCCAATCTATTCTACGCAGCAAATCGCTGAAATTCACGACGTTTGACTGATCTTCTCAATTCAGCCGCCAACGCGGTGACAATCCCGGCACATGTCGAACCGCCGATCGCTCACATGCGTCGCAACATTAAAAACTTCCCCGTTTTGTTGCTCCCAATGCGCGGCACCGGTGATCGCGGACTGATAACTTGATTCCACAAACTGAGAACCCACGCCCGGCCGATTCTTCAATGCCTCGCGAACATGCGCTGGCAAGTCTGGCAGCATCGGGTGACGTGTCGGCATTTCTGAACCGATCTCGTTCTCTGGCACGATGGCGTTATCCGCGCTGGCAGACGAAGTGAGGCCAGCCGTCGAGCTTCGTGAATCTGACCACAGCGACGGCATCGCATTTCCAACAGCAATTCCAATCAGAAGTGCCGTCGTCAGGCCTGCGAACATGGCTGAAAAAATTCCACGTCGGGTTTGAGTTGTTTCGTTAGCCAGGAAAGTCTTCGAAGTGCATGAATCCATCATGCTTGTCGACGCATGTTCCGGGTGCGATTGCTCTCGCGGCGCATTGTCACTTGAACTTCGAAGCAGCGAAAACAGGCGATCATCCATTGAGTCGCCAGGCTGACGAAGTGAGAGTTCGCGGATCTGTCGTTCAAGTTCGTTCATGAATCTCGCCTTAATTTTTCTTCCAATGCCAACAGTGCCCTGCGATACCGCGTGGCGACTGTCGCTGGCGGGGAATCAAGCACTCTGCCAATTTCGTCAAACGTGAGTTCACCGTAGATCTTCATCACGATGATTTCTCGAGTCCCTGCATCGAGCGATTCGATTTCTTGACGCAGTTGCGCGGAGACATCATCCGCCGCTGGGCTGATGTTCGCTACGCCGAGATTTTGCCTTTCTGCAAACAATGTCCCAGCCAATTTTAAATCGCGTTGCGCACGGCGGCAGCAATCCACTGCCGAATTTCTGACTGCCGCATAGACATAGGCCGCCAAATGACCGGATGGCGACTCCTGCATTCCGCAGAGCCGTACAAATGCGTCATGGACCGCATCTTCCGCCAGCCCTGAACATCCCGTGATTGTCAGAGCCAACGAAAACAGCGCCTGCCGATGCTGGCGATAAACCTGTTCCAGTTCGGCTAACAAAACCGCATCCTGAAAAAGCAATACATACTTTCGCAACAGACTCTACACGTCTGGCAGCGAACCATTTATTCAGAAATCTTTCAGATTCTGAAAGCCTGCTGCAATTTAGTGGTAGATGACTGCTCATCATGCATTGATTGCGCACATATTGAATACTACGAAATCGCAAAAGAAATGGACACTTCGCTGACACGAGCCCATAATGCCTTCAAAATAGATGGACCATTGGAATTCGTACGACTCCGCTCACAAATGGACAATCAAGCCATGAATAGTATCACTCTTCGATCCGTTAGTTTGTTCGCTGCCGTCTCTTTGACGGCGTTCCATGTACAGGCTCAGTCTGTTGAGGAAATGCAAAAGACTGCAATTCAGTTTCTTGAGGTCACTCAAGCGGCAGATGGTTCATGGACCAGTTCGGACGCCGTTGGCATCACGAGCCTGGTGACGACATCGTTACTGATGTCCGGCAAGTCAGCCGACGATGCCGTTGTGAAGAAAGGATTAGATTCGATCGTCGCCAGCCAGCAGCCGACCGGCGGAATTCACGCAGCGGCAAGTCGATTTCAGAATTATGAAACCTGCATCGCCCTGCTTGCACTGACTGAAGCCAACAAAGACGGACGTTACGACGCTGTCATCACGAAGGCCGAGCAATTTCTGCGAGGTTTGCAGTGGGACGAAGGGGAAGGCATTGAAACCACCGATGGGCGCTACGGTGGCGGCGGCTATGACAGCAAACAGCGTCCTGACATGTCCAACACTCAGTTTTTGGTGGAAGCGCTGAAAAAAGCGGGCGTCGCCGATGATGATCCAGCCATGCAGAAGGCATTGGTGTTTGTTTCGCGCGCGCAGAATCTGGAATCCAGACACAACACGCTGCCATTTGCTGGCAAAGTCAACGACGGCGGTTTCATTTATACACCCGCTGGTGACGGAGAATCAAAGGCCGGAGTCACAGATAATGGCGGACACAAGTCCTACGGCAGTATCACGTATGCGGGACTCAAGAGCATGATTTACGCTGGCGTCAACAAGGACGACCAGCGCGTAAAAGCCGCGACAGATTGGATTCGTAAACATTATACGTTGGATGAAAACCCAAATATGGGCCAGCAGGGATTGTTCTATTACTTCCAGACATTCGCCAAGACGATGGCGGTCGTTAGTGGAGATGAATTTGAAGACGCCAGCGGAAAGAAACACTCATGGAAGACTGAGTTGACTCAGAAACTTGCTTCGCTGCAACAGAAGAACGGAAGCTGGATCAATCCCGCCGACCGCTGGTACGAAGGCGATCCGAATCTTGTCACCGCTTATTGCCTGATCGCACTGTCTTATTGCAAATAAAGTACGTCAGCCTTTACAGGCTGATTCGTTCTACTTCATGTCAG
>Ga0105046_10014678_pt1 | contig 12076 bp, 9 predicted proteins | sample MAT03_FD_78385 | JGI IMG/M metagenome (GOLD analysis project Ga0105046, IMG submission 78385) | Freshwater microbial communities from Lake Fryxell liftoff mats and glacier meltwater in Antarctica - MAT-03 (megahit assembly) | ecosystem: Environmental > Aquatic > Freshwater > Ice > Liftoff...
CGGCACGACGATCGGCGTCACACCCGGAGTCGGCCGCGTCGGCAACGTCACGCTGCCGTCTTGTTTGAAGGTGCCCGTCCCGGTGCCGCCGGTCGTCGGCACCGTCACGCCGGAGTTGCTCGGTTGGGATTGCCAGACTTCCCACGGCTTCGTGCTGGTGGCCGTCGGTTGGCCCGCCAACGGCAGCGGCTTCGGCGCCGAGACTGGGGCCGGCATCAGGCCGGGCAGATTCGCTCCGCCCGGAGGCGGTGGCAAAACCGCTCCGGGCGGCAGCATTTGAAGCGGATCGATGGAGTTCGGATTCACGACGCCCGGCAAGCCCGCCGGGTGTTCGCGGAGTTTGATCGCGGAGTTCAGGGCGCGGAAGTGGTCCGCCGCCTTCTTCTGAACGAACGCCGGCAGTGGCCCATCCGCCACGCTGATGTTGTTGTAAACTTGGATCGTCCCCTTCACGTACTCCAAGCGGGCGAGGGCGGCGTTGTAGTTCGCCAAACCCCGGTACTGGTCGGCGATGGCGCTCGCCAAGTCGCGCTGGCTTTGGATCAACCCGTTGAGCTGGCCGATGTAGTCTTCTCTTTCGAACTGCCCGAGCCGCTCTTTCTGCTGCTTGACGACGAATATCAAGGCCGCGCGGCGCTTTTCGTTGATGACGTTCGTCTCGAAGCCGAGTTCCATCTGCCGCACGGCTTCGACGATACCGTCGTAGATCTTGCGCTCCGAATCGCGGAGCTGCTCGTAGCTCTTCCAGAGCGACAATTGCGACTGCCGCGTGAGGGCGTTGGCGTCGCGGAAGCCGAGGGGCATATCGAGGCGCAGGCCGACCTGCCAACTGTTGAACTGGTTCAGGCGCAAGTTGGCGAACGCGTTTTCCGGGACGCCGCCGGTCAGCTGTTCGCCGAGGCCGTTGACGTCGTAGCTGGTGAAGAAGCGGGCGTCCGGCATGCGGAGGTTCTTCTGAGTCAGCAGATCGAGCTGCCGGGCTTTGACTTCCTGTCGGGCGATCATCAACTCGGGGCGGGTTTGCAGCGCTTCTTGGTAGACGCCATCGACGTCCGGCGAGAATAGCGCTTTCATCGGCTCGTCGGCCGGGATGAACACGGCGCCGTCGTTCGATTTCATCCCGAGCAGGCCGCGGAGCACGCGATCCGCATCGAGGACTTGCTGGCGAGCCGTGATCACCTGCTGGCGGAAGAGCCAGTATTGGGCTTCGGCTTGCTGCTTCAAGTACGGTGCCCCGAGGCCACCCTTGGTTCGATCCGTGAGGATCCCGTACAGCTCGAAGGCCTGTTTCAAACCCTCTTCTTGGGCGTACTTGTTGTAATACGCGGCGTACAAGTTCCAGTAGGCTTGTTCGACGTTGAAAAGCATTTGGTTGATCTGGGTATCGAACTGCAGGCGGGCTTGTTCGGTGCGGATGCGCGTGACCAAGATGCCTTCCGAACCGGAGCCGCCGGAGGGCCGCAAGCCGGGGATGAGCACGCTGCCGGGGTGGTTGCCCAGCAACTGGTTGGCCTCGATGCCGAAGCCCTGCAACAGCGGTTGCTCGAAGATGAACTGCACCCGCGGGGTGTACGACGTGGTGAGGGCGATGAACTGGCTGTTCGTGGGCGCGCTCGCCAAGTTCAGGTAGTTCAAACTCGTCGTGATACCGGCGATACCCCCGGTGGGCAGCGGCTTGGATAGGGTGCTCGTCAAACTGGCCGAGTCGCCGTTGGAAAAGCTCTGCTGCAAGCTGAGGGTCGCTTGATCCTGCTTCGCCCATGTCATGCTCGACGTCCAGCGGGCGTCGAATTTCGACAGCGACCGCTCGACTTCCGCTTGGGCGATGGCCGGGTCGAGCACGAAGGCTTTGATCGTGTCGGTGCCGGTGGTGCCGCGCCCGCTGAACGACGTCAGCGCGGGGTTGTCGGTGCCGTTCAGGCCGCTGCCGATGTTGCCCTGCTCGATGGCGATGGCCATCGCCTCCTTGAGGCTCAGGGGCCGCGTCGGCCGCTGCGAGTCGGAGACGGTCGCCGGCTTGCTACCGGGTTGCACCCCCGGCGGCAGAATCGCATCGTGCGGTTGGCTCTCCAGCGTCGGCGGAATATTCGGCCGCGTGGCTTCTTTCCAATCGGCCGGCTCGAGGAAGAGTTGATTTTTGCAGCCGGCCAGACCGAGGCCGGTGAGTGCGATCAACCCGCCGACGATGCGAGCCTTCCAGCGAATCTTCCGCATTATGCCGCCCCCATCCATTTTGCGCTTCGGCCATTCCCCCGACGGCCCGAACCGCAAAGTGTCTCCTCGGTTATCGGCACCCGACCGACACGAATTGAACGAAGATGCCGAATAAACCGATTGATCGGTCTAAAATCACCGGAGCTCCGACAATCTGGCGAGTTTGGCTCAAGTGGAGAAGGAGTCATTCGTCATTCCGTCTTCGTTATTCGGGCGGGCTTTCCTATCTTGAACACATGGAAGAATCTACAAACACGCCCCGGTTCCCGTTGGCCCGGCACTCGTGGCGGTTCGCCAAGAAGGCCCGGCTGAACTGGCTCGAGCGCCACCAGCACTGGTTCAACTTCGCGATCCACATGCTCGGTATCCCGCTGGCAATCACCGGGTTGATTCTGCCGTTCTTCGTCGATTGGTATTGGGGCGCGGCGGCGTTCGTGCTCGGATATATCTTCCAATGGAGCGGCCACCTCGTCGAAGGGAACGATGTCGGCGAGTTCATCCTCGTCAAGAAAGCGCTCGGTTTGAAGACGGTGGCCGTCGCCCCGAAGTACGCGGAAAACGATGGTGGGTGACCCGGCCGCCGAGACCCGGCAATGGATCGAACGGATCGTGATCGGGCTGAACCTCTGCCCGTTCGCCCGGCGCGTTTTCGATGGCGGCACGATCCGTTACGCCGTGACCGACGCCACCGACACCGCGGCATTGTTGAACGATTTGACCCGAGAATTGCGGCACTTGGTCGAACAACCGATCGCGGCGGTCGAAACGTCGATCCTCATCCATCCCCGCGTTTTGCAGGGCTTCCTCGACTACAACGATTTCCTGAGCGACGCGGACGAACTCCTCGCATCCCTCGGCCTTAACGGCATTGTGCAGATCGCCAGCTTCCACCCGCAGTACCGTTTCGCGGGTACGAAGCCGGATGCCGTCGAGAATTTCACCAACCGCTCGCCTCATCCGATGCTGCACCTGCTCCGGGAAGCGAGCATCACGAAAGTGGCGGGCGATCCGGCGTTTCTGGAAGGGATCCCGCAGCGCAACATCGCCGCGCTGAAGGCTCTGGGTATTGCGAAATTGCGTGCACTGCACCCCGCAAGCTGAAATTGTCACCGTCCGAAGTGCTTGCGGCCTTCGTCGCGGACCAGCACCAAAATCCCCCAGACGCCCACGACGGCACCTGGGAAGCAGCAGGCGTGGTTGAAGTTGAAGATCGCCGCGACGCAGGCCAGCATCGCGATCCAGTAGCCCTTACCGCGGAGAATCAAGAATCCGCCGACCGCCACGAACAGACTGACGCCGGCGAATATCGAATTGATCGGCGCGACGGAGGGCGCCCACGCTTGGGCCAGTTGTTCTTGGGCCCGCAGGATCTCGCCGGTCGCGGCGGCCTGCCCAGCCACGGCCGAGAACAGGTCGATCGGCGTCGGATCCTCGATCGGCTTTTCGTTGAGTACGTCCCGCGGCCCCCGCATTTCTTCGAGGTTGTTCAAGTCCCCGACTTGCCGGCGGGCGTGCTCCAGATCGGCCCCGGGCCGGGTCGCGGCGTCGAGTGCGATGTAGCCATTCGCGAAGACGCCCGCCGTGCCGAGGATCAGCATCGCGATCGACGGCACGAGGAACATCCGGGTCAAGCGTGCCCCGGCCTTCAACACGCGCGGCGAACCGGGCTGCCCATCGGCGCCGATGTCGACGCCGATGGAAGTGCGGCAGTACGGGCAGGACAGCGGCTGACCGACGGCTTCGTGCGGCAAGCGCAACGGCTTCCCGCACGGAGGGTGCGGGCAGGTGATGACGACGGTGGGCATCGGTTATTTAAAGCTCTTCAGGAATTCCTCGAAGCCCTTCTTGTGCTTCTCGGTGGTCGCGGCCGCGCCGACGAAAAACATCGACACCACTTCGCCCTCTTTGGCTTCGAAGATCACGTAGAGCTGCCGGTAACCTTCTTTCTTGGTGACCTTGGCGTTCGGGTCGAACGGTGCGGATTTGAACAGGAACGTGCCGGTGATGTCTTGGTACTTGCCATCGAAGGTGCCGACTTTCACTTTCTCGAGCTTGACGGCGTCTTCTTTCTTGACGCCTTCGGCGATCTCGAACTTCACTTCTTGGCGCTTCAGGTTGGCCTCGACGCCGCCGCCGCCCGGGGAAACGAAGACGGACAGCTCGGCGTCGTCTTTATCCTTCTCGGCTTTGGGCAGTTTGAATTGGGCGAGACGCATCTTGTTCGAGGGGGTTTCTTCTTTCCAACCGGCGGGTGCGGTCCCGGTGAGCCCGGCGAGTTTCAGCGCGGTGCCTTTGTCTTCGGCGAGGGCGAATTGGCCGAACGCGGCCACGAGCAGGGCGAGTCCCAAGCGACGCATGATGATTCCTCCGAGTCGGGTTTCCGATGCAGAGGTCATTCTATCGAGCGGGCTTCAAACCGGGTATTCGTTGTAAATCTGCTCGAAGCGGGGGGCCGCCGCTATGAAGGCGTTGAGGACGACGGGGTCGAAACGGCCGAGGCATTCGTGCGTGAGCACGCGGATGGCCCGGGCATGCGTGACGGCGGGGCGATACGGCCGGCGCGACCGCAAACTGTCGTAGACCGAGGCCAGCGAAACCAAACGGGCCGACAGCGGAATGTCCGACTCGGCGAGGCGCTCGGGGTAGCCGGTGCCGTCCCAGCGCTCGTGGTGGGAGCGCGACAGCTCCGCGGCCAACGAGATGCACCCGGTCTCGCTCGGGAACTTTTCCGCGAGGCCCATGATGATTTCCCCGCCGACGGTCGGGTGCGTCTCGAGCACTTGGCGCTCGTCGGGGTCGAGTCGGCCCGGTTTCAGCGGTAAGCCGCCGGGGATGACGAGCAAGCCGATGTCGAACAGGGCCGCCGAAGCCGCGAGCATGTTGACGTAGGAAGGATCTTTGAGGCGGGAATATTCCCCGCGTCCTTCCACGGTCTGGGACATGGCGCGGATGTACCGGGCGATCCGCGAGCGGAAACCGGGGGCGAGGAATCCGGATTCGATCAACAACCGCGAGATCGTGACGGTCATCAAGTCCCAAGGGTTGGACGAAGGCACGATCGTGGCCAAGGGCGAGGCGCGGTGCAAACCATTGAAGCCGATCCTCATGGTTTCCAGCGTGATCGGCCGGGTGTGCAAAGTTTGGCGGCGGTTCATCAAGGCGCGCACGCGGGAGCGGAGTTCCGTCGGCGTGAACGGCTTCGTCATGAAGTCGTCGGCGCCGACCGACACCAAGCCGCTGAGCGCCGCGACCGGTAAACTCCCGGACGCGACCAAGATCATCATGCCGTGATCGGAGTGCAAGCGGCGGGCCGTGGTGATGAGGTCTTGGGCCGAGCAACCGATGGGCGTCGCATCGAGCACGATGAGGTCGTAGGGCTTTTGCTCGAGTGCCCGCAGCGCTTCGGTTCCGGACTTGATCGGCTGGATCGCGAATTCCCCTTCCAGCAATGTCGACACGAACGCCCGCGACATGTCATCGCCGTCTACGACCAACACCTGCACTTGCTTGTGCGCCCCGGTTTCGAGGACGTTCGACGACGGGGCGATCCAACGGGTGAACGGTTGCAGCGCCGTCGAGACCGACTCCGCCGTGGGATAGCGCTTGTCGGGATCGACTTGCAACAGTAGGTGCAGCAACTCGGCGACGTCGGCCGGCAACTCCGGCCGCGCGGAGCGCACATCGGGCGGCGCGGCCGTGAGCCGGCGACTGAGATCCGACAGCGGGTTGCCCGTTTCCGGGTAAGGATCCTTGCCCGTGAGCGCCCAAAACAAGGTGGCCCCGAGGGAGAACAAATCGGCCCGGCCGTCGACCGAGTGCGGATCGCGGGCCTGTTCCGGCGCCATGTAGCCGACGGTGCCGAGGAGCGTGCCCGGTTCGGTGAGGGCGTGCCGCGGGTGCAGGGCCAAGCCGAAGTCGAGCAGCTTCGCTTGCCAGTCGGGCGTGACGATGATGTTCGACGGTTTCAAATCGCGGTGGACCAGACCGTGCCGGTGGGCTTCGGCAAGGGCGTCGGCGATCTGGCGGAAAATATCCGCGGCGCGGTGCACGGGCAGCGGTCCGCCGTTGCGAATCAGCGAGTCGAGGTCTTGGCCCGGCACGTACTCCATGACGAAATAATCGGTGATGGGCCGATTCGGTTTCGAGCTCGCGTGCCGCCCGGCATCGAGGCAGGCGACGATGTTCGGGTGCTGCAACCGGGCCACGGAACGGGCCTCGGCGAAAAATCGGTGCGTCAAGCGCGGTTGCAAATCGGAGAAATGGGCCGTCATCTTGACGGCGACGCGCCGCCGCAAATGGGTGTGCTCCGCCAAATAGACGATCCCCATTCCGCCCCGACCGATGGGTTGCAACAGCCGGTACGAACCGACGATGATTTCGTCCTCCCGGCCGGACTTGATCAATTCGCCTTGATAAGCCGTCAGCAAATTGTGATCGATCAGGCGTTCGATCAGCTCTTCGGCCGAAGGGGATTCGCAGCAAAGGGCTTTGCCGATCGGGGCGAGTTCGTCCCATTCTTCGGCGAGCACGATGGAAGAATCGAGGAGCGCGGCGAGGTGGCGGGCCATCGCCGTGCCGGACTCGAAGGAATTCGGCAATGCGATTTCCGCCGTCACCAATCGATCGCGGGGGATGAAAGTGTCGAGCATAGTCGCCATTGTGAGGAAGGGTCTGGAATGCTTCCGCAGGGTGGGGATCGGTATCCACTCCCGATTACAAGTTAATTGTCGATGCTTAACGGGTCGATCGGCGCGCTTTCCGCAAGGATTTGACCGCTGAATTCCCGCGAGACGCGAATCTTGACATCCCGGCTTCACTATTTCGTGCCCGCAACCGAGATTATTGCTCCGGCGAGGAAATCTCGCGTTGAGTTGGCCTTGCGCTTCGAGCGATGCGGCCCGTCACCTATTCCTGAACCATTGACCCCGCCCCGACCCCGAAGTACGATTGGCCATCGATTCCGTTCCTCTCGCCCGAGGCCGCCGTGGCCCCATCGCACCGCTTCCGACGGATCGGCTTCGCCTTGTTTCTGACCGCACTGGCGCTCGGATGCTGGGGTCCACCGGCACCGACCGCGCCGAATCTGGCGGACGAACCGCCGGCCGAATCGCCCGACGGCCCGGCGTGGTTCGAAGACATCACCGACCGCGCCGGGGTGAACTTCGTCCACGACGCCGGCGACGTTTCCAAATATTTCATGCATCAATGCGTCGGCTCGGGCTGCGCCATCGCCGATCTCGACGGCGATGGCCGGCCCGAGTTGCTGCTCCTGACCAATGGCGGCGCCGAGTCGATTTCCGCGAACAAGCTCTACCGCCAGAAGCCCGACGGCACTTTCGAAGACGCTTCGGCCGGCTCCGGTTTGGACTTCCCCGGACTGAACATGGGGGTCGCCGTCGGGGACGTGAATAACGACGGTCGGCCCGACCTCGCCATCACACGGACGAACGGTACGAAACTGCTGCTCAACCTCGGCGGCTTGAAGTTCGCCGATATCACCGTCGAAGCCGGGGTGAAGAATCCGACCTGGGGTACGTCGATCGCATTCCTCGATTTCGACCGCGATGGCTGGCTCGACCTGTTCGTCGTCAATTACGTCAACTACGATCCGTCTTGGCCATGCCAGTCGTCGACCGGGGCGCGCGATTACTGTGCGCCGAAAGTCTTTCAGGGGACGGCGAGCAAGCTCTTCCGCAACCGCGGGGCCGAATTGGCGAAGCGGCCCAACCCGAAGAACCCCTCCGCCGCGTTCGAAGATGTCACGGTGGCGTCGCGGATCGGCGAGAAGCCGGGGCCGGGCTTGGGCGTGGCCGCGTTCGACGCCGACGGCGATGGCTGGCCGGATGTTTTCGTCGCCAACGACGGCCAGCCGAATCACTTGTGGATCAACAAACGGGACGGCACCTTCGCCGAAGAGGCCCTGATCCGCGGCGCGGCGTGCACGGTCACGGGGGAATCGTTCGCCGGCATGGGCGTCGCGATCGGCGATGCGAACAACGACGGTTTGATCGATCTATACGTGACGCACTTGGCGAGCGAAACGAACACCCTCTGGAAACAGGCCCCGCGCGGCCGCTTCCGCGACGTCTCGGCGAGTTGGGGCCTCACCGCCACCCGCCGGCGCGGCACCGGCTTCGGCACCTTGATGGCCGACTTCGACAACGACGGTTGGCTCGACCTCGCCATCGCCAACGGCCGCGTGTCCCGGCAATCGGGCGGTGCGCCCAAACCGGAACTCGCCCTGCACTGGCAGCCGTACGGCGAGCGCAACCAAGTCTTCGCGAACAGCGGCGACGGAAAATTCCGGGACATCTCGCACAATAGCCCGGCGCTGTGCGGGCACCACACCGTCGCCCGCGGCTTGGCCTGCGGGGACGTAGACGGCGACGGAGCGCCCGATCTCCTCGTCAACGCCATCGGCGAGAAGGCGCGGTTGTTGAAGGGGATCGCGCCCGCGCGCGGTCACTGGGTCGCCGCGCGGGCCTTCGACCCGGCGCTGAACCGCGACGCCATCGGGGCCGAAGTGTCGGTCCGCGCCGGCGGCACCATCCGGACGCGGCCGATCGGCTCTTCCGAAAGCTTCCTCTCGGCCGGTCCGGCGATCGCCCACTTCGGCCTGGGCCGGAGCGATACCGTCGATTCGTTCGAAGTCATCTGGCCCGACGGCAAGCGAGAGAAGTTCCCCGGTGGGCCGGCCGACCGGCGGGTCGAGCTCCGACGGGGGGCCGGGGAATGACGACTCGGCGCAAATGGCTGATCGGGATTCTCGCGCTCGCGTTGGCCGCCATCGGTGGCCTGGTCGCGCGGTCGCGCTTCCGGGCGGTTCCCGTTCCCCCGGCCGTCTCGGTGCCCGCGATTCCCGAATCCGTCGTCGACGCGGACGTTCGCGCGGCGCTGACCGCGGCCGAAGCCAAGGTTCTGGCGGAGCCGCGATCCGGTGCCGCGTGGGGGGAACTCGGGATGCTCCACCGCGCCCACGGACTCAATACCCAATCGAACGACTGCTTCGCCGAAGCCGCCAAGCTCGATGCCCGCAACCCGCGCTGGCCCTATCTCATCGGCCTGATCAACCTGTTGATTGCCCCCGCGGAAGCGGTTCCGCACCTGCGGATGGCCTACGGTTTGGCGAGCGATCCGGAGTACAAATCGGCGGCTCGGTTGCGGCTGGCGGAAGCCCTCCTCGAACGGGGCGAGTTGGACGAGGCCGAGAGGCTGTTCTCCGGCGAAGTCCGCGAGAACCCGCGCAACCCGCGCGGGCACTTCGGCCTCGGCACCGTCGCCGGCACGCGCGGCGATCACCGCGCCGCCATCGGCTACCTCGCGGGGGTGGCCAACAGCCCATTCGCCCACCGCCGAGCCAGCGGGTTGATCGCCGCCGCGCACGCCCAACTCGGCAACGTCGAAGAAGCCGAGCGGTTCGGTTCGGAAGCCGGCCGAGGCCCGCCCGATCTGCCGTGGCGCGACCCGTACATCGCGGAATACACCCGCTTGGAAGCGGGGCGGAGCGCCCGTTTGAGAGTCGCCGAAGATTACGAAGCCCGCGGGCAGATCCCGCAGGCCGTGATGACGTTGGAAGAACTGGCGCGCACGAGCCCGGACGATCAACTCTTGGTCTCGCTCGGGATCAACCTCGCCAAGATGGGCGAATTCGCCCGGGCCGAACGGACGCTGCTCGCCGTGTTGGCCCGCGCGCCGGATCACGCGGTCGGCCGCTATTTTCTCGGGATCTCGCTGTACATGCAAGCGGAGGCCGCAACGAAGGCCGGGGAGAAGGCCCGTGCCGAACCGCAATTCCGCGACGCATTGAAACAACTGCGACGGGCGGCGGAATTGAAACCGGACAACGGGCTGGCGCATTTGTACGCCGGCTACTCGTCGAAGCATCTGGGCGATCTCCCCGCCGCGTCGGACGAATGCCGGGCGGCGGTTGCGGCGAGTCCGCATTTGGTCGATACGCACCTCGGGTTGGCCGAGATTCTGATCGCCCAGGATCGGAATGCGGAGGCGGTTCCGCACTTGGAACGGGCGATCCGCTTGGCGACGCCCAACGATACACGGGCGAAATCGCTGTTGGAAAAGATCGCGGTTGTCAAGACGCCCGGGGACAAATGAAAACGGCCCCGGAAAATCCGGGGCCGCTCGCTGCGATCAATTCTGAAGGCCGGGATTAAAAGTTCGGCAGAACGCGACCGTCCTTCGGATTTCCGAGGTCGATCCAAGTCTGCAGGTTGATGCTCCCCGTGATGCCGCGGACGCTGCCGTCGCCCATGCCGACTTGCATCGTACCGGTGTGGGCGGTTTGGGCGACTTGCCAAGCGGCGGCGTTGACTGCCGGCGCGACTTGGAACGGCGTGGAAAAGCTGCTGTTGAAACTCGGGTCGAAACCCAATCCCACATCGCGCCAGCCGATCAACGGGCTGTCCCAACCGTGCCCGACGTAGGCCGGGTGCAACGCCCAGCCCGCCGCGGTGTATCCGCCCGACGTCGGTTCGCATTTCTTGTATCGCTCGGCGAAAATCACGGTGTTCGAAGTGCCATCGGTCATCGCGGTGACCAATGTGCCGGGGCCGCGCGGATCGAAGACCTGCAAGTTGGCGGCGTAGGTCGTGGACGCGTAATTGGAGCGCTGAAGGTTGGTCGGGAGCGAGTTGTCGGACGGGCAGATGAACGTTTTGATGATGGTGGAGGCTTGGTTCGACGCTTCGTTGCCGGCGAGCCGGAAGACGTTGTCTTGCTCGATGTACGGCAGGATGTAGAAGTGGATCGTCCCGCGGATGGTTCCCATCGTCGCTCTGTTCGAGCTGAACGTGCCGCCGCCGCTATCGGGGCTCCAAGCGGGCGGTACGAACGAGTTGGCGTCGTGGAAGCCGTGCGTGGCCAAGCTGATTTGCTTGATGTTGTTGCTGCAGGTCATCCGCGCGGCGGCTTCGCGCACCTTCTGCACGGCCGGCAGAAGGAGACCGATCAGGATCGCGATGATGGCGATCACGACCAAGAGCTCGATCAGGGTGAATCCGGACGACGATTGCCGAACACGATTTCGCATAGCGATCTCCGAAACGACGAACAGGGAACGGGGAAAAAATGAAGAGGCGGCTTACTGTAACTTACCCGAACTACTTCTGCAACACAATATCGTAGGCTCCGGCCGCGGCCCCTTCTTTGACTTCCATCGTCAGCGTCGACGACTCCGGTTTGGTGTACTTCCCAGCGATGGCGGGCGGCGTCGGCAACTTCGCGCCCGCTGTCATCTGCGAGGCATCGGGCATACCTTGGGGCGAGATCGAGATCTTGTACCAGCCGCTCGGCGCGCCGTCTTTGCCGTCGGTCATCAAGTTGTAGCTGCCGTCCGACTTGATCATGCCGATCGCTTTCGCGGCGGACTTGTTCCCTTTGGCCGCGTCCGGGTGAAATTCGACGATCCCTTGCGGCAACGGCGCAGCACCGAGTTTCACGTATCCAGCGACCTTGATAAGGGGCACTTCGTTCTTGTCGGAGCAACCGCCGGCCAAAGCGAGGGCCGTAACGAACGCGGAAGACACCAAGGTGCGAATGAGTCGGGTTTGCTGCCGGGGGATCGAAATCATTGGTCGTGGTCTCGGAAGGGGTTGATTGTGTCAGGCGCTGTGACAATTTGCCAGATCGCTCGAAGCCAGTCAACATTACTTATGGGATTGACGCCGAAATGTTTGCATGCAAGTGCCCAGGGGCGACGATTCGTTCGTCCCGGAGCCACCGGCGGACTATCCTACCGCCATGACCCCGATGATGCAGCAATTCCGCGCCGCCAAGGATGCCTACCCGGGCATGATCGTGCTGTTCCAAAACGGCGAATTCTACGAACTCTTCGACGAAGACGCCG
>Ga0105046_10014679_pt1 | contig 12075 bp, 9 predicted proteins | sample MAT03_FD_78385 | JGI IMG/M metagenome (GOLD analysis project Ga0105046, IMG submission 78385) | Freshwater microbial communities from Lake Fryxell liftoff mats and glacier meltwater in Antarctica - MAT-03 (megahit assembly) | ecosystem: Environmental > Aquatic > Freshwater > Ice > Liftoff...
CGACCCAGGCCGGCATCGCCAGGAAACCCATGAGCCAGCCGCAGGACAGCCACATGAACAGGCGCAGGGGCAAAGGGACACCCGAGTTTGCCCGGTCACCCTTGGCGCGGGTCGCCGCATAGCCCTGGGTCCGGTCGCGCGTATAGACGAACCCGGTCAGCCGCAGGCCGTAGAGCACGCCCAGCCCGCCGACCAGCAGGACGGCAGGAGTCGGTTGCCAGGCGATTACAGCGCCGTTCGCCAGCACCATGCTGATGCCGTAGCCGTAGGAGAACACCTGAACAAAGTTCACGAAGATGATGGCGCACCCCAGGTGCGCGACGCCCAGCATCAACCAGTGAATCCCGGTCCATTGTCCGGTGGCGATCCCGATGCCGCAGATCACCCACATGGCGAAGACAAAGGCAGGAAAAATGTAACGGATCGGACCCACGCGGAGACTCCCTAGCGTACGCTGGTGAGGGACTGAAGCTGCACCTGAGGGGTGACGTAGTCATCCTGGGGCGGCTCTGCCTGGGGGAGGGCCGTGGACAGGTACTTCTTGTTCGAGTCGCAGAGCACCGTGACGACCGTAGCCTCAGGGCCCAGCTCTTCGACCAGTTTCATTGCCCCAATGACGTTGGCCCCTGCCGAGATGCCTACCGCCAGCCCCAGCCGGTGGCCCAGTGACTGGGCCATGAGGATCGCATCGCCGTCCCAGACATCGACGATGGCATCCAGCTGATCCAGTTTGACCAGCTCCGGGATGAACTCGTCACTGATGCCCTGGATCCGGTGACTGCCAACTTTCTTCCCCGTGCGGAGGGTGGGCGAGTTCGCAGGTTCCAGCGGGTGCACCCGCACCCTGCGGCCCGTACTCCGCAGGGCCCGGCCCACGCCCATCACGGTGCCCCCGGTGCCGACGCCGGCAATGAAGGCATCAGCCTGCCGGCCCAGCTGCAGGAGCTGGGACTGGATCTCCGGCCCGGTGGTGAGTTCGTGGGCCTCGCTGTTGTCCGGGTTGGCAAACTGCCGGGGCAGGAAGGTGAGGGGATTCCCGGCAGCGTACTCCTCGGTCAGCCGGATCGCACCGATGAAGCCACCCTGGGCCTTGGACACGGGTATCACGTCGGCACCAAGGCCGTGCATCAGCAGGTTCCGTTCCTGGCTCATCCAGTCCGGCATATAGATCCGGACGCGGTGGCCAAGGGCCCGCCCAATCGCGGCGAAGGAAATTCCGGTATTGCCGCTGGACGCCTCGACGATGACCGCGCCCCGGTACAGCTCGCCCCGTTCAGCCGCCCGGCGCAGGATGTGGAGCGCCATCCGGTCCTTGACGCTGTCGGTCATGTTCATCGACTCGTACTTGGCGTAGAGCCGGCGGGGCTGCCCGTTGAAGCGGTAGCGAATCTCGACGAGAGGCGTGTTGCCGACCAGGGCGGCCAGGTGGTTAACGGCGCGGCACAGGTCGGGACTGTTGGAAGGCATCGAGGGAGTTTAGCCCAATGCCAGCCCCCTACGGCAGCTGACTCTGTGGTTCTGGTTGCGCTAGGCTCAGCGTCATGAGACCTGCCAACGCGCACGTCAGCAAGATCAAGCCGATGGCCTTAATCGTCAGCGCTTTGCTCTTCCACCCGGGGCAGGCCGCTGGAGAAACCAGCAATTGGTACCTGCTCGAAAATAGCCACTTCCGTGCGCTGAGCGACGCCCCGAAGGAACAGAGTGTTGCCCTGTTGACGGGCCTGGAAAACTACAGAGAAGCGGTAATCCAGGTTGTGAACATCCGTGTGCCGGCGGGCGCCCCCAAGACGCCCATCATCCTGTTCAGGGACAGGCGTCGATTCAACGAGTACGTACCTCGCGGCGTGGCCGGGGTCGTGATGGCGGGCCGAAAAATCGGTGTCATTGTCATGCCAGCCAACGTCAAGGTGTTGAGCGAGGGATACGTTATCCGCCACGAGTACGTGCATATTTTGGCCCTGAACATGCCGCTCCGCTATCCCCGGTGGTACGACGAAGGTATTGCCGAGGTGCTGTCTCTGGCGATGGTCGAGCCTGCCAAGAGCCTGATGACTTTTGGTCTGGGTAGTGGTCGCCAGCGAAACATAGCCAGGGGGATCGCTGGCTTCAACGAGCGTCTCTTCGATGGCCAGAGTCGAGTGAACATCCGCACGGATCAGTACTGGTATTTCTGGCTCGTTTCCCACTACCTGATGCTGGGCCGACCGGACCTCCGGCCCAATCTCGAGCGCTATCTCGTGGCCAGGGACAACGGGGAAGTCCATACCGTGGCCTTCAAGCGAGCGTTCGGGAAGTCACTTACCCAGATGTGGGAGGACGACATCGTTCCCTACACCAAAACGTTTCCCACCTTTCAGTCCAAGATCGATTTCTCTGGCGTCGATCTGGACTTCAAAACGCGACCTGCCCCGCCGGAAGTCGTGGGGGCTGCGTTCATCAGGCTCCGGGAGTATCGCGGCCCGAAGTATGACTGGCGCGAGGACTGGGGCGAATAGGGGCGACACCGCTGGCGCCAGACCCTGGGATCAGGCAGCCCGGTTCTTTTTCAGCAATGGCGCCAGGTACTGGCCCGTGTAGGACTTGCGGATGCCCGCCACGGTCTCCGGCGTGCCTTCGGCCACGAGCTGCCCACCACCGTTGCCGCCCTCGGGCCCGAGATCGACGACCCAGTCGGCGGTCTTGATGACGTCCAGGTTGTGCTCGATCACCACGATCGTATTGCCCTGGTCCCGGAGCTTTTGGAGGACAACGAGGAGCTGGGCGATATCGTGAAAGTGCAGGCCGGTGGTCGGTTCATCGAGGATGTACAGGGTATTGCCCGTTGCCCGTTTGGAAAGTTCCTTGGCGAGCTTCACCCGCTGGGCTTCGCCCCCCGACAAGGTCGTCGCGTTCTGGCCGAGCCGAACGTAGGACAGCCCCACCTCCATCAGCGTCTGCAGCTTCGGCGCGATCATTGGAATGGCGGCGAAGAACGGCAGCGCCTCTTCCACCGTCATGTCGAGCACGTTGCTGATGTTCTTGCCCTTGTAGCGTATTTCCAGGGTCTCACGGTTGTAGCGCTGGCCCTTGCAGACGTCGCAGGGGACGTACACGTCGGGCAGGAAGTGCATTTCCACCCGCAGGACGCCGTCGCCCTGGCAGGCCTCGCAGCGGCCGCCCTTGACGTTGAAGCTGAAGCGTCCTGACTTGTAACCTCGGGAACGGGACTCCTGGGTCCCGGCGAACAGTTCACGGATCGGGGTGAACAGGCCTGTGTAAGTGGCCGGATTCGAGCGGGGCGTCCGCCCGATGGGGCTCTGGCTGATATCGATCACCCGGTCTACCGAGTCGAGACCGTCGATCCGGTCGCAGGGAGAGTGGGGCGTCTCGCTGCTGCCGTTGAGTTTCTCGGCGGTGTAGAGATAGAGAGTGTCGTTGACGAGCGTCGACTTGCCTGACCCGGACACCCCGGTAACGCAGGTCATCACGCCCAGGGGAATCCGGACCGTCAGATTCTTGAGATTATTGCCCCGCGCGCCGCGAATCGTGAGCCAGCGCGAGTCATCCGCCGCGCGCCGACGAACCGGCAGCGGCACCTGTTTGCGTCCCGACAAGTACTGGCCGGTGATGGAGGCCGGGTGGGCCATGATTTCCGCCGGCGTGCCCTGGGCCACGATCTGACCGCCGTGCACGCCGGCCCCCGGACCCAGATCAACCACGTGATCACTGGCGGCAATGGCCTCCTCATCGTGTTCCACGACGATGACCGTGTTGCCGGTGTCCCGCAGGTGGATGAGGGTATTGAGCAGCCGCCGGTTGTCCCGCTGATGCAGGCCCACGGACGGCTCGTCCAGGATGTACATGACCCCGACGAGGCCCGAGCCGATCTGACTGGCCAGGCGGATGCGCTGGGCTTCGCCGCCGGAAAGGGTTTCTGCGCTTCGGTCCAGGGAGAGGTACTCCAGACCGACGTCGGCCAGGAACCGCAGGCGGTTCTGGATCTCCTTGACCACCTTGGCCGCGATTTCGCCCCGCCATCCCTCCAGGTTGAGCGTCGAGAAGAACTCCAGGGCATGGGCCACGGACATCGTCGTGACTTCGGGAATGGACTTGCTGCTGACGTACACGTTGCGGGCGGCCGTGTTGAGCCGCGTCCCCTTGCAGTCGGGGCAGGGCTGGGTACTCAGGAATTTGGCCAGCTCCTCCCGGACCATGCTGGAGTCGGTTTCCCGATAGCGGCGTTCCAGGTTCGGGAGTATGCCTTCGAACTGATGCTTGCGATTGATGCTGAGGCCGTGACCCGTCAGGTAGTTAAACTGGATCTTTTCCTCGCCACTGCCGTGGAGGAGGATCTTCTGGATCTTTGCGGAGAGCTTGCTCCAGGGCAGCTCGATGTCGAAGTCGTAATGCTTCGCCAGGCTCTGGATCATGGAAAAGTAGTAGGAGTTGCGCCGGTCCCAGCCGCGGATGGCGCCACCTGCCAGGCTCAGGTCCGGGTAGCGCACGACACGCTCGAGACCGAAGAACTGCTTCACGCCGAGGCCATCGCAGGTGGCGCAGGCACCCGCGGGATTGTTGAAGGAGAAGAGGCGGGGCTCGAGCTCGGCAATGCTGAAGCTGCAGATGGGGCAGGCGAAGCGATCCGAGAACAGCGCCTCCGCGCCGCCAAGGCTGGCCAGGGCGGCCTTGTCGCCCTTCTCCATAGGCGCCACCTTCACGATGCCGTCAGCCAGCTTGAGCGCCGTTTCGAAAGACTCGGCCAGACGCTGCTTGATGTCCTGCCGGACCTTGAACCGGTCGACGACGACCTCGATGGTGTGCTTGCGCCGCAGGTCCAGCTTGGGCGGGTCATCCAGTTCACAGATCTCGCCATCGATGCGGGCCCGCACGTAACCCTGGCTGCGCAGGTCGGCTAGCAGCTGCGTGTGCTCACCCTTCCGGGCCTGCACCACCGGGGCAAGGAGCACCAGCCTGGTACCCTCCGGCAGTGACAGGGCCTGGTCCACCATCTGGCTGACCGTCTGGGCCCGCAGATCCCGGTCGTGGTCGGGGCAGCGGGGGGTCCCTGCCCGGGCGAAGAGCAGGCGCAGGTAGTCGTAGATCTCCGTCACCGTACCCACGGTGGAGCGCGGGTTGTGGGAGGCGGTCTTCTGTTCGATGGAAATGGCCGGGGAGAGGCCCTCGATGTGGTCCACGTCCGGCTTGTCCATCATGGACAGGAACTGGCGCGCATAGGCCGACAGGGACTCTACGTAGCGCCGCTGCCCCTCGGCGTAGATGGTGTCGAAGGCCAGCGAGGACTTGCCGGACCCGGACAGCCCTGTGATCACGATCAGGCGGTCCCTGGGGAGGTCGAGGTCGATGTTGCGGAGGTTATGGGTCCGCGCACCGCGGATGCTGATGTTCTGCATGGCGCCTTCGGGCTGACAGGGGCTTTAGGGATCGAACCCGTCACTATACGGCGACCGAGGGTGCCTTAGAGAGCCGGCGCCGGCGCGGGCCATGGGCCTCGTCGGCCCCCTGTCCAGGAGCGGCCGCGACCCGCCCCCAATTACTGGACGATCTGGCCAGAAATTGGGCTGTTTTTTGGGCCCCGTAACCTTACAATTACGTCCCATGAGCGGTATCAATAAAGTCATTCTGATCGGCAATCTGGGCAAAGATCCCGAAACCCGGTACATGCCTAGCGGCAAAGCAGCAACCAACTTCTCCATCGCGACCAGCGAGCGGTTCAAGGACCGGGAGACAGGCGAACCTCAGGAACGGACCGAGTGGCACCGCGTCTCGACCTTTGACCGTCTGGCTGAAATAGCCGCGGAATACCTGAAGAAAGGCTCCAAGGTCTACGTCGAGGGCCGACTGCGCACACGCAAGTGGCAGGACAAGGAAGGCAAGGACCGCTACAGCACCGAGATCATCGCGGACCAGATGCAGATGCTCGATTCCCGGGGCATGGGTGGCGGTGCGGGTGCCAATGCTGCGGGCGCGAACGAGGCCGGTAGCAATCAAGCCGGTAGCCATCAAGATGGCGATGACTTCCGGGGAACGGGTCCTGCAGCTCGGGGCAGACCGGCCAAGGCGGCCACTGCTGCCGGTGGCGCTACCGCCGGCGCCGCCTCTGCCGAGGCGGCAGAGTTCGACGACGACATCCCCTTTTGAAGCCAGCCCGCCATCCCTGACCCGAGGTTGTTCTGTTGCCAGGTCGGGTCTACATCAAGACGTTCGGCTGCCAGATGAACGAGTACGACTCCAGTCGCATGCTGGACGTGCTCCGGTCCCGTCACGGGCTGGAACCCACCGACAACCCGGCAGAAGCCGACCTGCTGCTGCTCAACACCTGTTCGGTCCGGGACAAGGCCCAGGAGAAAGTCTTCTCACACCTGGGCCGGTTTCGTGAGCTGAAGCAGGCGCGACCAGGGCTTCTGATCGGCGTGGGGGGCTGCGTGGCCAGCCAGGAGGGCGAGGAGTTGCTGCGTCGGGCACCCTTCGTCGACCTGGTCTTCGGGCCCCAGACCCTGCATCGCCTGCCGGACTTCATTGATGAGGTAAGGGCCCGTGGCCGCCCCGTCGTCGACGTCAGCTTCCCTGAGATTGAAAAGTTTGACTGCCTGCCCGAGCCCCGCGCAGCCGGGCCCACAGCGTTTGTCTCGGTCATGGAAGGCTGCAGCAAGTACTGCAGCTTCTGTGTCGTGCCCTTTACCCGCGGCGAAGAGGTCAGCCGGCCCCTCGACAGTGTGCTCGCCGAGATCCGGCAGCTCGCGGGCCAGGGGGTGCGGGAAGTCACGTTGCTGGGGCAAAACGTCAACGGGTACCAGGGCCCCACAGGCAACGGCGCCATCGCGGATCTCGCCGCACTGATCGCCGACGTGGCGCGCTTCGATGGCATCGAACGGATCCGCTTCACCACGTCCCACCCGCTGGAATTCAACGACCGGCTGATCGAGGCCTACGCGACAGTTCCCAAGCTCGCCAACCACCTGCATCTCCCCGTGCAGACTGGTTCCGATCGCATCCTGACCCTGATGAAGCGCGGTTACACGAACCTGGAATTCCGGCAGAAGATTCGAAGGCTTCGGGCTGTCCGGCCGGACATCAGCGTCTCGACTGACTTCATCGTGGGGTTCCCTGGGGAGACTGACGACGACTTCGCCGCGACCATGCAGCTGATCGCCGACATCGGGTTTGACCAGTCCTTTAGTTTCGTCTACAGCCCCCGGCCTGGCACTCCGGCCGCGACGCTTCCCGACCCGGTCCCCGAGGCGGAGAAGCTTGCCCGGCTGGCCATTCTCCAGGCCCGCATCACGAGTCGCGCCCAGGAGATCAGTCGGGCCATGGTGGGTTCCGTGCAGCGCGTTCTGGTGGAGCGCCCGTCCCGCAAGGACCCACGGCAGCTGACAGGCAAGACCAGCAACAACCGCGCAGTTAACTTCGACGGTGGTCCCCACCTGATCGGCGAGCTGCTGGATGTCCAGATTACTGAAGCGCTTGCCAACTCGCTGCGGGGACGCGTCACGGGCTCCGCCGTGGCGGCGTGACCAGGATGCCGGTCAGCCCAAACGCTGGAGAGAACGCCGGAGGGGCAGCCCCCGCAGTAGATGCTGTCGAGATCCTGCTGGAACCGGCGGATAACCAGGCGCTGGCGAGTCTTGGTGGCCAGTTCGATGACAACCTTCGCCAGATCGAACGCCGGCTGGGAGTCCAGATCAACCAGAGGGGCGATCGCTTCCGGGTGTCCGGACCTGCGGGCGGAGTTCGGGCCGCCAGTCGCATCCTTCGGGATCTCTACGCCATAGCAGCCCGGGAGACGATCGATACCGAGCGGGTCCACATCGCTTTGCAGGAAGCCCTCATGGAACAGCCTTCGGAGCCCCGGGAAGCAGCGGACGACGGAAGCGTCGTGATGAAAGCACGGCGTCTGCACATCAGGCCTCGTGGCAGCAATCAACGCGCTTACATGGAGGCCATCCGCTCCCACGACCTCTGCTTCGGCATCGGACCGGCAGGAACGGGGAAGACGTATCTTGCCGTCGCCAGCGCTGTAGCGGCCCTGGAGGAAGAGAAGGTGCGCCGGATTGTGTTGGTGCGCCCGGCGGTAGAGGCTGGCGAGCGCCTGGGCTTCCTGCCTGGCGACATGTCCCAGAAGGTGGACCCTTACCTGCGACCGATGTACGACGCCCTCTATGAAATGCTGGGTGTCGACCGGGTGGATCGACTCATCGAACGCAAGATCATCGAGGTGGCCCCGCTCGCATTCATGCGCGGGCGCTCGCTCAATGAGAGCTTCGTGATCCTTGATGAGGCCCAGAACACCACGATTGAGCAGATGAAGATGCTGCTGACGCGCTTGGGCTTCGGCTCCAGGGCCGTGGTGACCGGCGACGTCACCCAGATTGATCTGCCTAAACACCAGGCTTCCGGCCTCCGGCATGCCAGTCAGGTGCTGGCGGGGGTTGAGGGCGTCAGCTTTACGCAGTTCACTGCCGGAGATGTGGTGCGCCACGTACTCGTGCAGCGAATCGTCGAAGCGTACGAGCGGTTTGAGGCGAGCGTGCCTAAACCCGATGGCGGGCGATAGCGGCCCCGCGCTGGAGCTGGATATCCAGCTGGCCGCCGAGCCTGCCGACCTGCCCGCTGGCGCCGACTTTCCGGCGTGGATCCGGGCGGCGCTTCAGGGCGCGGCCGGGGATGGCGGCACCGACGGAATGGCGGGCGGCGCGCTTAGCCTCCGTCTGGTCGGCCTTGCGGAGGGCGCGGAGCTCAACTCGACCTGGCGCCACGAGGCGGGACCCACCAACGTCCTGGCCTTTCCAGGGCCCGCAGAAGCAATGCCCCCGGGCGTGCCGCCGGAGTTCGGCGACTTGGTCATCTGTCTCCCGGTGGTCCTGCGGGAGGCGGCGGAACAGGGCAAGCCGCCGGTGAGCCATTTGGCCCATCTGGTCGTGCACGGCACCCTGCACCTCCTGGGCTATACGCACGAGGGGGAGGCGGACGCGGCCCGGATGGAGGGTCTGGAAGCGCGGGTGCTGGCGGGGTTGGGCATTCCGGACCCTTATGTAGCGAAGTGAGGCGTCTATGAAGACAAGGAAACGCACGAACAATATGACGGCATTGACGCGCAAACCATCTGAGAGAAAGACGGTGAACATCAGGCCCATCAGGTCCAGGGCGGACTACCGTGCCTCCCTGAAAGACATTGAATCCCTGATGTCGGCAAGAGCCAACACGCCCGATGGCGATCGTCTGGATGTTCTGGCTACCCTCGTCGAAGCCTATGAGCGCACGCACTTTCCGTTGGATCTGCCCGATGCGGTAGACGCCATCAAGTTCCGGATGGAACAGTCCGGTCTCACCGTCAAGGATCTGGAACCCGTCATCGGGCGCAGGAATCGTGTTTACGAAGTTCTTGGTCGTGGACGCGCCCTGACCCTGCGGATGATCGAGGGCCTGCACAGGACGTTCGGCATCCCGGCGGAGAGCCTGCTGAGGCAGCGCGCCGGGAAGGCATCGGCTGGGACGACAGAACGCGGGTAGACAGGCAGTTTCTATCCTCCTGTTGCCACATCGTGGCTTTTCTCCGAAGGCTGCGACGGGCAGGTGCGGGTGGCAGCCTGGGTCGAAGACCCGGCGGTGCAGGGCGCGGATCCGCTACGGCGAGAGCGATTCAGGGGTGTAATACAGGCTCGCGGCCAGTCTACACGCCCGCTCCAGGCCCTCTGGCAGGACGCGCTTTGTTTGGCCTATGCTCAAGGCGCGTCAACCCTTGTTTGTAATGTTTGGTTGGCCATTCAACCTATATTCCGCAGTTTAACTGAGGAAAATAGCTTCAAGAGGGCGGCGCCGTACTGCCCTTGTGTTATCGGACGACAGATTTGCACCCTCCGGCGCCTGTTGCTCTAACTCGGCGTCCATGACGGTTCTTGGGGGCCGCATGAATGCCCGCCATCGGCGCTCACGCTCAATCGTTTAAAGAAGAGCCAGCAGGCACCCGTAACACTGCAGCCAGCGTCGAGCGCCTGGCCGTGCGTTCAGCGACCCCGTAACGGACTGAACAAATCCGGGCTGCAATAGGCCAGGGGCAGGATCACGATGGGACTGACGAGCGCCGAAGTTTTAACGCGCTCAGCGCACCCACGCCAGCGAGCAGCAACCAACCAGCGGCGGGTAAGGGCACCGGTGCCACGACATCGCCGGAGCGCACAGCCACGGCGGACAGAAAAAAATCGTTCTTCTGTGCGTTGGCCTGGCGGCCGATGGAGTTATCGAAATACCACGCGATGATCGGATTCGGCGCGTACTCCGTACCGGACCAGTAGGCGAAGGGCTGCACGTTCGTGAACAGCGCGAAGTTGGCTTTCTCTAACTCCGTATCACTTCCGTGAGTCAGCACGCTTTCACCGGCCTTGCCGCCCAGATAGTTGTAGAACATGTACCCCATCTCGCTGCCGGTGCAGTTGAAGCCGAAGTACTGGTTGGGAAACCCGCCGCCTGGAGCGAAGTTGTCGCTGCAATTGCTGGTGGCTGTGGTGTTGGCGGCGGGTAGCCGCCAGTCGCTGTAGCCGCCATACACCAGGTTGTTAGCCCATGTGTTGGCGGCGGCCCAGCTCATCGCGGCAGTGGTGCTCCAGTTCTGCAGCCAAGTAATGTTCTGCACATCGTCATAGACCAAGCCGCCGGCGCGGGAGACCAGAGCGGCCTGTGTAGTGGCAGTGCAGCACACCAATGCCGCAGAGAGAAGGGCACGAGTTGCGACGGTACGAATCGGCATGGAGCCTCCCGATGTGTGTCTGATTGTGCAGAGCATGACCGGAGAGGATAGGGAATCCAAACGGTAGCGCACCTGGCCCTGGGCGGTAATCGACAGCCGCCCGGTGGCGATGGGTGGCCGGGCGATGTAGCGGCACAGCCGCCCGACCTTCTGCCGTTCATCGGCACCGGCGGCGACGCCCGCGTGTCATCGGGCGCAGAAATCTGTTTACGAGGTTCTTGGTCGGAGACGCGCCCTGACCCTGCGGATGATCGAGGGCCTGCACAGGACGTTCGGCATCCCGGCGGAGAGCCTGCTGAGGCAGCGCGCCGGGAAGGCATCGGCTACGACGACGAAACGCGGGTAGAGTTCTGGCCTCCGGGCGTGGAGATGCCAATCACATCCGTGTGAGCATTTGGTAAGCCGGCACCCTGTGGCTCGTGCGACAATTCCATGGTGAGCAGGACTCCGACGCGCAGAAGCCTGGGGTACTACCTTGCCCTTCCGTTCGTCTATGGCGTCTCGCTGCTGCCGTTCCCGGTGCTTTACCGGCTGTCGGACGTCCTGTGTTTCTTCATGTTCCGCATCTTCGGCTATCGCACCCGGGTGGTGCTGGCCAACCTCCTCAGCAGCTTTCCGGAAAAGACGGAAACTGAGAGGCGGCAGATCACCTCGGACTTTTACCGCTGGTTCTGCGATCTCCTGCTCGAATCGCTGAAGACCCTGACCATGAGCCCGCTGGCCGTGCGCCAGTGCGTGACGTTCGAGGGCATGGAGATCATGCGGGAGTACGCGGCCCGAAAGCAGAGTGTCATCGTCGTCCTCGGGCACTTTGGGAACTGGGAGCTGGCGGGTGCCCGCTACAGCCAGGAAAGGGACCTTCCCCAGCTCTACGCGATCTACCGACCCCTGCACGACAAGGGCTTCGACGATCTGATGTACCGCATGCGCACCCGGCACGGGACCAAGTTGTACACGATGGGGGAGACCGGCCAGTCCATGGTGCGCGACAGGGCACTGGTCACGGCGACGGCCTTCATCGCCGATCAGACTCCGCACGCGGACCGGGCCTACTGGCTGACGTTTCTCGGCCAGGACACGCCGGTCTACTACGGTACGGAGGCGACGGCCAGGAAGTTCAACTATCCGGTGGTCTACATCTCGATCATGCAGCGTGGTCGTGGCCACTACTGCATGACTGCGGAGACCCTGGTGGAGAACCCGTCCGAGCTGGCGGCAGGGGAGATCACCCGGCGTCACACGGCCCGGCTCGAGCGGGACATTCACGAGCGCCCCGATCTCTGGCTCTGGACGCACCGTCGCTGGAAGCACCAGAAGCCCGTTACGACGCC